>ERZ839823.495-NODE-495-length-55509-cov-18.391424_pt1 | contig 55509 bp, 52 predicted proteins | sample MGYA00519862_ERZ839823 | MGnify/ENA primary metagenome ERZ839823 (study PRJEB31850, sample SAMEA3708853) | human gut metagenome | biome: human gut; feature: human-associated habitat; material: faeces | place: China | collected 2014 ...
ACCACATATAATATAAGGAGAACATTTGGAAAAAGAACAAACGAAAAATCAACAGGAGAAGAATCAACAGGAGAATCAGAAAAAGTCCCAAAAGCTGCAGTGGCATCCGGCATTCTGTTCAGCCTTGCGCCTGGAACTGCTGGAGGATGCAGAAAATCTGGAATTTACCGATGAGTTCCAGCTTACGGAGAAACCTTTGCAGATTGACTGTACGGTTGTAAAAGTAAAGAGGGACTGCAAAATAAAAAATGAAATCGGGAAGATTTTCCGGAAACACAATATTTTTGAATATAAATCCCCGATGGATGAGCTGAACATTGATACTTTTTACAAGGCGGTTGCGTATGCGTGCCTGTATAAAGTATTGCCAAATCATGTGAATGAGATTCCGGCAGAGGAGATTACCATTACACTGATTCGTGATCGGAAGCCGGTGAAGCTGATGCAGGAACTGGAAAAATCCGGGTATGAATGTAAAAAAGAAACAGTAGGGATTTACTATGTCAGTGGAGTGATGTTTCCGGTGCAGATCATAGCGTCATCGGAACTGGATGTGGATATGCATGTACAGCTAAAAGCATTGACGAATCATCTGGAAGAATCGTTGCTGCGCCAGTATTTATTGCAGGTGAGTACCTTTGAGGGAAGGGAGAAGAATCTTGCAGATATCGTGCTGCAGGTCATTGTAAATAGTAACATGGAGAAAGTACGGGAATGGAAAGGAAGTGAAAGGATCATGTGTGAGGCATTACGTGTTTTAATGGCGGATGAATTGAATGAGGAACGTGTGGAAGGTCGAATCGAAGGACAGCGCGAGGGAAAGATTCGTGCATATGCATCCCTGGTACAGGATGGAATCATTACAGTGGAAATTGGTGCAGAAAAAGCAGGAATGTCTGTCGATGATTTTACAAAAGAAATGAAGAAGGCCGGTTATATAATTCCAGCAGTATAAAATCAGAAAATGAAATGTGTGGTGCCCATGGTTGCACCACACATTTCATTTTAATTTAAGAAAAGTTTTATATAATAGGAATTGTTCTGGAAATCAGTTCGTGATAGTATAAAAGCTATGCATATGAAAAGGAGTTAAATCATGGGAAAAATATTTAAAAACATGCTCCCATACTGGAAATGGATTCTGGTTATTGTGGCTTTTCTTGTGATGCAGGCATTTTGTGATCTGTCCCTGCCACAGTATACATCGGATATTATCGATGTCGGAATCATGAGCAGCGGAGTGGAGCATATTCTTCCGGAAGAAATGACACAGGAAGATTTTGTGTCAGCACAGCTTTTTATGACCAGCAGGGAAAAGAAAACATTTGCCGCCTGTTATAAGGAGCAAAAAAAAGACGGAAACTATGTGAGAAATTGTGAAGAGGATACGCTTGACGATATGGATGAGTCTCTGTTGGAGCCGATCGTCATGGTATATCAGATGTCCCAGATGAAGGAGTCCGATATTGACGAGAAGGCTATCACGGCGAAAATGGGAACGGATGGGACGCAGGTAGATATGAAGCAGCTGATGCAGGCACTGGCAGCCGGCCAGGTACCGGATCAGCAGATTCTTGAGATGCGAAAGCAGGTGTCTGGACAGATTGATGCGATCGGATCTTCTACATTGAAATCCATGGGTGTGACCTATGCGATCTCCTGTGATAAAAATGCAGGTGTGGATGTAGATGCCATTCAGAAACATTACTTATGGACCACCGGAGCCAAGATGCTTGGTTTTGCGCTGTTGATGGTTATGGCGGCAGTGGTTGTCGGATATTGTGCTTCCCGTGTGGGAGCATCCATCGGACGGGATCTGCGTGATAAGACATTCCGCAATGTTGTACAGTACTCCAATGCAGAGATGGATCATTTTTCAACGGCATCCCTGATTACGAGAAGTACCAATGATGTACAGCAGATTCAGATGGTGACTGCAGTATTTCTGCGAATGATTCTTTATGCTCCGATCATTGGAATCGGTGGTGTGATTAAGGTTGCACAGACCCATGCAGGAATGGAATGGGTGATCGCGCTTGCGGTGCTTGTTATTCTTGGATTTGTAATGCTTCTTACCTCCCTTGCCATGCCGAAGTTTAAGATTATGCAGAATCTCGTGGACCGGCTGAATCTGGTTTCGAGAGAGATTCTGACAGGATTAAATGTCATTCGTGCATTTGGACGGGAAAAACGGGAAGAAGAGCGGTTTGATGAGGCCAACCGCAATCTGACAAAGACGCAGTTGTTTACCAACCGTGTTATGACATTTATGATGCCGGGAATGATGATGATCATGTACTGCATTACGCTTCTGATTGTGTGGATTGCCGCAAAGAGGATCGATGGCGGATATATGCAGGTTGGTTCCATGACGGCATTTATTACTTACACAATGATGATCGTTATGGCATTTCTGATGCTGACTATGATGTCTATCATGATGCCGAGAGCCGGTGTAGCTGCAGAGCGTATAGATGAGGTTGTACGCACAAAAAGTACGATTACAGATCCGAAAGAGCCGGCTGCCATGGAACAGTGTGAGGGTGTGATTGCCTTTCATCATGTAAATTTCCGGTATCCGGGAGCCACGGAAGATGTGCTTTCGGATATTGATTTTGTTGCAGAGCCGGGAAAGACCACTGCAATTATCGGAAGTACCGGATGTGGTAAATCTACGCTGGTCAACCTGCTTCCGCGTTTTTATGATGTGACAGGCGGAGAGATCACGCTTGACGGAACGGATATCCGCAAGTATACATTGCAGGATCTGCGGGAACATATCGGATTTGTACCACAGAAGGGAATTCTTTTCTCTGGTACAATTGCAAGCAATCTGCGCTTCGGGGCAGAGGATGCGTCAGATGAGCAGATCCGGGAAGCAGCGGAGATTGCGCAGGCAACAGAGTTTATTGACAGCAAACAGGATGGGTATGAGAGTGCGATTGCACAGGGCGGAAGCAATGTTTCCGGCGGACAGAAGCAGCGGCTTGCCATTGCCAGAGCAATTGCAAAAAATCCAAAGATTTATGTGTTTGATGACAGTTTTTCCGCTCTGGATATGAAGACCGATGCGGCACTCCGCAGAGCACTTGAGACAAAGACGGAACATACGACCGTGATCATTGTCGCACAGCGAATCAGTACAATTCTGCATGCGGACCAGATACTGGTACTCGACGATGGAAAGATTGTCGGAAAAGGCACGCATGAGGAATTACTGCACAATTGCGAAGTTTACGAGCAGATTGCCAGTAGCCAGCTGTCTGCCAAAGAACTGGGACTTTCTGAGGAGGTGAAATAAGATGGCAGAACAACGTACAAGAAGACCTCACGGTCCGATGGGCGGCCCGGGCAGAGGAATGATGCCGGGAGAAAAGCCAAAAGATTTCAAAAACTCTATCGAAAAACTGGTTCGTTATCTCGGAAGATACTGGTATGCAATCGTTGCCGTTATGATTTTTGCGGCGGTGTCTACCGTCTTTTCCGTTGCCGGACCAAAGGTTATGGCACGTGCAACGAATGCATTGGTGGAAGGTCTCGGAAAAAAGATCGCGGGAACCGGATCTATTGATTTTACCTATATTGCCAAAGTGTTATTGTTTACACTTGGCCTGTATATCTGTTCTGCAGTATTCAGTTTTATACAGGGAATGATCATGACAGGAATCACGCAGAAAACCTGTTACCGCATGCGTAAGGAAATTTCAGAGAAAATCAACCGCATGCCAATGAAATATTTCGAGAGCCGCACGTACGGAGAGGTGCTATCCCGCATCACAAATGATGTGGATACACTTGGACAGAGTTTAAATCAGAGTGTGACGCAGATCATTACGAGTGTGGCAACACTGGTCGGAACACTTGTGATGATGATTTCAATTTCCGGAATTATGACATTGATTTCACTTGTGATTCTTCCGGTATCTGCCATCCTGATTTCGTTTATTATCAAACATTCGCAGAAATATTTCCGCCAGCAGCAGGAATATCTGGGACATATCAACGGACAGGTGGAAGAGGTCTATGGCGGACATCTGGTGGTGCAGGCATATAATAAGCAGGAGAGCACCATCAAAAAATTTGAAGATACCAATCAGATTCTGTTTCAATCGGCATGGAAGTCCCAGTTTTTATCCGGACTGATGCAGCCGATCATGCAGTTTGTCGGAAACCTCGGTTATGTCGGAGTGGCAATTTCCGGAGGACTTCTGGCAATCCGCGGAACCATCGGGGTTGGTGAAATTCAGGCATTTATTCAGTATGTCCGGAATTTTACTCAGCCGATCCAGCAGATTGCGCAGGTGGCAAATATGCTGCAGTCGATGTCTGCAGCCTCCGAGCGCGTATTTGAATTTCTGGACGAAGAGGAAGAAGAACTGACGGTTGAACATGCTGTGCATCTCGACCATGTGGATGGTTACGTGGATTTTTCCCATGTAAGTTTCGGATACAATCCGGGCCAGATCATTATCAGGGATTTTTCCGCTCATGTAACACCTGGACAGAAAATTGCAATTGTCGGACCAACGGGAGCAGGAAAAACCACAATGGTCAAACTGCTTATGCGTTTCTATGATGTGACAGGCGGAGCCATTCAGGTGGATGGGCATGATATCCGCGACTTTAACCGTCAGGAACTTCGGGATGCATTTGGTATGGTATTGCAGGATACCTGGCTGTTTAAGGGATCTATCATGGAAAACATCCGGTATGGCCGTTTAGATGCCACAGATGAGGAAGTGATTGAGGCGGCAAAAGCCGCACATGCCCACCATTTTATCCAGACACTTCCGGGTGGCTACCAGATGGAGTTAAACGAGGATGCAAGTAATGTTTCCCAGGGACAGAAACAGCTTCTTACAATTGCACGTGCTATCCTTGCGGATAACCCGATTCTGATTCTGGATGAGGCAACCTCTTCGGTAGATACCCGTACCGAAGTGCGGATTCAGAAGGCATTGGATAATCTGATGCGTGGACGGACCAGCTTTATCATTGCGCATCGACTCTCTACGATAAGAAATGCGGATCTGATTCTGGTGATGAAAGATGGCGATATCATAGAGCAGGGGACACACGAACAGCTTCTGGCACAAAAGGGATTTTATGCAGATCTGTATAATTCCCAATTCGAAGAGAATGCATAAGACATTGAAATAAATTGGCAGTTGTGCTATAGTTTAACTGTATTTATCGACAAATTTTGACAAAATCGGACAGTGCTTTCTGGTATGCTTATTTTTGACTGAATTTGACATTCTAGGAGGCCTACATGGGAAAACTAAATGTCGCAATTGCAGATGATAACGAGGTTATGCGTGACTTATTGGAAGAAATGGTAACCAGTGATGATGAACTGCACCTGATCGGGATGGCGAAGGATGGAGAAGAAGCCTGTCATCTGATCAGGGAAAAAGAACCGGATGTTGTATTATTGGATATTATTATGCCGAAACTGGACGGTCTGGCAGTCCTTGACAGGATCAGGGCAGATCATACACTAAAGAACCGGCCAACATTTCTGATGATCAGCGGAATCAGCAATGAAAAAATTACCGAAGATGCGTTTGAGCGGGGAGCGGATTATTACATTATGAAGCCGTTTGACCGGAATATTGTTTTGGACCGGATCAAGACACTCAACCGTCGAAAAAACAAAGTACGAAAAGAAATTGGCAGACCGGTTGAGATGGAAAAGAAATCGGAAAAGTACTCGTTACAGACACTGGAAGAGGATGTCACAGAGATAATTCATGAGGTTGGGGTTCCGGCACATATCAAGGGATACCAGTATTTGCGGGAGGCAATCATCATGTCTGTGACGAATATGGACATGTTAAATTCTATTACGAAAATTTTATATCCGGGGATCGCAAAGAAATTTGATACGACACCAAGCCGTGTCGAGCATGCCATCCGTCATGCAATTGAAGTAGCATGGAGCCGTGGCAAGATGGATACGTTGGATGATCTGTTCGGATATACCATCAGTAATGGAAAAGGAAAACCGACCAACTCGGAATTTATCGCTCTTATTACGGACAAAATACGATTACAGATGAAGGGTAAGTAAAGGAGTGTTGTGTATGAAGAAGATTCTGTTTGTTTCATCAGAGGCAGTGCCATATGTGAAAACCGGGGGTCTTGCCGATGTTGTCGGATCACTTCCGAAATATTTTGATAAAAAAGAGTATGATGTGCGGGTAGTTATTCCGAAATACGCCTGCATGGATCGCTCATTTCTTCCAAATTTAAAATTTTTGTGCCATTTTTATGTAAACCTGAACTGGCGCAGGCAGTATGTTGGAATTTTCGAGTCAGAATATCATGGTGTTCACTTTTATTTTGTGGACAATGAATTTTATTTCGCAGGAGAATCTCCATACAACAATATCTATGAAGATGTGGAAAAGTTTGCATATTTTTCCAAGGCAGTACTTGCTAGTCTGCCGTATATTGATTTTGCCCCGGACATTATCCATTGCAATGACTGGCAGACAGGACTTATTCCGGTGTTTCTGCATACGGTATTTGGAGATGATAATTTTTATGCGGGAATCAAAACCGTGTTTACGATTCATAACCTGCAGTTTCAGGGACGCTGGCGAATTCAGGAGATAATGGATATTACAGGACTTCCGGCACACATTTTCAATGCATATGAACTGGAATCTTATGGGGAGGCAAATTACTTAAAGGGTGGCGTGGTATATGCAGATTATATTACTACCGTCAGCCCGACGTATGCAAATGAGATTACGACCGTAGAAGGTGGAGAGGGCTTAAGTGGCCTGATGACTGCCCGAAAGGATCGCCTTTATGGTATTTTAAACGGAATTGATTATGAAGAATATAATCCACAGACAGATCCTTATATTCCGGTAAATTATTCGAAAAAAGATGCAGTGAGTGGGAAAAAAGAAAACAAAGCTGCATTACAGAAAGAACTTGGGCTTCCAGTCAGGGAGGATGCTTTCCTGATCGGAATCGTATCGCGTATGACCAGCCAGAAAGGATTTGACCTGATCGGCTGCGCATTGGATGAACTTTTAACCGAAATGGATATACAGCTGGTGGTTCTTGGTTCCGGAGAGAGCCAGTATGAAAATATGTTCCACCATTATCAGAGTAAGTATCCGGACAAGGTAAGCGTACATATCGGATTTACCGAGGAGCGTTCGCACCATATATACGCGGCAAGTGATGTGCTGCTGATGCCTTCCATGTTTGAACCATGCGGGCTGGCACAGATGATTGCCATGCGTTACGGAACACTTCCGATCGTACGTGAAACCGGAGGACTCCGGGATACGGTAGAACCATACAATGAATATGAAAATACAGGATGTGGTTTTTCATTTGCGAATTTTAATGCACAGGAAATGGCAGATATTGTCCGGTATGCGTATCGTGTGGAGCATGAACAAAAGGCCGCATGGAAAGAACTGATCTATCGTGCGATGGATCGCAATTTTTCCTGGAATGCTTCGGCACATGCATATGAGAAGCTATATGATAAACTGGTAGAAATGTAATAGATGTTCCCCGCAGAATTTTTTCTGCGGGGATTTTGTGTCTGGAAATATAATCTATGAAGTGCAGACCGGCTGCGGCATGGTCAGCAGATGGCTGTGCCGGCAGTAATAGTAGGCATGGTCGGACAGAATTTCTTCATCCTGAAGCTGTGAGGCATTCACTTCTTTTACCATTGCGGTGTAATGGTCGAGATTCTGCCTGTCGTTTTCATCGGCGGCAAGAATCAGTACTTCGTGAATACTGCTTGGCAGAATGATCAGATCCTTTTCAAACAAATCGGACAGTTCTTTTAAGATGTCATCGTAGAGGAGAACGGTTGCACCGTTGGTCCGGTATGTATTGGTCAGAACATACAGTGGCGGGGCTGCTTCCGGAAGTGGAGTTTCCGCGACGAGCTGCATTTCTTTGAGAAGACTGCTCATCGGGGTAAGCTGTGGGGGAAGAAGCTGTGGCGTGTTTTTCTTCGCAAGCCGGTAGAGCGTTTCTTTGTCGATTTTCCAAAGGTTTAAGTGATGATTGTGGATCAGAATATTTGCCTGGTTTTCGGCACTTGCATGGAGCAGACAGTAAAAGATTACGGCCAGATCCTGATAGCGGAAAAACGGAACCTCTTTTAACAGTTCCTGATTTTTTTCAAAGCTTACAAGACGCATGACGATGTGCTCGCTGGCACGGGAAAAATCGGTAAAGTAGGACGTGTCAAAATTTTCTTCCGGGGCATGCGCCTGATAGGTATGAAGAATATCTTCACAGATTTCTTCAAGGCATATCCCTTCCAGATAGCGATGATAGTATGGCATCAGATAGATCGCAGGTGACACGTTTTTCTTCGGATGGAGAAGTACCAGACCATCGTAATGTGTTCCGTTATTTTTGGTAAAGGAACGAATGTCTAAAGTGACACCTGTCTCGATACGCAGAGAAAGCTGTGTACGGATCGTTGTTAAAAATTCCTGATAGTTCATATGTAATTGAAAACAAATGTATATATGGGAAATTTCGGAATGACCGTTTCCGAAGATGAAAAATCCACGGTGTTAACCAGACACCGTGGATTTACTTTAGCATGTTTTGACTGAAATTGCAATCATTTTTCTCGGTTTTTTAATAAGAGAGAAGTTCCTGCCACAGCTTTGTGTACTTGGCGGAATCATCATCACTTAATGCTTTATAGATTTCACATCTTTTTATCGTGTCACTGGAAGGATTGACAGCTTCGTTATTTTTTACGTCAGCGTCCTGATTTTCTACCACAGATGTAATCGGAGAGGCATACTGCACATATTCGAAATTCTTTTCTGCGATATCATCCTTGCACAGGAAATTTAAGAATTTTAAAGCGTTGGTCTGGTTAGTGCAGGACTTTGGAATGAACCAGGAATCGATCCAGAGGTTGGATCCCTCTTTTGGAACCGAATAATCCAGATTGTCGTTCTCTGCCATGGCCAGTGCAGCCTCGCCGGAATAGCACAGTGCGATGGAGGCTTCTTCTCCGATCATGGCATCGGCTGTCTCGTCTACATAGTAGGCATATACGATTTTATCATCTTTTTGCTTTTTTAATATGTCGAGGGCTTCCCGCAGATGATTTTCATCGGTATCGTTTAAGGAATACCCTTTGGAGATCAGGGCAGGGGCAAACGTATCACGGACGGAATTTTCCATGATGATTTCATCCTCATAGGTAGGATCCCACAGGCAGTCCCAGCTTGATACGGTTTTGGCATCAATGGTTGTTTTGTTGTAGAGAAGGCCAAGAGTCCCGTAAAAATATGGAACGGAATAGGTGTGATTCTTGTCATAGGAAGCAGACATATCAAGGATCGTTGGATCCAGATTTTTGTAGTTGTCCATGGCATCGTAATCTTCTTCGAGAACTTCGCCCTCGTTGATCAGACGCTCAACCATATATTCGGAAGAGCAGATTACATCATAGTTGATGGAACCGGCTTTGTATTTGGTATACATTTCTTCCGGACTTTCATATTCTTCGTATTTGACGGTGATACCGGTTTCTTTTTCAAACTGTTTGACTACGGACTCATCGATATATTTTCCGTAATTTAAAACGGTTAAGGTCTGTCCGCTTTTTTTTGCAGAGGAAGATCCCCCACAGGCAGTGAGTGCGCTGACTGCCAGAGCAGAAATTAAGAGGGCAGAGAAAATTCTTTTTTTCATAATAGGACTCCTTTCGGCTGGAATAAAATTCCAATGGAAAATTTATTTGGCTGCAACACGCTTCTTCCCCGGATAAACATTTCCGGCAAGAAGAATGAGCAGAACGGCAAAGAACAGAATCGTGGAAAGTGCATACAATTCCGGTTTGATTCCTTTGCGAAGTTCTGTGTAGAGCATGGTGGAGAGGGTATTGACCCCGGCTCCTTTGGTAAAATAGGTGATGGAAAAATCATCCAGTGACATGGTGACTGCCATCATAAATCCGGAGAACACACCGGGACGGATTTCCGGCCAGGTGACTTTGTAAAATGCATACAGCGGCGTTGCTCCGAGATCAAGTGCCGCCTCATAGGTGCTGCGGTTTGTCTGTTTCATTTTCGGAAGCACATTTAAAATAACATAAGGAATACTAAAGGTAATGTGCGCTAAAAGAACCGTCACAAATCCGAGGTCGATAAATTTCACAAACAAAAGCATCATGGAGATACCGGTTACGATATCCGCATTCAGAAGCGGAATATTGGTCGCGCCGAGATAAATGGTCTGGTGCCGTTTTTTCATGGCGGCTATGCCGAGCGCGGCAAGTGTTCCAATCAGAGTGGAAATCATTGCGGACAGGAAAGTGACCTGCAAAGTTGTGATAAATGCAGTCATGATCTTTTCGTCCTGAAAACAGCCGGTATACCACCGGAGCGTGAAGCCTCCCCATTTTACCTTGGAATGGGAATCGTTGAAAGACAAAGCAATCAACACAACAATCGGAAGGTAAAGGAAGGCAAAGATCAGGATCATATAGATCCGGGATGCACATTTTTTTAACATATGGATGTTCCCTCCCCTTCTTTATCAAATATATTTACAATTGTCATACTTACGATTACAAAGATCATCAGGACAAAGGAAAGACCGCTTCCGGCATTCCACTGCATTCCCTGCATAAAATCCTGCTCGATCACATTTCCGATTAAAAGAACGTGACCACCGCCTAATACCTGCGAGATTGCAAACGAGGTAAGTGACGGGACAAATACCATGACGATTCCGCTGATGATTCCGGATACGGTAAGCGGAAGAATAATCTTAAAAAAGATGGCTGCATTTCCGGCTCCCAGATCGCGGGCCGCCTCAATCCAGTCTTTACGAATCCGTGTCATGGAGTTATAAATCGGCAGCAGCATAAACGGCAGGAAGTCGTATACCATGCCAAGGACAACGGCTGTCGGTGTATTTATGATATTGATGCGGGAAAGCCCGAAACCTGTGAGAATGGAGTTGATTACACCATTTTTGGAAAGCAGAAGTTTCCATGCCAGGATACGGAGCATAAAGTTCATCCACATCGGAAGCATAAAGATAAAAACAACCAGTCCCTGATTTTTGATTTTCCTATTATTTAAAATCATTGCCAGCGGATAGGAGAGAACCAGGCACACGATGGTGCATATAATTCCAAGTCTCAGGGAAAGTCCCATGGCTTTGCGGTTGGTTTCATCTGCTATCGCTGTGATATAGGATAACGTAAAACTGCCATCGTTGTTTGTAAATCCATAGTAAAGAATCATGATAAGCGGCAGGAGGATAAAACCGATGATCCATATGAGGTATGGACCGGCAAGAAACTGCTGTTTAAATTTACGCATCGATCTCCACCGCCTTTTCATCGGAAGATTCCGGCTTATGCATAATCTGGATATTAAATGGGATCACTTTGATGCCGACTTTGGTGCCGACCGGAACAAATCTGGTGGTGTGAACCAGCCATTCATAGCCGCCGGCCATGACATCAAGTTCATAGTGAACGCCTTTAAAAATCAGGGAGGTTACTTCGCCCTGCAGCGTTCCCTCCGAAGGATCGACAAGTTCTACATCTTCCGGACGGATGACAACGTCGACCGGCTTGTTATTGCCGAATCCTTTGTCGACACATGCCCAACGGGCACCGAGAATCTCTACAAGTTCGTCTTTTATCATGGTTCCGTCAATGATATTGCTGTGTCCGATAAAATCGGCAACAAATGCGTTTTCCGGTTCGTTGTAAATGTTTTCCGGAGTACCGATCTGCTGGATATATCCCTGATTCATGACAACAATGGTATCGGACATGGTCAGTGCTTCTTCCTGATCGTGGGTGACATATACAAAAGTAATTCCAAGTTCTTCTTTCAGACGGATGAGCTCATACTGCATGTTCTGGCGCAATTTTAAATCAAGTGCACCAAGCGGTTCATCTAAAAGAAGGACTTTTGGCTCGTTTACAATCGCACGGGCGATGGCGATACGCTGCTGCTGACCACCGGAGAGGGAATCGACCGAACGGTTTTCAAATCCTTCCAGATTGACCAGTTTTAAGGCATATTTGATTTTATCCTGAATATATGCTTTGCTTTTCTTACTTATTTTAAGGCCGAATGCAATGTTTTCGGCGATGGACATATGCGGGAAAAGAGAGTACTTCTGAAAAACGGTATTCAGTTTCCGTTCATTGGCTGCAAGAGCTGTGATATCCTGTCCGTCAAACAGAATCTGTCCCTTGTCTGGGCTTTCAAAGCCTCCCAGCAGACGCAGGGTTGTCGTTTTTCCGCATCCGGACGGACCTAAAAGGGTCAAAAATTCATTCTCCCGGACATACAGATTTAAATCATCCAACACAAGATTGGAATCGTAGGATTTGGAAATTCCAATAAAATCAATTAAATGTTTACTCATACGTTTGTCCTCTTAAAAATTTGGTGGGGTAGTCACCCAGATGATGACAGCATCTTTTGCACCGGTGTTTTCCAGATAATGCTTTTTTCCTGCTTTAAAATAGAAAGATTCCCCGGCATGTACCGTCTGGTTTTGTCCGGCATAGTGGATACGGACGTTTCCTTTGATTACATAACCGAAATCCTCCCCCTCATGGGGCTGATAAACTTCTGACCGTCCACCGGCGTGTAAAGTCAGACGAACCGGTTCCATCTGGTTTTTCTGTGCATTGGGAACGACCCATTCAATACAGCAGTGTTTTTCTTCGTCGGTTTTTTCAAAATAATCTTCCTGTTTGAAAACAATCTGTTCCGGCTCTTCATCTGTAAAAAATTCTGCTGGTGTCGTACCAAGGCACTGGATGATATCCAGAAGAGTTCCGATGGACGGAGAGTTCTGGTTTCGTTCCAACTGTGAGATAAAGCCCTTGGTCAGCTCGGCACGGTCCGCCAGCTCCTGTTGCGTCAGTCCGTACTGGATGCGCAGTTCTTTCATGCGGTGTCCAATGTCCATGGCATGCCTCCCGTAAATTTATGAAACATGATTGTTAGTTGATTTTTTGTTTACTAATTATAAACTCAACAATTTCTATTCTACAGAATCCATGTGAAAAGTCAATCTTTTTTTAATATAAATTTTATGAAAAAACAGTTGATTTTCTGAATCGATTTTGGTATTATATACAAGTACGTTTTGCCAATATGGCTCAGTTGGTAGAGCAACGCATTCGTAATGCGTGGGTCAGGGGTTCGAGTCCCCTTATTGGCTTCGTTTCAGACACGTTTTGTATCGGGTATCCGATGGAAGACGTGTCTTTTTTACTTTAAAAAGTGCTTGTTTCTTAGGCATGAAATTGGTATAATGGGCGCAGACAAAGAAAATGAGAATAAAGGTTGAGGTAAAAAATGGACAAGAACAAAAAGACGTTTCAGGTACCGACATTACTGGCCTTTGCAACAATTGTTGCAATTATGGTGATTGTAGGGGTGAGAGTTCTTAACGTTCCGGTAGTTCCTATGTGTCTGCTTGTTATCATTGAGGCAGTTATTGCAGTGATGCTGCATCATGCGGAACTCTGGGTGCATGGACTTCTTATTCTGGCAGAACTTTGTGCCGGTGTTGCCGGGGAAAAAACAGTATTGATTATTTTATGTGCAGTTGTTTACATTGCAGCGACGTTTGCACTGCAGATGTTAGATAAAGGAGAAACACACAATGGACAGTAGTGACAGTAGTTATTACAGCAGGCAACAGCTGGATGAACTGTTTTTACAGATGATCGCCTTTTTTTCCGGAGATCCGAAACGGATTCAGCATTTCATGAAAGTGCATAGTTTCGCAAGAATCATCGGAACAAAAGAAGGGCTTGACGAGACATCCCTTTTTATATTGGAAGCAGCCGCTTATACCCATGACATTGGAATCCGTCCGGCAGAAGAAAAGTATGGACGGTGTGACGGAAAGCTGCAGGAGCAGGAAGGACCGATTGTGGCACAGAGAATGCTTTCCGATGTGGGAATTGAAAATTATCTGATCGACCGTATCTGCTATCTGATCGGACATCATCATACATATGATAATATCGAAGGACTGGATTATCAGATTCTGGTGGAGGCAGATTTTCTGGTCAATTTATATGAAGATGACATCAATCGTCACGGAATTGAACAGGCATATCAGCAAATTTTCCGGACGCAGACCGGAAAAGAAATTTTTAATCAGATGTATACAGATGAAAGATGAATAAAAAAAATTATCAGAAAATAATGGAAGATCTGATCCGTGAAAACTGTACGGCAGGGGAGGCTCCAAGCCTCCTTTTGCACAGCTGTTGTGCACCGTGCAGTTCTTATTGTATTGCATGTCTTGCAGAACATTTCCATGTAACGGTATTTTATTACAATCCCAATATTTATCCGCCGGAAGAATATCATATGCGGGCAAAGGAGCAGGAACGTTTTATTGCTGAGTTTCCTACAAAATATCCGGTTACTTTTGTGGAAGGTGCATACGATACACAGCGGTTTTACGATATGGCAAAGGGCATGGAAGAGATCCCGGAAGGGGGAGAGCGCTGTTTTGCCTGTTACCGGCTGCGGCTTTCCGAGGCTGCGTCCTATGCAAAAGCGCACGGATTTGATTTCTTTACGACAACATTATCCATCAGTCCGCTGAAAAATGCGGAAAAGTTAAATCAGATCGGAGCAGAACTGGCAGATACCTTTGATGTCCGTTATCTGTTTTCGGATTTTAAAAAGAAGGAAGGCTATAAAAAGTCGACCGAAATTTCTAAGGAGTATCACATGTACCGGCAGTACTACTGTGGGTGTGTGTATTCCAAGCGTGACCGCGACCGTGAAATCGTACTGCGCAGACAGCAGGAAGAACAGATTTTATAAAAAACAAAGAATTTAAGAAAGAGAGGAATTTAGATATGGCACAGTTATGGGGCGGAAGATTTACGAAGGAGACAGACCAGCTGGTTTACAATTTTAATGCATCCATTTCGTTTGATCAGAAATTTTACAAGCAGGATATTGAGGGTTCCATTGCACATGTGCGTATGCTTGGAAAGCAGGGCATTCTGACACAGGAAGAGATGCAGGCGATTGTTTCCTGTTTACAGGAAATTCTTGCGGATGTGGAGAGCGGAAAGCTTGCCATCACTTCGGAATATGAGGATATTCACAGTTTTGTGGAAGCAAACCTTATTGACCGTCTGGGAGATACCGGAAAGAAACTGCATACCGGACGAAGCAGAAATGATCAGGTGGCACTGGACATGCGTCTGTATACCCGGCAGCAGGTTCTTGAGACGGATGAACTGCTGGAACAGCTGCTGCAGGTACTGCTTCGCATTATGAAAGAAAATACGCAGACGATTATGCCAGGATTTACCCATTTGCAGAAAGCGCAGCCGATCACACTCGCACATCATATGGGGGCGTACTTTGAAATGTTTAAGCGTGACCGTTCCCGTATGCACGATATTTACGAGCGCATGAATTACTGCCCGCTCGGTTCCGGCGCACTGGCAGGAACAACCTATCCGCTTGACCGCGAATATACTGCAGAGCTTCTTGGCTTTTACGGACCGACCTTAAACAGTATGGACGGTGTTTCCGACCGCGATTACCTGATCGAATATCTGTCTGCCATGGCAACCATTATGATGCATTTAAGCCGCTTCTCCGAGGAAATCATCATCTGGAATTCCAACGAATACAAATTTGTAGAGATTGATGATGCATACAGTACCGGAAGCAGTATCATGCCACAGAAGAAAAATCCGGATATTGCAGAACTTGTCCGAGGCAAGACCGGGCGTGTGTATGGCGCGCTCATGTCGCTTCTGACCACGATGAAGGGGATTCCGCTTGCTTACAATAAAGACATGCAGGAAGACAAGGAACTTTCCTTTGATGCCATCGACACAACGAAAGGCTGTATTGTGTTATTCACGGGCATGCTTGATACCATGAAATTCAATAAGGATGTTATGAGAAAGAGTGCCGCACACGGCTTTACCAACGCGACGGATGCTGCCGATTATCTTGTAAATCACGGGGTTCCGTTCCGCGATGCGCATGGAATTATCGGACGTATTGTTTTGTACTGTCTGGACAAACAGATGCCGATTGACGATATGAGTCTGGAAGAATTAAAACAGTTTTCTCCGGTATTTGAGGAGGATGTCTATGATGCAATCTCCATGGAAACCTGTGTCAACAAGCGTCTGACGATCGGTGCACCAGGGGAAGAGGCGATGAAGAAAGTGATCGCAATCGAAGAGGCATATCTGGAGAAAAAATGAGACAAAAGGAGCACATCGCATGCAGAATCGCTTGTCGATGCGATGTACGTAATTGCGGTACATCTCTGATATGTTGCCTGATGTATTGCCTGAAATACCGCTTAGTCGGTATTTCAGATTGTGCAAGTCCTACATATATTTGAGGAATATTTTATTTATTTAGGACAATTTGTTCCTTGTAATTTTACCTGGTTTCAAGTAATATATTTCCTATAAAGACACATGTTCGTGCAATACGGACAAAAAACAAAAATGTTTTTCTGTAGAAGACAGGTGTCCGCGTATAAAGAAAAGAACAGAGGAGATTGGAAAAATGAGTGAGAAGTTAAAAGTTGGTATCCTTGGCGGAACAGGTATGGTAGGACAGAGATTTATCTCTTTGCTGGAGAATCATCCATGGTTTGAGGTTACCACGATTGCAGCAAGCCCAAGAAGTGCAGGAAAGACTTATGAGCAGGCAGTAGGAGATCGTTGGAAAATGGATACTCCAATGCCGGAAGCTGTAAAGAATATTGTAGTAATGAATGTAAATGAGGTAGAGCAGGTAGCTTCTCAGGTTGACTTTGTATTTTCTGCTGTAGACATGACCAAAGAAGAGATCAAAAAGATCGAGGAAGATTACGCAAAGACAGAGACACCGGTTGTTTCCAACAACAGTGCTCACCGCTGGACACCGGATGTGCCGATGGTAGTTCCGGAAATCAATCCACAGCACATGGAAGTTATCAAGTATCAGAAAGAGCGTCTTGGTACAAAGCGCGGTTTCGTAGCAGTAAAGCCAAACTGCTCCATCCAGAGTTATGCACCGGTTCTGACTGCATGGAAAGAGTTTGAGCCGTATGAAGTAGTTGCCACTACCTATCAGGCTATTTCCGGAGCAGGAAAGACGTTCAAGGACTGGCCAGAGATGCTTGGAAACATTATTCCATACATCGGTGGTGAGGAAGAAAAGTCTGAGAAAGAGCCTCTGCGTATCTGGGGACATGTAGATGATGAGAAGAAGCAGATTGTTCCTGCAACTTCACCAGTCATTACCTGCCAGTGTATCCGTGTACCGGTATTAAACGGACATACAGCAGCTGTATTTGTTAAATTCAAGAAGAAACCTACCAAAGAGCAGCTGATCGAAGCACTGAAGAATTACAGTGGTGTGCCACAGGAACTGAAGCTTCCGAGTGCACCGGAACATTTCATCCAGTACTTGGAAGAGGACAATCGTCCGCAGGTCAGCCTGGATGTAAACTTTGAGCATGGCATGGGAATCTCTGTCGGACGTCTGAGAGAGGATACCGTATATGACTGGAAATTCGTCGGATTATCTCACAATACCGTTCGTGGTGCAGCCGGTGGTGCAGTTTTATGTGCAGAGCTGTTAAAGGCACAGGGATATATCACAAAGAAATAAGCATTAAATTGAAATACGGATTTTTGGAGAGAAGTGCAAAAACTGCACTTCTTTCTTTTTGCCGAAAACCTTGTGAGAGATATTAATCAGTGATATAATTTCTTTTAGCAGAAGGAATTTTGTACGGAGGAATCGGGATGAACGCAAAAAAAACAGATCTTAAAGAATTGGAAGGCTGGTATGCAAAATCGGGAAACCAGCTGATGCTTTTGTATGGTGGGATGGACTGCCGGAAAGAACAGCTGATCAAAGAATTCTGTATGGGGAAAAAACATTTTTATTATCGGTGCAGACAGCTTTCCGCACAGGAACAAATGCAGAAAATGGGAGAAGAAATTCAAAATGCTTTTCAGATGAAGCTGAGCAGATATTCCTATGATGAATTTTTTAACCGGGTAAAAAGCGGAGATGCATCAAAACTGGTGATTGTGATTGATGAGGCACAGTATGCAATTAAAAGAGATCCGGAATTTGTCAAAAGTATTTTAAAACTGAAGATGAAAAGGCTTTATCCGGGACCGGTGATGATCATTCTGGCGTCTTCTTCCATTGTATGGGTCACGCAGGATGCAAAAGATGCGTTCGGGGATGGATTCCGTCGTATTGATGTACTGCATAAAGTGGAAGATCTGAATTTCCTGGAAGTTGTCCGGACATTTCCGGCACTTTCGGTCAGCGACTGTATCTGTATTTATGGATCAATCGGCGGGGTGCCGGGATATATGGAAGCCTGGAATCCGGAAATTTCATACAGGGAGAATATTTACCGGCTTGTGCTGACGGAGGGCGGATATCTGTTTCATATGGCAGAACAGAAAATTTCGGCAGAACTGCGTGAACTTTCCGTCTATAACACAATTTTATCTGCAATTGCACAGGGATATAATAAACTGAATGACCTGTATTTGAAAACCGGATATTCCCGTGCAAAGATCAGTGTTTATATGAAAAATCTCAGCCATTTTGATATTGTAGAGAAAGTGCAGTCATTTCAGACCGGCGGCTGGGAAAATACTAAGAAAGGGGTATACCAGATCAAAGATACATTTATTAATTTCTGGTTTAAATTTGTATTTCCCCACATGTCGGATCTTTATCTGCTGAAACCGTATGAATTTTACGACCGTTACATTGCACCGGAACTTGGCACGTATCTGAAACGTTATTTCCGGAATGTCTGCATGGAGTATATGATGCTTTTGAATCAGATGGGACGCATGCCGTTTCCAGTTCATAAGATCGGAACCTGGGTTGGAAAGACAGGAAACATTGATATTATTGCCCAGAGCACAGACCGCAGAAATATTGTGGGACTATGTAACTGGGATCAGCCACAGCTGACATCGCAGATGTGCGAGGAACTGTATCAGAACATGGAAAAGGCAAAAATCCGTTCGGAGCATATTTTTTTATTCTCTGCAACGCGGTTTGAACCGATGCTGGCGGAGCATGCCAAAACGGATGACCGGTTTGAGCTGATTGATATGAACGAATTATAGAAAAAGTTTGCCAATAGGGGATAGAAGATGGGAAAGTCACTGATCATAACGGAGAAACCGTCGGTTGCCCAGGAATTTGCAAAAGTTCTCGGGGTAAGCGGGGGCCGCAGAGATGGCTATCTGGAAAACCAGAAATATGTGATCACCTGGTGCGTGGGACATCTGGTAGCCATGGTATATCCGGAAAGTTATGATATAAAATACAAAAAGTGGAAACTGGAAGATCTGCCATTTCTTCCAAAAGAATATAAATATGATGTGATCAAAGATGTCAGCCGGCAGTATGATGTGGTTCACGGAATGTTGATGCGCGAGGATATCGACCGTGTCTACTGGGCAGGAGATGCCGGAAAAGAAGGACAGACGATTGAGGAAAATATCCGCAATTTCGGCGGTGTGCGAGACGGCATGGAGGAACTCCGGGTCTGGATTGATTCCCAGACAGAGGAAGAGATCCAACGGGGAATCCGGGAAGCAAAACCGATGTCTGCCTATGAAAATCTCGGAAAATCCGGTATTATGCGTACCATTGAAGATTATGCCATGGGCATTAATTTTTCCCGTGTAATGTCGGTAAAATATGGAGGGTTGTTAAACAATGCGGCGGGAACACGTTCCTACACCGCTATTGCGGTCGGGCGCGTGATGACCTGTGTGCTTGGGATGGTCGTGATCCGTGAGCGCGAGATCCGCAATTTTAAGGAGACACCGTTTTACCGTGTTGTCGGAAATTTTACAGATGCACATGTTCAGGGCGAGTGGAAAGCCGTCGAGGGATCAGGGTACTTTGCATCGCCGCTTTTGTATAAGGAAAACGGATTTCGGGAAAAGAAGGATGCACTGGCATTGATTGACCGCGTGCAGGGACATTCTGTGATTGTGGAATCCATCGAAAAAAATATTTCCAGAAAACGGGCACCGTTACTGTTTAATCTGGCAGAGCTGCAGGCAGAATGTGCAAAACGATTCAAGATCAGCCCGGATGAGACCTTGCAGGTGGCGCAGGATCTGTATGAACGGAAACTGACAACGTATCCGCGTACCGATGCGCGTGTGCTTTCCACTCCGGTGGCAAAGGAAATCCATAAAAATATCAGCCGTCTGCGGGGATATGAGCCGACTTCGGATTTTGTGGAGCGGATTCTCGACAGAAAGCTGTATGGAAATATTGCAGGAACGCAGTATACCGATGATGCTAAAGTGACAGACCACTATGCGATCATTCCGACCGGTCAGCTCACGGAGCTTGGGAAACTGAATACTCTGCAGAAATCGGTATTTGATCTGATCGTGCGGAGATTTCTCAGTGTGTTTTATCCGGCGGCAGAATATCAGAATGTAAAAATGACAGCTGTTGTGGATGTGGGGGAAAATAAGGAACGTTTTTATGCGTCCGCACGTGTATTAAAGACACCCGGTTATTTGGAAATTGCAGGAATTCCAAAGAAAGAGGAAGAAGATTCGGATCTGAAGGAACTGCTACATCTGGCAGACCGGCTGAAAAAGGGCGATGAGATTTCCGTGGATGGATATGAGGTGAAAGAGGGAAAAACTTCACCGCCGAAGCGGTACACCTCCGGTTCCATGGTGCTTGCCATGGAAAATGCAGGACAGCTGATTGAGGATGAGGAGCTTCGGGAACAGATCAAAGGTTCGGGAATCGGTACCTCGGCCACCCGTGCGGAGATTATCAAGAAACTGGTCCGTATCCATTACCTCAATCTGAATAAACGGACGCAGGTGCTCACACCGGAAAATCTCGGGGAGATGGTATTTGAAGTGGTGAGCATGACCGTCCCGGCACTTTTGAACCCGAAGATGACAGCTTCCTGGGAAAAGGGACTTGATGGAATTACACAGGGAACCGTGGATTTCTGGGATTACCGGACGAAACTGGAAGATTTCATCCGGACCGAAACGGAAAAGATGATCGGACAGGATCTGCGGGAACCGCTTGCGGAACGTATCAGTAATTTTGCTGGGAAACATGCAAGAGGTGCCGGTGCGAGAAGAAAGATCGGCATCAGATGTCCGGCATGCGGTGGAGAACTTGTAACCACGCCATTTGGCTATGGATGTGCAAATTACAAGAATGATAAATCAGGATGTAATTTTAATATTGGCGAAATTGCAGGTGTTCAGCTGAGTGAGGAACAGGTAAAAGAACTTATCGAACAGGGGCATACCCAGACCATTCGCGGGTTTAAATCCAAGGCAGGCAAACGGTTCGATGCAAAACTCAAGGTAAATAAAGACGAAAACGGAAAAGTTAATATTGCATTTGATTTTTCAGACGTAGAACCGGAAATTATTCCGGAGGTAAAGTGCCCAGTATGTGGCGGACAGATGAAAAAGACATCTTTCGGCTATGGATGTGTAAACTTTTCACCGGACGATGAGAACAGCTGCCGGTTTTCCATTGGAACAATCGCCGGAAAAACCCTGCCGGTTACTGCGGTAAAGCAGCTCCTGACGGATGGTCACACAGATACCCTGCGCGGTTTTAAATCAAAAACCGGAAAAAAATTTGACGCCTGCCTGAAACTGGAGAAATCCGAAGAGGGAAAGACGAATATTGTATTTGATTTTGACAGCGTGGAACAGAAAGTGATCCGCGATGTAAAGTGTCCGCTCTGTGGGGGTGAGATCATTGCAACCTCTTTTGGTTATGGATGTGCTAACTATAAGCCGGGCGATGAAAACAGCTGCAGGTTTTCCATTGGGAAGATGGCAGAGAAATCTTTTACGGAAGCACAGGTCCGGCAGCTTTTAAACGATGGCATTACGGAAACCATGCGTGGGTTTAAGTCAAAAACAGGGAAGAAATTTGATGCGCGCGTAGCTCTCGCAAAAGATGAAAACGGGAAAGTAACCGGGCTGAAATTTGATTTTGACAATGTAGAGCCAAAGAAAGTTAAAGATGTGAAGTGCCCGAAGTGTGGTGGGGATATTGTAGTGGCACCGTTTGGATTTATGTGTGCTAATCATAAAAAAGATGATAAGGAAAGCTGCAGCTTTATGATTGGAAGTATCGCAAGTGTCCGGCTGAAAGAAGCGCAGGTGAAAGAGCTTCTGACGAAAAAGAAGACAGAGGTAATTTCGGGATTTGTGGCAAAGACCGGTATGAAATTTGATGCGCCGCTGAAACTGACGGAAGAAGGGGAGATTGCATTTGATTTTCCAGAGAAACCGAAACCGGAAGAGACAACCGTGCCGTGCCCGAAATGCGGCAAAATGCTGATGAAGACGCAGTGGAGGTATGAATGTGCGTGCGGATTTAAAATCTGGCATACCGTTGCTAAGGTGGAACTTTCCGAAGAAGTGATGAAAGAACTGCTGACGACCGGAAAGACGAAGCAGAAGATTGCCGGATTTACCTCAAAGGCGGGCAATACATTTGACACCTGCCTGAAATATGAAAATGATCAGATTTCGTTTGATTTTGATAATCCGGGGGAGGCACCGCCGGAGAAAACAGCAGCCGCAGAGGAAACAACGGCTTTGGAGAAAACGGAAGAGTCCGAAAGAAAAACGATCAGTAATCATGAAAATTAAAATGTAAGGAGATTAAAAAATGGAAAACGCAAAAATCAAAAACATGTATGATTTATCACAGTCTATCGCGGGAGAGTATCTTTCACAGTTTACATATCCGTGGGAAGCATTAAAAGGAATCAGCGATTTTATCAAAAAGCTCGGTCCGACACTCGATCCGGAAATTTATGAGAAACGTGGAGAAAATATCTGGGTGGCAAAGAGTGCAACCGTTGCGCCTACGGCATGTCTGAACGGACCGCTGATTATTGATGAAGATGCCGAGATCCGTCACTGTGCATTTATCCGCGGGAGTGCGATCATTGGAAAAGGATCGGTTGTCGGAAATTCCACGGAGATCAAAAATGATATCATTTTTAACACGGTACAGGTACCACATTACAATTACGTCGGGGATTCTATTCTCGGTTACAAGTCTCATATGGGAGCCGGTTCAATTACCTCCAATGTAAAATCGGATAAAACACTTGTGGTTGTAAAGGACAACAGAGATTCCGGAGAAGAAATTGAAACAGGACTTAAGAAATTTGGAGCTATGCTCGGAGATCACGTAGAGGTAGGATGCAACTCCGTTTTAAATCCGGGTACGGTTATCTGCCCGAATTGTAATGTCTATCCGCTTTCTTCTGTCCGCGGAGTGATTCCGGCAAACCATATCTACAAGGATGCAGACCATATTGTGGCAAAAAAAGAAAAATAGTAGTTGTATCTAAAAAAGTGCGAATTTGCACTAGACTTTAGGAAAAAAATATGCAAAAATATTAGCGGTATGTCGAATGATAACGAGTTTATCTACAATTAACATGCGAAAGGAGTCTTAAGATGATTTACACAAAGGAAGTTGAAAACATGTGTCCTGTAGCAAAGGGCGCAAAGCATGAGCCAGCTCCTATCCCGGAAGAGGGAAAGTGGGTTCATTCCAAGAAAATTGAGGACATTTCAGGATTTACACACGGTGTCGGCTGGTGTGCACCACAGCAGGGTGCCTGCAAGCTTTCTCTTAACGTAAAGAACGGTATCATTGAGGAAGCATTAGTTGAGACAATCGGTTGCTCTGGTATGACTCATTCAGCTGCTATGGCTGCAGAAGTTTTACAGGGTAAGACAATTCTGGAAGCTTTAAATACAGACTTAGTTTGTGATGCTATCAACACAGCTATGAGAGAGCTTTTCTTACAGATCGTATATGGACGTACACAGTCTGCATTCTCTGATGACGGACTTGCTGTAGGTGCTGGTCTGGAAGATTTAGGAAAGGGACTTCGTTCTCAGGTTGGTACTATGTATGCAACAAAGGAGAAGGGTGTTCGTTACCTTGAGATGGCTGAAGGATATGTTACAGGTATCGCTCTTGACGAGAATAACGAGGTAATCGGTTACCAGTTCGTTTCTCTTGGAAAGATGACTGACTTCATTAAGAAGGGTGATGATCCTAACACAGCTTGGGAGAAAGCTAAGGGTCAGTATGGCCGTGTGGACGATGCAGTTAAGATTATCGATCCACGTCAGGAATAATTGGAAAGGAGAACGATATAATGGCATCATTATTTGAAGGATATGAAAGAAGAATTGACCAGATTAACGCTGTTTTAAACAGCTATGGTATCAGCTCTATCGAAGAAGCTGAAAAGATTACAAAGGACGCTGGACTGAACGTTTACGATCAGGTTAAGAAGATTCAGCCAATTTGTTTCGAGAACGCTTGCTGGGCTTACACTGTAGGTGCTGCAATCGCAATCAAGAAGGGATGCAAGAGAGCTGCTGATGCTGCCGCAGCAATCGGTGAAGGACTTCAGGCATTCTGTATTCCTGGATCTGTTGCAGATCATCGTAAAGTAGGTTTAGGACATGGTAACCTTGGTAAGATGCTCCTTGAGGAGGAGACAGAGTGCTTCTGTTTCTTAGCTGGACATGAGTCATTTGCAGCTGCTGAGGGTGCAATCGGTATCGCTGAGAAGGCAAACAAGGTTCGTCAGAAACCTCTTCGTGTTATCTTAAACGGTCTTGGAAAAGACGCAGCACAGATCATTTCCCGTATCAACGGATTTACATTCGTAGAGACAAAGTATGATTACAAGGCTGCAAAGCTTAACATTGAGTACGAAAAAGCATACTCTGACGGACTTCGTGCAACTGTAAAATGTTACGGTGCTGATGATGTTCAGGAAGGTGTTGCAATCATGCATCATGAGAACGTAGGTGTTTCCATCACTGGTAACTCTACAAACCCAACACGTTTCCAGCATCCGGTTGCAGGTACATACAAGAAGGAATGTATCGAGCAGGGTAAGAAGTACTTCTCCGTAGCATCCGGCGGTGGTACAGGACGTACACTTCACCCAGATAACATGGCAGCAGGTCCTGCTTCTTATGGTATGACAGATACTATGGGACGTATGCACTCTGATGCACAGTTCGCTGGATCTTCTTCCGTACCGGCTCACGTTGAGATGATGGGTCTGATCGGAATGGGTAACAACCCAATGGTTGGTGCTACTGTTGCTGTTGCAGTATCTGTTGAGGAAGCTGCAAAGGCTGGTAAGTTCTAAGAAACACAGTAAAATCAAGGGCTATCGTGGTTTACAATGTTCCGCGATAGCCTTAAATTTTGCCACGTAGCACACAAGTAGCGCACAGGTAGCACACATGAGGTAGCGCACAAATTGTTGGATGAATTTAGGGTATAAAAAGAGGGCGTCGAATATATCCGACACCCCCATACGCTTTTATGTAACGTTTGTGTTTTTGTTTGATTAGGAGTTTGCTTTTTGCGATTGCACACCTAAAAGATAACCGTACATGAATGCGTTTTCTGCGCCCTGCTGGTAATTGCATTTTGCACCTTTCTCATAAAGTCCAAATCCAATATCGAAGAGTTCTTTGATAATTTCTTTGTTCCGCTTCACAGTCCAGTGGATGCGCAAGCTCTTAGATTTCTTTAATTCTGCCAGGGCTGAATCATGCAATGCCTTTTTCATTTTTTCATGGTGCCAATCATGAAAGATTCCAATTAAAATCCGGTCGGCATCATCATTCGTTAATTCTTGAAATCTGTCCAATAATTTCTCAGGTAGATATTTTGAATGCATGATTTTAATGATCAGTTCTTTGATTTCAGAAACGTTATCTAAGTCTTTGTTTATAAAAATGCAATCTTTTTTGTGATCCACAAGTATAAAATTATCCACAGATACTTTATGGACTTTTTCAAGCATGAATCGATCTGCAGCATTTAGATCTTTAGCAGAAACTGTACATATAAACGGAATATCTCGTGTTATAAGTTCAACCATAATTTTCTTTTCCTTTCTTCGTAAGTAGTAGTATTCCCCAACGAAGGGGGAGCAGTTGTATCTACAGCCTATATATAGGATTATTGTTTTTCAATCTCCTTCACAATGTCAGAAATAAAAATATAAATACAACGCAAAATCCTTGAATCATCGATTTTATCAAGTAATTCAATTATCATCTTTTTAAAGTCCATAATTTAATTCCTTCCTTTCTGATCTCAAAATAGTGTACCATGACATAGTAATAAACTATTTTGCACATTTATTCAGCTTTTCATCATTCTCTTTTACAATGTCAGAAACGATAATATCAAGATATCTGCACTGCTGTTGAGTTAAATGATCAAGTTGTTTTATAATATCTGCTTTGTAATTATATATAGCAGTTCCGTCTTCATTCGTAGTTGTTGGATGCGTTATATCTTCTACCGTTTGAAGATAGCCGGCTATAAATCCAAAACGAAACATATTATAGAGGACATCTATAGCTTCCGCTCTAAGCAATTCATTTTCAGCTTCCTTAAGTACACTGAAAACAAGATCGTACTCATCTTTGATTTCATGTTTTTTGATGAATTTATTGCTTGCCTGTATAAGAGATTTATAATTCATGACTGTTGTAGTTTCCATTGTATATGACTTCCTTCCTTTAAATATTTTCTGTTATATCTGCGTTTTGTACTTCATCTAAGATAGTATTTGCATCATTTACATAATCGATAATGACCGATAATAATGCAAGAATCGTGTTTTGATTTGTATGAAAGAATACTGCACAGTCTTCTTGTGCATCGGTTTTGGCGTCTCCAATCATGTTATATAAATGTGATGCTGTGGTCTGTACGGTTTCTAATTTTCCGTTAGCGGAAAAGAGTTTATTCATCATATCATTTAAAGTCATATATTTTTTCTTCCTTTCTTTGATGGAAGTATGCTATAATAAGCATACCCTTTTAGTGTTTCGTAGTGGTTACACAGATTGGGTTATACCCTGTGGTTGCCGCCATGGGGTATTTTTGATTTTTACAATCATATTGCATCAACTCCTTTACTTTGTGATTTTTTCCATCTCAGCTTTTAATTGCTCGATGGTTCTATGAGTATATACCTTTTCGGTAATATCATCTATAGCATGGCCAACAATCAGTTTTAAGATATATTCATCTACGCCGCAGGCCTTTGCTTTCGTAATAAATGTGTGTCGCGTTTCGTGAGGATGGTGCTTTAAATTCAAGCGTTTCATCACCTTGTCAAAACGACTCCGGTACTTGTCATATGTCATATATGTACCTTGTTGACCATTTACATCATTAAACAGATGCTTTGATTGCAGGGCAGCAGCTTCCCGGATGCGGTCTTCTATTAACGGCTTTATTAGTGGATGAATAGGAACAATTCTGTTTTTTCCTGCTTCTGTTTTAAGTCCACCGCGCATGGTTCCAGCTTTTATATCGACATCTTTCATTTTTAATATGGCTAATTCTTGAGGTCTCCAGCCGCTGTAGATTTCTATTAAAATCATATCTGCAAACGGGATTTGGTGGAGATTATCCCATAACATTTGAATTTCTTCCTGTGAAAAAGGTATAGCCTCACGAATGCGGCTCCTTTTTATTGGATTGCCATTTGCAAACATGACAGAAGCATAATCTTTTTCTACGATATCATGTGCCACAGCATATTTGTATAGCATATTGAAAAGACTTTTCATTCTGTTCTTTGTGCTGTCACCAACCTGTGCGTTGATAATTGTACCTTCTAAATGCGATACCCTTATGTCACACATTCGCATATTATAAAGACCGTTACAATGACCGTATGCCGCCTTAACTGTTCGAATACTGGACGGATTGGAGAGGGTAGGAAAGTAGCTTTCACTCCATTTTTCATATACTTCAGAAAACGTGATATTGTCGGCATTTATATCATAGGGATTTTTATTGTATTCGGCCAATGCAATCATAGCTTCTTCCCTGGTTGTATAATATCCAATTGTGAAGCGGATTTGTTTGCTTCTTCTAGTGACCGGATCAAAAACCCATTTGTCTGTCTTTACTGCCCGGAATGGCTTGGAACGTTTTCCGGATAGTTTGACAATAGAGCCGTAGCCATTAGGTAATTTTGTTGGTTTGCCATTGCGTATGCGTGGCTTTGTGCTACTGGGTGTATTCATGGGATAGCCACAATTCGGACATGCCACTGCTTTGTCTGATACATCATGCGCACATTCGGGGCATTTTAATAGAGCCATTTAGTCACTTCCCTTGTTATTGTACTCACTTAGAATTTCTTGGATACGTACATAAGCTGTATCTTTTAGTATTGTGTGGTCTAATATAAGACAACCGTTATTATTGCCATTTTGAGTTTTTTGGGCTAATGCAACATATCGCTCATCAGGAAGAGGATAATAGTCTACAAGTTCTGTGTTGTCATCTTTATATTCTACAGTCACAAATTCCCAATCAAAGAGATCTAAAACTATACCGACATTAGCTAATAGTTTTTTAAATAATTGTTCATTTTTCATTAAACAATTTAAAACCAGTGTGCCGTGAGTCATTTTTCCATATTGTTGTAACTCTTTTAAGCAATCTATAGAATTGTCATTTAATCCAGTTATTTTGCTTATCATTTGATAATTCTCATTTGCGTACTTATTATTGCTGTAACCCAATAGGTAGTCAGTGGATATATCTAGATTATATTTTTCGTGAAAAAAAGTTTTGTAAGCCTGAATGTTAAATAATGATAAATCTCTATCTCCATTTTCGATAGATGAAAGATTGGATTTTTGTATTCCTATTTGTTTACTAAACTCTGTTAATGAAAGTTTGGCTATTTTTTCACGAAGTTCAATCAAATTAGCAATTCGTTGTATTTGATAGTTGTTTTGATATTGTTTTTTTAATGTGTCGGCATTATAGGCCATAAAATATCACTCCTTTTGATATGATAACAAAATTAATATGAATATCAAATAAAATATAATTTGATAAAACACTTGTTCTATACATTTGATGAATTTATAATTGCATTAGATAACAAAAACAATATTGTTATCAAAGTAAATATACTATATAAATCAAAATCTGTCAATAAAAAGAAAGAGGTGCGATATGAAAAATAAGGATATTCGAGATTACGCAAGGCTTAAAGATGTAAGGCTATGGAAAATTGCAGACAGATTAAACCTGCAGGACAGTAATTTTTCTAGATTGTTAAGACATGAACTAGTAGAAGAGAAGAAAGCCGAAATCTTTAAAATTATTGATGAATTAGCTGCAGAATAGGCGGTGAAGCTATGGCAGAGATTCAAAGAGGTGTAATCCCTGTTGCAATAGCAGCGAGGGTTTTAAAAATGGATTGCCAAACATTACGGCTGTTGCTCCAAAATAAAATGGTTGATTTTGGAATTGCCTATAAGAGACCGGGGTCGAAACAATATAGCTATATTATATTTGCAGAACCTTTTTGTAAGTTGACTGGCTATAAGATGCCCGAGAAAGTTGAGGTATAAAGATATGAAGATAACGAGAGCGCAGCTAAAACTGTTACAGAAGAAAAAACAATTGCGTAATTTTCACGTAGATAACTTGATATGTTGTGATAGATACGAAAATACGTTTGCTTTAACATTTGCACTCGCAGATGACAGAATGCAAGATTTGACAATTACTTTTTTTAATAAGAAGCCGGAGGTATATATTTCGGATCCGTATACATTCAATAATTACAGCGAAGATGAGGTATACAAGCAATGAAGATTCAAAAATTAACGGATATGCAAGCGGCTTTAATGCTAAGCAGAGATCTGTTATCTGAGTTACGGGATAATTATGATTGTGATAGTAAAGAATGGCATGAATATGAACTAAAAATGCAGAACGCAGATGAAAAATGCGACGAGATCAGGATTTTCTTGGAAGAAATGAGGTGCTGCGTGTGACGGATACTGAGATTTATGAAAGTAATTTACAACATTTTCAGGTTACGAAGCGATATAGCGATCGGGCACAAGCTAAATGTCCGGCGCATGATGATAAGCAGGCATCGCTGACAATTACCAAGGGGCGAAAGTGTACCTTATTTCGGTGTCATGCAGGATGTGGCTTGGATAGTATTTTATCTGCAGCTGGACTTGAAAAAAAGGATACATTTTATGAATTGGAGTATTCAAAACAAAGCAATTGGCGGTTTTATGTTGAGAGCAGAGAAAAGCGTCAAGTTGAAGCTGTTTATAATTACGTTTCTTGTAACGGTAGATATGCTTATACTAAGATTCGCCTAGATGGCAAGAAATTCATATATGGAATATTGGCGGATGATCGCTTTACATATGGATTACCCCAAAATACACCAAGAAAATCCTTTAATGCTATATACGGTAATATTAAAGCTATAAATAAAGCCGTATCGGACAGTAAATCTATATTTATCGTCGAAGGAGAAAAAGACGTTAATACATTGAGCAAACGCGGTTATGTGGCATTTTGTTGTGGCGGGGCGTGTGATTGGAATCCTGAAATCGCCGGTATTGTGCAAAATGCAAATGTGATCATTTTAGCCGATAATGATGATGCCGGTATGAATTCGGCTAATACAATATTGCAGGATGTGCAAAATGTGGCAAAGAGTGCAAAGATAGTTATTCCTATGCCAGACATTCCTAAAGCAGATATATCGGATTATTTTCAAGCAGGACATAGCAAACAGGAATTTGAACAGATGATAAATTCCGTTACAGAAAAACGAGTGAATATTATGAGTCAACAGGAAAAATCACTGGAAACCATTCTTAAAGAAATGCACGCCGAGCAATATGAAACAACAGACAAAGGTTTTGGTCGATTATTTGCTGAAGTTTTTAAGAATCAACATCGATATAACCCGTCAAGAAAAGATTTTATGAGATATGACGGAAAACGCTGGATTGATGATATCGAGGGATTGAGCGCCCGGAAGTCTGCCAAATTGCTGTCAGATGCACTTGTGCGGTATGCAGTGAATGTTGATGCGGATGGAAAATATTTAAAGGCGGTAACTCCATTATGCAATCTGCGAAACAGAGATGCGATGTTAAAGGACAGTCGGGACATTCGTTATTTTACAAATGAACAGTTGGATACCAATGATTATTTGCTTAATCTACAAAATGGAACCCTTGATTTGTCGAAAAATACGCCACGGTTTAGAAAGCATGATCCGGATTTGCTTCTTTCAAAAATTTGCAATGTCGAGTATGATCCAGCAACAGTGTGTAACGAATGGGAAAAGTTTTTACTTGAAATCATGCAGGGAGATCGTGACAAAATTCGTTACCTCCAGAAGATAGCCGGATTGTCGCTGACTGGAAATACGCAGGAAGAAACATGTTTCATTCTTTATGGAAGCACAACAAGAAATGGAAAATCTACATTTTGTGAAACCCTGATTTATCTTTTGGGGGATTATGCTCTGACCATGAAGCCGGAAACATTGGCGGTAAAACAGAATCTTGATAGCCGTCAGGCGTCCGGTGATGTGGCAAGGTTGGCTGGATGTCGGTTTGTGAATGCATCAGAACCGCCGAAGCGAATGTTATTTGATACGGCACTATTAAAGTCATTGCTTGGACGTGATTCGATTACAGCAAGACATCTGCATCAGCGTGAATTCGAGTTTATCCCTAAGTTTAAGTTAGTCATTAACACGAATTATCTTCCAACGATTACGGATGACACAGTGTTTTCAAGTGGAAGAATCAATGTGATCAGCTTTGACCGGCATTTTGAACCGCATGAACAGGACAAGTATTTGAAAGACCGATTGCGGGAAAAACGGGAATTATCGGGGATTCTTAATTGGTGTATCGAGGGATTGCGATTGTATCGAGAAGAAGGACTAGAACCACCAGAGGCTGTACGGTCTGCCACGAATTCTTATAGGACAGATTCTGATAAAATTGGTAATTTTATCAATGAATGCTTGAATAAGACAGATCGTAATAGTAAAGCGAAGGATATTTATGATGCGTATGCCAAGTGGTGTGATGATAATGGTTATGGATGTGAAAATAAAGGAAATTTCTTCTCGGAACTAAAGGGCAAGGGATTGTTTGCTGCGAGTGGAACTGTAGACGGAAAAACAGCAAGAAACATTGTAAGAGGATATACGTTAGATTCTGGTTTTTCTTCGATTAGTGATGGACTAGAAACTCCATTTGATTAAAAAATGTGCATCTTGTGCAAAGTAAATGTAAAGTTTTCATAAGAGTTTGTTTTAAAAATTTACATATAAAAATCATAGTTTACACAAACACAGTAAAATCAGTGGATACAGAAATTGTTAAAATTAGATTTAATCACATTTTCTTGTAACGTTTTTAGAAAGCAGGTGTAGATGATGGACTATTTTTCAATGTATGGGGATGTGTGGAAATTTCACAAAAAGTATATTGATGGAGTCAAAACAGATAATACGGCATTTTGGAAAAGCATAGTCGATGAGGCTGATGAATTAACGACCAAGTATGATCGATGCAAATTTATTGTTAATTTAGTTATGACGGAATTGGAAGAATTTGAGAGGATTTATAATGAACAAACAAAGTAAAGAATACAAACAATATATGAAATCTGATGAATGGGAGCAGAAGAGACAGGAACGCATAGCCATTGACCAAGGCTGTGTAATGTGCGGCAGACCTATAGAGAAAATCAAAAGTGTGCAAGTGCATCATGTCACTTATAAAAATTTAGGGAATGAGGATGTTTTGACAGATATATGCACTTTGTGCGGCTCTTGTCACAGAAAGATACATAATTTCTATAATCGCAAGAGGGCGTAAAGGCTAAGTTGGACGGGCATAAGTAACATCATAAAAAGATAATGAAAAATAATTAACAGCCAATGACGGCAGAAAGTAGGAAAATATGGCAAGAAATAATTATCCACAAGCCGGACTTGATAATATGGAACCGGCAGCAGTACAACAAATTGTTGCATCACTGAGGGAACTGCATGAATTAGGCAGACCAAAAACGGATGAAGAGGTTGCTAAGCGGATTGATGATTATTTTGATCTTTGCCAGAGATCAAGCATTAGACCGGGAGTGGAATCTCTTTGTATGGCATTGCATATCAGCAGAACAACACTTTTCCGATGGAATAATGGTGAGGATTGCAGTTCATACCGACAAGAATTAATACAATCTGCGAAAGCTTTTATCGGTGCGTTTCTTGAGCAGGCAATGTTAGGAGGAAAGATTTCTCCACCTTCCGGGATCTTCCTTATGAAGAACTGGTTATCGTATAAGGATGCAATTTCTATCGAAGAAGCGGTTCCGCATGAAGAACACAGACATGCGCTTACTGCTGCCGAACTTCCAATTTTAGGAGAAAAGAAATTGTCCAGTAAGGATTTACTGCCAAAATTGAATGAGATGGACATTACACAGAATTAACAACAATGCTTTGATTATGATGTGGCAGAAGCTATAGCTGGATCAGATACACAGATTGCCGGTATCGGGTTATGAAGAAAGGAATGATGAGGTATGAATAAGAAATTACCACAGGCAATGATTGTAGGAAAAGATATCCGTTGTCCTGTATGTGGGCGTAAATGGGGAGAAATTCATGGGGCTGGTGAGATTATTAAGAATTATGAAGTACGTTGCCCACGCAAATATCATGGCACATGCCATTCGTTTGTTGTAAATATTTAATGATTGGAGAGTGATTATATATGTTAAAGGTTGGATTTATTATTCCATTGATTATTATGAATGTACTGCTGCTCATTATTGTGATTGATTTTTGGAAAAATTACAGGAGTAAGGCGGCAAAAGTTGGATTTGGTATTATGTTAACGGTATATGTTCTTGATATTTTATCACTGATTGGAGGTGCAGTATGTTAGATCGTAGAAAAACACTGTGTAATGGTAAAATCGTTGTTATCAATTTTAAAAAGTTAAACCCGCTCGATTTTGAGCCGGTGCATCATTTAGACGAGAGGAGCATTAAAGACGAACTTGCCCTGTGTGCGCCAGATGGTCGCATTTACATAAATTCAAAGAAGAACGAATCAGGGATTGTTTCAAGTGTGTTTGAACTTCTCATGAAAGAAACCAGGCAAACCTTATTAGAATATCAAGCTTTTATAGGAAAGCAGTACCCAAATATTAAGACATTTGATGATTTTATCACATGGTCAGAGAAAAATAAAGATGGTGAATCCCGTGTACAGGCGTTTACACTTCTTATGATCCCGATTGAGTTACGGCGGCGTGAAATTGAACATTCTTATAACGGGAAGATTGTTGATTTTCCATCATAAGCAATTGCAATAGCCATATTAATCATTGTATAATTTAAAAGAGAGCACAAGATGCCGTAGTACAAGGAAAAATCCGAGGTATTACGGCATTTTTCATTATATATAGATGCCAGATTCCATTGAGAACAGAGCACAAACCCTAAAAGGTGGTGTAGTAAATCAATGGAGTTAGAAAGTTTACAAATACAGATCACATCTGATGCTCATAATGCCACAGCCGCTATTAACAATTTAATAAGTCGGCTCACTTCTTTGAAAACGGCATTGAGTGGATTCAATAACATTTCTTTTGGAAATATCGTGGCCAGTGCTAATAGTGCAAATAGCAGCTTCCGGTCATTAACGACTACGATATCAAATTTATCACAAAATATGAGAACTGCTAAAGGCAGCATGACGGAATTAGGAGGAAGATTATCTGAGATCAGAGTTGATAGTTCTGCGGCATCTTCCATAGAGACTGTTGCTGCAGCAATTCGTAAGCTCGGTAGCAAAACAATAGTGACTGCAACACGAAATTTACCGGAGTTAACGGTTACTTTGAGAAATTTTGCAAAAGAGATAAATGAACTTGGAATTGTAAATTTTGATACAGCCAGTATGACGGGGGTTATCTCATCAATAGCAAAGCTTGGAGGCAAAGCATCTACACAGGCTACAAAGAATCTGCCTACGATTTCTGCACAGTTGCAGAATTTTGTTCGACAGATGAATCAGATAGGCTCGTTTAGCTTTGATATGATCAATCTTTCACAAATGGTTGCCGCCATTGGAAAACTGGGTAGTGTGGCATCTGGAAGAGCAGTAAATAACATTCCTCTGCTTGCAAGGAATCTGAAAGAGTTGTTCGTTACTCTTTCAAGTGCACCAAATGTCAGCGGAAACATCATCCGTATGACGGAAGCTTTGGCAAATCTTTCTACAGGATTGGGCCGGACACGGGGTGCGACCAGCAATGCATCAAGCGGGATGAATTTATTTGGCAAAAATGTCGACAGTGTACGGATCAAGTCGTTTTCTCTTGCGTCTGCAATCGGAAAAGTGTATGCAACGTATTTCTTACTATTCCGAGGGATTGAAAAAATAAAGGATGCGATTGACATATCATCTGCCGTTACTGAAGCTGACAATGTTGTAAGACAGGCGTTTGGAAAATACGAAAGACTTGTTGATGATCTATGCAAAGTTTCCATCAAAAAGTTTGGAATGTCTGAATTGTCCGTGAAACAATTCGCTGGAAGATTTCAATCATTAGGAACGGCATTGGATATACCACAAGGTAAAATGGCAAAGATGGCAATCAAACTAACGGAATTAACCGGAGATCTCGCTTCATACTATGACGTGAGCCAAGAGGATGTTGCCAAGAGTTTGCAATCGGTGTTTACCGGTACTACAGCGCCTATGCGTCGTTATGGAGTTGACTTAACGCAAGCGACCTTAAATGAGTGGTTGATGAAAAAAGGCATTGACGCAAAAGTAAAATCGATGAATCAAGCACAAAAGGCTATTGTGCGCTATGAATATACACTTGAACGAACAAAAGCGGCACAAGGAGACTTTTTAAGGACGAGTGATAGTTGGCATAATACTCTAACTGTGGTAACAGAAAGCTTTAAAGATTTAGGAAAAACAGTCGGAGATATTGCTATAAATGCATTTAAACCGTTTCTTAGGGTTTTGGGTATTGTGGCAGAAAAAGTAAACTTGTTTGTCGAGATGGTATTAAATGCCCTTGGATCAATATTTGGTTGGAAATTTGAAGTTAGTAAAAAAGGTGCATCCGGGCTTACTGACAGCCTAAATGGTGCATATGATTCCATGGACAATTTAAGTAATGCGGCAGGAAGTGCAGGAGAGAACACAGGTGGTATAGCAAAAAATGCCAAGAAAGCAAAAAAGGAAATCCAACAGGCAACGCGTGCATTTGATGAATTAAAGGTTATTTCAAAGCAGAGTAAAGATAACACTTCCGGTTCTGGAAGTGGTGGAAGCGGTGATGGTTCTGGCGGTGGTGGAGATACCGGAACATGGGTTGAAACTCCTAGTGCGTTTGAAAAATTCAAATCCAGTATCAAAGACCTTGAAGGACTGGGAGTTGAAATAAGAAAAGCCCTTGTTAAAGCCGTTGGAGGCATTGAGTGGGATAAAATATACGCTAAGGCATCCGGCTTTGGAACAGGGCTTGCGGAGTTCCTTAACGGTTTGTTTTCAGAAGATAAAAAGGGAAATAGTGTATTTACCGCAACTGCTGATGTGATTGCAGGAGCGTTGAATACTGCAATATTTGCATCAAAGGGATTTACGGATAAATTTAAGTTTGAAACATTTGGAAAGAATGTGGCGCATGGATTTAATCGTTTCTTCAAGAAATTCAAGTGGAAACAGTGCGCAGAAGCTATCAACGGATGGGTTGATGGATTCTGGAAGTTTGTTCACGGCTTCTTTGATGATTTGAGTTGGAAAGATATTTTTAATGGATTAAAAACATTCCTAACAAATTTAACACCAAAGAGTTTGGCTACAATTCTCATGTTTTCTGGTGGAAAACTTGCGCCTATAGTTTCATCTGCGCTTTGTTCCATACTTGGGTTTACGAGCGGAGGAAAAGGCGGAAAAGGTGGAAAGACTTTCAAACTCAATGGTCTTGGATTGGCAGCGTTTATTGCAACTATAGGTTTTCAATTGTCTGAAAAAAAGACAGATTTTACATCCTCTGTTGTAGAAGCATTGGCGGCTGGTGGAGCGGCATTTTATATGTCGGGCGGAAATCCGTATTTTGCGCTTGCCGGAGTAACGGTTTCAGTTGGAATTTCGCTTGGAAAGTTTTTTGTTGAAAAAAGCGATAAAATGAAAAAAACAATCAAGGACTTTAAGAAAAAAGTTGACTTGATGCTTGGGAAAAAGGTTACAGTAACCGGATGGGATGGGAAAAAGAAAACGCTTAAAGTCCCAAAAAGCCAAGAAAAAAACAAGGTCAAAAAAAATGCTTATCCTTCAGATGACGAGTCCAAAAAGAGATTGGCTGAGAATACGGATTGGTATAGAAAACAAAAAGAAAAAAAAGAAGCAGAAAAGAAAGCAACAGCAGGGATGCCGGATGAAGCGCGTAGGTTTGCGAATACGCAAAAAAGAAATGCAAGGGTAAGAGCGGAAAATAAGAAAAAAGTTGTATCCAACCGTCCAACTTCCGGAATTTCTTCTGTGGTAAGCGAGTATGCAAAATCAAAGCCACAGAAAATAAAGCTAAAAGCAGAAATAATATCTGCTGATGACAAAATTAAAAACAAAAAACTAAAAGGATTTACGGCAGGATTAGAAAAGGGGAAGGACGGAATAAAACTAAGCGATAAATCGTTAAAGAATTTTACAGCAAATTTATCGAAAAACAAAGATGTTATTCCAACCAAGAATAAATCTTTAAGCAATTATCTTGCAAATATATCCAAAAATAAGGACAAGATAAAGTTAAGTGATAAAACACTGGGAAATTACACGGCTAGTTTAACAGGAAACAAAGATAAAATACCAGATAAATACAAAAGGATAAGCAATTACACTGCGGAACTTATTGCGAATAAGGACAAAATTAAAAGAAGTGATAAGACATTAAATCACTTTACAGGCACTCTGACGAGGGTAACTGATAATATAAAGCCTGCAAACAAAAGACTTGGTGGATTCACTGCACTCATAACCTCTTTTGTGAATAGAATTAAAAATGCAGTATTAGACTTCACGGCTAGACTTACAGGAAAGAGTACAAAGAAAGCAGATGGCGGTGTATTCTCCGGTGGAAGTTGGAAACCGATTAAGAAATACGCAGTCGGTGGATTGCCAAACATGGGACAGATGTTCGTTGCAAGAGAAGCAGGACCGGAACTTGTCGGTACGATTGGCGGTCATACGGCAGTAATGAATAACGACCAGATTGTATCGTCTGTTTCTTACGGAGTCGCACAGGCTGTAAAGGAAGTTATTCAGCCACTTGTGAAAATGGGTGGAGGAAATAATCGACCGATTCAGATTTCACTTGACGGAAAAGTTATCTTTGATAGCACACGAAAAAGCGCACAAGAGTATTTTAATCGTACCGGAGTTTCACCATTCCCGGTGTAATTTAGTGACTTTTTGCTCTTGTCTGTGGTACAATATATAAAAATCATAGACAAGGGTGCATTGTTCACCGGAAAGGGGTTACATATGAAAAGGTTTAAAAAATTTTTTGCAGTAGCGGCATTATCGCTTTCAATGCTGACAACAAGCGTAGCAGCACAGAACATTGTTGGAGTACAGGAAACTGTGCAGGCGACAACGATTAAACTAAGCAAGAACAATATAGTTTTGAAAACTGGAGTAAGTACAAAATTAAAGGTAATGGGGGCTAAAAAGAAGGCAAAATGGAGCACTGACAATAAATTTGTTGCTACAGTTGATAAGAATGGAAAAGTACGCGGGCAGAATGCAGGAGAAACATATATTTATGCTAAAGTACAAGAAAAAACCTTAAAATGCAAAGTTACAGTTAAAAATTCTTTTGACGAGAAAAAAGCGGAAAAGAATATAAAGAAAACAATATATGAGAAGAATGGATATATTTTTGTTTTCTTAAAAAGCAATTACAAGTTCCCGACTAGCGTAACAGCCGACTGTTATTTTTACGATAGTAATGATAAACCTATAGATACAGGATATTCGTATCTGTTTTGGCTTGAAAATGGTAGAGAGGGCTTATTGAGTTTTCGGTGTCCGGATGATTATTGCTCATATGAAATAAAGTATGATTTTTTCCAGTCATTTGCATACACAGGTAATGAATCAGTAATAGATAAAACGGATATTGAATCAAATAGGGTTGGCGATGAGTATTCAGACAAAATATTTGTAACAGTAAAAAACAATAGTGACAAGAAAGTATCATATAACATCCTTATAAAGTATTACGATGAGAGTGGAAATCTTATTTATGCAAGAGATGAAGATATATATGATGTAAAGCCAAAGGATAAAGAAGTAGAGGACGTGTATAGTATGATTGATGATTATACAACATATACAGTAGAAATCTCTACAGCAACATACAACAAATGATTATAGAAAAAGAGCTGGTGGAAATGCATCATATATAAACCAAATTATATTGATGCTTGAAATTCCATATGGAACGTGTTATAGTAAAACAAAAGAGGAACAATTGCCCACAAGTGGTTGTCCTCATAAACAATGGTTAGAAAAATCCACCCTAGTTACTCGGTCAAAGTTTTGGGGTGGTTTTTCTATGCTTAGATCATTATCTGATAAACGTAAATACGAATGTCAGCAATGCAAGAATGAACATACCAAAAGCCATAAGATCTTTGAAATCAAATTTCTTGTTCATCAGCACCACCCCCATCCTATGTAAAATAAAATAGAGGTCAGCCACCCTGCAACACAATTGTTCCATAGTTTGTATTTTATCATATCTATGTAAGTATTGCAATCAGGGCAAAATGTTTTGGAGTGTATATTTTAGTATCAAAAGAAACGTTCACAGGAATAGTATTAAAACTTATTGACAACAACAATAATAGGACATATAATAACAGTATTAAATCTAACGAACAATAAAATTGATACTAAAGGAAGGCGTATTATGTGTATATATGGGTATTGTAGAATCAGTACAAAGCAGCAGAGTATTGAGAGACAAATTAGAAATATTAAGACCGAATATAATACGGCGGTTATTGTAACGGAAGCTTATAGTGGAACTACGTTGAATCGTCCTGAGTGGAATAAACTATATAAGAAGATAAAGGAAGGAGATACCATCATATTTGATTCAGTGTCTCGAATGAGCAGAGATGCAGACGAAGGATTCTTATTATACGAGGAATTGTATAATAAGGGGATTGAACTTGTGTTTCTTAAAGAACCCCATATTAATACAGCTACATATAAGAAGGCGTTACAGAATAACGTAGCAATGACAGGGACAAACGTCGATTATATTCTTGAAGGAATTAACAAATATTTGATGGCATTAGCAAAGGAACAGATCAAACTCGCGTTTGAGCAGGCGCAGAAAGAAGTGGATGATCTGCACCAGAGAACTAAGGAAGGAATAGCCACGGCACGGCTTAATGGCAAACAGATCGGGCAGAAGCAAGGAGTTAAGCTGATTACGAAGAAATCTATCGAAGCAAAGAAAAAGATCAGAAAATATAGCAAAGACTATGAAGGGCAACTATCAGATGTTGAATGTATGCAGATGATAGGGCTTGCAAGGAATACCTATTATAAATATAAGAGAGAAATGAAAGAAGAATAGAGAAAGAATAAGCAGGATCAAAAGTGGTTCTGCTTATTTCTTTGTTTGGGGAGGGGGTCTGACAGAATAAACACAAACTGGCTACTAAGTCGCTCAAATTTGTCTCAAAAAATAAAAAGACATTTATTTTACTTTGATACATTATATTTAAACAAACGCATATATAATAATGAAGAAAGGATAATTCGTTAAGGAAAACTTTGATTATTGGGCATTCGTCATTGATGAGGATGAACGACGTAAGTTAGACTTACCCCGTCAAGGAGAAACTTGGTTTGTTACTGAATCCGGCTTATACGCAGTAATTCTTCGGAGTGACAAGCCGAAAGATGTATTTTGCCGGAAGTGATGTTGCAAAAGCGTTAGGTTATGCAATATCTCATAAAGCAGTACAAACTCATTGCAAAGGGGTTCTAAAATGGAACATTCACACAAAGAGCGGAAACAAAGACGTTTTGTTTAGCGGGATGTATGCAAGGCATTAGGAATAGCCAATGTGGGCAATGTAAAAAACAGGTTATCCGAAAAGGGTGTGCGTACTATTCCTACCCTTATATCCGGTGGAGAGCAGAACTTACTTTATATCAACGAACCAAATCTTTATAAGGTAATTTTCCAAAGCAGGAAAGAATCGGCAGAACGTTTTACAGATTGGGTAGCAGGAGAGGTTCTTCCATCAATCCGCAAGACTGGCAGTTACAACAAGCCTATGACCACCGCAAGAAAGTTGTATGCATTCTTGGAAATGGATAAAAGTCATTATTCCAGATGGGTGAAAGCAAATATTGTTGATAATGAATTTGCTACTGAAAATGAGGATTATTTTTACTCGCCATCAATGGCGAATGAAAGTAGCCGGGGCAATTTTGCTGATGATTACAAACTCACAGCCCATTTCGCAAAGAACAGATGGAACAGCAAGAAAGGGATTTAATGACAACAAAATAAGAAACTCTTTATTTTAAGGAAAGATTACTTTGTCCGAAATTCGGATGAAGCCAAGGAAAATTTGGTGTGACCGCTTCGAACGATATGTATCTTGTTTATAAAAGGTAAAACATGGTGCATAATGTTAGTACATAGCATACAAGTAGCACACAAATAACTCGGAAAACATACAAAATAAAGGGTTGCAGTATCTGTTGAGGAAGCTGCAAAGGCTGGTAAGTTCTAAAACAAAAGTAAGTAATAGCAAGGCTTTGAGGGCCTCCGGAGAAATCCGGAGGTCCTTTTTCTTTTATTATAATAGAATTGTAATTTTAATTTTAATAACTAAATTGCGATATTTCAAAATTAAATTTCGTTTATTGTAGTATCAAATTGTTTGAAGCGCATTTTTATGGTATGATAATAAATACAAGCTAAATACAATAGTAAATACAATGTGAATAATAAAAATATAAGTCAGAGGTAAAAGTATGGCCGTTAGTTATAAGAAGTTATGGAAATTATTGATTGATAAGGACATGATGAAGAAAGATCTGCGTGCGATGACAGGTGTTAGTACTACAACAATGTCCAGATTATCAAAGGACGAAAATGTAAGTACAGAAATTTTGTCAAAAATTTGTTCCGCTTTAAATTGTGATGTTGGAGATATCATGGAATTTGTTCCTGATAAAAAAGAGGAGCAGTAAGGAGGTACGGGAACATGGATCATTCTTATCCTTATATTGCGTCTTTGACCAGAGAGCCGTTCCTTTTCTACGAAATGCGTTCTACCGCCAAGCTAATGGTAGAAGGAAATTCCGATGATGAGGTTGTAAAAGAAATTGTAGAGCAGAATCTTTTCCAGTACCCAACGGAAAAATCTATTACACGCATGGCGAAAGCCTGTATCAAACGACTTCATGCACTGGAAGATGATTCTCTGGTTTCTGCGATTGCGTCACAGCCGACGGATGTAGCAAAACAGATTTGTCTGTATGCGTTGATGAAGCAGAGCCGACTGGTCTGGGAATTTATGCTGACAGTCATTGGTGAAAAGTACCGTTTAAGGGACACATCTTTTGGTAAGATAGACTTGAATACATTTTTTATGCGTTTGCAGGAACAGAATGATACCGTAGCTTCCTGGAGCGATACCACAATAACAAAGTTAAAACAGATTATTGCCAGAGTGCTCGTCGAAACAGAATATCTCGACAATCTCAAGGCAGATCATTTGAATCCAGTATGGTTGCATCCTGTTTTGGAAAATGCCATCAGAAGCAATGGCGATACGGCAATACTACCGGCGTTTAATTGCTTTTCATAGGAGGTAGTGTAGTCGAATGAGTGATATAAAAGAACGCCTGGACAAAGTTCGGGCATTGATTCAGGAACCGGAGTTTCTGGAAGGCAAGGGACTCAGTAATGAGGTGAATATCAGAATTTTCTGTTATGAACCGGAAAATGAAATGGTTGTCCGCCATTTTGTGAACCAGCTGGAAACAGATCAGTCCTTAGATTGTCATTTGATCGTTTGTAATTTATATAAAACATTTCTTTCCATTTGCGATGATATGGACATCACAGAAGCAATTCCTGATATGGAAGAGGCTGACGGAAGTGCTTATCTTCTGGAGCAGCTTAACTCAGCAATCGGCAATGGAGAGTTCATTGATAAAATTCAGTATGAGCCCCATGAACTGGGGGATGTACTGATGTTGACGGGAGTAGGTGAGGTATTTCCATTTATGAGAATCCATACTTTACTGGAAGCTTTACAACCGTATTTTTCAGATGTTCCGATTTTAGTTATGTACCCAGGTGAGTTTGATGGTCGTCATATAAAATTGTTCAACAGGCTTACCCCTAATGATTATTACCGGGCATTTAATGTGATTGATTAAGGGGGAATAAACCATGATAATTCGAGATATGTTTGCGGATGATATCAACCGCAAAATCAATGGTGTAATTAAAGTAGATCTGGCTGCTGACGATGTGATCGAGCAGGAGTTAAATGAATATGTCATTACCAGAGAATTGAAGAAACATTTCATTACTTTCTTCAACTATTATGGAGATGCCTTTGACCAACCGACTGCCGATATGGGTGTTTGGATTTCTGGTTTCTTTGGAAGTGGTAAATCTCACTTCCTGAAAATGCTTTCCTACCTTCTGGAAAATAAAGAGGTAAAAGGTATCCGCAGTGTAGAACGTTTTCGTAAAAAGTTTGAGGATGATCCGGCAACCTTTATGCTGATCGACCGTGCCACAAAGGAACCGACGGAGACAATTCTGTTTAATATTGATATTGAGGGATTCAGCAATAAAGACAAGACAGCTGTTCTTCGCGTCTTTGCCAAAATGTTCTATAACCATCTGGGATTTTACGGAGAAAATCTGAAAGTTGCCATGATGGAGCGTTATATTGACCAGCAGGGTAAGACAGAGGAGTTCCGCAGAGTTTTTGAAGAAAAGAAAGGCAAGCCTTGGCTTGAAATGCGCCGTGCCTTTGCTTTCAATGGAAAGTTCATCATCCCGACACTGATGGAAGTTCTGGATATGAGTGAGGACGATGCCAAGACGTGGTTCAATGATAAAACTGCAACAGAAATTTCTATTGCACAGCTTGTTGAAGATATGAAAGCCTATGTAGATACCAAGCCTGCCAACTTCCGTCTGCTGTTTATGATTGACGAGGTTGGTCAGTATGTTGGTACGGATACCGATATGCTTTTGAACCTCCAGTCTCTGACCGAGAAAATCGGAAGTGAGTGCGAAGGTAAGATCTGGGTGATCTGTACCGGACAGGAAGCCATTGATGAAATCATCAAAGTTCGTGCCGATGAGTTCTCACGTATCCAGGCTCGTTTCAAGACAAGACTGAGTTTATCTTCTTCCTCCGTGGATGAGGTCATCCAGAAGCGTATTCTGAAAAAGAAACCGGAAGCAACAACGGATTTGGAAACTGTTTATGAGCAAAATGATTCTGTCCTTCGTAACCTATTCAGCTTCAGTGGCTCTATTCTGGACATTAAAGGCTACTCCGGTCCGAGAGAATTTACAGAGAACTTCCCATTCGTGCCGTATCAGTTTATTATCATGCAGAAAGTATTTGCTGAAATCCGGAAACACGGAAATTCTGGTAAGCACCTGTCCGGTGGTGAGCGGTCCATGCTCTCCGGGTTCCAGGAAGCTGCACAGAAAATTCAGGAGAAGGACGAATATGCACTTGTTCCGTTCTTCCGTTTTTATGATACCGTACATACTTTCCTAGACGGTTCTATCCGCCGGGTAATCGAGCGTTGCCAGAAGGCTGCCGACAACGGTGATGGTATCGAACAGCAGGATGTAGATGTACTAAAACTTCTGTACTTGATTCGATATATTGATGACATTCCTTCTAATCTGGACAATATTGTTATCCTTATGGCAGACGATATTCGTGTAGATAAGATTGTTATGCGTGAAGCTGTACGCGGATGCCTTGATCGTCTGATGAGCCAGAACTATATCGGCAGAACCGGAGACACTTATAACTTCCTGACTGATGAAGAACAGGACATTCAGCGTGAAATCCGGGATACCAACGTGGATACCGCTTCTATTGTGGAGCGTATCGCTCAGATGATTTACGGTGACATTTTTACAACTAAGAAGTTTCGCTATGAAAAATATGACTTTGCTTTCGATCAGATGGTGGATGGCATTACGGTTGGCGTAGCAACAGGTGGTATGCGTCTGCGCTTTCTGACCGTTGCTGCCGATGCCATTGAAAAAACAGATTACCGTCTGATGACAGAATCCAAAGGAAATGAAGCAATCGTTGTTCTGGCTGATACGCCTTACTATGAATCTCTGGAATCTGCCATGAAAATTCGCAAGTATGTAAAGCAGAGAAATGTAAGTCAGCTTCCGAAAAGTGTGCAGAAAATCATCAGCGATCAGCAGGATGAAGCCACAAAATATGAAGAGAGTGCTATGGTCGAATTACAAAATGCCATTGAAGGAGCGCAGTTCTATGTAGATGGGGAACATCTGGAAATCAAAGCCGGAAATGCCAAGAGTAAGATTGATCAGTCTTTGGAATATCTGGTTTCTCATGTCTATAGCAAGCTCGACCTGATTAGGGAAAATGCTGGTAGTGATGCAGATATTATTGCGATTCTGATGGGTGCGGTAACAGCACTTCCGGGCATGGAACCGAACCGTGATGCTGCTTCTGCTATAGAAGAATATCTGGAAATGCAAGATGCAAAAAAACTGCCGACTTCTATGGCAGATGTGCAGAGTAAATACAGTGCGATTCCGTATGGCTGGAAAGAAATCGACATTGCTGCGGTTGTGGCACAGCTGATTTATTCCCAGAAAGTGACCATCAAGTTTGCTGGCAATACCATTCAGCCGGATGACCCGAAGTTGCCGGATATGCTCCGCAAAAAGAGTGAGATCGGAAAGACGTCTATCAGCAAACGTAAAAATATTTCTGCTACGATGCTACGTGATGTTAAAGAAATGCTACGGGAGTATTTTGATGTCATGGATGTACCGGATGATGAAGATGGCCTGATTCGCTTTGTGACTGAGAGATTCAGTGAACAGCGTGATTACTATGCTTCTCTGGATGCTCGTTATGACGGACATAAATACCCGGATCGTGCATTGGTACAGGAAGCCATTCATCTGATGGATGATGTACTTTCTCAGAAGAAAGACAATATTGCTCTGATTGAGCGTGTGCTGAAAAAAGAGGATGCTCTCTTTGATAATAAAGAAGCCATGAGCAACGGCATTGAAAACTTCTTCAAAACTCAGGTAACAGTATTCGACCAGGCAGTGCAGTTTGAAAAATCTCTGCACGATGACCTTGACCGAATTGCAGAAAATGAGGAAGCACATAAGGCGCTGAATACCATTCGCCTGATTACCATGGTTGAAACCGGAGGTAAGTTCAATTATAACCGGATTCGTGAACTGAATCCGTTGATGGATACGGTGCGTACCGCCCATGATAAGATGCTGGAAGAAAAACGTGCCGAGGTTCTGGAAACGGTTCGTCAGTGTATGGAAGCAACCCACACTGCCGCAAACGGCGATTCCAAGGCATCCCATCTGATTGAAAAATCAGACCGGTATTTCAGTCAGTGTAAGGAAAAAATTGCAGAATTAAAGAGCCTTGCTCTTTTGGATGCTATGTTCCTGCCAATGTGCCAGTACAAGGATGATACGGTCAGCAATATCGAGTCTATTCTGGCTCCGCCTGCACCGAAGCCGCCAGTACAGCCGACGCAGCCGGGAAAAGAAGCAGCTCCAGTAAAGAAGAAAGTGGTTCGTGCCTATAACCGTCAGGTTGTATTCCAGGCAAAGACCTTACAGACGGATGCGGATATTGATGATTATGTAGAGAAGATTCGTTCTCAGTTGAAACAGTTATTGAAGAATTGTGATGAGATTAAGTTGAATTAAGTATTATGATTAAGGAAGAATAATGAATAATTATGAAAAGAAAGAGAAAATAATAGATGAAGCTAAGAAAGAAACGGACACAAAATTAACGGATTCAATAGCAAATGAATCAATAAAACAAATACAAATGAGAATTTCGTCGTCATTGAGAAATACAGATTCAATAAAACAAATACAGAAAAATCAAAAAAAAATTCTTGAGTCATTTCAACCAATATTAGAAAAGCAGACTAATATGAAAGTGGGGCTAGAAAATTTTAAGAAATCGTTGGGTATGTCTGTTTCAAAATGGAATCAAATGCAAGAGGTTATAAAAATCTTAAAAAAATCATTTAAATTTTCTCATAATATTGAAGTTGGTGAATTTTCAAAAGCTATCTATAGAATGACAGCAGAATTTTCAGAAGTAATTCGAAAAATTAAAATTCCATCAATTTCTGAGAAAAAAAAGCAAGAACTTCTTGAAATACATAGGTTGTGGGGACATTATGGATGGACAATAAATCCTTGTGCAGATGAAGAAACGCTATTTAGTAGTATGCCAGCTAATAAAAAAGATGCTGACATTATGGCATTAAAACAATGTCCTAATAAAATAATGGAACAAATATTTGAAGTTTTATTAGAAAACAAACGAACGAAAAAGACAGATTTTAGAGAAGCAGTATTTGATTATAGACATAAGCAGTATAAATCATGTGCGTTTATTTTGTTTGCTTTAATTGATGCGATATTGATTAGATTGCAGAAAAAATCGACTTTAGATGGAAAAAGGCGTAATGTTGGGTTAAGTGCTGTGCGAGATGCAAAGAAACGAACGGAAATAGATGTGAATACAGAAGTGCTTTATACAGCATTGTTTTGTACAAATCTTTTTGCTTGTCTTCAAAAAGTGTTTGAAAGTGGAAACGATTTTAGAAAACAACCGGAGGTTATAAATAGAAATTTTCTTGACCATGGAATGCTTACAAGAAAGGTTACGAAGAAAGACTGTATGCAATTGTTTTTGCTGTATTACAATATGCTTAAGCTGTTAGAGTTGATTTATTAAGAGGATGAATATAATGGATAAGAATGCGATTAAAAAATTTGCTGTCTGGGCAAGAACAGAGCTGATCGCCCGTGTTTCTCTAAAAGGTGTGGAATACGGTATCACAGAGGACAACATTGAGGATGCCAATGCGGACAGCGTTGGAGGAAAAGTCCTTACTGCTGATGAAAAGAAACAGCGTCAGGCTCTGATTGCCGAGATTAACGATAAAGGCTATAAGCAGGTCATGGAAGAGGTTGCCTATACTTGGTTCAACCGCTTCTCTGCTCTGCGATTCATGGAAGTCAATGGGTATCTTCCTTCCCATGTGCGTGTGTTCACGGATGAGGAAAACAACTTTAAGCCGCAGATTATAACCGAAGCCATTCACCTGGATTTGGATGGATTGGATATGGAAAAGGTTTATGAGCTGAAAGATGCAGAAAAGACAGAAGAACTGTATAAATATCTGCTGATTGTGCAGTGTAACGCTCTGAATAAGATTCTGCCGGGAATGTTTCAGAAAATTGCGGACTACACGGAGCTTCTTCTGCCGGACAATCTGCTCCGTGAAGGCAGTGTGATTCAGCAGATGATTGAACTGATACCGGAGGATGACTGGAAGGATGCTGTCCAGATCATCGGCTGGCTGTATCAGTACTATAACAGTGAGAAAAAAGATGATGTTTTTGCAGCACTGAAAAAGAATGTAAAAATCACAAAAGAAAACATCCCTGCTGCGACTCAGCTTTTTACACCGGACTGGATTGTTCGCTACATGGTAGAGAACAGCCTTGGTCGTTTATGGTTGGAGGGACACCCGGATGTGAAAGAGCAACTTCTTCCGACAGAGGAGGAACAGTCTGCTTATGCTGCCGGAAACCGTGACCTGGAAGATACCAAATGGCACTACTATCTGGAAGAAGCCGAGCAGGAGCCGGAAGTACAGGCGCAGCTTGCCGAGACCCGCAAGGAATACGCAGCGCTGACACCGGATCGGCTGAAAGTCATTGACCCATGCTCTGGTTCCGGTCATATCCTTGCATATATGTTTGATGTGCTGATGAAAATTTATGAATCCTACGGCTATACTACCCGTGAAGCAGTGGCAAGTATTGTGGAGAACAATCTTTATGGTCTGGATATTGATGACCGTGCGGCACAGCTGGCTTATTTTGCGGTAATGATGAAAGCCCGTCAGTATGACCGTCGATTCTTTAGCCGTGGCATTCAGCCACATGTGTATGCTATTGTGGAGAGCAACCATGTAGATAAATTTGCAGTAGATTATTTCTGTAATGGCGATATGAAGCTCACAGCCGCTATGGATACCGTCATCAAAGAATTACATGATGCAAAGGAATATGGTTCTATTCTGACAGTAACACCGCAGGATTGGTCTGCTCTGTATGATCGCTTTGCTGAGATTACAGAAGATATAAATATCTCCCGTGAGACGGCATTGAGAGAATTACTACCGTTGGTGCGGGTGGCAGAAGCATTGGCACAGAAGTATGATGTTGCAATAACGAATCCTCCGTATATGAGTGGTTCGGGTATGGGTGCAAAATTATCAAATTATGTTAAAAAATATTATCCTGATAGTAAAAGCGATTTGTTTGCAATATTTATTGAACATTGTGGGCAGATGGCAAAGAAGAATAGATATCAAGCAATGATTACACAGCACGCCTGGATGTTTTTGTCTAGCTTTGAAAAACTGCGTGGAAAATTACTAAATACTGATATTGTCAATATGGCTCATTTGGGTGCGAGAGCATTTGAAGAAATTGGCGGTGAAGTGGTGCAGACTACATCATTTGTTATTCGCAAGAGTCATGTAGTAGGCTACAAAGGCGAGTATTGCCGTCTGATTGAGCCGACTACACAGCAAGGAAAAGAGGAGATGTTTCTTACCTGCGAGAGCCGTTATTCTGCTGAACAGTCCAATTTTTCTAAAATCCCAGGAAGTCCAGTGGCATACTGGTTGTCGTCAAAGGCGGTTACAGCTTTTGGAAAGGGAAATGCACTTGGAAAATTAGAGAATGTATGCGGTGGATTAACAACCGGTGATAATAATAGATTTTTAAGGTTATGGTTTGAAGTAAATTTGCCTCTAATTTCTTTTGATACAAGTTCAATGCAAGAAACAGAAGAAATGAAATATACATGGTATCCGATGACTAAAGGTGGCGATTATCGCAAATGGTATGGTAATAACGAATATGTAGTTAATTGGAAAAATAACGGAGAAGAGATTAAGTATTGGGTCACACATAATCCTAAAGATCCAAATACCAAACATTGGTCAAGGAGATTATTTAATACAGAAAGTTATTTTAAAAAAGTAATTACATGGTCAGGAATTTCAAGTGGCGCACCATCCATGCGTATTGTAGACCATTCAATTTTTGGTAGTGGTGCTAAGGCAATAGTGCCAGAAGGAAAAGACGAATTTTATATTGCATATTTAAACTCTGTTGTAGCACTAATGTATTTAGGGGCTTTAAGCCCGACTCTTAATTATGAGTCAGGGCATATTGCTTCATTGCCAGTCATTGTATCAGACAATGACAGAATATCTAATATTGTTAAAGAGAACATAAAAATATCAAAGCGCGATTGGGATTCCTTTGAAACCTCATGGGACTTTCAACGACATCCATTACTGCAACATGCCGTATTTACTCCGCAGATGGTTGCTAAAGAAGAAGCTAACGGCTATCTTACAATAAATGGTATTGCGGACGCATACCGTCATTGGGAACAGGTATGCAATGAACGCTTCAATCAGTTGAAAGCAAATGAGGAAGAATTGAACCGTATTTTCATTGATATTTACGGTTTACAGGACGAACTGACACCAGAGGTTGCGGACAAGGACGTTACTGTCCGCAAGGCTGACCTTGGTAGAGATATTCGCTCTTTCATTTCCTATGCTGTTGGCTGTATGTTTGGTCGTTATTCTTTGGATGTGGATGGGCTTGCCTATGCAGGTGGCGAATGGGATTCCAGCAAGTATGCTTCTTTTGCTGCGGATAAGGATAACATTATCCCGATTTGCGATGATGAATACTTTGAGGATGATATTGTCGGTCTGTTCGTGGAATTTGTGAAAACTGTTTACGGTGCAGATACACTGGATAAAAACCTGAAATTCATTGCTGACGCTCTGGGCGGCAAGGGTCAGCCGAAGGATGTGATTCGGAATTACTTCTTGAATGAGTTCTATTCTGACCATTGCAAGATTTATCAGAAACGTCCCATTTACTGGCTGTTTGACAGTGGTAAGAAAAATGGCTTTAAGGCTCTGATTTATATGCACCGCTATCAGCCGGACACCATTGCCCGTATTCGTACCGATTATGTGCATGAACAGCAGGCTCGTTATCGCACTGCCATTGCCGATCTGGAACAACGTATTGCCAATGCTTCTACTGGCGAGCGTGTGAAGCTGAACAAAAAGCTGACCACCTTGCAGGCACAGGATACTGAAATCAGAACCTACGAGGAAAAGATTCATCACCTTGCTGACCAGATGATTTCGATTGACTTGGACGATGGTGTGAAGAAGAATTATACAATTTTCCAGGATGTTTTGGCTAAAATAAAGTAAGGAGGGCTTGCTCATGATGACTGCAAACCCGATTTTACTTCAGAAAAAATATGCTCGTGTCATTGAGTGCTTTGCCAAACAGCAGGGACTTTCTCTGGATGAGGCATTGGGATTATTTTATCATTCCGAAGTTTATCAGCTAATGCGAGATGGTGTTTCTGATATGCACTGTATGAGTGATCTGTATCTTGTAGAGGAATTAAGACTGGAATATACAGAGAAGTTTCTGGAAAATTGTCAATAACTGAAATGTGAGTTTGGTATTTATTCGTGATGAGGTGCTACAAAATGATTGATTTTGACAATCCGAACACGTTCCCAAAAGAATTGAAAAATTGGGGAACTGAATTTGAAAAGATGATTCTAAGAAAAGTAAATACGAATAACATTGAAGAGGGGTGGCAAATTGAACATCAGTTGCAGGGGATTAGAGTCGGTGAATCGAAGTTGGTTACTGATTTTGTTAAAGAAAATATGGATATAGAAATTGTAGTATGTCATTGTGCGCGTATTTTAGACGAGAATGAATATTGGAAACATGGTCTTGTGACTGCTGGAGGGAAAAATAATGCTGGAGAGAGGCGATTACGAAAACTCCTTGTCGATATAGGCTTAGATGAAGATAAAATAGAAGAAGTTTTTTCACATGTATATTATTTGTGGAATTGTAACAAACAATCCAAAACAAAATCGGTACATTTTTTTATTGATAAAAGTCAAGTATATAAGAATGATCAATTAAATTATTTTGCTGTCAATTTAGGGGGCGAAATTTTGCGATGGTCTTTGAAAGCGATGGATAGGGATCTGTACAAAGAAGAACCTTATAAGCGTCTATGGATTATGGGAACTCCATGTGTAATAACATTTAAGGTTAAATTAGATGATATTTATGAGACAGATCGCAATAGTTTAATTGCTGAAATAGTCAAATACAACATAATGAAAGATATTTTTGGCTTTGATTATGAATTTAAATTTACAGGAATGACAGTGGGAGATGTTCCACCGGAAAATATTTTAAGCATTGAGGAAATAAGAGATTATATACATATGCAAGAAAAATATCCTGATTATAAGGGATTTTATGATGAATTGAAAAGTTAAATTACTTATGTAGACGTGAAAATATATCAATTAACAACGAAGGGAGAGATTCGATGGGAGAAAAATTTCATTTTCAAGCAAAAGGAATGCCACTAATAAAATTTCAAGATGCAGACAAGATTAAAAGTTTGCAAGCGGGGAAAATTTATGCGAAAACTCTTGGATATTATCGTAAAAGAGAAGAAGAAACCGGTGATTGTGAAGTTGGCGACAAGTATGAAGCCATGATTCATATTAACGAAGCTACTATCTATTTCCCTGATACTGGAGAAACAGTTGCAGTTAATGATGATTTGTTAAAAACATCTGAATCAAACGATTTCGTTTTCTGTATGTTTGGTGTAAATCCAAAGAAAGAAAAATTTAGATTTACAGATAAACAAAAAGAAAAAATGCTTTCATTTGGCGATACGGCATTGATCGTTTTAGACCATGATGAATTTATTCGTAGGGTAAAAGTTGCGGCTGAACAAGCAGGTTATAAAGTTTATTTCAAGCCAGTTCAATACTATGATCCAACTATTGATGGCGGGAATATGTTAATTTCATTGCTTGCAGGAATGTGGAATATTGCTTTTTGGAAACGTGATTCGTATAGCTATCAGCAGGAAGTAAGATTTGTATTTACGCCAGGTGATGAAAATATAGATCATATCGAATTGGATATTGGTGATATTAGTGATATTACAGCAATCATTTCTGCTAAATCAGCGTTATCAGCAATAGTAGAAAAAGAGGATTCTTCGGAAACAGAAAGTGATTTAAAATAATCGGGTGGCGAATGCTACCAAAGAGAGCGAGGTGTTATGATGACCATAGAAGAAATTCTTGCAGGAGAATCGAAGAATGTAGAGTTCAAAGAGAACCTGCCGGAGAAAAGCATCAAATATATGAAGTCTGTGGTTGCCTTTGCAAATGGAACCGGAGGGAAAATCATTTTCGGAATTGCCGATAAAACCAGAGAGGTTGTTGGCTTTGACCAGGAAGATGTGTTCAAGAAAATGGATGCCATTGCCAATGCTGTATCTGACAGCTGTGAACCGACAATTATCCCGGATATCACTTTACAGACAGTTGCTGGAAAGACTGTTATTGTGGTAGATGTTTCTGAGGGCAGACAGCGCCCATATTATATCAAAGCTCTTGGTAGAGATGGCGGTGTATATGTCCGTGTTGCCGGAACTACCCGCATTGCCGACGAGTATATGGTAAAAGAGCTGCTGTTTGAGGGCAGTAACCGCTACTATGATCAGGCTTTATGTACTGGGTTAAATGTTACAGGTGAAGACATTGATGCCCTTTGCAAAGCTATGAAGGAGCAGGCTGTCAAAAATGCCCGTACAGAGGAACAGAAAGCATCGATTAAAGATGTAGGCAGACAGCAGCTGCGTTCCTGGGGTGTTTTGATTGAGCGTGATGGAAAAGATTATCCGTCCAATGCCTTTGCGATTTTGACTGGCAATGGAGGGCTTCATGTTGCAACTCAATGTGGCGTGTTCAAAGGTACAACGAAAGCGGTATTTGTTGACCGGAGAGAATATACCGGTCCGCTTTGGGAGCAGATAGATGAAGCATTTCAGTTTGTTCTGCGAAATATTCATCTGGGTGCTACAATTGTGGGAATTTATCGCCAGGATGTTTATGAGATTCCACCGGATGCCATTCGTGAGTTGATTATAAATGCTATGGTGCATCGTAGTTATCTGGATCATGGTACGATACAGGTTGCGGTATATGACAACCGATTGGAAATCACTTCTCCCGGAAAGTTGCCAATGGGACAAACTATGGAGCGTATGAAAGAAGGCTATTCTAAGATTAGAAATGAAGCCCTTGCTCATGCGTTTGCATATATGAACCTGATCGAGCATTGGGGAAGCGGTATTCCGAGAATTATTGATAAAGTAAAAGCTGCCGGGCTGCGGGAGCCGGAGTTTATTGGTGGCGAAGTTGATTTGCGTATCAATATTTATCGAGGACAGGTTGACGGCACTGTTGACCTCAATAACGCCATTAAAGTGCCGGATACTATTGGTAAAATGCCGGATAGTGGCAATAAAGTGCCGGATAAAACAGAAATAGTGCCAGATAATATGAAAAAAATGCCGGATAGTGGCAACGAAGTGCCAGATACGACTGAGAAAATACCGGATAGTGAACGGGAACAACAAATCTATAAATATGTATTGGAAAATGGCTCTATTACTACTGCTGAAACAGTAGAGATTTTAGATGTAAAACATCGTAGAGCCAGAGCTGTTTTGCTGAATATGGTTAAGGATGGTTATTTGAGAAAAGAAGGTGCGGCACGAAGCACAATTTATGTAAAAAATACGGAAGGGAGATAATGCAGCATGGATACAGATAAAATAATACAAGATTTAAATCGCAGATTTGCTGCACCTCTTCCTGAGTTTTATCAGCGTCGTATCATTTTCTGGTACGATGAAGATAAGGAATTTGAGGATAAACTGGATGAAGTGGTTTTGGAAAATGCAAAGGTGATTGTGCTGACAGGAAATAATGCGTTTTCTGTAAAAAAACTGCTTTCAGTAGATGATATGACCACAAATTATCTGGTTTACAGTCCGTGTGTCTATAACCGCCCGGATGATAACTGGCTTCTGGATGTGGAGCTTTACAGTGAAGAGTTTCGGGCGGATCTGATTTCTATCTGGATGGATGAGATGGGACTTATAT
>ERZ839823.501-NODE-501-length-55044-cov-41.873920_pt1 | contig 55044 bp, 64 predicted proteins | sample MGYA00519862_ERZ839823 | MGnify/ENA primary metagenome ERZ839823 (study PRJEB31850, sample SAMEA3708853) | human gut metagenome | biome: human gut; feature: human-associated habitat; material: faeces | place: China | collected 2014 ...
GTCGCAAGGACGGAACAGGTTTGAGAATAGTGTAAATCTATAAGGTAGTAAAACACCGTGTGTATAACAATCTGTACACTCTTAGTTTGAGAATAGTGTAAATCTATAAGGTAGTAAAACATCGTGAGTATGCTAATATTTACAGTCTTAGTTTGAGAATAGTGTAAATCTATAAGGTAGTAAAACCAATGGAAACATCACCTATGAGGGCTTAATGTTTGAGAATAGTGTAAATCTATAAGGTAGTAAAACTTATATGCCATACGGTAAAAAGGTTGAATTGTTTGAGAATAGTGTAAATCTATAAGGTAGTAAAACAGTCAAATGCAAAAGGTGTAAAACTTTGTTGTTTGAGAATAGTGTAAATCTATAAGGGAGTAAAACTAATGCCGTTGATAAGATAACGCTGTCCGTGTTTGAGAATAGTGTAAATCTAATTAGGGTACAAATTTTACTCGTGGACTGTGAAAAAACAGCATTGAAAAAAACAATATGGCACATAACCGTTATCACTTTCGGTTATGTGCCTTTTGTAATATAATAAGTTTGTTAAGAATACCACGATTGATTACAGTCCAAAACAAGGAGGATTTAAGTGCGTTAATTTCCAAAGTAAGTTCCACCATGAAAGTTACTTTGGAAATTAACTATTTACTTTTTGGTTTAAGTTTGCGGTAAATATGAATTGTATAATTCGTTATATTGTGTTATTATGTAGTAAAATGGTGTGCAACATTGGTGTTTTGAAAAAATTATGTTGCTGAAATTAAACTTGAAATAACTGACGGGTGGCATATGGTTCGCAAAGTTGACAAAACAAAGCTTCTGACTGTTGTCGGGATAATTATATTCCTGTTCGGAGGTGCGGTGAGAATTTTTTCTCATCTTACTTCCTCGGCGGATAATTATATTGAAAATTTTGATGTTATTATCTTTTCGGGGCTTATTATAGGCTGGGGTGTGTCTGTTGCATATCGCATTGTTCAGAAGAATATACGAATCTGCCTTGTGATATCTGCGGCGCTTATGCTCTTGTGGATGGCTCTTCGTGCCATAAAATACAACAGCCCTGCCGACATCAACACATACGGACGGTATCTTTGGTATTCATATTACATAGCAATGGTGTTTTTGCCGCTTATGATGTTTTTTGCAATGCTGAATATCGGTAAGCCCGAAAATACAAATAACCGAAAATATCTTTTGATTATACCTGCCGCCGTCCTTGTGCTGCTTGTTATGACGAACGATTTTCATCAGCTTGCTTTTGTATTTGAATCCGATTTTCACAATTGGAACAAACAATACAGTTACGGTCCTGTTTACTATGTAATTGCAGTGTGGATTTTTATACTTGTACTTTCGTCAATTGTGCTTTCTATAAATCGATGCAGAATTTCCGCAACACGCAAAAAGCTGTGGATTCCGATTGTAATAATTCTTGTCGCAATAATTTACACACTCTGGAATAATCTGAATCACGGATATTCGGGACTTAGAATTTACAATGTTCCCGAGGTGTTCTGTTTTGCCTCAATTGCTCTATGGGAAAGCCTTATTCAGATAGGTCTTGTGCCGTCAAATACGGGTTACGGCGATTTTTTCAATGCGTCAAATCTTAACACTCTCATATTTGACAATGAGGGCAATGTGAAATACCGCTCTAAAAACGCAACAAATGTTTCAAAAGATGTTGTTCTGCAAAACGGTAACAGTGTTGTGATTGATGAAAATATAATTCTTAAAAAGCATAATATAAAAGGCGGTAAGGCAGTTTGGACGGAAGATATATCGGCAATTAACCGAATTAACAGAGAACTTTCGGAAGTAAAAGAGCAGATTTCGGAATACAATGTAATCTTAAAATCAGAGGCAGAGCTGAAAAAACGAAGAGCGGCAGTAACCGAACAGAACAAGCTCTATGACAGTATAACCGAATTTATCCGTCCTCAGCTTTGCGACCTTGAAAATATACTAAAAAATATTGAAAACAACAGGGGAGATATTGCGGCTAATTATGCCGGTGCCTGTGTTGTTAATGTCTACATCAAGAGAATAAGCAATCTGCTCATTATGGCAAAAAGCAGAAAAATGCTGAATGCTTTTGAGCTTGAAAACAGTATCCGAGAACTTGCCGAGTACATTTCTGTTTACGGAATTTCGTGTTCGTTTTTCAGTAATGTTTCGGGAGAAATTTCAGCCGAAAAAACGATTGCACTTTTTAAATTCATCGGGATTTTTATAAGGCATATAATGAACTGCACAGATGCGTTGCTGTTTAATTTAAAAGTCAATGAGAAATTTATTGATTTAAAAATCAACTGTGACAGCAAAAATGAAATGAAAATTCCCGATGATTTACTTGACGATATTATAAAACTCGGCGGAAATGTCACCACGGAATATGACGCCGACACGCTGTTTGTGTTTGTTCGTATGCAAAGCGGAGGTGATGACATATGACACCTATCCTTGAAATGCGTTCGTTTGTTTGTGTTATATTGATGAGTGTGCAATTTGTTGTTGCCTGTGCGGCAATATACAACGCAACGCAATCTTTTCTTTATAAAATCAGGTTGTGGAAACCGATTTCAGCGGTTATAATTGCAGTAATCTCTTTGACAATGTTTTTGGTAAGCACTCATGTCTTGAGTAAAATATATTATGATAACCAAATTAATAAAATGGCTGAATTTTTTGGCAGAATGCCGTTTGCTCTGTCTGTCGGCATAACGGCATATTGTGCTGTAATGTCTGTGTACATAACGGTAAGGCTTCATCATTGCAGGAATACCGATATTACCGCAATGTCAATTAAAGAAAGCTTTGACGGCTTGCCGACAGGACTTTGCTATTTTGACGAAAACGGACTTGTTGTATTGAAAAATAACCTTATGGAAAGCATATGCCTTGAACTCACGGGTAAATCGCTTAATGTTGCAATGCCCTTCAGAGAGAAGATAAAAGAGGCTTCTCAATATGAAAATGACGGGGCATTTACAGTCAGATTAAAGGACGGCAGGGTTTTCAGCTTTTCGTTGTCGGAAACGGAAATTTTTTCAAAACCGTATTTTCAGCTTGCGGCAACCGATATAACAGAGTTTACAAAGCTTACATCAACCTTGGAATATGAAATAGGCGAGTTAAAAAAGGTTAATGCTCATCTGAAAAAATACAATGAAATGGTGTATGATCTGACAAGAGAAGAAGAAATTCTTCGCACAAAAGAGATAATTCATGACAGGCTCGGCAGTACGCTGATAACAACAAGAAGATATCTTGAAAACGGCACTCTGTCTGAAAATAACAGTAAATTACTTGAAATGTGGAAAAACAATATTTCTGTTCTGAATACCGCAGAGAATGATTGCAAAGACGAAAACTTTGCTAAGGATATTGAAAATGCCGCAAAGCTTGTCGGAATAACGCTTGAAACAGTCGGAAATCTTCCGACTGATAACAATGCGGTTGCACGGGTTCTGACTTTTGCAACAATGCAATGCCTTAACAATGCCGCAAGACACGCAAAAGCAGATAAAATGATTCTTGAAAGTTTTGACGACGGTGAAAAATATGTTTTTAAATTTGCAAATAACGGCAGAAAACCGCCTCTAAAAATCAATGAGGGCGGCGGACTTTCTTCCGTAAGAAAAAAGGCGGAGCAAATCGGCGGAAGCATGAAAATATCGACCTCCGAAATTTTTGTTCTTGAAATCACAATACCGAAAAGCGAGGTGCTGCAGTATGACAAGAGTGCTGATAGTTGAAGATCAGTCAATGCCGAGAACTTTATTTGAAATGTATGTAACCCAAAGCGAAAACTATACGCTTGCGGGCTCAATAAGTAATGCCGATATGACGGATTATCATTGTGAAAATTCCGATGACCTGATTTTAATGGATATATGCACTTCAATGGGAGCAAACGGTCTTGAGGCGGCTGAAAGAATAAAAGCAAAGTTCCCGAAAATTAAGATAATCATTGTTACCTCAATGCCTGAATATTCCTATCTAAAGCGTGCCAAGGAAGCAGGAGTTGACAACTTTTGGTACAAAGAGGTAAGTTCCGAACCTATTATTGAACTTATGGACAGAACAATGAACGGTGAGCGTGTGTTTCCCGACACAACTCCCAAAATTAAATTCGGCAACGCAATGAGTACGGATTTTACCGAAAGGGAGCTTGAGGTTTTGCGTGAACTGACAAGCGGTGATACAAACACGGAAATTGCCAAAAGACTTTACATTGCTCCGGGTACTGTCAAGAACTATATACAGTATATGCTTGAAAAAACAGGCTTTAAGTCAAGAACAGAGCTTGCCGTAAAGGCAAGAGAGGCGGGACTTGTAATCCTTGACGATAGAATTAACGACAAATAAATACTTTTTTCTGAATATGTGCCGTTTGGCACATATTTTTTTGCTGTTAAAACAGTATAATACAATTACAGGATATAAACTGCTCAGACGGTGAATATCTTTTGTGCAAAACGCTATCTTTGTCCGATTAATAATCAGAGACAAAGGTGCATAAAATTTATTATTTAATGACAGGAGGAAAAACTATGGAGGCAAAAGGTTCAACTTTTCTTAAAGTAACGGGAATCCTTATGATTGTATTCGGTGCTATTGCATTGGTTGTGTCAATCATCGCCATTCTCGGTATCGCCGCACTTGCAGCTTTTAACGACGGTACATACGATATGACTATGCTTTATGTCGGCGGCGTTTTCGCACTTATCAGTGCGGTTGCTGAGTTTGTTGCAGGTATTATCGGCGTTATCAACGCAAAACTTCCGCACAAGGCAAATACATGTATTGTATGGGGCGTTGTTGTTGCGGTTATGTGTATTGCAGGCGAAATTATCAGCATGATAGGCGGATCACAGTTCAATGTATTCTCTCTTATCTGCGGTCTTGCTATCCCTGTACTTTACATTATAGGCGCTGTTAAGAACAAAGCATAATTATTTTATTATTTACCCCCCTTTTAATTACCCACCGTAAATATTTTTAGCACAAGGTCACAGCTGTCCGAACAATCGGGCAGCTGTGCTTTTTTGTTTATGTTGTGAAATATGCCGTTTGGCACATTCATCTTCTATCGCAAAATTGTACAATATAAGTGAAAGATATAGGTGAAAAGGGGTGATGTCCGTTGAAGAAAATTTTGCTCAGTGTTCAGAATAATTTGCTCAGTGAGGCTATTCAAAATGCCCTTGTAAAGAAGGGAAGATTTTGTATTGAAAATGTTTCACCGAATCAAGACGGGAAAATTCTTGATTTGTGCATTGCAGAAAGAGTTGATGTTTTGCTTATGGATGTCACAAGACTTGCCGATTCAACTATTGAGAAACGGCTTGAGCTTTGTGGAAAAGTAAAGGAATATCTGCCAAGCTGTAAAACGGCTCTGCTCTGTGACGAACAGGCATATCCCGACCTTGCCGACAGGGTTAAACAGGCAAAACAATTCGGAAAAATAAGCTCATTTTTTTATTCATCCGTAACGGCAGATTATCTTGCCGCCGCACTTGACGCACTTTAAAAAGGAGGTACTGTTTATGGGTATATTTGACAGCTTAAAAAATATGACAAATCAGGCTGTAAAAAACAATGTTTCAAAGGCCGTTTCGGGAGCGGTAAACAATGCGATGCACAAAAGCAAAACATTTGTATTTGCCAATTATCCGAAAAATGCAGATGAACTCAAAAAAATGCCGGAGCTTGACTTTTCGTCACCTCTTTCAACAGCGGCATTTGCAATGCTTGTGTTGCTTGAATATGATGAAAGTCCGGAAAACACAATAGAAATGCTTAATGTATTAAAAGGACCTCAGCCGATGAACGGGATGGATATTCAGTTTTTGCGTGACAGAATCAAGGGCAGGGGATATATTCCTCGCTCATATTTTGAGGGTTCATCCGTGAAGAATGATTATACACCGAATGTTCCGTACAAAATAACCGTTTCCGAGTATGCATATACCTATCAGAGCGAGGGTTATGCAAAGGTTCAGGTTCAGTCGTCGGGAGCAGACTCACCTCGCCCGATTGAGCTTCGCAGAAAGGGCAATCAATGGTTCTTGTGGCGCAATCTTGCACTCTCTGACATACGAACTCCCGCTTCGGATGACGCTTGGGCATAAAGGAGGGATTTTTATGAAAATCAAGAAAAAAGCAAAGCGTATTTCGAGTGTTGTTTTATGCTTTCTCATGCTGTTGACAACACTTCCTATGACAGCCATAACCGCAAATGCGGCGGCTCAGGCTTATATCAAATATATCGACACCGAGGTTTACATAGGAGATGTCCTTAACATTATCGTGGGAGTAAACAGCAGTACAGACGAAACCTTTACCTATCAATGGCAGGCAAAGCATCCGAGCCTAAGCTGGGTTAACCTCTCCGATAAAACCAACAACCCCGACTCGAAATTTTCGGGTGTTTTTACAGACCATCTTAAATTTCAGACCTACGCAGAACTTGTAGGGCCTGACTCAGGGTGGAAAGATGTTGTCTTTAGATGTAAAGTAACGGGTTCAAAGAGCGGTACTTTTTATTCGGGAAAATGTAACTTTCCGGGACTTCTTGAGAAGACAGAAATTCCTACAATTGGATTTTTAGGCTTGGAGAAACCTGAACAGCGGAAAATCCCCTCAACTACGGCAACTCCGATAAACAGCACTTACTACAGTTTTGATTATATTGAGTGGTATGAGTACAAAAACAACAAAGTTGGCAGAAAGCTCAACGACGGAGAAGCTTTTGACAGCGGTATGTATTGTTGTCAGCTATACTTTAATATGAACAGAGGATATGCGGTTGCCAAGAACGCAGTATGTGGCTTGTACAACGACGACGGTCAGGCGACAATTCTTCAGGATGAAACCACAGGTCAATATTATATTTGGGCATATTACGTTGTTGCAGATAAATCACCTTCATTTTCACATCAGTTCACTGAGGCAGAAATTATGAAAGGCAAAGAAGGAACTATATCGGTTACTGCCAACAATGCCGCAAGCTATCAGTGGCAGATGAAAGTAAGGAGAAGAACACCCACCGGTGTAACAAGAACTGTGTGGCTCAACATAAGTGACAACTCATCCACATCAAGCAAATTTTCCTTCAAGGGTACAAAAACAAATGCTTTGACCATCAGACCGAATACGGATTTTGATGAAACTCATTTCAGGTGTGCTGTCACGGGTGAAAACGGTGATGTCATTTACAGTGTATCGGTTAAAGTGACGCAAGAGGTTAAGGCCAATATTATAATGAACCTCAAAACAGGCGGCTCACCGGATGATACTATTACTGTTAAGGTGGATAGATACACTTTTGACGGCGTTTATAAGGACAGCTTTGAACATGATATGGAAAACAGTAATGTAAAACCCTTATATTTTGGTTTTCAAACATTCCCAGGCAAACATGTCATTACTGTAAGCAAACCGCAGTGTATTGCAAGGGTGTATGAGATATATCTGTATAAAGACGATATTAGTTTTGATGTAAAAATTACTGTTCCGTATGATGTCAATATGGATGGTGTTATTAATGTTGTGGACGCAACCTTGGTTCAAAAATACATTGTCGGGCTTGAAGAATTTGACGATTACACTTTTAAAATTGCAGACACAAACGGTGACGGCACAATATCAATTATTGATGCTACAAATATTCAGAAGAAAATCGTGAATCTTTTGTAAAGGAGAAAGTTTATGGGACTATTTGAAAAGAAATATTGTGACCTTTGCGGTGACAAGGTAAACGCCCTCACAAGGCAAAAGCTTTCAGACGGTTATCTTTGCAGCGACTGCAAGCACAAGCTCAGTTCGCTTTCATCAGGTTGGAAAAACAGAACAATAGCTGATGTTAAAACTCATCTTGAACAGCGTGAACAGAACAGACAGAAATATTCGGCATTTGTTCAGTCGGCAAGTGCCGGTACAAACGAAAAGCTTGTTGTAGATTTTAATAACAGAAAATTCTATTTTACAATAGGCAGAGATTTCAAAAACAGCAATCCTGAAATTTTTGATTTTTCACAGCTGCAGGACTTTTGGCTTGAGCTTGGATATACAACTCTGCAGGATTCCGACCGTGACGGAATTCCTGATGAGTATGACCGCTATGATAACCGTCAGGGCAGGAACAGCGGTTTTGGCAGTCAGTTTGATACAACAAACTCATTTTCGGGGCAAAACGGTATGCTTGATGTTCCGCTTGCACTTCAGCCGTATGTTCGTGATACGAACACATCGTCATCACCGCAAAGAATATCTTCTTTAAAAGCAAAATTCATCGTAAATCATCCGTTCATAACCGATATATATCAATGTATGTTGATTCGTCAATCGGTACTGTAAGGAATGAGCTTATGAGAGCGTTTGATGACGGAATGCAGTTAATGAGACTGTGTGAACAAATAAGGAACGGTATGCAGAACAATATGGGCTATCAGCAAAGCGGAATGTCCATGCAGAACAATATGGGTTATCAGCAGAACGGAATGCCCATGCAGAACAGTATGGGTTATCAGCAGAACGGAATGCCCATGCAGAACAATATGGGTTATCAGCAAAGCGGAATGCCCATGCAGAACAATATGGGCTATCAGCAAAGCGGAATGCCTATGCAGAACAATATGGGTTATCAGCAAAGCGGAATGCCCATGCAGAACAATATGGGCTATCAGCAGAACGGAATGCCTATGCAGAGCAACACAGTAAATCAGCAAGTTCCACAGCCGTTTACTCCGCAAAATGCTGCGGCAATTGTTTGCTCGGCTTGCGGATATAAGCCTGACGGCAATCCGCCGAAATTCTGCCCGTTCTGCGGGGCTGCCATGACATAACCAATATGACTTTACGGCCGTTATTTCATAATATTTCCAAACGAAAAACGCGTGTAAAAAAAGAAATTGTATCCGTGAGCTATTCAAAAAATCATTCAAATTTTGATTACTGCTGTTCTTTTTATGTGCGAAAAGAAGGTGTAAATTTCCTTTTTGACGCTATCTGCAAATGCGGTTATATCGCTTTTGAAAATGTTTTGATCGACGAAACGGATATGAGACTGCTGTGTGATACCGCCGAAGACGCATTGGAAATTCTGAAAAAATATAATCCGAAAAACAAAGGACTGACAGTCGATGACGCCACGGTTACAATCGTTGAAATCATATTTTCCGACAAAAACAGTATGTCGGTCAGTATGACGGAACAAACCTTGGATTCGCTCGAAAAAGCGTTCTTTGCCCTTGCTGAAAAATATTGCAAAGATGTTTAATCTCTAAAAATAATTGAAAAGCAACCCTATGAAAACAACCCCACGGTAAAATAATCGTGGGGTTGTTTTTTTCTGTAACAGAAAATGAGTGCATTTTTTCTTGCCATTACCGTAGTAATTGTTTATAATTAAGGTATGACAATAAAAGAAGGCATGAACAATGCAAACGATAGATGAGGCACTAAACAAACTGAAAAAATCTGATTTTCGCAGTCGGTTTCATTTAAAGCAAAAGGATATTGACTATATTAATGAAAAGGGAATGAATAAAATCCGCTCCCATGCAGAAGATTTTGTCAGAACACGGCTTGCACCAAAATATATTCCGAATGACGGAAAGCAAACGCCTATGAGGGGACACCCTGTTTTTATCGCACAGCACGCCTGTGCCTGTTGTTGCAGAGGGTGTCTTAACAAGTGGTACAGAGTTGCAAGGGATAAGCAGCTTAACGAGGTCGAACAGCAGAAAATTGTAAATCTGCTTATGGCTTGGATTGAACGGGAATACAACAATTATAATTCCAATAAAGAATGATAGATAAGGGCAAAAAGATGAGTGATAAATTAAGCGTGTTAAAAGATTACTTCGGACACGATTCTTTCAGAGACGGACAGGAACAGATAGTTGACGCTTTGCTTGACGGCAGAGATGCACTTTGCATTATGCCCACAGGTGCGGGCAAGTCTATGTGCTATCAGATTCCCGCATTACTTTTTGACGGGGTGACAATTGTTGTGTCACCTCTGATTTCGCTTATGAAGGATCAGGTCGGCTCACTCGTTCAGTCGGGAGTTCCTGCGGCATATATAAACAGCTCGCTTTCATATCCGCAATTTCTCCGAGTGCTTTCAAATGTTGAACACGGAAAATACAAAATCATATATGTTGCACCCGAAAGGCTGTTGACTGACGGATTTCTCGACGTCTGTAAAAAGATAAAAATCTCAATGGTTGCAGTTGACGAGGCTCATTGCGTTTCACAATGGGGACAGGATTTCAGACCGAGTTACCTCAAAATTATTTCATTTGTTGAAAGCCTTGCAAATCGTCCGATTGTCGGAGCATTTACCGCAACGGCTACAAATGATGTAAAAGAAGATATAAAGAAAATTCTCAGGCTTGAAAATCCGTTTGAAATTACAACGGGATTTGACCGCCCCAACCTTTTCTTTGGTGTAATAAAGTCATCGTCAAAGGACGAAAAACTTATTGACCTCATTCGGGAGCGTGGCGACAGGTCGGGAATTGTCTATTGTGCAACCCGAAAAAATGTTGAATCTGTCTGCGAATTGCTCTGCGATAACGGCTTTTCGGCGGCAAGATACCATGCAGGTCTTGATGAATACGAACGCAGGAAAAATCAGGAGGATTTTGTTTTTGACCGAAAAAATATTATGGTCGCAACCAATGCTTTCGGTATGGGAATTGACAAGTCAAATGTTACATATGTAATCCATTACAATATGCCGAAAAACATTGAAAGCTACTATCAAGAGGCAGGACGGGCAGGTCGTGACGGCAGTGAGGCTGATTGTATTTTGCTCTACAGTCCTAAGGATGTTCGCCTAAATCGCTTTATGATTGAAAATTCCGAGGGCAACGATGAGCTTACAATTGAAGAAAACGAGCAAATTCGTGAGCGTGATTTTGAACGCTTAAAATATATGACCTTTTACAGCACAACAAACGATTGTCTGCGTGGATTTATTCTGCGGTATTTCGGCGGTGAAAAAAAGGCTTACTGCGGAAAATGCTCCAACTGCCTTTCCGTTCACAAGCTTGTTGATGTCACAATTGATGCTCAAAAAATTATGTCGTGTATTGCAAGAACAGGACAAAGGTACGGCAAAACCGTGATTTGTGATGTGTTAAAGGGCAGTAAAAGCGAGAAAATTCTAAAAGCTGAGCTTAACAATCAGTCAACCTACGGAATAATGAAAGAGGTTACGGCAAGGCATATTTTCGGCACAATTGACTTTCTTGCCGAAAAGGAGTATATTTCATCCGACAATGAAACCGAGGTTCTAAAACTTCTGCCAAAGAGCCGAGATGTGCTTTTCGGACGGGAACGGCTTGTGATGAAGAAAGTTGAAAACTCCGAAAAGGTTGTCAAAACGCACCGCCCCGAAGTGCCTGTCAATTCCGATTTACTTGACGCACTCAAGGCTTTGCGAAAAGGCATTGCATCCAAAAAGAGCGTTCCTGCCTATGTTATTTTTACCGATGCAACACTGATTGATATGTGCAAAAAATGCCCCGAAACACCCGATGAAATGCTTGAAGTTTCGGGTGTGGGCAGAACAAAGCTTGAAAAATTCGGAAAACAATTTCTTGAAGAAATCGCAAAATTCAGATAACTTCATATACTGTTAAAGGATGAACGAATTCGTTTGTCCTTTTCTTTTTCAATTTTCAAAATTGTATTGAAATAATTAGTACAAAGTGGTACAATAGTTACAGAGAGAAAACAGATTGGAGGCATTTGTATGGCTGACATATTTGATTACATAAGTCGGAGAGGCTATTTGACATTTGAACAGGATGGTTTTAACGAGCTTGACGCACTTGTGCTTTCACGGCTTTCATATCTTCCTTTTGACGGTGCGATATCGTCCTGCCTGTTTGATGAAATTACCCTTGAGCAGGCGGCAATGCGTGTGTTTGCAACCGATGATTACGAGAAAAATTTATTGTGGAAGGGTGACGCCGACCTTTTGAAAGCGACGGCAGAGAGCAAGAGATTCGGCAAAATTCTTGTTTCGGGGTATGTAAACGAGGTTGAGTCCGATGTAAGTATGCAGTTTTCCGCAATCACTTTTGAATTTCTCAAAAAGAATTATTTTATTTCATACAGAGGAACGGACAATTCTCTTGTCGGCTGGCAGGAGGACTTCAATATGTTTTTCACATTTCCGTTGCCGTCACAGAAAAAGGCTCTTGATTATTTTGAAAAGGCAGTCCGTATGCTCAACGGAAAATTCATTCTGGGCGGTCACTCAAAGGGCGGAAATCTTGCGGTTTATGCCGGTGCTTTTACCAATGAAAAATCAAGAAATCACATTGATTATATTTACAATTTTGACGGACCGGGGTTTTCTCTTGACAAAATCAGGGACAGCGGATGTTATGAAGTCGACGACAGAATCTACACCTTTGTTCCGCAGTCAAGCATTTTCGGCATGATGTTTGAGCATGAGGAGAGCTACACAATTGTAAAGAGCAATCAAAAAGGTTTTCTCCAACACGATGTCTATTCGTGGGAGATTGAGCAGAACAGGCTTGTTAGGCTGAAAAGCACTACAAATTTCAGCGTTTTCTTTGACCACACGCTGAAAGAATTTGTTGAATCGCTGACAATTGCTCAAAGACGGGAGTTCACAAAAGAGGTTTTTGCCCTTTTGTCGCTGACCGAAACCGAAACTTTTAATGAGATGCTGAAAAATCCGCTTAAAAACACGGGAACAATCCTAAAATCCTTTGCAGGTCTTGACAGCAAAACAAGAAATATGCTTTTGAAAACAATCTTCGCATTCGTTAAAAGTGCAAAAAACAATTTTTCCGACATAACAGGCGGTCAGAACAAAATTACCGTCAGTTAATTATAAAAAAGCTCATATATGCTCCGATACTTTTTAGCGTCGGAGCATTTTCTTTGCAAAAAAATCATTTGTCAAGACGAAATTCCCGTTTTGTCAATTGGCACTTTTGGAATTTGTATTGTCAGTCTTGAAAATTTTTCATAATATACAAAAAACCCGACACGGTTTATGCTGTGTCGGGTTTTTATTTTGCTTTTTAAATGTCAATCGTCAGTTCAACGGGACAATGGTCAGAACCTAAAATTTCGGTATGGATTTTTGCACCGTCAAGCTTGCTTTCAAGAGCTCTTGAAACGATAAAATAGTCAATACGCCAGCCCGCATTTTTTTCACGAGCCTTGAATCTGTATGACCACCACGAATACACGCCCTCTGTATCGGGATAGAAATAGCGGTAGGTGTCGATAAAGCCGTCATCGAGCAACGCTGTCATCTTTGAACGCTCTTCATCGGTAAAGCCTGCATTTTTACGGTTGGTTTTCGGATTTTTCAAATCAATTTCTTTGTGTGCAACATTCAAATCACCGCACATAATAACCGGCTTTTTTTCTTCAAGTTTTTTCAGATATGCCTTGAAATCATCTTCCCATTTCATTCGGTAATCAAGCCTTTTCAGCTCACTTTGCGAGTTTGGAGTGTAGCAGGTGACAACAAAGCAATTGTCAAATTCTGCCGTGATAACTCTGCCCTCATGGTCGTGTTCGTCAATGCCAATCCCGTAACATACATTCAAAGGCTCTTCCTTTGTGAACATAGCCGTTCCCGAATAGCCTTTTTTGTCGGCATAGCACCAATACTGATGATATCCTTCAAGCAAGAGGTCAATCTGTCCCTCTTGAAGCTTTGTTTCCTGAAGACAGAAAATATCTGCGTCAACATCTTTAAAAAAGTCCTCAAAGCCCTTTGTAACACAGGCACGAAGTCCGTTTACATTCCACGAAATCAATTTTTTCATAATTTACTCCCGTACACACAAAAGGGAGCAAGCATTGCCTGCTCCCAAATTGCCAATTTGTTAATTATTCTTCTGCGGAAAATTCGTCCTTGCCTACACCACAGAGAGGGCATACCCAATCCTCGGGTACATCTTCCCATGCTGTGCCTGCATCAACACCGTTATCGGGATCGCCGATTTCAGGATCGTAAACATATCCGCAAACATCGCATACATATTTCATACTATCAAATCTCCTGTTCAAAGTCTGTTGTGTAATCGGTTAGTTGTTGGTCATACGATTATCAAGCTGACTTTTTTGATTTTTTATTTTTTAATGATTACTTAAAGTATCTGTTAAGAAGACCTCTAAAGCCTGCGCCGTGTCTTGCTTCATCCTTTGCCATCTCGTGAACTGTGTCATGAATAGCGTCAAGGTTCTGAGCCTTTGCACGCTTTGCAAGGTCAAACTTACCTTCGCAAGCACCTGTTTCTGCATCTACACGCATCTGAAGATTCTTCTTTGTGCTGTCTGTAAGAACTTCGCCTAAAAGCTCTGCAAACTTGGCAGCGTGTTCAGCCTCTTCAAAAGCATACTTTGTAAATGCGGCAGAAACCTCGGGATAGCCTTCTCTGTCTGCAACTCTTGCCATTGCAAGGTACATACCGACTTCGCTGCATTCTCCCTCAAAGTTAGCTCTGAGATCCTTGAGAATATCTTCGCTTACGCCCTGAGCAACGCCAACCTCGTGAACTGTTGCGAAAGATGCCTCCTCGTCCATCTGCTTAAATTTTTCCTTCGGTGCCTTACAAACAGGGCAAGCCTCGGGAGCTTCGGGACCTTCATAAACATAACCGCATACTGTGCAATACCATTTCATAATTACTTCTCCTTTGTAATAAATATTAGTGTACTTCTGCCGAACATTTAGGACATATGCCGTAGTAGATAACAAATCTGTTTTCTACCTTAAATCCCTCTTCGGCAAGCTGTGACTCAAGGTCATCAGCATTTTGATTGTCTTCAACATCAATAACTGCCTTGCATTTGTTGCATACAAAGTGGGGGTGCGGCTCTGTGTTGCCGTCAATACGCTCCTCACCGTTTACATTGCATATAACGCTGACCTTTCCTTCATCCTTAAAAAGAGCAATGTTTCTGTAAACCGTGCCAAGACTAAGGTCGGGAATTTCGGGCTTTAATTTATCATAAACCCAGCGTGCGCTCGGATGAGTGTCCGTACCGCACACAGCGTTGTAAATTGCATTGCGTTTTGAGCTGAAATTTCTTTTTGCCATAATTCATAAATCCTTATGCAATATTAGTCAGTACCGATTGGTCAAAATCAGTAATCAGTATTAACTTTGGCTATATTCTATCACGCAGATGTTTGATTATATTTACAATAAAGAATTATAGATAAAAAATCTTGCACAAAGAATTGGGAGGAAATATAGTGAAATCAAACAAAACAGTAAAAATTATCATTTTTACGGCACTTTTCCTGTCTGTAGTAATTTTAATATCGGTAATGACAGGTGCAGTAAAAGAAACAACGGCTGGTACCGACAGCGTAAAACTGTCCGTAATAATGTATCACTCACTTTTAAAGGATGAAAAGCTGCAAAATGACTACACTGTTTCACCGACTCTTTTTGAAAACGATTTAAAATATCTTACCGAAAGCGGCTACACAACCGTTGTTGTAAAAGACCTTACCGATTATGTTTACGGCAAAAAATCATTGCCCGAAAAATGCATTATGCTGACCTTTGACGACGGCTATTATAATAATTATTATTATGCACTCCCTTTGCTCGAAAAATACAACTGCAAGGCGGTCATATCTCCGATTGCGTCAGTGTCCGAAAAATTCACCGAAACCAAGGACATTTCCGTGACCTACGGTCATATAACTTTTGACGATATGAAAGAAATGTCCGATTCGGGCTATGTTGAAATTCAGAATCATTCGTACGATATGCATTCTTTGAAATCACGAAAGGGTGTTTTGCCAAAAGCGGGGGAGAGTGACGAAGCATATAAATCTATTCTTACGGAAGATGTTGTCAAAGCTCAAGGCTTGCTTGAAAATGCAACAGGAAAAAAACCGACCTGCTTTGTATATCCGTTCGGTGCAAAAAATGACCTGACCGAAAAGCTGATAAAAGAAATGGGCTTTTCGTGTACACTAACCTGTACGGAAAAGCCCAATATAATTACTAAAAATCCCGACAGCCTCTACGAGCTGGGACGATACCGCCGTGACCGCAACGAGTCAATGCAGAATCTTCTTATCCGAATTGAAATGCAGTCATAATATTTATACGGCAGATTTTTCAGCCTTGGCGTTTCTTACAAAAGCCTCGCACAAAGCTATGAAGATGAAAAACAGCGGAGTTGTAATCGGCTGATAAAGGTTTACAACAGACTGAACAGCATAGCAGATAACAGCCGAAACGCACGCAATCAGCATCGGATTTTCCTTTGCATACTTAACTGCGTTCTTAATTGTACCGCACACAATGGCAAGATAGGAGAGAAGTCCCGTAATTCCGATTGTGATAAGGTAGTTTAGATATTCGTTATGGGCGGCATTTGTTGAGCTGTCACCGTATTTTGAAAGGTCGTCAAAGTACGGACTGAATGCGGAGTAGAACATATCGGGACCTACGCCGAACAGCTTTTCAATGAATGAAGCGTCGCCGAAAATCCATATCGACCTTATCCACATAAAGCCTCTGTGCGTACCCCATATATCGTTAAAGCGGATAATTCTTTCAAAACTGCCAAGGTCGGTTTCCGTGTCAATACAGCTGAAATAAACCATAATTCCTATCATGGCAACAGCACAAAGTCCGAATACAACGGCAAGAGCAATCGGCACGGCTTTTGAAATTGTGATGTTTGTTTTTTTGTAATCAATAAAATACAAAAATCCTGTAATAACGGCACAAGCTGCAAGCAATATCCAGCCGATGCCTGAGAAAACGAAAATTTCCTGAAACTTATCAAAGCCCTTGCTTTTGTCGTCAAAGCAGAGCGAGAACAATCTGAGCAGCTTTGCAAACAACAGCATAACAGTTGCCGAAAGGAAAAATCTTTTAAGTCTTACAAGGCTGTTTGAAAACCATACAAGGTAAATAATCATAAATACAGCCATACCGAGAATGCCGGAATCGCTGTCGGCAGTCATAAGAGCCGCAAAGCCCAATCCTGTTGCAATAAGATAAATTGCCCTGAGCAAGGTTTTCTCCGTGATAACCGACATTGCAATCATAACAGGCATAGCGATGCAGATGTAGCTTGAAAGCAGATTTTTGTTGCCGATTGTTGAAGTGAAGTCGGTAATAGTCTGTTGGTCGGTGAGAAGAGTAAACATCCCGAGAGGATCAATATAGAATGAGTTAAGCACCGCAAGTGCATAAACTATCATTGAACCGAACGCAAGCGCAACGAATATGTATTCAAAATATTTAAAGCACCTTGTAATCATAAAATATGCTGCGGTGTAAAATGCCATGAGCACAAGACCGTTGTTTCGTCCCTGAGTACCCAGAAGTGCATCCAAAGGGTTTGCAGACAACAGCGTTGAAATGACATTTATCCCGAGGAATACAATAAATGCCCAGTCCATAAACGAAAGCTCTTCATACAAATGCTTTGGTTTAGGCTTTTCAAGCTTTGAGTCTTCCGGCGGTTTATCAACGCTTGCGGTCATAATAATAAGAAATTCCGCAATAACGAGAATCCCCGTCAATATAATGAAAAAGTAATACTTGTCATGCCTGATGTTAAAATATGCGTCGGTAAAAAACAACGGAAAAAGCGTGAACATAATAAGCAGATAATAGTTTGTGAGCGCCTGCTGTACCGAATATTTTTCTTTGGGTTTGGCAGGCGGATTTTTATGCTTTGCAGAAGTCATAATATAATAACCTTTCAATATAATGTACTTCAATTTTATAACGCACACACGATGTTGTCAAGAAATAAAGTAAGTTGAAAGCTCTGGTTTTCGACTTGTTTCGATTGGCATATGCTTGCAAAAGAACAATAATTGCATATTTTTCGACACTTTTATTCCCAAATTAATACTTGTGGAAAAATTAGTATTGTATTTATCTCCGTAAAATGGTATAATTCCCCTTGAGATGTATTTCCATATTTGCAGGACAAAGACTTTTGTAAAAAATTGTTTATGAATTTATCTATTTGCAGATTGGGTGGTTTTATGAAAAAATTAGTTGTTTTTGGCTTTGACGGCACTCTTGCCGACACAGCCCCCGGAATTTTATATTGTTTCAATACAACAGCAGTTGCAATGGGCTATGAGCCTGTCGAACACAGCGCACTCTACGGAGTAATCGGCGCACCGCTTGAATACGGATTTAAAACGCTCTTTAATATGAGTGATGACGAAATTGAATATGCCGTAAAGAATTACAGTAAACTTTATTCCCAGAAAGGAAAAGAGATGTTCACCGTCTATGACGGAATTTATGACGCTCTTCGTGAACTCAAGAAAAGCGGTTTTAAGCTTGCAATAGCAACTCAAAAGCACAGAATGTTCACAACGGATATTCTTGAAACCTACGAGGCGTCGGATGTTTTCGACGCAGTATGTGCAACAGATGTCGGTACAAACCTCACAAAGAGTCATCTGCTTTTGCAGGCGTGTGAGCAGACAGGAGTTTCCGTTGAAGAAAGTATCCTTGTCGGCGACAGCACAATCGAGGCAAAGGGTGCGGAAGAAATAGGTATGGACTTCCTCGCTGTGCTATACGGCTGGGGCTTTAAAACCAAGGAAGAAACCGAAGAATACAAGTGCGTCGGCACAGTGTCATCTCCGGCAGAAATCTCTCAAAAAGTCATGGCACTCTGATTACGGTTAGTGCGTGTAAAACAGTGCATAAATAGGATTAAAATTGTAAATTTTCCAAAAACAAATCGGGCAGTCATAACGATTGCCTGATTTTTTTATGCAAATTTAATTCTGTATAATAACAATGATACAACGATATACTTTTGCTTGTAAACGGGATGTTTGATAAACAGAAATATGATAGTACGGAATTGATATTGTTAAATTCTTTTACATAAATTTTAAAAGTTAATTTAAAATAATATTGAATTTTCATATATTGTATGCTAGAATAAAAATGCCAAACAAAAATTTAATTTTAAGTTCACCTAAGTGTGTATTTTTATTTCGGTAAAAATACAGGCTTTACTTTTCACACCTTATAAGTGAAATATTGTGTCGCAACAATCAAAGCTATGTATTTTTCGTGCGTAGCTTCAGCTACGCACTTTTTGTTTTATGCGAAAAATATTTGCTTTTTAAAAAAATCGACAAAATTTGAAAAATTTTAAAATTTTTTCGGATTTTATAAAATCAAAAGCCGTTTTAAATTGTCTATATTATGAAAGGGAATGAGAGGAGGTTATTTTATGAACATTTCCCACTTAGTAGAGAAAATTAAAAAGGGAGATAACAAATCATTTGAAAAGCTCTACAAGCTTACAGAGCGTGAAGTGTGGTTTACTTGTATCAGCTTTTTAAAGAACGAAACAACCGCACAGGACATTATGCAGGAAACTTACATAACGGCTTTTTTAAAAATCCAATCTTTGGAAAAATCATCACAAATCAGAAGTTGGCTTAACAGAATTGCCGTTAATAAGTGCAAAAATTATTTGAAAGGTAAAGGTGAAATCCAACTGGACGATGAAATTTTTGAAAATCAGGCAATAGTTGACGAGCGTATATCAATTCCCGAAGAATACATTTCAGACAAGGCAAAGAGAGAAATTATTCTTTCGATTATGCAGGAAGTACTGTCCGATGTTCAGTATCAGACAGTGATTATGCACTATTTTAATGAAATGACTGTTGATGAAATCGCAGAAGTCTTTGAATGTTCAAGGGGTACTGTGCTTTCAAGGCTCAACTATTCAAGGGCAAAGATGAAAACTGCAATTGAAGATTACGAAAACAAAAGCGGTGACAAGCTTCACGGTGTTGTATTTGTGCCGTTCTTTACAACAATTTTCAGAGAGCAGGCAAAGAGCCTTTGCGTTCCGAGCATAAAAATCACACTTCCAAACGGAGAAAGCCTTGTAACTGCGGCTTCAAAGGGTGTTTCAACAGCGGTAAAATCGAGTACCGCAACTGCGGTTAAGACAGGTGCAGTTACAGCGGTTAAGACAAAAGTCATAGCTATGGCTTGCGGTATGACCTTACTTTTTGCAGGCACAACAGTCGGCACAAGTCTTCTTGCAGGTTGTAAAAGTGACAAAGTTCCGACCGCAACAACTTCTGTTCAGACCACTGCACAGGCAACTACAGTTCCTGCGGTAACAGTACCAAAGGCAGTTAAAGATTTGGTAGACAAGGGTGAAATCAAGGTCGACAAAGACGGCAACATCACTGATAAGAATGGTAAGAAAGTCAAAGTAAAAGACGGCAAAGTAGAAGTAAAAACCGATGACGGTAAGACAGTTACAGTTAAGGTTGACGATGTAAAAACTACAGTATCTAACAAAAACAACAGCAACAAGGGTAATACTGAAAAGAAAGAAGATACCAAGTCAAATACATCTTCAAAAAAAGACAACTCTTCAAAGACAAATACATCAAAGGTTGACACTTCTAAGAATGACAAGAAGCCAGCGTCTAAGCCGAGCAACTCTTCAAAGAATGACACAAAGCCAGCTCAGAAGCCAGCATCTAAGCCAGAATCTTCAAAGACTGAAACACCTACAGCAAAGCCAAAGCAGAAGGTATGGGTGGATGATTACAAAACAGTACACCACGAAAGAAAATGGATTGTAACAGGTACTCACGAGGAACCAGTATATGAGACAAGATGGGTAAATGTTTGCAATGATTGTGGTAAACAGTTAGTAGATACTGACCAGTTAATGTCACATCTTAATTGGGAAGTGGATAACGGTGGTAAAGGTTCTTACCATGCTGAAGAGCAGCAGGTTCAAGTAGGAACAAAGACAGTAGAAGACGGTTATTGGAAAGAAGCCTATGACGAGAAAGTCAAAGACGGCGGTCACTATGAGTACAGATAATTAAATTCGATAGCAAGTATAAATCCTTAAAATAATTATTAGGAAGAGAGGGTTCTTTATGAACCCTCTTTTTCTATGCTAAAATAAACATATTCTACTTTTTTTAAGGCATTTTAAGTAATTTTGGCAAAAAATAAAAGGCGGTTAAAAAACCACCTTTTTTGGTCGAGGTGACAGGACTTGAACCTGCGGCATCTTGGTCCCAAACCACTTAATAAATGTGTGAAAAGCTTAGTGTTTATCGGACTTTTCAAGTTCAGTTGCCTAACATTTGCCTTGCATTTATTTTTTAGCTTATTTTACGATTGAGAAAATCATCAAGTTTTTTCGCAGGTGCTTCAGTATCATCTTGCATTAAATGCGTGTAAATGTTCAAGGTGGTTTCGGGTTTAGTATGCCCTAACTGGTGTTGAATGTAGAGAATATCATAGCCCGAATAGAAAAGATTTGTTGCGTGGGTGTGTCTAAGACAATGAGCTGTAAACGGTTCTATGACCTGCGGAATACCGTCGGGGCAGTATTTACTGCGTGGAGCAATGCCGACAATTTTGCCTTGCTGTGAATTGAATGCTTCGAGGTTTAGGCAATTGATGTAACTCTCCCACAATCTCCGCCACGCTGAATTTGTCATAAGTTTGCCTTTGGTGGTTGTGACTACATAATCAAATGGGGAATGGGGTGCAAGGCTTTTCAGATAGTCTGACAGAACGGTCGGAATATCAACCTTGCGGACACCTGCTTCTGTTTTCGCTCCTGCTTTAATGTAGGAATTGTTTCCGTCAAGAACCAAAGTCTGATGAACATTTATTTTGTTGCGTTTCAAGTCAATATCCGCCCATTGCAAGCCGAGGCATTCACCTCTTCGCAGTCCTGCAAGCAACATAATCATTGCCGGCAATCTTCCTCTGTGAGGAGTGTTGATTATTAGCTTTTGCTCTTCGGGTGACAAAGCTCTGCGCTCTTTCTTTTTTGCCGCATTCTTAGATATTTTGACATATTTTAGTGGGTTGAAGTCGATAGCTCGGTTTTCAATAGCGTACTCAAACACTCGGCTTGCGGTTGCGATGAACTCTTTCAGCGACTTTTTCGCTGTGGGTTTGCCTGTCGTAGGGTTCTTAGCGGCTAAGTCAAACACGATTTCCTGAAAGTCGGCAATCGTCAGCTTGTTGATTTTGTAAGGCTCAAGTTCTGCAAAATGTTTGAGATACCGTTCAAGCGTTTTGTATTGTTGTGGTGTTTGCAGTGACCTCTGAACCGTTAGCCAGCGTTTTTTCCAACATCCGTATGTATCATCAGATGAGATATCTATGCCTTTGCCGAGTTTTTGTTTTAATTCGGCGGCAAGCGTTTCAACCTCTTTTCGTGATGTGCCGCATACGGATTTGTACTTTCGTTTACCGTTTTCATCTCGTCCGATATAGATGTTCTTCTGATAGCGCCCGTCTTTGCGTTTTTTCATTTTATACACTCCTTTTGCTTAAAAAAGGGTGCAAAAATCCCCTGTGCTTTAAATTACTTGAAAAACACAAGGGATTGTGATACAATTATCTTGCGTTTAATTGCGTCATCTGCACCCTGTGTAGGTGATTCCGCTCTGTTCGACTGGTACTCGAACAGGGCGGATTTTTTATTGCTTATGTGCGGAGGCTTGTGGTGGGTTTGGTGCGATTTTAAAGAACCCTTTCTATATATATAATATTAGTTTATTTTTCTTATACGAAAGGTTAGAAAAAACCGTAAACCCTCCACCACTCTCCACCTCAACATTACTGCAAAATGTAAACTCGAGTAAACATTTTCGCTTTATCATTCCAATTTGTCCAATCGATTGGACATTTTCAGGATTTGTTTTGTCCATTTGAGTGGACATTTTCGCTGACTTATTTTGTTTACTCGAGTAAACATTTGCGCTTTATCACCCCAAAATGGGAAATTGATTTCCTATTTTAGGGCGGATTTTTTATTATCAAATGCCAAGAATTTGTTTCTTTTTTAAAGTGAATTCTTCTTCAGTCAGTATTCCTGATTTATACAATTCGTTGAGTTCCTTTAAAAGTTGAATACTATCTTTTTCATTTGATGTTTGAGCGGAATTCTCATTTTTATTTTGGCTCACAAAGCGTCTTACTTCACCAATAGCATTATAAAAATCATCAGCCGCTTTTCTTGAAAATTTAATCTCAATATCATTATGTTTTCCCATAACAGAAATTGTTGCTTGCTGTAATAAAGGTTTTTCAATATTTACCTGCTTAATTTCTTCTATGGGGATTTCTTCCTGCTGAGTGTCGCCTAACATTGACATATATGAAAATAAACGCTTCGTTGTTAATACAAGAATCCCTGTTCCTGATTTTAATGCACCTGACAATGCACGGACGATTTCTTCATCCGGAAACAATATGGATTCTGCTTTGTCGATAGCTTTATTGTTAAATAAATTTACTGTATTACTTGCGTCAACAGCGCTTGCAATTGATTTAAAAGTTTTGCCATTGAATTTACCCATAATTCTACTCCTTATCTAAATTGCATTAGCCTCAAGTTCGTTATAAACAACAGGCTCATAATCATAAAAGTGTTCTGATTTAATATGTTTCAATTCGTGTTTTGTTGCTTTTTGCTGAACAGCATGACTTAATAAAATATTTATGTAAACATTGAAATTACCGTCTGAATCCACAACAGTAACACCTTTTACAGTCAGCGGCAGTTCGATTCCTCTAATATAAATATCGCCCAATAATCATTCATCCTTTTGCAATGCCTCAATGATACGAACAGCTTTTTCAACATCTTCTTTTGTAGCACCTTTTGCAAGGCTGAACAGCATACGCATTTCACTTCTGTTTTTAAGTTCTTCAAGGTATTCCTGAAGTTCTGAATTAAGTTCAGCAGAAGTTTTTGAATCAGTAAGTGTGTTCATATCAACATTAAAATAGTCGGCAATAGCCTCTAATGTTTCGAGGTTAGGTTCCCTTGTGCCATTTTCATACATACTGATAGCACTTTTAGAACAACCTAATTTCTTAGCGAGTTCTTCTTGATTTAGGCTTGCATTTAACCTTAATTGTCTGAGTACATCGGAGAACATAAAATCACTCCTTGTGAAATTTTCTTTACTACATAATAACACGAACTGTGAAATAAATCAAGAAAAATTTTTCACAAAATGTGTTGACAAACATAAATTCTTGTGATAACATAATGGTACACGATATGTGAACTTGACAAGGAGGTGATTAAAAATGAACGCTTCTGTAATAGGCAAGAAAATCAAGACCTTGAGAGAAAGCAAGAATATCTCAAGAGAAGATTTTGCAAATGCAGTAAAAATCAGCTTATCCGCATTATCAATGTATGAAACAGGTCAGAGAATTCCTCGTGATGAGGTTAAGTTGAGAATAGCGAGATTTCTCAATACTACAATTGAGGAACTTTTTTTTACAAATTAAGTACACGGTTCGTGAACTTAATAAAAATCTTGCAACCCAACCAAAACTAAGGGGGTGAGATAAGGTGTTTATCCTTGAATGGTTAATGAAACACCCGATTTTTACATCTATTGCAGTATCCCTGATATCATCAGTGTTATCAGCGTTATTAGTATGCTTGATAGTGTTGACACGATGACGGGTATTGCTACGGAGTTTATCAAAAACTCTTTAATCTTCGTTCTTTCGTGTTCTTTATAATTAAACAATTTATAACTCGGAACAAAATGAACCGTGTCTTCTATTGAAGTTTGAAATGAATCAAAGAAACCTAATTTATTCAATCTCTGACAGCAATAGCGTATTTCAATCTTGCTGAAATTTAGGTGTTTTTGTAAATCTGTTGTTTGAATAATTCTTTCGTCAGGATAATATTTTAAACAGCATTTTACAATCTTTCTGCACTTCTTATCAAGCATATGTACCACTCCTTTGTTTAATATTACCATACAAGGTCGTTTAAAACAATAACACATTGCTTTATTCACAGAAAACAGCGTAAGGAGATGATTTATATGGCTAACACTCATACAGATGAAATTTTTAATGTGTACGGCGCACTTGACAACCTTAACAAACGAATGAAAATCGTTGAGGAAAAAGTGCCTGATTACACGGCGGATATGCTTGAAGTTTACCGAAACCTCGGTGCTCTTACAAAGCGTATCGCAGAACTCGAAGAACTTATAACCCAACCAAAACTAAAGAGGTGAGAAGATGGGAGAATTAAAGAAAATCCCTACCGCTCAGTTGGTAGAAGAGCTGAGCAATAGGGAAGATGTAGATAGTTATACAACTGCCGAATCGTACGGTGTATTACACAAAGCAAAGAATGTGGATAAAAGATATCCTGTGGGAACAGTTGTGTTGTTTGTTAATCCACAGGGTAGGTGTTCTGAGTGATGTATTTAATATAGTCTCTGTAAAAATCATCAAAAGCAACAATTGTATTATCATCGGCATTTTTTTCAAGATAATCAAGCATTACAAATTTGCAAACGCTCTCAGGAAAATTATTGTCGGCGATTATGTCATTAGCTGTATTGTATGTAACATCACTACCGATAACAACTTGTTTGCTTAACCATTTTTTAAAGCTCAGCACAATACACACCTCACTTTCATTATATAGTGTAATGAATTGCTGTTCATCACTACATATAGTATATCATAGAAAGTTGGTGAAATCAATGCACATCAATGAGTTTGCTGAAATATTGCTTAAAAGCAGGAAACAGAAAGGTCTTTCACAAAGCGAGCTTGCTAAGAAATCGGGCTTTACTAAAAGAGCTATTCAGTATTGGGAAAAAGGCAAAAAGAGCATATCTCTTGAAAATGCCGACAGGCTCTTAACGGCTTTAGGTGTAGAAATCAAGATAGGTAAAACAGAAAGCAGGTGAGAAAATGGCAAAACTTAAACTTATTGACACAAAGGACAAGTTTCTTCTTGAAATTGACGGAACAGAAATTCCGTATGTTACAAGCTATCAGATAACACGAACGGTCAGCGAGGTTGTACTGCTCAAACTGGCTCTCAGCGTTGCTGATGTTGAATCAGTCGAAATCGTTTCAGACAAAATTACCAACGAAAAATAGGAGGTGTACATATGCCGAGAGAAAGACCTATCATCAATTGGGATGAAGTGCCGGTGATAATTGATGTGCCGTATGTGGCACGGTTGCTTGCACTTAATGTTGATTACATAACACGGCTTGCACAAAGGGGCGTTCTTCCTGCCCACAAAATCGGAAAGCTTTGGCGATTTGATAAGGAAGAAATCAGACAATACATAAAGGAGCATTAACAAATGTGGCATTTAAGAAACTACCCGACACGCAGAAAACTGCTCAAAAATGTTAAGGAGTTAAGAGAAGAAAACAAAAATCTCAAAAATGAGTTAAAAAAAGCTCGCATTGACAAATCCCAAACCGAAGAAAATTGCACAAACGCTCAATATGCATTAAGAGGTTATAAGAACGAGAATACTAAACTCTGTGAAAAACTTTCAATGTATGAATCATCAGAACCCGAATCCTTCGGTTTTGAATGTGTGGGGGTGAAGAAATGAGCAATAAAAAAAGTGCCTGCGACACTGTGAATGCCACAAGCACAAAGAACAATAAACCTGATTCAATTATATCCTCTGCAACAGAAAAAATCAAGTTGTGCAACAAAAAAAATCTTAAAGACCATAAATCTAAAGCAATTCTTGAGCCGGTAAAGAAAATGCTCTGCGAATTTTCAGAGCAGAACGAGGAATTTGCAAGAGCCGTTACGGCTGCAGAAAACCTTGAAAACCTGATTGACGAAGTGGGAAAGAAGCTCCCCACTGCAGTTTCCGACCTTGATGTGTATCAGCAGATTGTCGGTAAGATTTTCCCCGGAGCAAAGGTTACTTTCACAATGCAGATACATATGTCTGAATACGAGCTTGAAGAACCTGATGTCGCAGAGCAGAAAACAGATCCTGTTATTCTTGACCTCGGCAATCTTATAGATTGGTAGGTGTCGGTATGATTAAAAATCCTGACAGCCTGCTTAATAAGATTCCTGACCTGACAGATGAACATGAAAAGCAGATAGCAATGTACTTTCCGCAGTATGCTTTCTACGAAAATAAAAGCAAAAGAACCTGCGACTATTTCTGCACAGGCTGTCAAAGCTGGCACATCGGCGAACAGCTCCGACTTTATCATAATCAGGAATTTGTCTGCGGTCATTGCAAGGAAAGCGTAAAAGCAAAAGCCCTGCACTACGGCAGAAAAAAACTTGAAAGAAGTCGCAAGTTTGGTTTTTGCTTTGCTGTTGACGGCAGGCTGTACATCAGATTTGTAACGGCATATCAGGGATTTTCGGAAGATATTTACAACGAAAATCCTGTCGAAATGATGCCCCGATATACTTTTTCGGATGAATATCTTTATGTATATGAACAGCACGCAATGCAAAGATTTGCATATGGCTGGTACGATAAATCATTTCATCCGCTGAAGACAGACGGAATTATTCCTTCTGCTTCACAGGGTTTAGCGTGGTATTGGGGTCCGTCAGAAAAAACCTTGTATTCAGGCTGGGGCTCAACCGTACTTTTAAATCTCGATGTAATAACCGATACGGATCTCAGATATTCGTGTGCGGATGAGCTTTCAAACAGATATACGGTTCAAGGAATTCTCAAATGGCTGAACATATATGTAAGGCACAATAATGCAGAATACCTGATTAAAGGCGGTTTTGAGCATATTGCAGAGCTTTTGATTGACGGCAAACTTTCACTCAATAAAATTCATTGGAAAGAAACCAATCTGCTTAAAATGCTCGGATGTCGTAAGGAGGATATGCACTTTTTCGCAGATTATGATTCAAGTGCAATTGAACTTTACCACAGTGTGATAAAGGAAGAACCGACCATTCATATGGCAAGCGAGTTCATAAGCAAGCTGTCAAAGCTCAGTACTTATGCTGTAGATGAACTTCACAAAAATAACCTTACATACAGACAGATTCTGAAGTACGGCAAAAACAATCGGAGAGTAATGCTGTGGAAGGATTATCTTGATAATTGCAAAAAACTTCCCGAGGGTATCGAAGAAATAATGCCGGCTCATCTTGAAGAGGCTCACGACAGAACGCTTGAAAAGGTTGCTTTCTATGCAAACAAAGAAGAAACGGAGCAGATTGCAAAAATGGCAAAGACACTTTCTCCGTTGCTGATGAGCACGGACAGCCTTATAATGCTTGCCCCAAAAAGCGGTGAAGAAATAATAGCAGAGGGCAGAATATTACAGCATTGCGTCGGCGGATATGTAAGACGGCACGCAAGAGGTGACACGATAATACTTTTCATTCGTCATAAAGATAAACCGAAAATCCCGTTTTTTACGATTGAAGTAAATCCCGAAACATTGGAAATAATGCAGTGCCACGGTTATAAAAATGAGCGTGACAGCGGATTTAAAAAGCCGGATGAAATCAAGAAATTTGAAAAGCAATACGCTGAATTTTTGGAGGATATAAAAAATGTCAGAAATAACAGTAAGCGAACAGCATAAGCAGGCCATTGAACTGCATCAGAAAATTCTTGTAAGTGCAAACCTTGCACAGCAGAACATATGGGATATGTGCAACGGACTTAAAACAATGCGTGACAACAAGCTGTATAAGGAGCTTGGATATCAGAACTTTGAGGACTATTGCGAGAATGAAGTAGGCATGAAACGCAGTAACGCATATAACTATATTTCTATTGTAGAAAAAATAAATCCTGAAAATGTCCAATCGATTGGACAAATTGGAATGACAAAACTTGCTCTTCTTGCCACCATAAGCGAACCCGAACAGGCTGAAATCGCCGAAAAGCTTGACCTTGAAAACACAACGGTCAAGCAGTTAAAAGCAGAAATTGACAGGCTGAAGGACGAAAAGCAGGAGGCAACCGACAAGAGTATTGACTATTGCCGACAGCTCAATAACGCTAAGAAAGATGCCGACTATTACAAGCAGCAGGCGGACACTTCAAAAGAAAGCTATCGCAATATTGAAAATCAGCTTGCAGAGGAAAAGAACAAAAATTTCAAGTTGACGAATAAAGTTCAGGAGCTTGAAAGCCGTCCTATCGAAGTTGCCGTTGCAGAGCCGAGCGACAATGAACGCAGACTCAATGAAACAATTAAGGCTTTGGAAAGGGAGAACATTAAGCATTATGACGAACTCGAAGAAGAGTATCGCAATAACGAAAAAATCGTCAGAAAACAGCTTGAGGACGAAAAACAGGAGGCTCTTCGCAAGCAGAAAGAGGAGTATGAAGAAAGGCTGAAAAATGTTCAGACTGCCGACGGTTCATCAGATGACAAGGATGTCTTTAAGGCATACTTTTCAATTGCATATGACAGCTTTATCCGTATGCTCGATTTCGCCAAGCGGTCACAGGACAAGGAATTTTTCAAAGGCAAGGTTGAACATTTAATAGAGGCACTTGCCACACAAAATATAAATCTTTAAGGGGGAGCAACAATGAAACTTTATGAGCTTACCGAGATGTACTCGGATTTATTTAATCAGTTTGACGCTATCAACGAATGGGAACCTGATACGAATGCAGACGGAATGCCGATTGATGATGACGGCAACATTATTGCCAATGTGGATGCATACCGCAACAAGATGTTGACAGCGTGGTTTGATACTCTCACGGGCATTGAGGGCGAATTTGACGAAAAAGCCGAGAGCATTGCAATCTACTACAAACAGCTTCTTGCCGAGGCTAAAATGCTTAAAGCCGAAAAGGCGGCAATTGCAAAAAGACAGTCACAAAAAGAAAAACAGGCGGAGAGTCTTAAAACCTATCTGTTTAAGTCAATGCAGGCACTTGGTAGACAGAAGATTGATATGCCGAGAGCGGTTATGTCGCTTAAAAAGAACGCTCCGAGCCTTGTTGTTGATGATGAAATTTCATTTATTGAGTGGGCGGAGGAACACAATCTTGACCACCTTTTGAAGTACAGTATGCCCGAAGTGAAAAAGAATGATGTCAAGGCTCTTTGCAAAAAGGGCGAAGAAATCCCCTTCGTACATATGGAAGCCAAGCAGTCATTAAGTATTAAGTGAGGTGTTATTTATGGGATTACCTATATTGGTTTTAGGATATTCAGGCAGCGGAAAATCTGCCTCTTTAAGAAATTTCAAAGCAAATGAACTTGCTCTTGTAAATGTAAACGGAAAATCACTCCCGTTCAGAACAAAATTCACTTCTTCAATCAATTCCGACAACTACATTGATATTGAGGACTTTATCAAAAAGCAGAAATGCAAGTCGATTGCAGTTGATGACGCACAGTATCTCATGGCTAACGAGTATATGAGAAGAGCCAAGGAAACAGGCTTTCAGAAGTTTACCGATATCGGTAAAAATTTTTGGGAGCTTGTGAAAGAGGTTGAAACTCTCCCGAATGACACGATTGTTTATTTTCTCAGCCATATTGAAACCGACGAAAACGGCAGACAGAAAGCTAAAACAATCGGCAAGTTGCTTGACGAAAAAATCTCGGTCGAGGGAATGTTTACCACGGTTTTAAAAACTGTTGTCGTTGACGGCAAGTATCTTTTTGCAACACAAACGGACGGTAACGATACCTGTAAAAGTCCGATAGGCTTGTTTGATTCAATGTACATATCAAATGACCTTAAAATTGTTGATGAAGCATTGAGAACATACTATTCAATGCAACCCGAACAGTATTGTGATGAGTGCAAAGCACCGATACTTTCGGACGGCAAACGCACCGTTAAACAAATTATTGACGGCACGACCAAAAACTACGGCAGACAGCTCTGTATGCAGTGTGTTGCAAAGCTGATAAAGCAGAAGAAACAGGAAAAGCAGAGAGAGGGTGCAGACAATGCAACTTCGACCGTATCAGAATGACCTTGTGGAGCAGGTTCGCAAGGCTTGGCGAGAGGGTTACAAAGCTCCCTGCATAGTTCTCGGTTGCGGCGGCGGAAAGTCCTGCATTGTCGCAGAGATTGCAAGACGGACAACTTGGAACGGGAAACGGGTGCTGTTCCTTGTTCATCGAAAAGAGCTTGTTGACCAAATATTCAGAACCTTTGTCCGCTGGGGTGTGCTTATGGATTTGTGCCAAATCGGTATGGTGCAGACCTTTACACGAAGATTGAAGAAACTGCCAAAACCCGCACTTATCATCACAGACGAAAATCATCACAGCCTTGCACAAAGCTACAAACGCATTTACGAACATTTTTCGGATGTTCCGAGGGTTGGCGTCACCGCAACACCTGTCCGATTAAACGGTGACGGTTTGGGCGATGTCAACGACAAGCTCATAATCGGGGTGAGTACAAAATGGCTCATTGAGCATAACTGCCTTGCCCCGTATGATTACTATGCTCCGAGCGTTGCCGACCTTACGGGTTTACACACCAAAATGGGCGAATATGTAACAGCGGATATTGAAAAGGCAATGATTAAAAACACTGTGTTCGGCGATGTAATCAAATATTACAGACAGCTTGCAGACGGTAAGAAAGCCGTCTGTTACTGTTCTTCGGTAAAGCACAGTCTTGCAACAGCGAAGGCATTCCGTGACGCAGGAATTTCAGCCGAGCATATTGACGGAGCTACTCCAAAGGCACAGAGAGAACAGATTATAGCCGATTTCAGGAACGGCAAAATTACAATCCTCTGCAATGTGGATTTGATTTCAGAGGGCTTTGATGTGCCCGACTGCGAATGTACAATTCTGCTCCGACCTACTCACAGCCTTACGCTTTACATTCAGCAGTCAATGCGATGTATGCGCTATAAGCCAAACAAAAGGGCGGTAATCATTGACCATGTCGGCAACTATGCAAGGCACGGAATGCCTGACGACGACCGAGAATGGACGCTTGAAAAACGCAAAAAGCTGAGTGTTAAAAAAATCGAAAAGGAGCAGGAGGAAAAGGTCAGACAATGTCCCGAATGTTTCTTTACATTTTCAGCACCGCCGGCAGGGCAGAAAGCCGTGTGTCCGCATTGCGGTTATGTTTTCCCGACAGCCGAAAGAACCGTTGAAACCGATACCACCGCAAAGCTTATTAAGGTTGAGGGCTTTAAGCTTGATTTCAGCACACCCGATGATTGCCACAGCTACGCAGATTTACTCGAGTATGCAAAGAATCACAACTATAAATCGGGCTGGGCATATTATCAGGCACGAAAGAGAGGAATGATAGCTTGACAGAAGAGCACGCAATTCAGAACAAAATCCGTGTTGCAATCGCACCGTACTGCGATATTTTCCGTATCAATGTGGGAGCAGGCTTTACAAAGGACGGAAGATATTTCAACACGGGAGTTCCGCCCGGATTTTCGGATTTATTCGGTGTCAGAAAATCAGACGGCAGGGCGGTTTTTATCGAGGTTAAAACTCCCAAAGGTAAACCAACCGAAAAGCAGAAAAATTTTATACAAATAATGAGGCTCAACGGTGCTATTGCAGGAGTATGCAGAAGTGCCGATGAGGCGATAGAGTTAATTACAAAGGAGTAAAATTATGGGATTTAAAGCAAATTGGAGCGAGGCGGCACAGCCTGATTCACTCAAGCCCGAGGGTGATTATGAGTGTCTTATAGCAAAGGCAGAGGAGCGTGACTACACTAATTCAAAAGGCGAGGAAAAAACTTGCCTGAACATTTCGTTCGTTATCCGAAACGATGTTGAGCAGGGGTACAAAAACAGTTATATCTTCCATACCTTGTGGAAACGCAGAGAACCGACCGAGAACGATATGCAGGTAAACGGATACGGCTTTAATCAGGTTATGGCTCTCGGCAAGGCGGCAGGACTTCCCGACGGCAAGGACTATGACAGCCTTGAACAGTTCCTCGGTGAGCTTGTGAAAAAGCCTGTTCGTGTAACCGTTAAGCACGAAGAATACAACGGTAAAATGCAAGAGCGAGTAAGCTGGCTCAATCTGACTAAGTATCCGACAGTAAAGCATACCTTCAAACAGTCGCAGAACGGCACGGCAACAGCCTATGCACAGCCACAGCAGAGTTATGCACCTGCACAGACAGCAAATCAGGGCTTTGTTGATATGCCGATTGACGATGATTTGCCGTTCTGATTTTAAAAAAATTCTTCGGGAATTGCATAAAACAGTGCAATTTTCACCGTGTTTTTCCTTATATATGGAGGTGAAAAAATGGGCTTTACAAATTTAAACCCAAATAAAAATAAATATTTTGCAGTCCCCGAGGAATTGAAAGGTTACAAAAACTGGGTGTGCTGGCAGTCATATCCCGATCCGAAATCGCACAGCGGAATTTCAAAGAAACCGATAAATCCAAGAACGGGTGGCTTTGCAATGCCGAATAACTCGGACACTTGGTCAGACTTTGAAACAGCAGTCAGAGAATCCGCCAAATATTCAGGCATAGGCTTTATGTTCTCAAATTCACCGTTTTTCGGTGTTGACCTTGACGATATGCCGAATGACATTCAGGACTACAAAAACGGCGGAGCTGACAACATAATCAGCGAGTTTGTGAACACTCTGCAGAGTTACACCGAGTTTTCGCAGAGTAAAACAGGTGTTCACATAATCTGTAAGGGAACTCTTCCCGAGGGCAGAAGAAAGGCTAAGAATGATTCGGGCGGCTTTGAAATGTACGAAAACGGCAGATTTTTCGTTGTGACAGGCGATTACTGCTCTGCATATGCGTACATAAACGATTGCACCGAAAGCATAAAGCCGCTGCATTCAAAATATCTCGGCAAGGCAACAGAGCCACAGCCTAAGCTCCGTAACATTGAGGTTAATCCGAACACCATTGACGATATTGTCAGAATCGCCTGCAATGCCAAAAACGGAAGTCTTTTCAAGGCTCTGTACAGCGGTGATTTTTCGGCTTACTCGTCACAGAGCGAGGCGGATATGGCTTTTTGCAATATGCTTGCGTTCTGGTGCGGTTGCGATACCGACAAAATGGATTCGATTTTCAGACAATCAGGCTTAATGCGTGACAAGTGGGACAGAAAACAGTCGGGTACAACCTACGGCATTATAACCTTGCAAAAGGCTGTGTCGGGTTGTACGCAGACCTATAACCCAAAACAGCATAACGATTATTCAATTTCAATCGGTGAGGTTAAGGCTGTTCAAGCGGTTGACGAAGAAAAAATGCGTGCCTACACCTTTGACGATATGGGCAATGCTGACAGGTTTGTTGATTTATTCGGTGATAATGTAAGGTATTGTTATACAGAGAAAAAATGGTACTACTACAATTCTATGAAGTGGTGTGTTGACAATATCGGGGTAGTTTTGCGAATGGCGGACAAAAGCGTTGAGGCTATGAAAGCCGAAGCAAGGCTGTACTTGCAAGCTGATGAAGAGAACGGCGGAGATATGTCAAAAGCATTTGAAAAGCATATGAAAGCAAGCCGTTCCAACAAATCAAAAAAAGCAATGCTCAACGAGGTCGAACATCATATCCCCGTACTTCCGGCACAAATGGATAAATACCGTATGGCATTAAACACTCCAAGCGGAATAATCAACCTTAAAAACGGCGAAGTGAGGGCGCATAATCCCGAATATTATTTTACAAAGATAACTTCGGTTGACTGCTCTCAAACGGCAGAGTGTCCCCGTTGGCTTGCATTTCTTGATGATATTTTTGCAGGCGATAAGGAGCTTATTCGCTACATTCAAAAGGCGGTCGGTTACAGCCTGACAGGATCAACGGCTGAACAATGTGCATTCTTCCTTTACGGCACGGGACGAAACGGCAAGAGTACATTCATTGATGTTATCCGTGATGTGTTCGGTGATTATGCCGCAAACATTCAGCCTGAAACAATTATGGTAAGAAACTCTCAGAGTAGTGCCATAAACAGCGACATTGCACGATTAAAGGGAGCAAGGCTTGTCACCTCGGTTGAGCCGAACGAGGGTGTGCGAATTAATGAGGGACTTCTCAAACAGCTTACGGGTGACGATACCGTAACGGCAAGAAAGCTGTACAGCGAGGAATTTGAGTTCAAGCCCGAGTTTAAGCTGTGGATGGCGACAAACCATAAACCGATTATCCGAGGTACCGACACGGGCATATGGAGAAGAATACATATGATACCGTTCAATGTTCAGATTCCCGAGGATAAGGTTGATAAGAACCTTACGCATAAGCTCAAAGCCGAAATGACAGCAATTTTCAAATGGTGTATCGACGGCTGTATTCTGTGGCAGAGAGAGGGCTTGAAAATGCCGTCTGCCGTTCTTCAGACCGTGAGAGAGTACAAGCGTGAAATGGATGTCATTTCCGCCTTTATCGAAGACAGATGTGTGTTAGAGGGTTCGGTTCAGGCAAGCACGCTCTATGCTGCCTATACAAGCTGGGCAGGGGATAACAACGAATATTGTATGTCAAATACCAAATTCAGCACCGAACTTGCCAAACGATTTGAAAAGGTAAAGGGAAGAAATTTCAATTATTTCAACGGAATTTCAATTTATAAAGATTGTTAGTGTGGTAGCTTGAGGAGGGTTTACGGGTTTTTCTAACCTTTCGTATAAGAAAAATAAACTAATATTATATATATAGAAAGGGTTCTTTAAAATCGCACCAAACCCTCCACTACCCTCCGAAAGAGGTAATATGAAAAAATATGATTTTAAAAATCCACAGGTGTTTGAACAGCTTGAAGATAAAGCAATTGACGGTCAGCTTGATTACTCATCCTTTCCTCCGCCCGAATATAAATACTTTTCAAGGCTTGCAAAGGTCGGCTACAACAACCGTCATAAAGGCTGGGATATAAACATCTGCCTTGAATGGCAGGACAAGCTCAGAACGGAGTATAAGCGTGATAGGGACAACGCAGACGAATACCGTATGCTCTCCCAAAGAATTATGGATAATGTAAAGAAAAGCGCCGACTTCGTCCGTAAGATGTATCAGTCCCAAACCAACGAGCAAACCATAATCAACGCCCTGCAAGCCTTAGAATGCCTAACCAACGAAAACGGCTTAACCAAAAGAATAACCGAAAAATTAAAGGAGAATAAAGAAAATGATTGATTGTACGAAAACTACAAACTACTTCACCGAGAAGTTGCGGATGACGAAAAGAACAAAGAACGGACTGTGTAAAATTAAGTGTAGCAACTGTCCTTTGTGTAGTAATAACAACGGTGAAGGTTTATCGTGTCCAACCTTTGAAATATATTATCCCGAAAAAGCAATCGAAGTTGTTCAGAAGTGGAGTGACGAACATCCGCAAAAGACATTTCTTACGGAGTTCTTGAAGAACTATCCGAACGCAGAGCTTGATCACGGAGTACCAAAGGTTTGCCTAAAAAAATTAGGAGCTGTTTCGGGTTGTGCAAAAACAAAAAAAGGTGACGTGTATATTAGCTGTTATAGTTGTTGGAATCAGCCTGTTGAGAAGAGTGAAAAATGATGAGAGAAATATTAAAAATCCGTGAGGTATCCGGTGATTATGCTTTGGATATACCGTTCGCAGACGGTAGTGTAAACACGATATACTTTAATTCAAAACGAAATGCCGAAACAGTTAAGCATATTATCGAAGTTGACGGTAGTAAACCCAACGAAGCAACCGTGTGTGATATGCAAGAGATTAAGCACGGAAGTTGGGAATATGACAGCGAGGGTGTCGGTTATGCAAATTATTTATGTTCTGAGTGTGGCAACTTTCTCACTTTTTACGAGGACATTGATTTGTATCCATATTGTCCCTATTGCGGTGCAAAAATGAAACAGGAGCGTGATACGGATTGACAGTTAAAGATTATTTATATTCGGTCAGGGTTTCGGATAAGCTGATCAGAACGAAGGAACACGAGCTGTCGAAACTTAGGCTGAATATTGCACAGGTATCGGTTAAGCAGAACGAGCCTGTTAAGACATCAGGAGTGAATGACCCTATGCGGATTGTTGACAGGATTGCAGACCTGCAGACTGAAATCAATCGGGAAATTGACAATCTTGTGCGGTTGAAAACTGAAATCCGCAGTAAAATCAACGCACTTGACGATTACCGTTACATTGCAATTTTGACCGAGTATTACATAAATTGTCAGAGGTGGGAGGATATTGCCGAGAGTATGGAAATGAGCGTAAGGCATACTCTGAGATTGCACGGCGAAGCGTTACAGGCGTTCCGAAAAAAGTTCGATTTCTCGTAAAATTATTTTGGAATGTCATTGAATGTCACCCTCACCCTGCGTATAATGGTATTATGAAAGTTTGACAAACAGGACATATGTAGAACTCTCCTAAGATAAAAATTGCACAGACCGCTCATAGTTCCAGCTGTGGGCGGTTTTGTGTTGTGAGGGAAAATCAGATAAAAGAGGTGAGGTGATTGCCCAATGAGAAAAATTTAATACCGTTTACATCTGACCAAAGCCGTGATGAAGCCGTGAAAAACGGAGCAAAGGGCGGTAAGGCTTCGGGCAAGTCACGCCGCCGTAAAAAGAGTATGAAACAGGTTATGGATATGTTACTTTCGTTGCCTGCCAACACTCCTGCCGACTGGGAAATGCTTATTGATATGGGAATTAATGTTGATGAGATTGACGAAGATTTGGTCAATAATTTGCTCGTTGTAAATGCGGCACTTCTCAAAAAGGCTAAAACAGGTGATGTTAATTCCATTAAAGAATTAAGAAATATTATCCGTGACAATGTTTTTGAAAATCATAAAATCAAGCTCGACAATGCCTATCTCGACATTGAACGCAAAAAGGCTGAACCGCCAAAGAGTGACGGTTCGGAGTATAAAGGAATACCGGCTAATATGGTTGCACCGTCGTTTTCGTCGGTGCTTTTTGATATTGAGGGTAAAGAACATTCGGAATATGTTTTCCCCGGCGGAAGAGGTTCAACAAAATCGTCTTTCGTCAGTCTGAATGTTATTGATTTGCTTATGAAGAACGAGGATATGCACGCCTGTATTTTTCGTCAGGTAGCCGACACTCTGCGCAGTTCGGTGTATCAGCAGATTTTGTGGTCAATCTCTGCTCTCGGTCTTGAAAGCGAGTTTAACTGCACCGTGTCACCTCTCGAAATCACGAGGGTAAGCACAGGACAGAAAATATACTTCCGTGGAGCAGATGATCCGGGCAAGATTAAATCAATCAAAGTACCGTTCGGCTATATCGGCGTTGTGTGGTTTGAAGAACTTGACCAGTTCACGGGCGAGGAAGCTGTCAGAAAGATTGAACAGTCGGTGATTCGCGGCGGTGACACGGCTTTTAAATTTAAATCGTTCAACCCTCCGAAATCTGCACAGAACTGGGCGAACAAGTATGTTAAAATTCCCCGTCAAGACAGGCTCGTTATTGAGAGTACATACCTTACAGTACCGTCAAAATGGCTCGGAAAGCCGTTTATAGATGATGCAGAGTTCCTGAAAGAAACAAACCCTACCGCCTATGAAAACGAGTATATGGGCATTGCTAACGGCACAGGCGGCAATGTATTTGATAATGTTGTTATTCGTGAGGTCACAGATGACGAAATTCAGACCTTTGACAGATTTTACAGAGGAGTTGACTGGGGCTGGTATCCTGATCCGTTTGCCTATGATTGTATGACTTATATTCCAAGTCAACACAAGCTCATTATTTTTGACGAGGAACATTGCAACAAGACAAGCAACAAAGAAACAGCCGAATTGCTCAGAACTAAGCACGGAGTTACAAGCAATGATTTAATCACTTGCGACAGTGCAGAACAGAAGTCAGTCGGCGATTACAGAGCTGACGGTTTAATGGCTCGTTCGGCAGAAAAAGGACCCGGTTCGGTTGTTTACTCGATGAAGTGGTTGCAGTCTTTACGGGAGATTGTGATTGATAACACACGCTGTCCGCATACTGCACAGGAGTTTCTCGACTATGAATACGAGCGTGATAAGGATGGCAATGTTATCAGCGGTTATCCCGATAAGGACAACCACCATATTGACGCTGTCAGATATGCAATGAACAGAGTATGGAAACGCAGAGGTGAATAATGGGACTTATAGATTTTTTGAAAGGAGTGTGGAGGCGAATGTTTCCGCTTGAAAATATTCGGCAGGCGCTTAATTTACGACTTGCGATTACAGCAGAAATGCAAAAGGCTATCGGTGTATGGCAAAACTGCTATGTCGGCAAAGCTCCGTGGCTTGATGAAAATGTCATCAGTTTGAGGCTTGAGCAGTCAATCACAAGGGAGTTTGCTAACATTACGCTTAACGAAATGACGGTGAACATCTCAAATGAAACGCTGTTAAAATTGTTTGAAACTGCAACCGAGGAGCTTAATTCAGAGTTACAGTCAGGTCTTGCAACAGGCGCAATGGTCATCAAGCCTTTGGGCGGTGACAGGGTGCAATATATCTCGGCAAATGCTTTTGTGCCGATTGAGTTTGACACAAAGCACAGGCTTGTAAAGGTCATCTTCCCCGAATTTAAGAAAATCGGTGACAACTACTACACAAGGCTTGAATATCACAGCCTTGACAAGGACAAGGGCTTGACTGTTACTAACACGGCTTACCGTTCGTCATCATCCGAGGTTCTCGGTACTGAAATTCCTCTCGCTGTCATTGACGAGTGGGCAGACTTACCGCCTGCGGTCACATACCCCGATATGAAAAGACCTGCGTTCGGTTATTTCAGAGTGCCGATTAAAAACACGGTTGACGGCTCGTCTTGCGGTATGTCGATTTTTGACAGCGGACTTGAAATCATTCAGAAAGCCGATATGCAGTTCGGACGGCTTGACTGGGAATTTGAAAGCGGAGAGCGTGCGATTCATGTTGATTCTGCCGCATTAAAGGACGGCAAATCCGACAGACTTAACAGGCGTTTGTACCGTGCCGTTGATGTTGATTTGGGCGATGAAGAACTGTTCAAGGATTTTTCGCCTGCGTTCCGACAGTCCGACATTACGGACGGCTTGAATACATATCTGCGTATGATTGAATTTGCGGTCGGTCTTGCATACGGTGACCTTTCAAACCCCGAAACAGTTGCAAAGACTGCTACGGAGATTAAGTCAGCAAAGGACAGAAAGTACAACACCGTGTCGGCAATTCAGAAACAGCTTCGCTATTGCCTTGATGACTTGGTGTATGCTCTTGCCTTTTACAATTCGCTGACAACAAGCGGTTATTCGTTTGTATGCGATTTCAAGGACAGTATTCTGACCGATGAAGAAACCGAACGCAAGCAGGATATTCAGGACTTGAACCTTGGTATTATGCGACCTGATGAGTACCGTATGAAATGGTATGGAGAGGACGAAAAGACAGCGAAAAAGAATCTTCCGCAGTCCTCTGAGGTTATCGAATAATGTTCACTCCGACTGAAATTGAGGCTTTGCCCTCGGCTATGGAACAGTTGTACCGCAGTTTACAGTTAAATATTATGTCCGACCTTACGGAGCGTTTGAAAGCTAACGGTGAGGAGATAACCTCTGCCGCCGATTGGCAGATAAACCGCTTGTATGAATTGGGCGTGAGTAAGGATGAAATAGACAGCCTTATTCAAAGCACGCTCGATGTGTCTGACGATGAAATCGACAGAATCTATGACGAAGTCGTGAAATCGGGATATGCAAGAAATGAGGAGCTTTATACAAGCAAGGGCAAAGAGTATATTCCTTATGCAGAAAATAAACAGTTGCAACAACTTGTAAAGGCGGTCAAAAATCAGACCAAAAGCGAATTTAAAAATATCACGGGCTCACTCGGATTTGCCGTCAGAAATCCCGACAACACGGTTTCGTTTACTCCTCTTGCAAAGTTTTATCAAGATACACTTGACAACGGACTTATGCAGATTGCAAGCGGTGCGGTTGATTATAACACAGTCCTTAAAAAAGCGGTTAAAGCTATGACCGACAGTGGATTGCGTACCGTTGATTATGCAAGCGGTTGGAGCAATCGTGTTGATGTGGCGGCACGCAGGGCGTTGATGACAGGCTTTAATCAGGTTGTCGCAAAGGTCAACGAGGACAATGCCGAACAGCTCGGCACGGAATATTTCGAGGTCAGCTATCACCGTGGTGCAAGACCGACACATCAGGTGTGGCAGGGCAGAGTGTACAGCAAAAAGGAGCTTGAAACCGTCTGCGGATTGGGTACGGTCACAGGTCTTTGCGGTGCGAATTGCTATCACAGCTATTCGCCGTTTATCAAGGGCATTGATACCCCGACATACAGCGATGAAGAACTTGACCGTATGAACGAGGAGGAGAACACCCCGAAAGAGTATAACGGCAAAGAGTACACGGCATATGAGGCACAGCAGAAGCAAAGACAGCTTGAAACCGCAATGCGTGCCGACCGACAGAAGATTGAACTGCTTACACAGGGCGGTGCAGACTATGACACAATCACAGGTGCAAAGGTCAGATACTTTCAAAGGCAGGACGAATATGTAAAGTTTTCAAAAGCTATGGGACTTCCCGAACAATGGGAAAGAGTAACCGTAAACGGCAAAAATGCTTTAGGCTCAAAACTCCCGAAAAAGGCAGAACGCTTTGACCACCGTGCCGAATACAGTCTTGACGAGGACAATAAACGCATTGCCCAAACCCGAGCCGATGAGTGGCACGATAAAGCAAAAAAAGCAAAGAAAAAGAGTAAAAAAATAGATACAGGCACAAGTCAGAAATCAGATGTTCAGAAAAAAACTGTTGAAAAGGCAGAAAATAATGATATAATTAAAGAAACAAAACAACTGTCTTTGAGTAATGTTGAAGAATTTGAAAATTGGCAGAATGATTATTATGAACTAAATAAAGATGTATCGTTCAGTCGAGATGATAACCATTCTATTTACCGATATACAGGTGGTGATTACGACATTATCAACGCTCTTGAAAGAGGTGGAGAGTCTCTTGAAAAGGTTAAAAAACGCTATGGTGAAAAGTATGTGAGTAGCCTTAATGGTGTTGGTGATGAGATATCAAAAGAACTATCGAAATTCAAGCTGAACGAACCTTTAAAATTAAAACGGTCCGTGGGGAATGTGGATTTTATTACGAATGCGACTTCATCGGTTGAAGATATGCGTAAAATGATTGGTAAAAAATTTACTGAGAAGGGATTTACCAGCACAACCTTGTGTTCTGATACACAGTTAGCATTTGGTGGAATTGATAAGCCAACGAGAACTACTCTGGAAATTATTGCACCAAAGGAAACTAAGGGAGCTTATCTATACAAAATTTCAGATAGTCCTGCTGAATTCGAATTTTTGATTGATAAGAATACAACATATGAAGTTGTTGACGCTGGAGAACGAGAGATAACTGTAAAAGATTATAAAGGTAATTACGAAAAAAAGACTGAACGATTTATGACATTAAAGGTGGTTGAACAATGATAGATAATCCCGTTGATTGGTTTTATCATAGTGCAAAATATGCTATTGATAATACAGGTACTATTCAATACGGATGTGCATTTTTGATAAACGATAATGCACCAAAATCAGTAGTTGTTGAATATAAAAAATACCTTAATCTTATTAAGAAACCTTTTTTCTCTTCTGGAATTGGAGTTTTTGAACCGTATGTAGTTAATGGACAACATAGGTACAAATTAATAGGTTTTTCTGAAAACCTGACTGCTTTTGAAAAAGAACAAGCTCATATATTTAAAAGCTTAATAGAAGACGGCTATATTAGCAATGACCCATTTATCTAACCGCTCCGTAAAAAGGGCGGTTTTGTTGTTTAACTTGCCTGTAACTTACCAAGACAAAACTTAACACATCGAATCAGCACTTTGAGAGATCAGAGTGCTTTTTTATTATTAATCAAAGAAAGGTTTGATACTATGAGAAAAAGAATTTTAGCAATTGTACTTGTGGTAGTTATGATTGCAACAACCGTACTGTTTACTGTGGGCTGTACCGAGGCAACGCAGGTATCGTACAATGTTTCGCAGGAAGCAGACAATTTCAATGTGATACGCAGGCTTACGGTTATTAACACAAGAACCGATAAGCCGTCATTTGAACTTGTTGCCGCTTTTTCATTACAGGTCGATAATGACGATAACCAAATTGAGGTTGTCTGCGAAACGGGAAAGGGTGAATACAAAAAGCATATCATAGGTCTTAATGATGAAACTATGTATGTTGTAGAGGACATAAGCGGTGCAGAAGTGGACAAATACCGTTATGAAATTAACTTCCTGCCTAAACAGATTTTGCCGATTACATTTAAGAGTAAAGATTAACAGTTAAACCCGTCGATTTTGACCGGTTTAGAAAGGTGGTGACAGAATGAAAATCAGAGTAACAACAGCATTTAACGACAGACAGAACGGATATGTTACCCGACCTGTAAATGAAGTCTTTGAATGTTCTAACGAACGAGCCAAACAACTCATTGACGGCGGTTTTGCTGAAGAGGTCAAGTCTGACGCTCCCAAAAAGCCGAGAACCAAAGCAGAAAAAACAGTTAAAACAGAAAAAGCAGATTAAGCACCCTTGCATTTGATTGCATAGGTGCTTTTATTTTACCCTGCCGTTGGTTTAACGGCTGAATTTCTACCGCAAGCAAAGCGGAATACAAGCAATGCAGAAAGGATTTACTATGAAGAATATACACACACTTCTCTCCGAAATCGGCTTTACAGTTCCCGAAGATAAAAAGGTAGACTTTGAAAAAGCCTTTGCGGATAATTACAAAACCGTGTCAGAGGTTGAAAAGCTCCGCACATCAAGGGACAACTACAAGTCACAGCTTGAAACTGCGCAGACTGCACTCAAAAAGTTTGAGGGTGTCAATGTGGATGAGCTCAAGGGCGAAATCAAAAAGCTCAACGGCGAACTTGAAACAAAGGAAAACGAGTATCAGATAAAAATTGCCGATATGGAGTTTAACTCTGTTCTTGACACCGCTGTTTCAAAGAGCGGTGCGAAAAATGCAAAGGCTGTCAAGGCTCTGCTTGACCTTGAAAACCTGAAAACATCTAAAAATCAGGCAGATGACATCAAAAAGGCTCTCGAACAGGTTAAGTCCGAAAACGGCTATATGTTCGGTTCTGATGAGCCTTTTCAGAATCCTGTCGGTGCAACCAATACAGGTAACGGCGGTACAGGCTCAAATCCGCTTGCGTCAATGCGTGCGGCTATGGGACTTTCTGCCGAAAAGAAATAATTTTATTAAATCTATGAGGTGATTTTATTATGGCAAACACAATTGCACTTTTTAAACAGTACACAGCGTTGCTTGATGAGGTCTATAAGCAGTCTGCACTCACAAGCAAAATTGACGGTGCGTCAGACCTTGCAACACAGGGCGCTAACGCAAACGAGCTTATCATTCCGATGCTCACAATGGACGGTCTTGCTGACTACTCACGCAACAGCGGTTATGTTGACGGCGATGTTGAGCTTACGAACGAAACCGTGAAATGTAACTTTGACCGTGGCAGAATGTTCACGGTTGACACAATGGATAATGCAGAAACGGCAGGCATTGCATTCGGCAGACTTTCGGGCGAGTTTATCCGCACAAAGGTTGTTCCCGAGCTTGACGCTTTCCGCTTTGCAAAGTATGCCGGTACAAGCGGTATTTCTTCCGTGAGTGCAACTCTCACAACAGGCGAAGAGGTTGTAAAGGCTCTCCGCACAGCCTCAACAAAAATGGATGAGGACGAAGTTCCTTTCGAGAACAGACACCTTTTCATCACATCACCGCTTTACGGTCTTGTGCAGGACCTTGACACAACAAAGTCAAGGGAGGTTCTCAGCCGTTTTGCAGATACCACACTTGTGCCGCAGTCAAGATTCTATACAGCAATTGAACAGCTTGACGGCACATCCTCAAGCAAGGAAAAGGGCGGTTACAAAAAGGCGACTTCGGGCAAGAATATCAACTTTATGATTATTCACGGCTCTGCTCCGATTCAGTTCACAAAGCACCTTGACACAAAGGTTATTGAGCCGTCAGTTAATCAGAGTTCTGACGGTTGGAAGTTTGGTTATCGTATGGTCGGTATTGCCGATGTTTACGAGAATAAAAAGGCAGGTATCTACTGCCATTCAGCCGTAGAGGCTTAAAGGAGTGTTACTATGACCGCTTATGCCGATGAAGGCTATTACATTTCTGAATATCTCTGTGGCAGAAAGGCGGTCATAGTTTCCGCCTTTGATTATTATGCACGCTCTGCAACCCTGCTCATTAAGGCATACACAGGCGAAAATGTTGACGGGAACAATATTCCCGAAAGCGTAAAACTCTGCTGTTGTGAGCTTGCAGAGCTTATATATAACGATGAAAAGCAGTTTGCAAATTCAGGAATTTCATCTGCAAGCGTCGGTGATGAATCCGTAAGCTATGTGTCCGAAGAAGAGCGTAAAACCGCTCATAAAAAGGCTGTCAGACACACAATTTACAAGTATCTTGCCGACACCGATTTACTGTACAGAGGTGGTCGCAGATGATTATTACCCCTGAAAGCTCCTGCACAATTTACAGATTCAACGGCTCGGGCTATGACCGATATTTCATTCCCGAATGTCATTGGCAGGAGAACAAGGCTCGCAATGTGCTTAAAAGCGGAATGCAGAACGCTGACAGCGTGACGGTGTATATTCCGATTGAATCCGCAGGGCTTTTGCCCGGCTTTTTAAAGCCGAGCGAAAACCTTTTTGCAGGTCAGCTATGCACTCCTCAGAACAGCGCACAGGACATTATTATTAAAGGCGAGAGTAATTTTACCTTTGATAATTCAAACCCTCAGAGCATGTCACAGAGCCTTAAAACGCTAAAGCAAAAACACAGGTGCTATGCGGTTATGTCGATTGATGAAAAGCTCTACGGCGTAACCGATTTACAGCACATCAAAATTTCGGCGAGGTGATTGCATGAAGATTGTTCAACCGCCCGATTTTGTCATCAAGTCAAAAAACGGTACGGCAGGTTTCCTCTGGGATAAAAAGTTTGCAGTCCGCAAAAATGCCGATGTGTTAAAGGTGCAAAAGTATGTTGACAGCACGGTTTTACGATTGATGAAACCCTATACACCGTTCAGAAACGGCGTGCTTGAAAAGTCGGCAACCCTCTCAACGGTTATAGGCTCGGGCGAAATTCATCAGAACACACCGTATGCGAGGTATCTCTACTACGGCAAGGTTTACGGTCCTAATATCCCGATTAAGAAAAACGGTGATATTGTGGGCTATTTCAGCCCTAAAGGACAGAAGAAACACCCCACAGGCAAAATGCTTGTTTATTCTCGGGCAAAGCACCCTCTTGCCGGTAAGATGTGGTTTGAACGAATGAAAGCCGACCGTAAAAAAGAGATTTTACAGGGTGCTGCAAAAGTGGCAGGAGGCACGGCAGAATGAACATAATTGAACTTATGCGGAGCATAGTGATGAGCTTTCCAAAGCTGAACGATGTCCTGCACATTGACTACACAACCCCCGACACCGACAGCTACGGCTTATCTCCGACAGGCGACACACTGATTAAATCCGATGTTCTCGGCAATCAGGAGCGACAGCACACATTCATCTTGTACGCTGTTTATCAGTCGGTTAATGACTATGACCGACTTGCCAACAGCGGACTTATTAACGAGTTACAGCTGTGGCTTGAAAAACAGGCAAAGGGGCAAACGCTGACCGTAACGGTTGGCGACAATGAGCTTGCAGGTACGCTCACAAAAATAACCTGTTCAAACGGTATGCTTTATGACATACCCGACAGCAATTTAATTGGTAATGTAATGTATCAGTTACAGATTACCGCAGATTACAAAATCGAAAGTGAGGAATTTTAATTATGGCAACAACACCCGATATCGGTAAACTCAAAAGAAGTTATCTTATGCACTACATTGACGCTTCGTTCGGCACAGGCGAAACCCCTAAGTGGTTCTTGATTGGTCGTGACATCGAGGATATGTCCGTTGAACTCAACCCCGACACAGAAACAGTCAAGAACATTCTTGACGAAACCGTTGTAAACGATAACGGCTATGAACCGTCAATCGACGCAGACACTTATTACGCAAATACAGGCGATGCAATCTATGAAAAGATTAAGGATATTGCAATGAATCGCCTTACAGGCGACGACTGCAAGACTGCAATTCTTGAAGTTTTAGTAGACAAAAAGACAGGTCCGTATGACGCTTGGACTGAAACCTGTATCGTAAAGCCACAGTCCTACGGCGGTGCTCAGGGTGGTGTGAACATTCCGTTCAACATCGCATTCAACGGCGACAGACAGCAGGGTACGGCTACAATTGAGAAGAAAGTGCCGACCTTTACCGCAACGGTTTAATCTTTGGGGAGGGATTGATTTATGCAGAAACTTGTTTTTGACAGAGGTTACAAGGAGTATCAGATTGGCGATGACGAAAACGCAGTAATCCGTATCAATACCGCGGATGTGGGCATTCTTGCAAGGCTCAACGAGGCAGTCAAGAATATTGAGCAGATTCAGAAGAAGTATGAAAACGCTGAAAAAGCTGAAAACACAGACGCAATTCAGCTTATCACCGAGTGCGACAAGGACATCAGAGAACAGATTAACTACATTTTCGGTTCGGATGTCTGCACGGTTGCCTTTGGTGAAATTAACTGTCTTTCACTTGCGGGCGGTAAGCCGATTTTTGAAAACTTCCTTGAAGTGCTTATTCCTGTTATGCAGGCTGATTTTGAATCGGCACAGAAAATTTCCAATAAGAAAGTCGGCAAATACACTTCACAGGTGAAAAAGTGATTGAATTACTGCCGAAAAGCCTTGAGGTTGACGGCAGAAACTACGAAATCAATTCCGACTTCCGTGTTGCTCTGCTGATTTTCAAAGCCTATGCAGACGATGATCTGAACGATTTTGAAAAATGCCGAGTGTGTGTCGAGTGCCTTTACAAGGAGATTCCCGAAAATTACCAAAAGGCACTTGACAGGGCAACTTGGTATCTTGACGGCGGAGATATTCCACAGGGCAAACAGCTCCCCGTTCGTGTGCTTGATTGGGAACAGGACGGACATATAATCTTCCCTGCTCTCAATAAGGTTGCAGGAGTGGAAACACGCACAGTCGATTATATGCACTGGTGGACTTTTTTAGGCTTGTTCAATGAAGTGGGTGACGGCTTATTTACACAGGTTATGTCAATTCGCACCAAAAAGGCAAAGCATAAGAAGCTCGACAAAACCGAACGGGATTTTTACAGCGAACATAAAGAACTTATCGACCTAAAGCCCAAACTCACAGCAGAAGATAAAGAAGAACTTGACTTCATAAATTCGCTTGTGTAGTGTAGTATCGTATCACATATTGTTGACATTCCCTAAATGTTAGTGTATGATTAAGTAAAAACTATATTGTTTTAACATTTAGGAGGATGAATGATGAAAAAACTCATAGCGTTAGCATTAACCGCAGTTTTTGCAGTATCGCTTGTTGGCTGCGGTACAACAGCGGAAAGCAGTTCGTTATTAGATGATGATTTTGAAGAAACAACAGAAGTAGAAACAACGGAAGTTCCTACAACATTTCAGAAAACAACTACAATGTCACCTGCCGAACGAGAAGCAACTTACAAAGAGCTTTGTGACGAGTACGATTATGATGATGTTCTTTTTGCTCCTGACAGATACGAAGGTATGTACTGTAAATTTACAGGTACAGTTTCTGCCCTTTGTAAAGATGACGGAACTTGGTTCGTGCTGAAAGATAAAAGCGGAAATCTTATAGATGTACACGGTGACGCTGAATATTACGAAAGAAATCAAAAAGTAGAAATTTATGGAACAATAAGAGAAGTAAAATCTACTTACTATTCTGATGGCAGTGTAATTATCGTTGACGCTAAATATGTCGATTTTGTCTGAGGTGAAAATGTACAACGCTGTTTCAAGCAAATCAAACTAAAACAAAAAGCCACTCCAAACGGGGGTGGCTGTTCTTTTGCAAAATTTTATTAGCGTACATCATAACGGTGTGCGCTGTTTTTATGCCCATTTTTAAATGAAAGGATGTGAAAATTTGGCGGTTGACGGTTATCTGAATTTTGACACGAAACTTGATACATCGGGTTTTAACGGCGGTTTGGCACAGGTTAATACTACTGTTACCAAATCAATCGAAAGGGTAAAAAATCAGCTTAAGACCTTTGCAAAGACTGCCGCTGTTGCTTTCAGCACTTATGCAATTACAAATTTCGGCAAAGAGTGCATTGAGCTTGGTTCTGACCTTGCGGAGGTGCAGAATGTTGTTGATGTTACTTTTCCGGCAATGACCAAACAGGTTGACAAGTGGGCAAAAAGTGCAGCTAATTCTTTTGGTTTGTCCGAAACAATGGCAAAGCGGTATGTCGGTACTTTCGGCTCAATGGCTGAGGCTTTCGGTTTTACAGAGAAAGAAGCCTATGATATGTCAACCACGCTGACAGGACTTGCAGGCGATGTTGCTTCATTCTACAACATCAGACAGGACGAAGCCTATACAAAACTTAAATCAGTATTTTCGGGCGAAACCGAAACTTTAAAAGATTTAGGCATCGTAATGACACAGACTGCGCTTGACAGCTATGCCCTTGCAAACGGTTACGGCAAAACCACAGCCAAAATGACCGAAGCCGAAAAAGTAACATTGCGTTACAAGTTTGTGCAAGACCAGCTTGCCAATGCGACGGGTGACTTTGCCCGAACGCAGGACAGTTGGGCGAATCAGACAAGAATTTTACAGCTCCGACTTGACAGCCTGAAAGCTACACTCGGTCAGGGACTTATCAATGTGTTTTCTCCGCTGTTGAAAAATCTTAATTCCTTTATCGAAAAATTAGATGTTGCAACGGAAAAATTCAAAAGCTTTACGGAACAGGTTTTCGGCTATTCATCTGCAACTGACAATTCCGCAAATTCCGCAAGCTCTGAAATGACAGACCTCGCCGATGAAACAAAGAGTGCAAACTCTGCACTTGCCACAACATCGAAAAAGACAAAGGAAATTAAAGACAATCTTCAAGGATTTGACAGGCTCAATGTGATGAGCCTTGAAAACAGTTCGTCAGATGACAGCACAGCAGTAAACAGCCCCACAAAGAAATCTTCTAAAGCCGCAGTTAACGCACTTGATACTGCCGCAACAGCGATTGAAAAGCGTACAAACAAGGTTTTTGACAGCATTAAAAGAGCCTTGAATAATCTGAAAAATGCTTTTGTTTCAATCAGCGAATCGTGGAAGAGAGTGTGGAAAAACGGCACAGGCGAAAAGATTATCGGAAACATCAAACAGCTTTTGAAAAATGTTTTTGATATCATCGGTGATATTTCGGGAGCGTTTACAAAGGCTTGGAATAAGGCAGGACTTGGTGATGAGGTTGTGCAATCCATTATCGACAAATGGGACAGCTTGCTTGAACTTGTAAATACGATTGCAGAGGATTTTCGCAAAGTTTGGAATAACGGCACTGGTGAGAGAATTTGGACTAATATTCTGAATATCATCAAAAACTGCAACAACTACACCAAAACTCTGCGGACTAAAATCAAACAGGCTTGGGACAAAAATGAATCGGGCAAAAAGATTTGGGAAGCAATCCTTGGCATTGTTGAAGATATCACAGGTTTTTTGAGCGATATGTCAGAGATTCGCCTTGAATGGCTTGAAAGTCTTGATTTGTCACCGCTTGTATCAGCTGTTGCCGACCTCGGACAGGCGTTCAGGGATTTGCTCAAAGCCTGCGGAGATAAGCTGAAACAGGCATACAAGAATATTCTTCTCCCACTTGCAAAATGGACAATTGAAGAAGCAGTTCCGAAACTTGTAGAAGCCCTTGCAGGAGCGTTGAAACTGTTAAGCAAAATAGTTAAATCTATTAGTGACAAAACCTTGTACGCTATCGCAGGCGGCATTACTGCAGTTGGTACAGCTGTTGTTGTTTTCAAGGCAGGACAAGCGATTGCAAGCGGAATTGACAAAGTCAAAAATGCTATAAAGTTATTTTTGACAACTGTTTCTGCAAATCCAATCTTAGCCGTTGCCGGTGCCATCACCGGACTTGTGACTGCAGTTACTGTATATAATCAGCTTGTTTGGAATAATTCCGAAGCTAAAAAATTTGCTGATGAAATTGACGGTATAAAATCAAGGCTTGATACAACTACGCAAGGTATTGAGGATAATTTGTCAGACACTCTTGAACGAATGGACAACTTGTATGCAGACAATACACTTGTTGACAGTTACCAACAGAAACTTGATGAACTTCTGCAGAAAGCTACGCTTAGTCCAGAAGAGCAGGCACAGCTTGAAACCATTGTTACATATTTTAAAAACAATGTTGACGGTTTTAGCGACACTTGGAATAACTATGTGTCAATCAGTAGTGACGGCAAGTTGCACCTGAACGGCGATTTAAGCGAAGTTCGTAATGCAATTGACAATACAATTGATAAATACCAACAGCTTGCAAATAGTGCCGCATTAGCTGAATTATCTTCTGAAAACAGCAAAGAAAGAATTCTTGCATCAAAAGAATACAACAGTGCAAAGTCGGATTATAACAGCAAGAAGAAAGACCTTGAAAACGAACAGAAAAAACTAAAAAAATGGCTTGAGAAAAACGGTAAAAGTATGCAAGCACTTGAAAATTACTATTTTGGCGGCGGTGCTAAAAACGACGCTTTATGGAAAGAGGGCATTGAATACTTTGAGAATATTCAGAGCAAAACAAAGTCACTGGAAGGTGCTACATCTTCTGTAAATAAGACAATTGCCGCCTTAAATAAGCTCACGATGACCAGTGATGATCTTTTGGATGTACAAAAGGTAGTTAAGGGCGAATATTCGGATGCCGCCGCTGTTCTTATGGCTTACAACGCAGGAATGATTAACACAGAGCAAATTCAAAAATCTCAATGGAAATCCTTGAACAATTTGCAAAAAGCCGCAAAAGATACGGGTAAAAACACGGTCCTTGGTCTTGTTGAGGGTACAGAAGCATACGAAGGTGCGCTTGTCAAAAACAGTCACGGTCTTGCTTCTACTGTGCTTTCAGAATATGATACCACGATGGGAATTAATTCTCCGTCAACAGAAATGTACGCAAGAGGCGGTTACACGGTTCAAGGCCTTGCAAACGGCATTCGTGACAGAATATATGCCTTGAAAAATCCGCTTGCAAGACTGCTTAGCTTTATTTCAACACATATCAATCCGATTTCAAGCGTTTTCTCAAATGCTTTTGAGGGTATCAAGAGTGCTGTAAAAAAGCCTATGAACGGATTTTTAGGTGTTGTTCAGAACTTCTTAAACAACTTTATAGATCCGTTCAACAGCCTCGGCAGTGCTATTTCAGGCGGAATGAGTACAGCGGCAAAGATTGCTTATGAAGCATTAGGGAGCGTAAACGGCAATGTCGGACTGCCTAACATTACAGTTCCCCGACTTGCCACAGGCACGGTTGTTCCGGCAAATTACGGTGAATTTCTTGCCGTACTCGGTGATAACAAGCGTGAGGCTGAGGTTGTTTCGCCGATTTCAACTATCAAACAGGCACTTATTGAGGCTATGGCAGAGATAGGCTCAACAGGTGACAGCGGTGACATTAACCTTACTGTAAATCTTGACGGCGAAGTGATTTTTAACAACATTGTAAAACGCAACAACGCAGTCAAAAAGCGTCACGGTGTCGGTGCGTTAGATTAGGAGATGATGACATGGCAAATTTTAAAGGTTATTTAATAAGGTTCCCTAAGAGCGGTAAGCTGTTTCCGCACAAACTCATTGCAAAGGACAACTACAACGGCACTCCGCTCCAGAGAACCGAAATCAAGGCATACCGTGACAGCAACAATCTTCTGCACCGAACAACTTCGCCAAATTACAAGTCGAAAATTGAGTTTACAACCGTTGATGAACTCACCCTTGCACAAATGCAGTCGATTAGAAGTGCTTTGAATAGTTCGTGGGACAACTCTCAGCAGCGTAAAATCCGTGTCGAGTATTGGGACGATGAACTTCTTGCATATCGCACAATGACCGCCTATATGCCCGACATCACCTATCAGGTCAAGAAAATCACCAAAAACAACATCATATACAATGCCGTGACTTTCACTTTTATTGAGTATTAAGGGGGTGACAGATTGCTATCTATTTCAAGTACGCACAAGCAGAAAATCATTAACGAACTGATTTCAAACAAGCTTGAAATCTTTTCATCTGACAGTAAGTTTGATGTCATCACCGAAACCAACATTGAAAGCGAAAGTATGAGCCTTAAACAGTCGATTTGTGACGAAAATAAGTTGAAGTTTGGCGGTTGCATTGCCTCAGAATTTAAAATCGGACTGCTGAACACCGTTGGCAGAACCTTTGATGTTTCAAAACTTGTCGGTTGTTGGATTTTAGTTAAGCTGACACAAACTTTTCCGTCAGGCTCTCCGATACTGCCGAGCAGTTCATTATATCCAAGCGACACTCTCTATCCGGGCGAAGCCGTGACAACAAAGTCGTGGTGCATTTTTAACGGTATGATTGACAAAGCCGAGGTCAATAAAACGGATCAGAACAAAATCAGCATAACCGCCTATGATGTGATTTCACAGCTTTATGAAACCGACTGCACAAACTATCTGCAAAAGCTCTGGAATAACAATTCTGACGGCATTTCGGTCTATGCACTGTTGGCAATGGTTTCTGAAAAATTTATTAACCTATGCGGTCAACCTGATGCCCATTTTTTATCCGACCGTTTACTTAACGAGGTTATCAACAAGGTTGAGAATCTGACTGTTAAGAATATGAAAATTTTTAACAAAGTATGGCTTGATGATTCCGAAAAGGTTAATTACGGTCAATTGCTTAATTATACAGCGGAAATGCTCGGTGTGTTTGCTTTTGTTAAACCCGATAACCGAAAAGGCGGTAACATTGTTTTTGTCAACCTTGAAACCGATACAACAAAAGCAGAAAAATATGACTTTTACGAGGTATTCAATGCTGATGAAAAGTCAAGTGGTACATACGGGACTATTGACTTTGCAATCGGAGGTTCTACACGAACCGCAAAGGTGCGTAGCTACAAGTTTTTAGGCGGTAAAACCTATGATATGACAGATAACATTCTTGTATGGCAGGAAAACGATAACGAAGGCGGTGCGTGGATACATAAGTTTGAAAATTTGTTTTCAGGCGATACGGGCAAGCGAATACACCATAAAATTTATAAGCCTATCGAGGCAACCATTGACGGTAGATTGTGGGTTGAACCTGGCGATATGATACAGATTAAATATTATGTAACCGACGCTGACGGCAACTATGCCTATAACGCTGACGGCACTCCGCAAACCGCAACCGTGACATCATATGTGCTGTCAAGAGAGCTTACAGGCATACAGGCACTCACAGACAAAATCACAGCGAAAGGAGAATAGAAATTGAACAAATACACACGAATGAACTGGGAAAACACTCCCTCAACAGCAACTCCGCTGACTGCCGACAACCTCAACCATATGGACGAGGGGATTGAACGGGCAACAGACGGAGCAATTGCACTTGAAACCGAAATAGCCACGGCAAGAGGCGATTCTAATTCACTCGGAGCAAGGCTTGATACGGTTGACACAAATCTTACAAAAAAAGCAAACAAAAGCGACGTCGATTCGATTAATTCCCGTTTGCAGAGCACTGAGGCTACGCTGAAAAACAAAGCTAATATAGCCGATGTGAGTAACGCCCTTACGAGTAAAGCCAATAAGGCAACAACACTCGCAGGGTACGGAATTACGGACGCATATACGAAGGAAAAAACAGACCAAAAACTTGCCCAAAAGCTCAATTCAATGCCGTTTGATGATGAACCCAAAAATAACAGCCCGTGTTATCTGACAAGCGGAGCAGTTTACAACGCTCTGCTTGTGAAAGCAGATGAAACCGCCTTGGCGACTAAATACGATTCATCGAATATTGAAAGCGGAACATCAACACTTACACCTTATTCAACCGTCACCGATAAAATCAAAAGTGCAAACTGTACATATAAGACGATTGGTGACATCGTAATCGTCAGTGCAACGGTCAAAATGAACGCAGTATCTCTTGCCGGCAATAGCATGTGTC
>ERZ839823.503-NODE-503-length-54963-cov-5.140526_pt1 | contig 54963 bp, 47 predicted proteins | sample MGYA00519862_ERZ839823 | MGnify/ENA primary metagenome ERZ839823 (study PRJEB31850, sample SAMEA3708853) | human gut metagenome | biome: human gut; feature: human-associated habitat; material: faeces | place: China | collected 2014 ...
TACACCATTCATCCAGAGGGATCTGTTGAGGTCGTCCTTTGGATTCCTGCATCATATGAAACCATTCCTGCAATTGAACCTGTTGCGTGACTAAAGTTGTTTTTGACATAAACTATATCGCCTCCTAAAAAAATCAAGAATGTTAAGACTCAAACTTTTTTACAAGTCAAAAAAGTTAAGGCTTAACATTTTTGACCCCTGTTTAAAATCTTGAGTTAATTATCTCAGATTACTTTAGGATTTTGTAGAGAACACTGATTTACCATTTACATAAATATCACTTTTTCCAGATGAATTTCTTCAAAAATTCTAAGTACCCTTACCCTTTCATTAAAATAATAAACTGTATTGTATTTGGATTAAAAAAATTTTTATAAAACTCCCCTATCTATTATTCCAAGCACCCTTTATGTATTATTATACCATATTATTCTTTAATATCAGTAATTTTATCTAATGAACTTTATATACACATAAAAATAATCAAAACATATACATATTATAAAAATCACTGCCATTTATGACCATTCTATTTCATTTTATATCATTGTGCAATTAAACCTTTAGGTTAAAAAGTTAGTTAAACAAATATCGTTATCAGGCAAACCGATCCTTTATCATTGGTCGTATGAAAACGATCTTCCCTAAGATCCTGTGCCAGATGTTAGATTTCTCAGCAATTGATCGATTATATTCTGAATCCGTTCGCTGCAGATCACAGATCATTCCAGACCGATCCTTCCCTCGAAGGAAAAGTAAAACATATGGCCGGAATCATTTCAAAAATCAAAAGGTTGCTTTTTAATTTTTATAATTTCTAAAAAGCTTTCATTGGAAAGCTTTTTAAAGTGCGCTTTTTTTCAGGGTTTCTCTTGTATTTTTTCATGATAAAATCAATATTTTTTATAGAACTTTCAATACTTCTTAAGTTGAAGCTTAGTTGACCACATTGGCTACGGGACCTTAACAGGGGCCTCAGGAATACTTGCGTTTTCATATTCTTGATACAATTGGTTTTGCCTTATCTTTCACCTCAGTATCATATTCTTGTCCTGTAACATCAGATCTAGTATATCTCTCTGTAAATAAATCAATAATATTTTCAACATCTGTAAAATTTCTTAAATATATTTGATCTTCTCTCTCATCAAATATGTTTTTCCATCTATCAACTGTATGCACTTTATTCATAAGATCTTCCTTATCCATAGCTGCCACTGGATATTTATGTATCTGCATCATTTTCTTAGCATATTTTTTATTTGATCTACCCACATATTCACTAAGTTTATCTTGATTTTTAACTATTCCTACTCCAGCAATTAACAAAGCAGCTTTTTCTGCAGAAACTCGTATAAATTTTTCCAAATGTAAATGTCTTTCCATAAATTTAATTTCGTTTGTTACTATTTTATTTGACAAAATTAATAAATCAACATTCTTCGTAATAACAAACATTTGATCTTCCAGTTCTTTAAAAACATCTGTGTCTTCATGAGATTTTGGAATAATCTGAAAATGCTTTTTTTGTTTATTAGGTATAGAAGATGGTAGTATTCTCTGATATGCCCATAATCTTTTTAATTTTCCCTCACGTTGAAAAGTAAATTTAAATAAAATAGCATCCGCATTATTTTTATCTTCTATACTGAAATTTTTTATTTTAGGATCATCTGCCATTCCAATATAATCAAAAGGATAATAAGATTCATTTTGTTCAATTACATAAAATCTATTCTGTTCACTTGCAAGTTCATCTCCACTTGTAAACTGGCTTTCTTCCGAAAGATACTTACATCGAATTGTTTGTTCAATACCATCACAAATTCTTTGTTTAAATCCATCATTACTACTTGGATCACCCTCTTCTAAAATAAATTTTTTAATTTTAGGGTCTTCATTCTTCATTGCTATATAAATTTCAAATCCATATTTTTCATCTAAAATCTCTTTAACTTCTTCTATAATTATATTTTTTATCTCATTACTCATATTCGTCTTTCATCTCCTATTTTCATACACCAGAAAAACATTGTCTGAAATTTTTTTCCTCTTTATAGTATATCCTATTTCTATATTACCTCTCGTAATTCCTATACACTCTTTGTTTTTATATCTATCTAATTGTGTAGTTTCAAATCTAAATGAAAACACTTCATATCCCAAAATTGTTAATACTGGGTTTTGATAATATAAATTTGTTTTCCACATTAATGCAAATAACATAGTAATTAATATTATAAATACAATAATTCCTCTTATTGTATTTAAATCATCCATAGCCATTGGAAGAACATATGTCATAAAAAATGTTACTCCAGAATCTGAAAGTTTTTCAATATTTATAAGTGACTCTCCTTCACTAACAAATTCCGCTCTTTGCGAAACTGTAAATTTTTTTATACCATAAATCGAATATATTACCCATAACAAACAAAAAATCTCTAATAAAAATGTTATAAATAATGGATGTGTTATTGCTTTTATAAACGTTTCTTTGGGACTGCAAATACAGTTAATACAAAACATTTTAAGCAATTTAAATATTGCTAAATCAAAATACTTAATAAACAATATTAAAAATAACGGTGCAAATGATTGCATAATCAATGTCCTTTTTAATGACAAATTATCATTCATAAACATCATACCCCTTTCAATTACAATTATTTATGTTACACTTATTATTTCTAATATTGACTTATAAAAATATTTTAGTACCCCCACCTAATTTGATCTAATTGTTGTAAAAATATTTTTCCTAATTCTGGTTCAACCATTGCAACATAATATGCCTTTCCATATAAATATTCCTTAAATCCTATCCGTTCACAATTCCTCGTATATTCCAAATGCTGCTGAACCCCAAAGCGTTGACAATAATATATTTCTTGTTTCAGTTTTCTTTTAAATTTTTTAGGTATCTTCACTTCATCTTCTTTTACAATTAATCCTGTCACAATTTTTCTATGAGGATCTTGATAATAGCAGGTTTTCTTTTCGTTTATCTGAAACGAATATTTATTAACAATATTATACAAATCTTGCAATAAACAGAAAATATCCACATTGCTTGAAAATGACATGTCATCTGCATAACGAGTATATGTCATTTTTCTATATTTAGAAAATTTATCCAATTCATCATCCATTTCCTTCAAAATCAAGTTAGACATATATGGGCTCGTTGGAGCTCCTTGCGGTAATCGATTTTCAAAACAACAAATTTCTGCAAGTGCTTCTGCTGCGCTATTCTCATATCCCATTTTTAAAAATTCCTTTACAACCATATTTTGTGTAATAGATGGAAAAAAATCTTTAATGTCTATATTTAAAATATTTTTATGCCCAATATGTTTTTTTGCATTTGTTAAAATAGATCTATTTCTAACAAATCCATGACAATTATTACTAACTTTATTTTTCTCTAAAATTTCTGAAAGAATCCATTGTTGTCTTAATTTAATTGGTTGACTAGGTGCAGTAATTTTTCTTTTTTTATTCTTTCCAGAAATTTCAAATACATGATAACATTCTAGAATTATACTACCTAATCTTAAAATTTCATTTACATGATTTCTATCAAAGATTACTGGAAGTTTTTTATCCAATAAATTTGTAGAATATTCTATACATATATTTATATACTCTTGAGAATATTCTCCTTCCATCGCACCTTTTAATCGTTCTATATATTTATATTCATTCATATACAAACTCCAAAAAGAGTAATTGTAGAATAAAAAGTCACTAATTCTATCGGATAAGATATTTTACGAAAGAAATGCAACGCATGAATGAGTAACATATCTTATCCAAAAGTTAGTTGCCTTAATCTAGGAGGCGACTTCACCCCAATTCAATTACTCTTAAATTTATTATAACATATTCTTAGGAATATACAAATAATCCCAAGTAAAATTTTTATCTGTATTTCCTCGTTCCTTATCACTACAAAATGACCACTCATTCCACATAGGAAATACAAATTTTTTCCCTTTTTCACTTATTTTATATTTATGATCTTTCATATATACAAACCCTTCTTCTATAAGAGAATACACTATATCAACAATCTGAGTTTCTGTTAATCGCATCTCCTCTGTTAACATATCCAAATCTAATCTTTTATATTTGTCAATATATGTCATCAAAAGTCGTTTATATATTTCCATTATCAATACATCCTTTCCTATAAGCATTCATTCTATTTTTCCTCTTCCTCTCTTGTAAAGATTTTAATGTGATTCTTTTATACTTGTCCCGAGGAAATACAGGAATATTATCTTTTTCACATTTCCAAAAAGAACATAATGTATTATTTGGTGTATTATAATAAAATGAAAGTAATAATTTACACCCTCGAAAACCCATTACATAACTTTTATCTCCATCCATTCCAATTTCTTTCTCGTAGCGTTCTACTATATCCTCTATTTTTTTTACTTCGTCATAATTGAAAATATGATTACCTTTCATACAATTATCTATATAATTATTATTATCAAATATTTCTATTTCTAAATTATATTCTTTTTTTATCTTATTTTTAATAAAACGAATTGCACTACGAGTCATAAAAACGCCTGTTACTCCCCAAATATATTCATGAATTTTAAAATTTATTTTGATAGCTTTTTGTATAAATTGTTGAATTGTTTTTTTTAAAGAAAATCCTGTTCCTAATATATCATCTATAAAAATAATTGCTTTTATATCTTTTAAGCTATTCATGTCTAATTTTTCAACATCTGATACTATTTGACCTTTATCCATTCCCCATTCCTGGTTCGCAATTAATAAGTTTTCCCTTAATGAATCACCGCCGCTTGCTCTTCCTGTTGGACTTGATATTGTAACAAAAAGTATATTTTCTTTATTTATTCCTCTTTCATTCAAATTGTTATACATCGATTCACACAATTGCCAAATTTTATATTCAAATTCTCTTTGAGATATATAAATATAATTTTTAAATAATTTTATAAAATATTGTTTATCATCTTCTTCAAATCTTTCAATCCAACATGCCAATTTTTCTTGTAAATCAACAATTTTTGAATCGAAAATTTTCCCTTCTTTATATGCTATATCTCGACTTGCTGCATAATTTTTTTCTGTAATATTATTCATTTCATAAAATTTTTCCACAGCATCATCAATTTTTGCTTCCATATTCTTCATCCCATACATATTTTTATTTTATAAAAACAAATTAATAATATCTAATATTTTAAATCGACTTTACAATTTCCTTGAATTATATCAACCAATATAATATCTGCTGGTAACCATTCAATTGATCTTAATTTATCCTTTGTTAACCATCGAGCCGCCTCATGCTCTTTCAATACCAAATTTCCACTAACTACAGAACACCAATAACACCCCATAGACAAATGAAACTCCGAATAATCATACTCTATCGTATCAATCAATTCTCCAACTTCAATCTCTGTATCCAATTCCTCCATAATCTCTCTCTTCAAAGCTTCCTGTGGAGTTTCCCCTTCTTCAATCTTTCCCCCAGGAAATTCCCATCCACCTTTTAGATCACCATATCCTCTCTGTGTCGCAAATATCTTATCTCCGTCTCTTATAACTGCTGCCACTACCTTTATCGTCTTCATATCATTCTTCCTTTTCATTTTCTACTCGTAATCTAATCTATATTACTCTCTAAATACTGCAATAAATCATCTCGAACTGCATGTCTCATTTTTACTCTAAACTTCGCAATATCTCGTTCTTTTCCTTTATTATCTAATTTTTTTGCAGGCTTAACTTCTACAATATCGAACTGTCCCATATAATAAAATGTCGTTTCTGCATCGCTTTTCTTAACCATCAAATGTTTTCTATAAGCTTTCATCACATCTTGCGTATAAGAACTATCAATACCTCTTCCAATCTGAGTATCCCAACAGAATATTTGATTGTCTTCAAACATATCTGCATAATCAGGTTTTCCATCGATATATTCTTTACCATCGTCTTCTGTTTTTTCTTTATGATATGTAACAAAAATAAAAACATCATCATTAATCTTTTTCATTCCATACATCGTAGAAGATAAATCTTTACCACAATCCATCAGGAAACTAACATCTCTTCTTGAATATTTCTCATATAAAACAAATAGGACATCTTGATTGTTGTTCTGTATATATTTATCTTTATATCGTTGTAAACCTACAGAAATAATATCCTTTAATTCTTTATGGAATTCCTTTTCATTTAATTTCTGTGCAAAACCTTCTGCGCGTTGTATACTTTTATTTTCGCTAGCCTTTAAAATATCAATCTGTGCATATTTTTGATATTCTGTCTCATTACTAACAAAATGACCTTCTAAAACATTAAGAGTACTCTGAATACCATCCATATTCAAAAGATACCCAAATTCTGCTGAAACTTCTCCCTGTAATTTTTCTATAGAAACTTCTTCGTGATTCAACATCAGTTTCAACAATTCTAGTTCCTGCGGGCGTACTCCACTTAAAACTGTTTTTGATAAGTATTCCAATATTAATAATTCTTCATCTGAAACTTCTTCTACTTTTTGATCTTTCTCTAAAGATTTCAACATTGCATAATAAGTCTTATATTCTCGAATAATAATCAATGGATCAATTTCTTCATTTTCATAAAAGTCAATTAATCTTGGAATTCTACCTAATCTATTCTTCAAAGAAATATAACTTTCCTTTATAAATGCCTTCATACCTTTCATTTTATCAACAGCATTAAAAATCCGTTCTTTAGATATTTCATCAAAATGAATTGTAGATGCTCCCGGAATCAGACTATTTCCACTGACTACATATTTTCTTACATTATCTTTGTTATAACTACGATCCCCAGACAAAGCAATCGGTATCATAAAATTATTCTTATAATTTCCAATAAAATCAAGTATCACTACATATTCTTTATCTTCTGCTTTTCGAAGTCCACGTCCTAATTGTTGAATAAATACAATCGGTGATTGTGTTGGTCTTAGCATAATTACCTGATTAATCTCTGGTACATCGACACCTTCACTAAAAATATCTACAGATAAAATATAATCTAACTCATTGATATCATCATTAACCAAACGTTCAATCGCATCTCTTCGAACATCTTCTGAATCTGCGCCACTTAATGCTAATGTACGCCAACCATGCTCATTGAACTTCTTTGATAATTCATTTGCTTCTTCAATTCTACTGCAAAAGATCAGACCTTTTACTCGATTACCACTGTACCCATAATATTCTGCTTGCTCCATCACATATTTTACACGGTCATCTGAAGTTAAACGTCTAAAATTCTCTAGTTTTTGCTCTTTTGTCATTTTCTTATCATTGACTATCGTATCATCAATAATTTCTAAATCTGTAATTCCAAAATAATGAAATGGACATAATAAATCTTCTTCCATTGCTTTTTGCAATCGAATCTCGTATGCAATGTTATGATCGAAGATCTCATAAATATTACGACCTTCTATATGATCATCTCTTTTATCAGGTGTTGCTGTCATTCCCAGTGTAAATTGTGGAGTAAAGTAATCCATAACCTTTTTATAGCTATCTGCTGAGGTATGATGAGCTTCATCATAGATACAACATTCAAAATGATCTCTTGCAAATCTTTCTAAATTTTCTTTTTTAGATAATGTCTGTACTGTTGCAAAAATAAAATCTGCATCATAATCATGATATTTACCAGTAATCAATCCCATTTTAACAGATGGTCCAAAAACTTTTTGATATGATTTTAATGCTTGTTCTGCGATTTGCTTTCTATGTACTAAGAATAAAACCTTCTGATATCCTAGCTCTCGAACAGCAAATGCCGATGCATAAGTCTTTCCAGTTCCTGTACTGGATAATAGCAAAGCCTTTTCTATTCCTTCTGATCTCATCTCCATAAGATTATTGATAAAAGCTAACTGCATCTTATTTGGTTTTAATTTATAGCTTTCAAAATCTACAATTTGTTCTTTTGCTGCTTGTCTTTGTTGCTTTTTGATGATTTGATTTTGTAAATATCGCTCTTTATAATCATCAATGAATTCTTCATAATATTGACTATTTGGTGACATCCATAAATTCTTGAATTCATTTAAAATTTCTTGTGCAACTTCTCCTTGTTCTGTAGAAACAATCTTTGTATTCCATTCTCTATTTTCTGTAATCGCTTTTGATGTCATATTAGAACTTCCGATAATGATTCGATATAATTCATCTTCACGGAATATATATCCTTTTGTATGAAATCCTCCAACCTCAGAATTTGTTCGAAACATTTTTAATTCAATATTTTTCAACTGAGCCAATCGATCTAATGCTTTGGGTTGACTAAATGTTAAATAGTCTGTTGTGAGAATTTTCCCTGGAACTCCTTTTTGTTCTAATTCTCTTAAAATCATAGATAGCGATTCAAATCCACTATCAGTGATAAATGCTACACTGATAAAGAATTCATCACATCGTTTTAATTCTTGTTCCAAAGAAACAAGAACTTTCTTTCCTTGTTTATGGTCGTTGTAAACAAATTCTGGTCTATAAGCTAAACTTGAATTATTGGATTGATCTATAAATGCGGTTGTCAAACCTGATATTAATTCTCCAGCTTTTTGATCTTTCATAGCTCCTCCTTGCCCTTGCCATTTTCATAATTTACAATCCCTATACGTCTTTAAATATATATTTTTTATATGATTTAGAATAAATTCTATTCATTGTATTTAGAATATTTTGTTTTTGATTTTTGTCTATAAACTGTTTACCACAATGTGGGCAAACAGCTATCGTATCCTTGTAATTCCCGAAATTAATAAATTCATATCTGTACCGTGCTCCATCTTCAGGACAAATGTTGCTTATTTTTTCTACAACATAAAGTATATCTTTATTATTTTCTGATACTGTGTCCCTGTTTATTAATTTATTTTGTATTACACAAACTTTATCATACATGATATCTATATAATCTTTATTCTTTTTATAATCATTCTTACCAATGTATGTTATATCACAATGTCGACATATTTTTAGTTCTATTTTTTTATTTTCATCTATTTCATTAATCAATGTTTTTTTACAAAATAAGCACTTATTAGAATATGGATAAACTTTTTTGCTATCATTTAAATTTTTCTTTTCACAAATTCTTTTATCTTTTCTTCTATCTAAAACTAACAAATCATCGAAATTTTTTTCAATTCTATTAGTTTCTATATGCAATCCATCATCTCTTGCTTTTGTATCTGTATACAATATAAAATGATGTTTTTTATATTTAAAGCCTATAGTAATCGCTTGCTTCTTTTTTACCTTTTCAAATTCCTCATATTTTAAAATAACAATATCACTCTCGCGAAAATTTTCTGTATTAACACATAATAAACAAATTAATATTGGCATTTTTTCTTTTAAATAACAATTTTTCAACTTTTCTTTATCATCTTTTGAAAATGTAAACTGGCAACTCCAGTAGTTCTTTCTAGTTCTCGAATTCATACTTGCATATTTGAAAAAAAGAATATATTCGTGTTTTGAGGAATTTGTAATCATTTTATATATTTGTTTTGATTCTCCATCAGCTAATATAAGTGTTGGTATCGCATCTGGATTTTTTTGTAATATCGTTGTTAATATTGCACCATAATAAAAATTAGCTTTTAAAACTCTTCCCATATTTATTATCTCCCCATTTAATATCATTATCTACAGTATATCATACAATTTATACACTTGTCGTCTATCTTATTTCCACATCTTATTTCCACTCAAATCATCTCATCAATAATATGGTGAAGTCTATTTAATGATCTATTAAGGCTAGTACCCATAGCTTACATTTGTACAAGTTCATATCTAAGTGAATTTTTATTTCTTCACTAGCTTTTTATGTTTACAATATTTTTAATAATAAAAAGGACACACACCCTCAAAACAAGGATATATGCCCTTTAATACTCACTAAAAAAATATCAAATTAACTCTAACAAAGAATCAATCAATTATTTCAACTGTTTTGCTATCTTTTTCAGCTAAACTCTCTTACTTACAACAATTTATAGTAAAACCAACTTGAATCGTTGAAGTTTTTTTCTTCTTTGTGTCTGTTATTGAATTATTAACCTACCTGAATTTTCATCGTATTAGTTCAAATACTCCGTATCTGTTTTTTCAATTGTTCGATCTTTACAAACATTAAACTTCCCGTTGAAGATCTTACGATGTCTTAGTATATAACATATTAATGTAAGATGTCTTCAAAGTATCAACCTCCCTCTTATTAAACACTTCTATCTCATCAAACATATCTGATTCTTGAACGTGATAGTAAACTTCTAATGTAGTTGATAAATGTTTGTGCCCCATAAGACGCTGTACTATTTTAACATCAATTCCTGCTTTAATCAAGTATGTACAGAAAGTATGTCGTAACATATGAGGATATGAGTGAGGAAAATATACGGGAATCCGTTGTTCAACCATTGATAATAATTTCTCTTCCTTATTATAGGACTTTTCAAAATTATTTAATATTTTTTCAAATTGATATCTGGTTACTGGTGTTCCCAATTTAGTTGTGAATACTAAATCTCCAAATTCCTCTTCATTGCCTTTCCAATATCCATTGATCTTCTGCCTTTTCAAAAAATCCTTACTGATTTCATACCATTTTTCTAAAATAACACCAACATCTTTCACAAAGGGAATTATCCTCACGGAATTCTCTGTTTTAGTTGATGACAAAAACAATCTCTTTTTTCCATCAGCATAAAAATTTACTAATGCTCTGCGAATATAAATTATTTTTTTCTCAAAATCTATGTCCTTCCATTGTAATCCTCCGACTTCGCCAACTCGCATTCCTGTATATAATGCTACATATAGCATCGCATAATACCAATGATTATTTTCATAAAAATACTGCAATAGTATTTCTTGATCGCTTTTAGATAAGTACTGATAAGAAAATTCTTTATCTTTCCTCTTTTGAATACATCGTTTTTCATTAATCTTTTTATCTTTAAATGGATTAAATTTTATAAGGTTATAATCAATTGCTTTTTCAAAACAATCATTCATATATCCTAGGCAAGTATTCATAGAATTTACAGCATGTGTAGGATTTTTTGTCCAAGCTTCTAAAAAATCGATAACATCCAATTCAGTGATCAGCTTTAATCTTGAATCACCAAAATGTTCTGCCATTATATTTTTATATTTTGATAGGACTCCTACTGCACTCTGTTCTGCAAGCCGCGGTGCTTTATATTTTTCATACCACCACATGAACCATTCATTTAAAGTTGCATTCTTAAAAATAACTCCTGGACCTTCTTTTATGATTTTTATTCTTTTATTGACCCTGCGTTTCAGTTGTTCCAGATTCATATCAGAATCATAAATCTCTTCACCTGCAACTCCCTTTTTTGCATAATACAGTCCGTTAGCTTTTTGATAATATCCTTTACCTAAATCTTCTCCATTTATGCTTTTTCCCATTAGAGATCCTCCTTTAGCGAATCATCTTATGGTTCTAACTTAATCAATATACCATATTTATGATTCCTGTTCTACTTCTTTAATGTTTTTTTAGATAGCCACTTATCTAATAGTCTTTTGTTTATATACCATCTATTTCCTATCTTTAAAGAAAACGTGCAATCTTTTGATTTTATCAATTCTCTGGCTTTTGTTTGACCAATTCCAAGATATACGCAAAATTCTTTTAGTGTAAGCAATGGTTTATCTTCCAATTCAAGATACACATTTTTTTCTTTCCGCTCTGCAATCATAGTTGCACCTCCAGTCATTCATAGATATTTTTGAACAGCAAAAAAACATTCCTTATTTATCGTATACAATCAATTTTAAATAAGAAATGTTTTTTCAACGATTCAAGTTGATTAAATTTTTATTGCCCGTATTAGGCCGATAGCACAGCCATTTTAATATAAGGAAGAAAACAATTTTTTATTTGCTTTCCTATATTAAAATTTTTTCGGTTACACAAACCAAGAGTATCAATTATATTCTGTTCAACTCCTTCATATATCCTACATGTATCATCAACTTTCTAAAAACACCATGCGGTTATATCTGCCGATTCTGATCGGGAGCGACACCTGTACGCAACAGCCATGCCGAAGTTTCATTCATATGTAATTCATGCAACTATTCTATTATCAATGTCCCATTTGTCCTAAAAAGTGTACTTTTAGAAATTTTACAAAATATTGTCTTTTTTGTAAAAATACATTGATTTTTTGCACTTTCTAGTGTATTATATTAATAGATAAATTTGTCCTGAAAAGTACAGTTTTTGGGATTTTTGTACTTTCATAATAATATTTCCGAGAGCCAAAACAGAAACGTTTTGGCTCTCTTTCATTTACTTTGATTCCCTGGGAACATAAGTTGTTTCAACAAGCTTCTTTTATCTTTCTTGCTTTCGCATAAAATGTTGATCTTGGCATATTACATAATTCGGCTGCTTTTCTTATCGTAACCTTTTTCTTTATCCATAACTGTACCATCGGATAAAAATTGTCCGGAACTTCTCGCTCTGGTCGGCCAAATGCTACTCCACGTTCTAGGGCTGCATCAATTCCTTGTCGCTGTCTTTCTTTAATTTTAATTCGTTCAGTTTCTGCAACGTAGCTTAGAATCTGTAATACTAAATCTGCTATAAATGTTCCCATCAAATCTTTATCTTTATTTCGTGTATCTAATAATGGCATATCCAATACAACAATTGCCGCTCTTATTTCTTTCGTGATGATTCTCCATTGTTCTAAAATTTCCTCATAATTTCTTCCCAGACGATCAATTTCTGGAATATACAAAACGGATTCTGAATCCAAAATTGCTATTAGCTTTTTATATTCTTTTCTTTCAAAATTCTTACCTGACATCTTATCAATATAAATTCTTTCATCTGGTATTCCTCTTTCCTTTATCATTTTAATTTGTCTAGCTACGTTCTGTGTTTTGCTTGATACTCTTATGTATCCATATTCTTTTGTGTTGTTATTCATTTATACCTCCAAAATTAGATTAACAATTAATTAGTTACTTTTTCTATTTTAGAGGTTTTTATATTATTAACTATTTCACTTTGATTCCTAGGGAAGCAAAGTACGCCTTACTTTTCTTTTTGATATCTTACTATAATTCAGAGGGTTTGGGATACTTCCCATATATTCAAGGGGTTTGGGGATGTGCACCAACAAGCTCTATTTGTCGTCGGACAAATAGGATGCTTGCTTTAAATTCTTCGAATTTAAATTTCCACTTTGAGAAGCAAAGTGGCACGATCATTGGAAAGAAAATCCTGCTGTCGCAGTATGTGAATTTAAAAATTCACTTTTGTTCCCAGGGAATCAAAGAGGCCGCCGCTTACTGCGACAGCCCCTATAAATTTTCTTCTAATTTATATTTCTATATCATATCCTGCTTTTTTCAAATCTTCATAACTATCAAATCCATATTGTGCTGATACAATTTCTAAATAATCCTCTGCCGGTATCATACCTATATTCGTACTAACCATTTTTTTTAATATCATATCTTCTTTTTTCGCTTTTTCCCAAACTCCAATGCTGATACCTTTTATATAGTCAACATTGACAGTTAACGATAATTTCTCGCATATATTATCTGTAATATAAAATGAGTAAGTTACACCTTCTGCATCTATAACATATGGATCAACATTTAATTCTATATAAATATCCGTGAGTGATCTTATTTTGGTTTTTTCTGCTGTATCCAATCCTAATTCCATTATTCTTTTCTTTTTTTCTTACATATTTCAATATATTGCTTAATTTTCCATTTTCCTTTTGTAGTTAAAATTAAATTGTTCATTTCCTTCTCCTTCCAACATCTTTAATTATTTGTTATAAACTTTCGGTTTGACCCCTATTTGCTTTCAAGATCTGAAGCTTTAGAGGGGTGCGTTTTCTTTTTTCGGAAACATTTGTTTTTGTATCTTTTCTCCTTTCGTAAATAATCTATTTGCTTTCTGAGTCTTTGCTTATATCGGGTTTGCATGCATCTTTAAATAGCAATATTCGAATCAAATTCAAGGGTTTAAGTGGTAAGCGGAGCAAGCTTTGCTTGTGAGCATTAAGGAACGTCCCTTGTATTTGATTCGAATATTGCTATGATGCACAAAGCAAAGCCGTATATAAGCAAAGATTCAGAAAGCAAATAGATTATTTATGATTGGAGAAATTCAATAAACTGGATGGTTGGAGAAAAAAAGGGGTTCCCTTGGGGGAACCGTTCGAGAAGGGGATATAATCTTACTTATGTTCCTTGGGAACATAAGTCCCTTTTAAGGCAATAAAAAAGTGTCCTTTAATTTTCTAAGAAGAACACTTTTATTATTTACTATAATATATTAAAATCCAAAAAATTCATACCATTTGTTAACAATCTGTGCCCTGTTGGCACAAATATATTTCTGGATTTTTTTTAAATCACTTTTTGGAATATTTCCTTTATTGTGTTCCAAAACAATTCCATCTCTTTTTATCCAAAATTTGGTTGAATTATTTGATGGTTTTCCCTTGGATACATGAATATGAATCGGTTCATCATTTTCATTCGAATAAAAATAAAATGTATATCCTAAAAAATCAAGTAACGCTTTAGGCACTATATTCCACACTCCCCTCTTTGGCAATCTCCCAAATCAGAAAACTATTATTTTTTATATATTCTTGCATTGACAATAATTCATCTTCCGTAAAACCACATGATTTGTATATTCGATTTTCTGGAAGCTTTCCTTCTGCAAAATCAAATCCTGTTTTATTTTCTCTTTCAAAATAAAAAGTTATATTTTCAAAACCATCTTTATCTTCCTCTACATCAGAAAAAGTTAATCTTATTCCATCTATTGTACTATAATAATTTTTCATTATCTTAAATCTCCTTCCTGATATTATATTTTTATTTTACTGATTTTTTTCTAAAAAATCAATCTACCTTACACCAAAATTAAAAGAATACTATTATTCACTTCTATTTCCAAAGAACCTAAGTTGTTGAAAAATATTGTCCCAAGAATCTTGTATAGAATCATTTATTAAAAAATCACTCGCTTCTTCGACATATTTAGAAATTAATTCATAAATATATTTCAACTCACTTTCTGTCCCAATCAGCTCTGTATAATTAAATTCATCTAAAAAACACTCCTCCAATCCAAATAGCTCTTTCATAGTCATTTCATTATTCTCATAAAACAACTTACAACTACAACTAGGTATACTCCAGTTTCTATTCCAATATATATAATCCACACAACCATTATCTAATTGTTGGCAAAAAATTTTATCCCCTTTTGGACTATAGAAAACCCTATATTTTGATGCACAATTTTTAGTAAAAATAATATCATCTAGATCGATTGTCTTAGACATCATAGATGCAAATATTTTATTCATCTTGTCCTTAGTTTTTATCTTATAAACAAGATTTTGAATATTTGTGAATGCCTCCTCTATTGTTTGTTCTTTGCAAGCATCAGCATATAATATTTCTCTGATAACATTAAAAAGTCCTTCAAAATCATTATCTGTCATTTTATTGACAACATTATTTGAATCAAGAATTTTTATTATACCCATTATACATTTTACTTTTTCAATATTTTCTTGACGATGTAATTCATCAATTACAGTATTTGATAAGGTAATAGTTTCTCCATTTGTAACTAATTTTCTAAACATAGTTTCATTTTCTCCTTCCAATATTCTTAATTATTTGTTATAAACTTTCGATCTGACCCCTATTTGCTTTCAAGATCTGAAGCTTTAGAGGGGTGCGTTTTATTTTTTCGGAAACATTTGTTTTTGTATCTTTTCTCCTTTCGTAAATAATCTATTTGCTTTCTGAGTCTTTGCTTATATCGGGTTTGCATGCATCTTTAAATAGCAATATTCGAATCAAATTCAAGGGTTTAAGTGGTAAGCGGAGCAAGCTTTGCTTGTGAGCATTAAGGAACGTCCCTTGTATTTGATTCGAATATTGCTATGATGCACAAAGCAAAGCCGTATATAAGCAAAGATTCAGAAAGCAAATAGATTATTTATGATTGGAGAAATTCAATAACTGGATGGTTGGAGAAAAAAGGGGTTCCCCTGGGGGAACCGTTCGAGAAGGGGATATGATCTTTACTTATGTTCCTCGGGAACATAAGTCCCATTTTTATTGATTATTGAAAAGAAAATCTACTATCCTATTTTTCAGAAAATAAATAAAAACACTTTGATTCCTGGGGAACAAATGTTAATTTTTAACAGTTTTTCTGATAAACAATTTATTGACAAATTTCTAAATATCTTTTATAATTAAATACATCTTAATTAATTCATTTATAATATTATTATAAATGTCATGGCATCCATTATATGGGTGCCTTTTCTCCATTTTCAGAACTATTTATAACTTATGTTCCCGAGGAACCAAAGTTTTTCAACAAAGTCGTAATGATATATATTTCCGTATCATTACGACTTTGTTTTTAATATTTCTTTACCAATATTTTTCTATATACTCTTGTGCTTTATCTTTCGTAAGCGAAAATTCATTTATGATATTTTTCATTGTATCATCTTTACTAACATTGAATTTCTTTGACATCTTAATTGTACCTTTAATCTCACCCTCTTGAATTCCTTCTTTTTTTAATTCTTCTAACGCTGTACACATATTCATCTGACCTCCCATTCTTTTTTCAATTTCTAAAGCCTGATTAATGAGTTCTTGAGATTCTGTAATTGCACCGATAACCAATCCAATTTCTGTTGGTATCGCACAGTCTTTATATACTCTATTTATTTTATCATAATTCCTTTCATAAATAGAACGGCTTAAATCAAAAACCATATTTACATCATCATTATGGAATTTCATGGTGTTACTTTTTTTAATCTCTACCAAGTTCATTTTATAATCTGATACCAGCGGTTTTATTTTATCTGGGATTTTTAACATATCTGTAAGGCACAATGGTCCATCCCAGTCAGAATCTCCATAATATACACAAAGCAATCAATGGAAAGTGAAGTGAATATTTGAATACGATGGTTGGAGAAAAAAGGGGGTTCCCTGGGGAACCGTTCGAGAAGGGGATATTTATATTTTCAACTTATGTTCCCCAGGAACATAAGTCTCCTTTGTTCCCTAAAAATTCAAAGTAACTAAAAAAGTCTTCATAATATATTTCCATATCATGAAGACCCTTTTAATATTTATCTACCAATATTTGATTACATCAAGCCACTTGTGGATAATCAATAACAGCTATTTCTTGCATTAATTTCTTAGCCATGTCAACAATTACTTCAAGACGTTCAGCAACATCATCTGTATAATACTTTTCTCCACACTGCTCGCACTCAAGGCATGGAACGTTTTTAATCACGATAATACAGTTTTTATAATTTACGACATGTGTAGTTGTACTATTTACAGTTGTGCTATTTTTACAATACATACACATATTTCTCACCTCTTTCTTCGAGTCTTTAAATCATCTTCAAATTTCTTTGTATCTGGATAATATACCGTGATAATGTATATATTTATATTATCACAGCCTGCAACAATATGCAAAATACGTCCTTTTACATTATATCCAAAAATCAAACAACTAGGATTGGGATAATCCTCTGGATAATCTTCTATAATTTCACCCGTTGCAATTCCATTTTTTACATCAGCCCGACTAATATCTCTCTCCTGCATTCGTTGTAAACAATGTTGTGTCCAAAGAATTTTTGATTCAGCACATAATTTTTGATATATTTCTATATTCATTCCTTTCCCTTTCTTTTGACAATATTACCATAAATATCATAATTATATTTCTTATGATTCTATGATATCATAACTTACTTTTTAAGCAAGCAATATCTCTTTTCTATCCAATGGAATCAATTTTATAATTCCATTGGATAGCTTTAATTTACATTTCTACTTATGTTCCCTAGGAACATAAGTTATATTAGACTTCAATAATATATGCTCTGTCCGCCAATTGTTCTGTTGGCTCTACTTCATTTTCATTTGTAATTTTAACAATCTCGGAACATATCTCCACATCATATTCACTTTCATGATATGGAAGTAAAATCATTTCATGGATAGAAGATGGAAGTACCATGATTTTCTTTGTACCTACCATTTCTGAAAAAGCTTTCATCACTTTTTTGTCCAATACTGCTGATGCCCCTCTATAATATAATTTATTTGAAATTATAAACATTTCATTTTCATCTTCAAGCATTGTTGGGGGTGCTAATATTTCTACAAGTTGTGTTTCTTTCCTTACATTTTCTTCTGCTATTTTCCATGCTTCAGATTCCTCAACATCTGCATTTTCTAACATTCTTTTATAAATTTTTGCTGAACCAATTAAACCATTTAATCCTTCAATTCTCAAAAACAAATATTTTTCAATCCCATCAAATTCTGTCTTACTTTTTATGATATCTTCCGTACTTTCTTTTTGAACTCCTACATAAATTCGTTTCAGAAACTCCTCTCTATTAAAGTATAATGGTTTATTTAATTCTTCACTTTCACGTACTGCATCATTATGAATTTGAAGCATTTCATTTACAATATCTTTTACTGTTACTCCTGTTTGCTCTGCTTTCATTATTATATCTTCTGCATAAAATACTGGTATCATATATCTGTCAGAATCAATAATACTAATTCCAAGCATCTTAACTCCATTTTTCATGACATATTGTTCTTTCACTTTATATCCCATCTCATTTAATTCATTGATAATATCGTTTTTTGTCATTTTCTTTTCTCCTTATAATAATCATTTAAATCATTTGGTTCATTATCTCCAGACCTGAAAATATTTATTTTCAAGATCTGATCTTTTTCTGCACGGGGAGCGTATTTTGTTTTTCGGAAACAATCGTTTCACGTCTATAGTCACCTCACTTTCCATTGATTGCTTTGTTCCATTTATTTTCTGAGTCTTCACTTATCTTTCGGGTTTGCGTGCATTTTAAATAGCAGATAACTATACCATTGCAAGGGGATAAGTGGTAAGCGGAACAAGCACTGCTTGTGAGCATTAAGGAACGTCCCTTGCAATGGTATAGTTATCTGCTATGATGCACATTAGCAAACCTGATAAGTGAGGACTTAGAAAGTAAATAGAACAAAGCAATCAATGGAAAGTGAGGTGAATATTTGAATACGGTGGTTGGAGAAAAAAGGGGTTCCCTAGGGAACCGTTCGAGAAGGGGATTTTTATATTTCGACTTATGTTCCTTGGGAACATAAGTTACTTTGTTTTACAACAACAAGCAGGAGCTATCTTTACTTTTACCTAAGATAGCTCCTGTCATTATCTTTTATATCTCCAGTTCGTCTTCTATTTCATACGAATCTGAAGGTAATTTATCATTATACTGTTCTTGCTCATATCTAGCTTTTTCATATTCATTCGTTGGAATATATAAACGCTTACATTCAAGAATCCCATCAATTTGTCGATCGATTAATTTATTTAGTTGCTCCAGTCGATTTTCCGGAAGATCAAATTCTCCATTTTTTTCAAACTTAAATCCTCTTAAGTTCTTCAGATCACTACGGATCTCTGGAGTTAACAGTGCATTAGCAATCTCATTAAAATCTTCTCCGATCTGTGTTGGCCGTGAAGCTAAATAAAGATCAAGATTTTGAAAATCTTCCTGCTCTGCATATGGAAGAAGTGCCTGATTATGATCAAACATTGGTGCCATTCTTTTTATTTGCATGGTTCTATTATCTACCATAAAACCATAATTACCCATATGTCGATCTGTATTTAATATTAATGCATCCAAGACTATCATTCTTCGGAAGTCTTCCTCACAATTGTATTCTTGAAATTTTCCCAAAATATCTTTTACTGAAACAAGCTTTCCAAAAAATTTTGTAATAGGTACATAGCCTTCTTGTTCAGATGTAAACAACTTACATTTGGATGCTATTTTATTATGGTATTTTTCGACATCATATGCTACTGCATCTCTACAGATTATTTTGGCAATTTGAGATGAATACATTTCCGAATATGGTTCTAATCCTGCATTTCTTGCTCCTTCGCTGCCTCGCTTTAAAAGATAGATTCCATCATCTTCTTTTACCCAGCATTTTGCAAAACTTCCTGATGTGCCAAACTCTGGTGATGTTGTTGTAAATTCTTTTCCATATAATCCACCTTCAAATGCAATTTTAGCAATCGTTTCATCGAACTGATTCTCATACAGTGATACATTTTTCCATTTTAAAGAACTATCTATTGGTTTGATCCAGAATGTATCATTTAAGGATAATGCATGTGTAACTCTTATGAAGCCATCCAAATTATAGCAGCCACACATTCTTAAAAGATCTGCAATATATTGTCGATGCTTCGGAGCTTGTCTTTGACTGATCCATGAACCAATTCCATCATATCCATATGGTCTTATTTCTAAATATGATTCTTCTTCCTGAAAACTTACACCAAGAGGAGAATTATCGCAGGTAAATTTTAATATTTTATCGTCTTTATTCATCAAATAAAATTCATTTTCTAAAAACATTGTTATTCCCTCTCTGCTTTTAATTTTTATGTGCTTTCATTATATCATTGTACTCTCCGCATATAAACCATTTCTTATTTTTCACAACATACTTAAATATTTTCTTATAGCTGTTTATATGAAATCGATTTAATATTTCTACAACTCCTTTGTAATAAACACAATAGTATTCTCGATTTGACTTGTCTATTTCTGTTCTTGCTCCTGCAATCTTCATTTCTCTTAATCTAAATTCTTTAATGTCACCGTTACACTCTAAGATCTGTAACCTTACGTCTGGAATTTCTCCAACTATGTTTACCAGCTTTGTTTTTTCTAGTTCTTTTACATCTAACATATCATTACCTCATACTGGCATTATACAAGAACATATGTTCTATGTAAAGAGGATGATATTAATTGCAAATTTCGTGGCAGTTATCTTCGATCTCATCTTTCATATTTAAATTGATACAAATATGGGAAGGAGAATTTTGAAGATGGTAAAAAAAATAAAAAGATGGTTAATCCGACAACTTATTAAGCAGTTAGTAAAGACTTTTTTCAAATTTTTCGCTATCTGCTTATTAATTCACGTAATCACATTCTTTTTCTAGTGGAATATTGCTTATATGATGTATAATTATGCTACATAGAAGGGAGTGAATATATGCCACTAATTATACCTATCAGAGATTTAGTTATGAACAGTAGATTATCTGATCAATTTGTAAAACCAAATCGTATTGATCAGATAATCTACGAATCCGAAAAAGAAATGGCCAAAGGTGCAAAGCCTATAGACCTCAATGATGCTTTTAGAAAGTTAAATAAAAAATATTATGAATAATTCATGATTCTATTAATTATAATGCTATAATTGAAAAAAATAAATATAAATACTTTATTTATATTTCAAGAAGAACTCCGATATAAAAATCATATCAGAGTTCTTCTTCAATTTTGTTATTAATCTGTCTAATCCAAGTATCTTCTTCTGATGAGAAACATCTTAAAAAGTTACCAAAATTACTACTACCTATTTCTGTATCATCCTGAGAAAATTTTTGTAACCGTTCTTCCATTTCCTTGTAATTAGATTCTGTAATCTGAGAAAACAACTTTTCTCTCTGATCAGCTCTTCCTTTATAATTCTCCACACCTGTGAGTTCTTCAATGATTGGTGCATTTTTATTCTTCTTATGTGACTCTAATTGGATTTCATCCCAATGTTGAAGAATAATCTGCATTGTACACGGATTCCCAAATATGACAACTTCTTTTGCAGCATTTTCATTACCATGAAATTCATTAATCTTTCGTTTTATATCATCATATTGTTCATATGGTTTCTTATCTGTATCACAAAATGCTAATACCAAATCATAACTTCCAATCTGATATTTTTCCTGATAACGAGCTGGTATATTACCATTTCCTTCTGCATTTTCTAATGTAATTTTATATTTTGAACTCCATACATTTAATGCTTTTAATTTGTCTAAATATTCATACTCTTCATCACCCTCACATATAATACAAATTTGATTTCCAGAAGGTATATCTGGAAGATTGCTATTCATCAAATGAATCCCCTTTCTTGTTTCCATTAATACTTAATAGTGTCTTAATTAAATTTGGATCTGGTAATGCACCTAATACACCTTTTCTATATTTCTCCATAATATCTGTAGTATCACGAATTCCCTTTTGTGCTGTAAACTCCGCTAATGAATATACATATACGCCTTCCGTATCCTTATGAATAAACCAAATTTGTTCTTTTCTAAACATTCTTTTACAGTCCATTAGATTAATATCATGTACTGTAAAAATCAATTGAGCATTTTGATTTAATTCATTATTAAACATTGCAACAATCGCCCTTGTTAATTTAAAATGAATGCTACTATCTAATTCGTCTACTATAAGAATTCTTCCATTTTCTAATGCTTCAATAATATAACTTGCAAGTGCCGCAATTTTTTTGGTACCTGTCGAATCAAACAGCATACTTGGAACAGCCACTCCTTTGTATACAGAGACTAAACAAATTTGATCCATGATCTGATCTGTAATATCCAACACTTTTTCATCTGGTTTAGAGTTAAAATTTTTCAAACTGTCTTTTAATGGTAATTTATTAATTTCCATGTACTCATAATCATCCATATAAAGATCTGCATTTTTAATAAACTCTACTACCTTTTTCTGTAAATTATTTTTATTTTTTAATAAATTTATGGTACGTTCCATTGGAATATCATTCATATATACAATATCAATCGTATTGGCAAAATCTCTGACTATATCTTTCATCATTGCTAAATACTTAAATTTTTTTGAATCTATTGTATAAATAAGCAAATTCGTTTTTGCAACAACTTGAATAATATTACGTAATTTTTTATCTTTGAAATCGTAGATTTCTTTTCGACTGTCTTTTAGTACCCAAATTTCTTCTCTTGTATTTCCATACTGATCCTTTATAATTTCAGAGAATTTCTCATAAGGATATTCTTCTTTTTTTACATCATAATGAAAATCATATGAAAATTCTCTTCCTTTCCATAGAAATGTAATTCCCAACTCACAAATAGAATCATGATGAAAAAGATTTGGCATAATTTCATTTTTCCCATTTAATAATATTGCTTTTACTGCTTTAATACATTTTACTAAGCACGTCTTACCAACATTATTTGGTCCGTATATTCCTGCTGTTTTTAAAATATTAAAATAATTCTCCGTGTGTACATTTGACTTAAATTTACTGCTTCTCATATCGGCTTTCATTGAAAAGTTTATTTGCTCGTAAAATGAAAAACAATTTTTTGCTCTTAATTCTATAATCATAATTTTTCTCCCATTTATTACATTACCTCACTCCTATACTATATCATTATTTTATTTTTTGTGCAATTTTTTTTCATAAAAAATAATATAAATTTTAGAATACTTGAAATTGCTACTTGCATATGTCATAATAGTAATAACTAAGAAAGAGATTATATTCATGTGGTACACAAAACGAACCCCCGAGGAGCCGTTATTCCTCGGGGGTTCTTCTCATTACATTATATATTTGCAATAAAAAAGAAGTTATTTGGTAGGCGTCGTCTCTCCTACATCTCTTTTAACCCATAAGGTGTGTGGTTGCAACGAATTTTACCACCTCAAATAACTTCTTTTCAATCTTTAATCTATGTATATTATAACTTCCATTATTCTTTTTTGTAAATAATATTTTTATTTCTTATATAGTTGTTTAGACGTTTTGTTACTGTTCAAGGGTATGAATAATTATTTTTAGAAATAATGTATATTGTCTTTCTAATCCTCATATGATATAATGCCAATAGACAAATGAGATGCTAGTACCATGTCGGTACAACAAATAAAACCCCCAGTATTGCAGTACTGGGGGTTTTTGCTTGTTTATTATGGACAAGCTCCACGACTCGGTTGTTCACTTTTTATTATGCCTATCGAGCCATTCACAGATACAATGACAAATTACACCTGCTACTATAGACACTAAAAGAGATACTAGTATATCCATGTCTGCCCCCTTTCTGTTGCCAGATTGAGGACAACAACACGGATATATTATCATAAAAATATCTTTTTTGCTACAATTAGTGCATTATTTAATCGTAATGATCCACAAGAATAATATTTTTCCATTAATCATTGAAAAAAACATTTTTCACATGCTATAATGCCAATAGGCAAATGATAACAGTGTTAAGTCATAACACAAAAAGAAAACCCTCAAGTACCGCAAATACTGAGGGTTTTTCTTGTCTGTAATAGAACAAGATCTAAGGTTAGGTTGTTCATTATTTATGTCTACCTAACCATTTACAGATATAGTAGCTAATTATGCCTGCCATAACGGAAAGCACGAAAGAAATTATATTCTTTTGCTATTTAACTACAACTTTGCACACTATCTTTTTCTTACCAACACTGATCGTAATCTTTGCTGTTCCTTTTTTGACAGCTGTGATCTTTCCTTTTGAATTGATCTTGGCGACCTTTTTGTTGGATGTTTTGTATTTTATTTTCTGTGTACAGGTGATTGGTTCGATTACTGGTTTTAGCTGGTATGTGTTTTTACGTTTGATTGTCAGTTTCTTTGGAACGTTCTTAATCTTTGCCGGGCTGACTGCTTTTTTCTGGATGGTAATCTTAATCGTCTTTGTTAGTCCGCTGGCTAATTTGATCGTCAGCGTTGCCTTTCCAGTCTGCTTGCCGGCTTTGATCTTGCACGTTCCCTTTTTATTTCCTGTAATTGTTACAAGCTTTTTGTTGCTGCTTGTCCAAGATTTTACGGAATCTCCTTTGGCCAGTCCTGTTACTATAAATTTGTTTGTGGACTGTTTTTTCTGCATCGTCAATGATGATGCATTCATCTTGATCGTTGGCTTTAGTTTTGTTCCGATCGTTCTTGTTTCCTCATAACCACAGATTTTGCACGTGCGTTTTTGCTGCTTGCCTGTGAAAACTGTTTGATCTTTTGTCGTCTTCCAGTTTCCCCATGTATGTCCTGTTGCTTTTGTTTGTTCTTCTTTTGTTTTATTACAGATCTTACACTCATATGTCTTTACACCTGGTTCATCACAGCTTGGATAAACTTCACTAACAATCCTCCATTTATGGTCTGTCTTAGGTATCAAAGTTCCTTCGCTGATCAGCTGGTTACAATCGGTACAGTAAGTATCTCCCGTATACCCTTCTTCCTGGCAAGTTGCTTCTTTCTGATTCTTGACCACTTTGTGTTGATGCCCTGTTGCTTTTATGACTGATCCTTTTTGAATCATCTGATTACAGTCTGTACAATAGATATCTCCGCTGTATCCGTCATTTTCACATGCAGCATCTTTCTGATCTTTGATCACTGTATGCTGATGACCTGTAGCTTTGATTGTCTCAATATAAGTTTTATCGCAGCCTTCATCCATACATTTATGAAGAATCTCGCCATCTGTAGTACAAGTAGCTTCTTTCTTTAATTCTCCTTTATCCCAGTGATGGGAGATCATAGGGATGGATTCTGTTTGGATCGTGTTGCATGTTGTACATGTTCTGGTTTTTACTCCATCTTCGGTTTCTGTAGCTTCCTCCTCGATCTTCCAGTCTGTCCAGTTGTGACCGGTCGCTGCGATCTCTTTGCCTGTTTCTAATTTGGTTTCGCAGTCTGCACAATAAGTATCTCCAGTATATCCGGTTTCTTCACATGTGGCTGCCTTTTGGTTTCTGATCTCTGTGTGCTGGTGTCCGGTAGCTTCGATTGGTTCCGTCATTGTTTTGTTGCATACAGTACATGTGTATGTGCGTTCTCCCTTGGTTGTACATGTTGGTTTTGTTGTAACTTCTCCCTGATTCCATTTATGATCTTCGGTCTTTTCCAGCACTATGCCGTCTGATTTACGACATGTCTTACAGATACGTTCTTTCCATCCATAGTGGCTGCAATCTGGCTCTTTGGTTGTATTCCAGTCTCCCCATGTATGTCCAGTTGGAAGGATCGTCTTTCCTCTTTGTACTGTCGTTTTACAATCAAGGCAGTAAACGTCTCCTGTGTTACCATATTTCTCACATGTGGCTGCCTTTTGATTCCTGATCTCTGTGTGCTGATGTCCAGTAGCATCTGTCTGCATTGGATTTGTTGTATCTCCGCAAACAATACAAGTATAAGTGCTGACTCCTTTTTTCGTGCATGTAGGTGCTTTCATTACATTTTCAACATATTTATGTGGTAGTTTGGCTGTTTCCTCTGTTTTGGTTGCAGTACAGCCTTCTCTGGTACAATGTTTTGTAATCTCTCCAGGGGTTGTACAAGTGGCTGATTTGGTTTCTGTGCCTTCGTCCCAGATGTGGCCACCTAGTGATGGTTTGCTTTCTTCCTTCATTGTTTTTTTACAACGAGTACAAGTCTTTGTTGTGATCTCTGGATTTTCACAGGATTGTTCTTGTGTGACTTTTCCTTCGTCCCAGGAATGTCCCAATGGTTTAATAGTTTCTATTTCATAGCTATAAAAACATCCTTTATTAGAGCAAGTATACCGTTCTGTACCCCATGTATCACATAATGGGAATCGACCTCCATCTTCATAAAACTTATGATTTCCTTTGCATACGGAATGTTCTTTAAAGTAATCATCTTTTGAGATATTATTATATGTATTTTTTATCGTATCTGTATCTGGAAAATACTCTGTTTTGAAGGTGATATTTTCACTTCCCCATAAGAATTCTGATTGTATATCTCCATTTGTATCAAATTTTGATGCACAGCCTGTTAAATCAATGTAGTAGTATATTCCATCAATCTGAACCAAGTTCCAGGCATGTCGTCCACCATATCCAAGGCCGTCATCAAACAATGCATGAAGGCCTACTGCATTTGCCATATAATAAAATACTCCGGCATATCCATCGCAAACACAGTATCCATCAAGTACTGCACCGGTCATATCATGTGGATATTGTGTCTTAGCCGGCTTTTCAGGATGATCATCATAATGCGTATCATACTTTACATTTTGTGCAATCCACCGCATGATCTCTACGCATTTTTCATAGTCTGTTTTTTTATCCAAATTAAGATCATTTAGTACAGTATTTAATTTTTCCACAGTCTGATTATAACGGTCTGTTTTATCCCCATATCCACAATAGCTAGAATGCCAGATTCCTTTATAAGATCCATCTTTATATTCCGGATTATGCATTTTTAAATCTGCCAGAAAATTTCCTCCCCCTGATGCAAAATCAGCTAACGTATGTCCATCTTCTGGATTTCCAGTTTCTTTATATATTTCATTCGTGATTTCTCTATCAACACTATAGTTTTCGATCTGTTCAATCTTAGAATCACTTTTGATTTCCATTGGAATCGTCAAAACAAACTGCTTTACTTTTTGCTCTTTAATCAAACTTCTGCATAAATCAGCAATTCCTTTCACTGCTTCTTTATAAGACGTATAAACTTTTGTTTCATCCGTAGTACATAGATATTCTTTATATCCTGATTCATAAACCTTCAATCGGTATTCAAAACCATCCACAGATGATTTTATGACTTCTTCTGAATCCGCATAAATAATAATAGAATTGCTTCCACTAAATATGCCTGTAATCATCAAAATTACTGACAATAAAACTGCCAGACTTTGTTTCATTCTTCTCATAAATTCCTCCTTATTTTCCGATATATTCCCTGTTTATATTTTATCACAGATTCTTTGCAAATCTACAGCATATATTTTAAAATGATTGAAAATCTCTACCAGCATATGCTATAATAATGGCAGCTAAGAAAAGATATGATGTGTCATGTAGACACACTCCCACAGTAACATCTATTACTGTGGGTTTCTCATTTTAGAAGATTGGGTATTTATCACTGTCTTTTATTTAACAAGAATAATTATTTTTAGAAATAATGTATATTGTCTTTCTAATCCTCATATGATATAATGCCAATAGGCAAAATGATAGTAGTTCCAAGTTGGAACAAAAATAATCCCCACAGTATTGCAGTACTGTGGGGATTTTCTTGTCTATAACAGGACAAGCTCTGAGGTTAGGTTGCTCGTTATTTATGTCTATCTAACCATTTGCATAGGTAGTAGGCAACTACACTAGCCAATACAGACATAATAAATGATAGTAATTCTTTCAAGTTGAAACCCCCTTTCTGTTACCAGATTGGGAACGGCAACATGACTATGTTATCACAAAATCATGTTTTATGCTATGACTAGTACAAATAAATGATATTATTTAATCGTAATAATCCATTTGTATACATCTCCCTTTACTACTTTTCCCGTCGAATTCGCAGCCTTACAGCTGATCGTAACAGTTCCCTTTTTCTTATATGTCACTTTATGAACGCCCTTTGATGATTCTTTTGCTGATACGGAAGCAATTTTTGAATTGCTGCTTTTCCAGTCTTTTGTTTTTGGATAACGTCCCTTATTGTTAAGGGTTAGATATGTTTTTTTATTTTTTAATTTTACTTTCATGTAGTAGTATTCTGTACGTGGAACTCTTATACTTTCTTTTTTTATAGAAACAATCCATTTATAAGTATCTCCTTTTACCCAGTTACCGGACGTTTTTAAAACTTCACAGCTGATCGTAGCTGTTCCAGTTCCCCTTGCTGTTACCTTATGTCCACCATCTCTGTCCCCAGCTGTAGATACCGTTGCTACCCTTGTATTACTGCTCTTCCAGTTTCCTGTTTTTGGATACATTCCAGCATGTCCTGGACCGACATACATTACACTTTTTGTCATTGTACAATGACTTACATGTGTTTTCGGTTTCCTTGTTGTTTTTTTTGCCACTGTTGTTTTCACAGGCGGCTTGATCTCTTTCGCTGCGGATACATTCGTTCCGCCAATTCCAAGTACAGTAAGACTCATTGCAATTGCTATAAATTTTTTATACATTTCTTTTCTCATTTTTCTTTCCTCCAAAATTTTGTTCATTGAATTTATTTCTTTTCATCTGTTTTTACAATGTATTTCTTCTTTCTCCAGAAAGTGAACAATCCAACTAGTACCATTCCGATTCCACACAGTAATGGTAAATATGTTTTTAGGCTATTCCAGCCTCCTGTCGTTGGCAGTTTTATTCTGGAATCATTCTCTACCTCATAGGTTAATTCATAGAAGTAATACTTGCTGCCCTGATGAATGGCATTCTTTGTATCTACGTTTTTCTGATCTACTTGGGTCTGTGTCAAGATCATTGGAAAAGAAACACGGATTGGTTCTTTTAACAGACTGTTTCCACCTGTGGTTTTTGTTTCTGTGATCACGTAAGTATCCGGTAACAGGTTTTCAAAGGTTACCTCACCTTTTTCATCGGTATGTTTTGTTGCGAGCTCATTTCCATTGCTATCTTCGATCACAAAAGTGACACCCTGCAGAGCTTTCCCCTGACTGTCTTTCTTTTTCAGAAGGATGCTTCCCTGGTTCATCTCGTTGATAAAGACGGCTTCTCCATCCAGTTTTGCAGATCCGTTAGCTTCTTCCGGCCCGATCTTAAAGGTTACGCTTTTGCCTTCAGAATCGACACTTGCATTACTGCTCTCTGTTGTCAGACTCTTCAAATGGAAATACTGCTCCATACCACTTTCTTTGCAGGTATAAGTTCCATAATACAGATTGTCAAAAGTCACAGATAACTGAATCTTTCCATCCGGATCATTCTTTAACTGTTCTTTGACTTTATCTTTTTGAAATTCTACTTCTTTCTTATAAGTATGTTTCTTTCCATAGACATCGGTTCCCGTCAGGGTAAATGTAAAGGCTGCATCTCCAACGTCCATGTTCAATTGGTCTTTCTCCAGTTCTTTCCGGATCGTGATCGATCCTCTGCCTGGAGTATGTTCATTGGTTGCGATCGTATTGTCGGGATTCGAATCATCTTCATCATAGGTAACCTGATATCCGATCTCTTTCTCTCCGGTGATCACGCCTTCCTTCGCTTCCTCCCAGGTATATGTGATCTCTGTTCCATTCTGATACTTAGGAAGGATCTTTGATTTTGCCTTCCATCCGTTTTTCGCACTTAATGTCACAGTATCGACGACTTTGCCATCGGCCATCAGATGGAATCTCACAGAGTCCGGGCGGATGCCGTCCTGATCATCCTGATCATCCCAGTGCTTTTCAATGGATTTTTGCGTTGTCTTTGGTGTATGTGTATTGGTGATATCCGTATTGATCGTGGTATTTCCTTCGCTGTCATTGCTTTCGGATACGTCATAGGTGATCTCATATCCAGTCTTGCTGTCTCCATTAATTATATCGGTCTCTTCTTCCCGGATTTCATATTGATAAGCATTTCCTACATCATCCACTTTTTTCAGCCCTTCAAATTTTGTTTTCCACCCATTATCTGCATTTAATGTCTTTGAATTAATCTCTTCACCATTTTGATATAATAAAACCTTTACTGAATCCGGCCGGATTCCATCTGCATTTTCAGCATCATTCCATACTTTCGTTACATTGATATTTACATTTCCTTTTTGATCTACCTGATTTACATAAGATACAACATAGGTTTCTTTATTCCACTGACCATTCGGTTCCTCTGGTATTTGACTATAATCTGAACTTGTCAACTGTTCCCTGAAATCATACAACTTATGATCTTCTTGCCGGATATCTGTCTGCATCTGCCAGTTGTTCGCTTCATTTAAGACGAACGTTTTGACCTCATGTGTCTGTTTATGTGTTGCTGTAATCGTCAGAGATACCGGACGTTTTTTCGCTGCATTATCTGCATCGATCCAGTACTTTTTCACTGTAATGTAATCCGTATGCTCATTCTCGATCACCTTGGAATCATGAATATAGGTATTCTCATCGTTATCCTCATTTCCTTCCTCTGCAACATCATGAATGAAATTTTCGGCTGTATCGTTTCTTACACTGCCGTCAAAGGTCAGTGTTTCGTCACTTTTGACATATCCATCCGGCGGGCTGGTCTCTTCCACCACGTACATCTTGCTTCCGTCCCCATCTTTTGCATACAGGTCTGTTGGCAGTCCGAAGAACTCGATATATCCAAACTGGTCATCCTGTGAGACAGCGGTCGTAATGATGTCTCCTTTCTCAAAGATCGTCTTTCCATTATGATCCACGATCTCGCAGCCTGCTTTTAATGCAAACGTTGCTCCCTTTAAGTAGTTTCCTTTTGTGTCCTTCTTGATCAAATGAATCGAATACTTCTGCAAAAAGTCATTTGCTTCTACATTGATATGAACTTCTTTTGCAGTATCAAGCGATACTTCTCCCTGACCGGGATCGATAACGTTGACTGTTGTTTCGATTGGATCATATCCTTTGTATTTACCGGAATCCTTAAATGTGATCGTTACTTTACGCTCTCCGGCATAATCAGCTGTTTCCGGCGAGAAGTTTACATCATCATCTGTGATATCCGCAAGTTCCTGCGATCCGTCATCGTCGTAGATACCGCTGAATGTAAAGTCTTCGGCGTGATAGGTATCCCCAACCATGAAATCCGTCTTTGCCTTTGCCGTGATCGCTGTCAGCTTTTCGTCTTTGTAATCATCCTCGGCTTTTACCATCTGATCCTGCACATAGGCAGTCTTTAAGTTTCCGCAGCCATAGAACATCTTTCTTACATCTTCCACTTTCGACATGTTAAACGCAGACAGATCCAGTTCTTTTAAGTTGCTGCAGCCATAGAACATTTCAGACATATCGACTGTCTGTGAGGTATCGATGTTCTTAAAACGGACCGCTGTTAAGTCCCTGCAGTCTGCAAACATCCGTCCAGAAACTGCGTTCATATAAATTATCTGGCCTGCTTTTCTGGAAGAGATATAATAATCTTCACCATCCTTCCATGCCATCACGCTTTCATCCTGATTCTGTGAAACATCTGTAAGCTTGGCATCTGCCGGTGCTTCTTCCCATGTGAAAGTCACACTTTTTGCATCACGGATCACTTCATTTAATGCTTCTCCTGTTTCCAGAACATAGATCCCTGTGCTTGGATACGGCGTATTGTTACCTTCCGGTTCTTCTTCATCCGGCACTTCTTCGGTCTCCCGGATATCGTTCATATCTCCCGGTTTGGTATCCCAGTCGATCACAACATCATATTCTTCTGGATTTTTGCAGTAACCATGAGGCGTTTTGATCTCTTTGACATAGTAAGCTCCCTGATAAAACTTTGTCGTTTCCTTTCCATCGGTATCCTTCCGGGTAAACTTTACGATACCGTCTTTTGTTGTTGTCTTCTGGTCGATCAGGGTGTCTGCTTTCCAGACAACCGTTCCATCATCTTTTTTGATATCTTCCCTGGCATATAATCCGTAGACCGCTCCGCTGATCTGGTCGTTTTCATAGGTAAATCCATTGTCGTAGCCTGTTAAAACATCTCCTGTCTTTTTGAGTGTGATCTCTCCATAGACAGGCTCATCTGTATCCGGATACAGATACGTTCCATTTCCATCTTTGTCATAGTCCACACTTTCCAGATCAAGGGTAAATTCCTTCTCAGTCTCATTCCTGTTATAGCCGTCTGGTGCGTTCGTTTCCCTGATCGTATAGTGTCCGTATGGAAGCTTGCATGTTGCTGCACCGTCTTTGTATGTTCCAGTCTGCAGCACAGCTACTTCCTTTCCACTGTCATCGTAAATGGTATAGGTTGCACCATCTAAGAGCTTCTTCGTTTCTTTGGATCGTTTTTCAAGAATAAAATCCACTGTTTTTTCTGTGTCCTCATAACTATAATTTACCGTCTGTGACTTATCTTTCTTCGTCAGTACGATCGTCTGGTCTTCCATCAGTTCATGCTTGTTTGAACCTTTTGCCTGATGCAGCGTGTAAGTTCCAAGAGCGATCCCTTTGACCATGGCTGTTCCATCTGCTCCTGTAGTCAGAGTCGTTACGATATTTCCATTGATATCAAGGAGTTCAAAAACAGCTCCTTCTTCTGCAGCTGTTTTTGTATCTGTAACCTTCTTCTGCTTCTCAATGCGGATCGATGCTGAATCGCTGTATGTATCTTTCGCGGTAAACTCATAGACCTTCATGCCATCAACTTCTTTGGCTTTGTGATCCCTGGAATCATAAACGGGTGCGAGGTCGTATCCTTCCTGTCCTTTGGTCTGGATCACGATAAATTCCTGATCCTCCTTCAGATCACTTAAAAGAATACTGGCACATCCCTTGGCATCTGTTGTCAGCGTACCGACGACAGCATCTTTGGAAAGAGCAGCGATATATGCCTTTCGTTCTTTTTCCCCGGATAAGTCTGCTTTGTTATAATCTCCTGCCATCTCGGCATTGATCACTGTAAACTCTGCGGCCGCTTCGGCTTCTTCCTTCTGATTCTTTTCCATCGTCTTTTGGATCATCAGTTTCTTTCCATCCCATGGATTGTCGAGTGTATAGGTATGGCTGCTCTTGTCTCCGTCTTTTAACGTCACATCAAAATCAGCGGTATATGCGTAGTTTTCCTTTCCTTTGATCTGATGGACGGTATAGGTTCCTGGTTCCAGGGATTTCGATGCAGCGTATCCATTCTGATCAGTTGTTAAAGTCTGAACTACCTGCTTTGTAGATTTCTGGATGATTTCAAACTTTGCTCCCTCCTCCGGCTGTTTCAGATTCACACCGCTTTGTTCATCATTGGCGGAGATCGTCTTTGTCAGTGTGATCCTTGCTGCTTCCGGTGGGTTGTTGGCTTCGATCTCATAGATCTTCTCTGTTCCATCGATGTTTTTGATCATGTCAGGGATCTTTTCAAATCCAGGTGTTCCTTCAATCTGATGAATCGTATATGCCCCATATGGCAGTTCTTTTGTTTCTGCGATTCCGTCTTCTCCTGTCGTGATCGTATCGACTAATTCTTCTTTGCTGTTGTAGATTTCAAAGACAGCTTTTTCTTCATTCTTCAGATCGCTGTCATAGGTCTTATGAAGCCTGATCTTTCCAGTGTATGGTGCATCATAAACAGTCACTTTGCTATCTTTGTCAAGCGTCACATTCGTAACTGCCTCATTCTTTTCAAATCCGGCTGGCGGATCTTCTTCTTTTAAGTAATACTCTCCTGCTGGAAGTCCTTTTGCACAGCCATACCCTGCGGAATCCGTAACGATCGTTGTCACCTTAGTGTCTTTCGGATACAAAACCGTTTTATTATCGGATTTTAAGATATCCTTTTTTGCATAGACACCATAAATAGCATTTACATAGGATGCATCTGTTCCAAAATCTTCAATTGTACTTTTCTTTGTGATCTCAAGATTAATTGATAATTCATTGTCATACAGATCCCCGAATTCAATCGTTGTCATCGTTCCAGTCTCAATCTTTGTCACCGTATTTTTATTTAATTGATGTCCGGACGGTGCCTTGATCTCCTGTGCTTTCCATGTGTAGTTCTTTGTTTTCATCTCTTTGACCAGGCGTTCCAAAAGGGATTTTAATTCTGCATCGGCCGCACTCTTTGCTTTCGCCTTGGAAGAATAATACCCGTTGTTTGTCTCTTTGGTCTGCTGGGCTTTGGTAAGCTCGTTCCAGTTCGTGATATATTTTTTCTTGATCGTCTTTGTTTCTGTTTTAAGATTTCTTGTATAAGAAAAGGCTGCAATCCCGTCTTCTCCTGTTGCTGCAGTTCCAACAGACGTTCCATCACAATAGAATCGGAACTGGGCTCCGGATAGGACGGCACTGGTCTGTTGGTCTCTTTTTCGGATTTTAACCTTCAACTCTTCTGGTTCACTCTTTTGTCCGCTGACACTTAGTTTATCCCTTTTTGGCTTTGTTGTTTCGCCAACTGCCAGACGATAAAGCATCTGGTGGGCATCGTGGCTTTTTCCTTTGACACAGTGTGTCACTGAATAATAGTAGACTGTACCTTCTGGATCAGTATTTTTAATCTTGTCACAAAACTTTTTTGCATCTGCACTGGAATAGCTTTGATCAAAGTTTTTTCCTGCCTGGTACACGGTATCCTTCTTGGATACTCCTGCTCCACATGCCCAAATATAGGCCTGAATTAGTCCAAAATTTTTATCACTGTGGGACAGCTTTTTCTGGTAATATGTCAAAGCCTTCACAATTCCCTGATTTTTAAAGGTTACCGCATTGTGTTTCTTATATTTCACGGTATCCCCACTGCACATGGATTTTCCGGAATTTAAACAGAAGGTTGTTTTTCCTCCTGCGGTGATCTTCCAGAGTCCTTCACTGGCCGGGCGATTAATCCTGCTGATCGCAAAAGAACTCTTTACTTCGCTCATGCCTGTAGTAGTGCTTCCCTGTGCTGCGGATACCTTATGATCCTTAAACTGCAGCTTTCCGGGACTGCCAGAAAGAAACAGGGACAGGATCATCAGTAAAGACAACAGGCACACACCTGTTTTTCTTATGATCTTCATCATTATTCTTTCCTCCTATCGTTTTGTAAAATATCCCGGTGTATGATCTTTATCGATCCTTGCATACTCGGAATCGGTATGTCCATTGTCGTATCCAGTTCCATTTCCACCTTCGATCTCGATGTCTCCGGTAAACATGCCTTCATCATGGATGATATTAGTTGTATTGAAACTTCCATCTTTCTTCCTCCAGACGGCATACAGCTTCTTCGTCTTTCCAACATCTGCAAGATCGGTGACTTCTGCCTCATCCTTATACTCTGCCTCTGATCCGTCCGGATCACTGTTCCATCCAAGGAAGGTATAACCATCTCTTGTGTAACTGTTTTTTGCAAGAGTCGATGATTCTCCAGTTTTGACTGTCGTTATGATCGTTTCCCCGTCTGCCCCGTTTGGCGAAAAGCTGATCTTGTACTGGCCGTTTCCCCAGACTGCATACAGGGTAAGATCGGAAGCCGTATCATATTTGATCACTTCCTCATCATCGTAATCCGCCTGTTCGCTGCCTTTTGTCCTGCTCCATCCAAGGAATTTGTAACCATTCTTTGTAAACGTGTTCTTTGGCAGGTTAAAATTGCTGTTATAAGTGATCGTGCTGTCATCCATACTTCCATTTCCACCATTGCTGTCATAATGGATCTTATACTGGTTTGCTTTCCACTGGGCATACAGTGTCAGTCCTTTGCTGCAAACAGTACTGCTTGTGGTATATGCTTTTCCTGTGCTGCCGGCACTATCCTTCCATCCTGTCAACGTATAACCACTTCTTGTAGTTTTAGGAAAGGCCAGACTACTTCCGCAGGCAAAACTCTTACTTGCATCCGCAGATGCGATCGTTCCTCCATTTCCTTTATAATTAACGGTATATTTTTTCTTCTCCGTATAAAAGTTCAGCCAGGAACCGTAAAAACGATTGTAGGTATAGTCTCCCTTTCCTCCGGTATATGTACAGATCCCGATCGAATAAATGCTGACTCTTACTTTTACCTTTACGGTATGTTCGGATGTGGAATGTGTTGTGGTACTCTGAAACCGTCCCTGACTTTCATAGGTATATGGTGCATCCGCCACTTCCGGCTTCGATGCCCTGGCTGTCTCATGTGCCGGGATCTTATACTGCATTTCAAAATAGATCAGCGTATACCGCCCTGCATCATTTTTAGCAGTCTTCGTAGAATATTTCGTCGAACCTGATGTTGGCACCAGCTGCAATGCATATGGATTGCTGGAACTAACATTATTTTTTTCGATCGTGATACTCCTTGCCTTGTCATTAAAATCTCCCTGGCTCATCTGACTGCCTGAATAGGTAAACTTTAAGGATACCCAGCTCTGTCCGGCTGGGCCGTTGACACTGACAGTAGCCCATCCATTTTCAAAGGTTCTGGACGTTTTTGCTGATGTGTTCGTATATGCAAAGGTATCCCTGGTTTTCCCAAGGATGGCTGCGGATATCATCGCGACCGCCAAAAGCACCGCTGTAATCCCAAAGATCCTTCGTTTGTTCTTCATTTCTTTCTCACCTCTATCTTTCTCCTCCTGTTTCTTATGATCGTTTCTTCATCTTTCTGATCCGTACACCCAAAAGCAGGATCAGGAGCAACACACCGCCATAGCGGATCATCTCTTCTTTCCGGATCTCATCCTTTGAGGAATCAAAAATCTTTTCTTCTTTCTTCCCGGTGGTCGTCTGTCCGTGATCCCTTCTTTCACAGTACACAACATAACGATATTTCCCATGTCCGCGGTATGGATGACAGGTCAGCAATGTGACCATGTCTTTCCCTTTCTGTATCCTGATTTTATCTGATTCATACGGCTGTATGATCTTAATATCAACGACCTGGTATCTTAAGGTTTCCCACGGATTTCTGACGATGATGGTATCGCCGTTTTGCAGCTGTTCGATCTCTCTAAAATACGGAATCCCCTGATAACCTCTGTGGGCAGCGATCACGCAGTTGCTGTCCTTTTCTCCTAATGGGAGGGATGTCTGGCCAAGGATCGCGGCACCCTGTTTCAGATGATCCAGTGTTGCTCCAAGATATAACGGAAGTTTGACCTTCATCTTTGGAATCTTTACATATCCAAAAGTGTCTTTCTCTTTTTTAAGACGGATCGGTGCTGCCTGATAACTCCATGCATCCATAAGCCCCGTCTGTCCTTCTCTACGGATCTTTTCATTATAATCAAGAGATTTCTCATATAATGTATCTTTCTGATTATCTTTTTTCATGCTTTCTTTCAGCTCGCTGACGGTCTGATCTGATTTCATATCCAATATCAAAGATGATATTTCTGGAAATAGTAACAACCCAATTCCTGCCATGATCAAAATGATTCCTGCCAGATTTCTTATCTTCTGTATCATTCTCTATCTCCTTTCATTGTTCGGCTTTTCATTCTCTTTATCATCTTTGCTGTCAGTACAATCACAAATACGATCACCAGTCCAATCAGAACTGCACGTTTGTAAACAGACATCCACTGTGATCCTCTGTTGCCGCTTTCTCTCACTTCCTGTTTCTTCTCATATCTGGTACGGATTCCCCGGACCAGTAAACGATGATCGTTTACTCCGTATGGTGTACAAGTCACAAGTGTCACATAGTCTTTTCCTTTGACGATCTGGAGTTTTTCCGTATCTTCTGGTTTAACGATTGATATCTGATCCACTTTATAAGCTAAGATCCGATCTAATACATGGATATAGAACAAATCTCCTTTTTTCATCTGTGTCAGATCCGTAAACAACCTTGCCGAGCTAAGTCCTGTATGACCGGTTATAACACTGTGGGTACTCTTTCCACCGATGGGAAAAGAAGATGCTGCAAGATGTCCGACTCCTTGTTCCAGAACCTCTGCCGAAGTTCCATGATAGACTGGTAGTTCCACCGAGATACATGGAATCTTCACATATCCCATGATCCCTGATCCATCGATATTTAAGATCTTCTGGTACTCCAGATTCTCACCGCTCTTTTGTTTTAACTTAAACGGGTCGGTCAGCTGTACCAGAGACTTTCGCAGATCATCGTTGTATTTTTTAGCTTCCTGAAACATTCGACGGATCTTCTCCTGATCCATGGTATCCGCTTTCTGCTCGTAAGAATGTACCTTAGAAGATGCACTCTTTTCAAAGATATAATTGCTGATAAACGGATACGCAAGCAGTATCAGTCCGAATACAACGATCAAAAATGGTACGATCTTTTCTTTTATCTTCATATCTATGCATTTCTTTTCCCTTCTGATGGAAATAACGCCCTGCCATAAATATGAGGCAAGGCGTTATTTTGTTCCTTCTTTGTTTTCCAGTTCCTATTTTACAGCTGATCTTTTATTCTTTCTGCTGATCATGAATCCGCATCCTGCGATCACGACACCTGCAATGATCAGTGCATAGCTTCCTGCTCCACCTGTCATTGGCAGTAAGAACTGTTTCTGGTTTGTAACTTCCATGTTGACGTAGGCATTGTTGGATTCCCCGTGTTTTGTCATCGTTGCTTTTGTCTCGTCGACTGTGGCACTTGCTGCGGTTGTCTGGACTGTGACATCATTCTTTAATGTAGCTCCGTTGACAACACCGTCGTTTGCAGTGGAATCTGTATCTGCTTTGCTCTGGATTCCTGTGATATTTGCCTGTGTTGGAGTGATCGCTGCTTTTGTTGATGTGATGTTTACGATGATCTCTTTCTTAAGCAGTGAGTATCCTGCATCAGAGTGTGTCTCTGTAAATCCGTATTTATCTGCTTCGATACCGTTGATCACGAGTTTTCCTGCAGCGGATGGGCTAAACTGTGTTGCTCCTTCTTCTGTGGCTGATTTCCCTGTGATCTGGTAAACTCCGTTGCTTCCTGTAGCAACCAGATAGTAGTTATCAGATTTGTTCTGGATCACGAATTTAACCTTTGTAGCATCTCCCTTGTCATCGGAGAATTTCTTTGCCAGATCGTATCCAAAGCTGTATACGATACTTTCATCTTTTAAGATGTCATAATAATCTGTGCTTGTTCTCTTCCATGTCATGGATACATCGTTTGGATTTCCCTTGTCACCGAGTGTTACGCTGTCGTCTGTATTTACGTTAGCTGTATAATATACAACGATGTATTTATCAGAGTATTTCTTGTTGATCTCGTTTAACCCTTTCTTTGTCATGGCAACCTGCATGGTGGAGTCGTCTCCGCTTGTTCCATATGTTACTGCAAAGTTTGGATCATTATCTGTGGATTTCCATACGGCAATAGCACCACTCTTGTCCACGTTGTTTACATTTGTTGTATCTGCAGCGTCTTTGCTGTCATAGACCGCGATCACCGCATCCTTGTTATATGTCATACCTTTGGACATTGTATCGTTAAATGTGTATGTAGAAAGATAGGTTGTGGATGATGTGATATGTGGCAGTTTGGAGATAAACTGGTAATCCAGTTTTTCTGCTTTGGATGCTGTGACAGTACTCTGGTAAGTATATTCTTCTCTTACTTTTGTAAAGTCAGCAAGTGCGTTCTGGTCTGCTGTTGTTACATTGTCCTGATCCGGATTGTTACGGACTCTCTTGTCTAATGTAGGAATTCCTGTCTCATTCTTTGGATAGCATACAACATCATAGAACCAGTCATCACCTTCGGCATCGGTAGATGGCAGCTGTACGAACCATGGATTTGTTGTATATGTCACATCTTCCGGTACTTTTGTCTCAACGATCAGATAAAGTCCAAGTGGCAGCTTATCTTTGCTTGTCACTCCGGATGCATCGGTCTGGCTCATGGCTGTCCCGCTTTTTCCCATGTATTCTTCCAACTTGTCTTTTGTTGCTGTGTTATCTTCCAGTGCAGATGCCAGCTTGTCGTTGATCTTCTGGCTTGTGAAATAGGTCTTGCTGCCTTCTTTTTTGGCTGCATCGGAATCTGCAAGGTCTAAAATCTTCTGTAGTTCCTCTGGAACTTCGTAGATCATCTGGACTTTTCCGTTCTCACTCTGCTGTTCGACATCCCCGACTCTTAAATAGCTGAACTCAACGCCTTTGACAGCATATTTGCTTAAAGCTTCTTCTGCCGCTGTGTTCTGCTTTCCTGTGGATGTAAACTGATCTACATTGACTCCGCCCTTTTTGGCTGCAGTCATGTCATATTTGTGGATCGTAATGGATCCTGTTTTTGATGTATCAATGACATCTGTTGTAGCTGCATGGACTGATGCGATTGGTGTTACCATCATTGCTGCTGTTAGCATTGCAACGACTGCTCTTTTCATAAAATCTTTAATTCTCATAATATTATGCCTTATTCCTTTCCGGGTTTTTCCCTGGTAAAATATGTTCCTTCTTGTTTGCTTCTTCCTTTCGGCGGATCTCGTATTTTCATTTTCTTACTCACTTATCATTGAAAAAAACATCAAACAAGCAACTACTGTACAGTTACCTGCTCAATGTTTTTAATCGTTATTTTTTTAGTTCCACCTGGTTCTTCCCAGACTTCAATATTTTCTTTCGTCATGTATTCTTCGATTGGAATTTTTATTTGTATATCATTTTCTGTCTTGAGATCGATATAAGCCAAACTTTTTATTGTATCTTCTTTTTCTACCGTAAATGAATCATACTGCATGTCGTAACGTTCCATTTTTTCATCAAAGTCTTGTTTCTTTTGCGGATTGTCCCCATACAGCTCATCACTGATTTTATTAACCTTAAATTCCTGGTCTTCCTTGAATAGATAATATAAATCACTCTTTGTTTTCATCTGCTGTTGTAATCCATCTTCTGGATATTTTTTATTAATATCATTTACTGCTCTGTTTAAAATCTGATATTTTCTTTTTACGTCGATATCAGTAAAACATTTAAGAAAGCGTTCAGACAAGTAAAAGATCTTATCTCCATTGAGCATTTCATACTTTTTTTCACGCAGTAATATTTTATGTTCTGACAGGTTAAATATCATAACTTCATTCGGCTTTTTTCCTAATGGCAAGGTTCTTTGATGCCGGATGTCTTTTATTTGTCCTTGTCCATTTTCTTTCCAGATTTCATGCATGAAACCTGCTGAAAAATTCAATTTTATCAGTCCATAATAAAGACTTCCTGCAATCTGGAAACTCAAACACAATAAATCAGCGGATGGAATATCTGCACTATCACACATAATGTCGTATAATTCCTCCGCTATTTCTGCACTGGTTCTGATAAATGCTTCATCGTTGTTTTCATTCATTTGTTCAATACGGTTCATCACTTTGGAATCTTTATTCCATTTTGCCTGTTTTACTTCATCAGCCTGCATGATGTAAACTAATTGCTTTCTAAGCAATTCCATAATGTCATTTTTTAGAAACAATAGTTCCCTGGCTGCTTCAAAATTTCCATTTTCGACATCTAATAATTGTATGACTGCCCTTCTGAATATGAGGTCATCTGAAGAAATATTCATTTTCTACTCCTTTTCTGTTTTAATCACCCATTGTAATTTCAAGATCTATGTCCTCTTCAATCACAGATTCATTACCTGGCATCGTGTAATTTTCCTGTTCATAGGTGGCGGAAGTTTCAGACCAGTTTTCTTGTTCTGGTTCCCATACGTTTTGTTCCTCATAATTTTGAAATGTACTGAATGTTTGTCCTTGATCTAAGTCATTTTCCTGATCTTTCATCATTTCTTTGATTTCTTCGTAAGAATACTTTTCTACATCAACTGATATTCTTTTATTCACAAATCCATGATCGCCAATATCATATGAATTAATGGCTTCATCCCGTCCATACGCCTTATAATCAAAATAATCTTCCATACCTGCAGCTTTAATTACTGGAGCCAGACTATTGTTTTCAAACAATGCATATCCAAGTTTTTCTTCCGGATCTTTTACATTTTCATTGATCCAGTCTGGAAATCGTTCATATGGTACTTCATCAACCTGCTGGCATACATTAGAGATTTCCAATGGAGAAGTAATATCTCTTGCCTCGCAATAATCCATTACTTTCTCATAATCCTGTTCTGGCAACTGCTTTAATTGTGCTACTGCTTGATTTAATTCGTATATATCTTCAAATTCACCGATTTCAAAATCTGCTTCATAATCAAAGATTGCCATGTCCGGATGATTTTCTGTAAGATGTAACTGCTCTGTTAAAATCTTTTGTAATTCCTGTTCCTCGATTCCTAAGGTAATCCAGCGGCCTTGATCTAATCCCATGTTATAACTTCTAAGATTCTGGGCATAAACTTTAACATCCTTCATCTCTATCCCTCCTAAATTTCTAACTCCAATTCCATTTCTGATTCATTCATCCCAACATCTGGCTGTTCATACTGTGCTTCTTTTGATAAACTTTCCTGATCTGCTTCCCAAAGATTTTCCTGCTTATAATTTCCATCCAGTGCTTCCGATACTTGATGTATCAATGTCGATGTATCATAGTTTTTTGTTGGCATTCCCTGCTTGATTTTATCCTGCAAATCTTCCACACTGCTAAAACCAAGCATCTCTGCTTCTGCTATTACTTCTTCCGGAAATACATCTTTTTCCTCCTGAATCTCTGCTTCTTGCTGTTCTGGCAGAAATTCTTTGATGTTTTCTAAGTATTTTTCTTTTACCAGCCGATGACCTTCCACATCATCAGGATGTCTTAATTCACATTTTTCGAGATATTTAAGGCCTGCTTCGATACTGCCGGCTTTTACCGCTCGTTTTATTGCAACTCTTAATTTTGCATTGCCCGAATTACTTAATTCCTCGCTCTGTATCTGTGAAATCTGTTTTTGCTGTATATTTTGCTGCTGTTCTTCCTGATATTCCTGGTAATTTTCTATCAGATAATCAGAAATCTCTGAAGCATTATGAACTGCCCGGAATAACTCATTCGGATCATTTTCGAGAACTGATATCCACGACTGTAAATATGCTGCATGATCATTTACTGCCTCATCCGATAATTGAATTCCTAGATCCATCTGCAAAAATGCACTTCCAAATTCGGCATTTAATTCCTCTTTGGCATATTCTGGTGTTCCAAATTTATTATTGAGTGGCCGATTTAGTCTGTCTGGATGCCCTGTCGAATGAGACATCTCATGCAGCGTAACTGCTAAAAATGCTTCCTGGCTTTTAAAATGATCTCTTGGCGGCAGTACGATCTTATCTTCCTTCGGCGAATAATATGCTCTAGGCTGCATTGCCTCAACAATCTCACACTGACTGGAAGCAATCACTTCTTCTGCAACCTGCAACATCTCATTTTTTTCCATCGGAATCACTTTTGGTATCGGTCCGATTCCGTCGATCTGTTCTGCATTGAAAACTCTAAAAAAATTTACATATGGATTTCTTAACTTAATCATCTTTTTTTCAAGCTCGCCATTTTCATTTTCTTCTTCAATGACCTTCGACCATATCCATTTTTCAAGCAGCACTGACTTTGCACCTTTTTTTATTCGATACCCTTGTGCATTTGCCTGTTTTAACGTCATCCATCGAGGATCTTCAAGCTTTTGTTCTACTGATGCCATCAAAAGTCTTAACAAATTCACTCCCTGATACCGTGCACCACTGACCGGATTATGTGGTAATCCATACATCCCCATACTGTTCCACATTTCACGAACAGGATGCACTCCATCCTGCATCTTTTGAATCAGTGTTTTCACAAGTTCTTTTCTTGAGTCAGAAACGATTTGTGAAACAGTTTTTTTTGCCTTTGACTTTGCCATATCTGTTTCCCTCCCAACAAAAAAGGACTTAGATTTTCATCTTGTCCTTTTCATTTACTCATTTAATTTTTTAAACTCGCTTAGTGACTGTTCTGTGACTCCAAATTCTGACAGTTGACTGATATCTTTGATTTCTTCACCTGTTAATTCATCTTCATCGACCCAGTCAAGTCCATCTGCTTCTCCCGGACCTGCAATCATTTTCTGAATCCATGTAATATCCTGAACTTTCAAATCCTGGTTATGATTTCTCATTTCCTCACCTCCCTGTAAATACTATAGATATCTAGTGTATATATAATATTGTTTTTTCCAATGATATATTTTATTTAAATTACTATTGTCTTCTTAGGGTGACATTCATTTCTACCTAAATAAGAACGTGCCGATCGAGTTCCTGAATCTGTTGTAATTTTCGTAAAATCCAATTGTCTCGATACTTCTTTTTTAATATCTTCCAGGTATTTTCCATCTCGACTTGTATCATAAAATACTCAATTCTAATTTGTTTCATATTGTATACATGTCGGATAACTCTGTAACATTTTTTCATGAACTGGCCAAGATTGAACTTCTCCAGGCATATCCTGGCAAATATCACGCATTCTCCACGAATGATCTTCTGTGAAATGTGAAGTAATTTCCTGTATATCAATGTTTTTAATGCTCTGCGAGTCTTATAAAATGGAATCCTTAATGCTGCAGACACTCTTTCAATTGAAAAATATGTAAAAGCTTCTTTATCTGCACGCATAATCAAATATCCTAGCAGTAGCTTCTCATATTTATTCATTTTCATGCTTCGATACAAGATCTGAAGGCAGAGATATTTGTATTCAATAGAGACTACAACTTCCTCTTTTTTTAGAAATTCCTGAAATACTTCTTTCTCCTGAATCCACTGTTTTATATCATTATCATTGAAAAAAAACTCTCTTTGTTCCTCTGGAGTTAGATAGTATCGATTGGTAAATTGTTTTCCCATTGCTTTCTGCTCTGCTTTTACAATATATCCTTTTTCTGCTAAGGCATTGGTCTGTCTCTGAATGGTGCGTTCACAAAATCCGATTTCTTTTTCCATCGTATTTACAGCCGGATAGCAATACCCTTTTTTGTCCATGCGACTTAAAAGATTCAGAAATACACTTTTTCCAGCTGTTGTAATATCTGGATCGGTCATGACTTTCTGAAAGCTTGTGAACATTTCCATACTATCTTCTCCTGTTTATCTTAATTAATCTTTAATTCTTTCTCCGGTATCTGGTGTATCATCTTCTGCCGGCTGCATTTCCCAATCAGATGTATCTGTAGGTGCTTCCGTTACTTCTTCTGTTGTTGTTTCGGTAGTTTCCGTTTTTTTTATTTGCTCTGTTGTTGTTACTGTTGCGTTGTTTCTTTTTCTTTTGTGATCTGACTTTCTCGGCTGATTTGCGATAATTGCCAGGATAATTACAATCACCATTGCAATTGCGGCAACCACCATGGAAACCAATTGTCTTTTTTTATAATCCATCCTTTTTACCTCTTTACTTTGATATTACCCAAAATGGACCTCCTGCACTTGCACTTCCATTTGATTCATTTACGATCAGATCCAAACTCCAGGTTTTCTTAGTTCTCTCTCGTGATCCGCAGTCTGCGACTGTTATTTTCCCATTTTTGATGCCTGTCAAAACAATAAAATGACCGCCTTTTGTAAAATGACCATGGGACATGATCGCAATTACAAGTTTCTTTGATTTCAAGGCACTAACAATTTCACTTTTATTTCTTCCTACACCTTTGCATTTTAATTTGTATTTTTTTGATAATGCTGGAATTACATCATGCCTGCTTCCTGCTCCAGACACGTAATATCCATTTTTGCCTGCCCATTCGCACGTCTGTCTTGGAGTTACCTTCTTTCCAGATAACGTTGATATACAAATGGCTGCAGATGTAGGTCCGCATCCAGACTTTCCTATCGTACTTGTACTGTAAGGAAGTGATCTCCAAGCGGCATCACCCTGATTGTAGTAAACAACCTTCAGACCGCAATTTCCATCTAACAAGGAAATTTCTGCTGAAGAATCTCCTGTTGCGATTGAATAGTATTTCATTACTTTTTCTGCATGATTTGGTGTTCCTTTCGCACCTGCCGGCATCATCGTATCACTATATTGTTTGCTAAGTGCTAACGTATATTTCCCACCATGCTTCTTAATCCAGCTGATCCAGCGATCCATCCCATAGTTGTATCCCTGGATTGCAACTTTTATATGATCGATGTCATATGGACTTTCTACGGATGCTTTTTTCAATGCATCTCTTAATTCCTGAACCCCTGCATTAATACTGCATTCTGCATGTCCTGAAGGAATTCCATTCGGACTATGGCTGTGTCCGCCGCCATTGTTCTTTGTCTTTAAACAATACAGACCATACGCACCTTCGGCAGCCTGCATGGGATCGGGTTCGCTTCCACCTGATTCAGCCTGCATTAATGCCAATGCCAAATCCGTATATTCTCCAATTTTATATTGACTGCAATATTTACTTACTGTGGGTCTCCATTTTTCAACTTCCCTTGACAATGGGGAGGCTGCAGTTCCGGCAGTTGTTCCAAGCCCGGCAACAGACATAAATATCACAAGAAAAAAGATGATCGGTGCTAATATAATAATCAAGAGCCTCTTTCTTCTTTCCTCATCAAAAAAGCTCATCATTAAGTATCTCTCAAGCACTATCGACCACCTGCTTTTCCAAAATACTCCCACTTGTAGTCCGGAATATCAAATTTTACATGTAATCGTTTGGAACCTACCATGAATAAAGCATGTCCTCTTCTTTTGCTTTCCAGAAGTTCTCTTTCAGCTTCTGTAAGATCATATAAATCACCCGTTTCTTTTACATTCTTTCCATCAGTTCCAAACAACAGTTTATAACATGGCGTATCCAATAGTGATTGTGCATACATTTTAACCTTTGGATCTAAGAAATCGACCACACTGTGACTTATAATTGCTAATCCAGCCTCATATTTTCTATCACGTTTTGATACATTTCTTAAAAATATCAGAGATTGTGGCACATTAGGATCTATCATCAAATACGATTCATCACACAATAATAATATTTTTTCTGTTCGATCACGACTCATGATATTCCATGCCCATGTTTGTAGTAAAAAATACTGTGCACACTTCACGTTATCAGATGTTGACTGTAAAGAGTATGTATCTAATACTGTAATATTGCTATTAGTATCTAATGTAGTCGGACCATTCCATAGTGCAGCATCTGCTCCATTTGATGCATCCTCCAGATATAAAATAAGATCCACATACAGTGATTCTAAAGCATCTCTCCTGTCCTCTGGAATTTTCTTTTCTTCTTCTTTCAATTTATTCTGTAAATCTGACATAACTGGAAAATCACTTGGGCTTAGCTTTGTCGCATCTGTCTTCCAGTCAATTCCAAAATCTTTATATAATTCAATTAATGTTTTCTTTAAAATTGCTTTATGTCTATCTGTCAAATCTGGAATATATAAAGAGAAAAAAACTTCTAAATGCTTAATATATAATGCTAAATCTCCAAGCCCGTTTCCATCATCGTCTTTATCATAATAATCAGTAACTCCTGGTATTTTTTCATCTGGAATATCATTCTTTGGAATTGGCATAATCTGAAGTGGATTAATACGTGATTTTGCTGATCCTCCTGCATTCAGCCAGTTTCCTCCTAAATTTTCGCAAAAATCTTTATATTCACTTTCTGGATCAATAATTATTAATTTTGTACCTAGCATGTATTGTGACAATCCAATATGTTTTATAGCTGCACTTTTCCCTGAACCCGGAACTCCCATAATTACAAAATTGCTATTTGTTCTGTCATTTTCACGCAACCACAAATCTAAAATCACTAATCCTCCATCTACATCCTTTGCAATATAACATCCAGCGTTATCATTAAGTCCTGAACTGGAAAATGGAAATCCTCCAATGAAACTTCGAAGTGGCATAACCCTGTTACTTACTTCATGAATCAAGGGTGTATCCGTATAGAATGGTGCCACGTGCTGCATTGCATGTTTTTGCATCAAAGTTAATGGTCGCACCTTTAAATTTGCCATAGCACACGTTCCACGCATCTTTTGCTCCACCTTTTTCAAGGTTTCTTTATCTGATGCTAGTGGAATTAATGTAGCTGCCAATTCTCCTACGCTTTCTCCATTCTCATCGATCTGCCGTAACAGATTGATTCCATCGTCAGCACCTTTTTGGGCACGCTGTTTTTTCAACGGCTCTTTTTCAGAATTTGCCTGACCTAACAACATCGTTACGTTCTTATTAATGTTTTCTAAGATCTCACCATTGTTTGGTGTAAAAGTAAATGAAACCATTGTCGATGGAATATTCGTGATACGTGTCAACCATCCATAGTCTGGGTTTGGCGGATATTTAATCGCTCCATATCCTTTACAATAATTCTCACCTAGTATGAATTGATTCGCTTCAAATTTCATGGCTATTGGTGATATGATGTTTAACAATGCAGCATTTTCTTCTATCTTCTTTCTTTTAGCCATTATTGTACTCCTTTTAATATTGGTATCGTTGGTGTCGTATCTTCATCTTCTAAGGAAATCACCGCTGGATTGTTTACCAGATTACATAGCCTGATAATATCTGAATTCTTTAATATTTCCGTTTTGATTCCTACCGTTTCAAAATGTTCCGCAAAATCATGCACTCTCTTTTTTAAGTCCTTTTCTACATCTTCTGTTAACTTCATAGATAGATAAAAGAAAAACTGCCTTTCCACAATTTCTTCTCCAAAGATAAAATCTGAAAGATTTTCCATTTCTTTTCTTAAAAGCTCTCTTCGATAAGGATCTGTAACTTGATCTCTCAAGATGTCATAATACTCTAGTAATGGTTGCATATCGACTGGACGAGATATAGCAAGAAAATGAAAAGGTTCTTTCTCTCCTGACATTTCTGATGTTAATTGTTTTACTAACGTCTGTTTTTCACGATGTGAAAATAAGCCAACACTTACAGGCAATATTTTTATATATCCAATGACATAATCATCATTCGTATATAAAAAATTATTTTGGATATTCCGGACGTTCGTAAACTTCTGTGCTGTTTCCTGCTCTTTTGTAAGTTTCTTTTTCTTCTCTTTTTTCTTCATTCGTTACTTCCTCTTTTCTTGTCTTAATTCATATGCTTTCTGCTGACGGTAAGCTTTACGGGCAGCTAACTCATAATAAGCTTGGGATAACGGACATGTAGAATCTAAAAAAAGTGGTGATTTATCAACATATTCTTTTCCGTTATAAATAACTTTTTCAAATCCCAATCTGTATAATTCCTCATTTGTAATCCTTACTTTGATCGTATTGTCTAACATTCTTATATTCTCCTTTATACTTGTTTTCTCCCCTGATCATTTATTTTCTCCACCTTCTTATTCAACTTTGTATTCCACATTGAACGTTTCTTTTTTCTTCTTTTTTTGAGTTGTACTCTTCGATCGTTTGGTTGTCGCATGTTTTTTCGCTGTTGTTGTTCTTCTTCGACTTGTTTTTTGTACAGATCTTCTCGTACTTCTCTGCCTTTGGGTTGTTATATATCTTCTTCGTGTTGTCACTTGTCTTCTTGCTGTACTTGTAGTAATCTTTTTTTGACTTTTCTTATTCGTCTTTTTTGTTGTTACTTCTTTCTTTATTTCTTTTTCTGTCGCTGTTTGTGTCGTTGCATCAGTTGTTCTCGTTTGTTGTTGTACTTCCTTTTTTAAATGCTGTTTTTTCTTTTCCGTATTCTTATTCGATAAAATCAATGAAACACCCACTCCAATGAATACAATCAAAAAAAGCAAGATCATTCCAAATCCTGCTTTTTTTAATCGATTGATTCTATTTTTCTTTTTATTCTGCTTTTCTTCCTCCTGAATCTCGGATATCAAATCACTCGAAGATTCTTCCTTAGTTTCTTTTATGTATATTAAAAAATCTGTTCCTAGTAATTTTTGAAATTCTTGTGCATGCTGCTCTTGAAATGGATTTTCAATCTGAATCTTTATATCCCTGTCTTTATAATGTAATACATATTCATTGTCATTATGCTCAATGAATATTTGAATTTTACAGCACTCAAACATTTTTTTAACTTGATCCTGATTGCAAAAAGAACAGACTGTATAAGTCGCATCTTCCGCCACATTACACATAAATGAAATACCATTCCATTTATAAACTTCTTCTATTTTTGAAAGTTTATATTCTTCTGCGATTCTGGGAAGCTGTGGATCTTTAGATATTTCACAATAGCAGATACTTTCCTCTCTTCGAGATAATTCCTTTGTAAAGCTTAAAGCAACTAATACTGCATCGATTCTATTTTTCGATAGAAAACCTATCTGCATTTCTTCTTGTTCTTCAGGCTGCTCCTCTTTTTCTGGAAGTTCCAATACTTTTTTTAACGATGACACGATATTATCATCATAATTTATAATTTCTATCTGATCTGTACTCTGAAAACTGTCTTCATGTCTTAAAATAAAAACAATCTTTATGTCAGAAAAGCTTTTTTGAAATTCAATCAAATCATTAGAATCTTCAATTGCTGCCTGATCGATCACGATCGTATCCGGCTTCATTGTATCGATATTTACATATTCCCTTTTCAAAAAATCTGAAAGATTGCAATTCCATTTTATGTAATTCCGATGAAGGATATCTAATTCTTTTCCAACATGTTCTAAATCGCTTGTTATTAAAAATAAGATCATCCTTCTACCTTCCACTCATCTATATACTTATATAAATATACCTGTTGCTCCTTTAAATAAGTAATAAAAAGCAATATAAACAATCGCATTGAAATATTACCTTCAATTCTAGTATTAAATCCTGCACATGCTGGGATTCCTATAAGAACTGTTAAAATTGGAATCGACAAATCTCTTACAATTCCATAGATTATAATTGAAAAAAAAATGATAAACACCGACATGAAAATGGTAATATATAATTCTTTTTTACCAAATCCAGGGAAATATTCATGTTTGGCGGTTACATATGCCGGTATGTATAAATCTCCTTGACTTTTTTGCTCCATCTGTTTTTCTCCTTTCTATCTGTCCATTCATAACTCTGCTGTCATCATTTAAAATATTCCCACACTGCATCTTTTAAATTGTAAATTAGTATCGTAAAAGCCATGAATATAACCACATTTCTGATTCGAAGAATATTCTGCTTAATCGTATCAGGATCAGCTATGATGTTCAAAATTAATGCTATAATTCTGACAATTCCACCAGCATTTATTAATAACATAATTGCTGTAGTCAATTCCTTTATTGTCTTCATTTTGACCCTCCTTGTTATTATCTAAATATTCTCTTTATATTTGCTAATGCTTGTACCTTACTAGACATTCCCCCACCTCCTTGTCGGATAAATAAATAATCCTGCACAAGCTGTGGACCTCTTAATGCTAATGCACCAAACGCAATCGCCCATATTGGATGTTTCGTAAATAACAATGCCATAGCAAAACGCAATAATATAATTTGAAGAGAACTAGCAAATCCTATCTGCAAAAATTTCTTTCCGGCGACCTTAAATGAACCCCCATCCGAGTCCATCAGTCCAACCGATGTTAGAGGAATTGCAAATTTTAATACCATTAATTCAGCTCCATTCATAATTAATTTTACATATAAAAATATAACAATAATAACGAATACAAGTACTAAAAGCACGGTTGTAATCCCACCTCCAATCAAAGATACAATCAGTTGACTTGAAATGGCATCGATTTCTTCTTTGCTTCCCATAGCTTTCAAAATTTCTTTTGTAAATGTTTTAAAGATATTAACCAATGGTGTATATAATCCTAAGAATGTCACAGATATTGCCACTGCTTCAAAAAATCCTGTCAGGATTGTAACTGGATCATGATCAGGATCTCCATCCGATTGCAGTATGTAAATCTGAAATCCTTTAAATACGAATTTTAAAATCAATAATCCAATTGCATATTTTACAATAACCGCATTTATTTTATTAAAATTCAAACCCTTGATCAAATGTTGGGTTGTTATATAACTTTGACAGTTTAACGCAATATCCAAAAGATCAACCAAAAATTTATTTAACTGTTCAACTGCATCTTTCACAAGATCTTCTAAAAAACTACTTATTAATCCACTTACCATAAAACTCCTCTCTGTTTACTACTTAAAATAAGAAAGAATAACTGGTATAAGGGCCACTACAGATACTACTAGTATAAGAGCTATTATTATATTTTTGATTTTTTTTGTGTAAATCTTTGAATCCATCTCATCTGATATTTTTATACGAATCAGATTAATAATGATCATAACTATTGCAATTCCTGTAGCAACACTAATTAGTGGCGTTCTCAAATCCTTAAATAATTGAATTGTACCTGTAAATAATTTTGTTTTTCCTATTCCACCAGCAAACACATAATTTTCTGCCATACAAAAACAAATCATTATATTAAATACAATTACACCTAGTTTATTTTTCAGTTTGTTTAATTTGTTTTTCATTTTAATCTCCTTAGAAAACTTATTATTTAACAGTAATAACCCATTTATGAACATCACCTTTTACCCAATGTCCATATGTTCTTTTCACAACACAACTAATCGTAGCCTTTCCTTTTCTCTTAGCATGTACTTTGTGATCACCTGATTCATACTCTCTTTTTGTTACTGTAGCAACCTTTGGATTACTGCTTTTCCATTTATATGTATCTGGACAAAATCCCAGATAATCAATTCCAACAAAAAAAGTTTTTCCCTTTTTTACAGTTTGATAATGTTTGACTGTAATAGGTTTTCGTGTTTTCTTTTTTGCTTTTGCTATTTTTGTTACAGCAGTCTTATTTGTTAAGGAATTGGAAGCCTTGATTTCATTTGTTCCATTTCCACATATACCTGTTACAATTAATAAACTCAATGCAACTACTATCATCTGTTTTCTTACTGTTTTTTTCATAATACATACCTCCTATTTGCCTTTATTATTTTCCTTCGCTGCAGCCTTGGCTGCTTTTTCTAACTGTTGTTTTAAGATTTCTGCATCAATACGCTTCTTCCATACATCCCAAATTCCCCAAAGCTCCATTTTCACATTATGAGGACGTTCATTCTTTCTATGTTCTTCTGCCTTTCTCCTTCGTAATTGATTATTGTGTTCTTCATCTCCCATTCCAAGAAATTCATTCATAGAATATTTTGATAAGTCTGGAGCATACATAATTGCCGGATCTGAATCTGACATAACTAATGAATAAGGTCTTTGTAACTTTCCAACTTCATCTGGATACAATAAAGGTCTGCCCATGAGATTAGAACTTTCTCCATCACTTCCACTTTTCGTAAATGTTCCTGATGGAGTATTACTGCTTTTAGAATAAGATCGTGTTGTATAATTTCCAAGATCTTCTGAAATTTTCTTCTTAGTAGCTGGATTCGGACTGCGAAGATATATTTTAATATCCGCATTATCCTGAATAATCTGCGAAACCTTTTCATCGTATACATCATCCAACTGTGCATAAGACTGAATAAACATAAAATGACGAATTCCTTTTCCTGTTCCAAATGATGTTTGTTGTCTCATATTCGTAATCTTGGTAAAGTTTCCAATTTCATCGTCTACAAATGTCCATCTTTTTGGAATACGTCCACCATACTTTGCATCTGCTAAGTAATCAATTTGATCTGATAATTGACGAAGTACCAGACTCGCCAATGGGAAATATGTTTTGTCTCTTGCTGGCAGACAAAGATAAACGATTACTTTCTTTCCTTCTTCTATCAGCTTTTCAATGTCATAATCACTAGCATTCGTCATTTGGTTAATCGCAGGAATTGTCAATAATTTCAATGTCATAATTGCTGATACATAAAAAGAAGATCTTGTTCGCATAGCTGCAACCTTTGTCGCTGCTAACAAGATCTTTGCTGGATGATCCTCTGGAAGAGAATCGATATAAAATTGTAAAGGCAGGGCTCCTCGATATTCTGAACACATTTCAGTGATAAAATAAAACACGTTGGTCAAGTTTTGATATTCTGGATGATCCTGATTATCATAGCAAACAGCCATAATTGATGCCGCTAACGTCGCTGCTTCTCCATCATTCCAAAGCTTATCACCATGCTCTGGTGGTTCTCCTACTAGCTGACTTACCAGACTCCATGTTTCTTCAATTGCTCGAGATATATCTTTCCTTCGGAGTGCCTGAACTATTGGTTCAAGAAAATTTTTTCGGTCTGACTCATAAGGATTTATAAAATTAATACAAATCGTCTCATATCCGCACCTTTTGGCTGTATCTTCCGTATAATCTCTTATTTCTCCCTTCAAATCTGGTATAAAAACATTCTCTCCAGCAAGTATCAGCATAGTTATCGTTTCTATAACCACATTTCTTGTCTTACCACTTCGTGTTGCTCCAATAATAAGTGCATGTAAATCTTTTGTAATCAGATATATTTTTTCTTTTATTTTCCTTGAGAAAAAGGATTTTTTGATATCTTCTTTTCCAATTACTAATCCACCTGCAGGGATATGTTCTTTTCCTTCCATTAGTTTTTTTGAATCAATAATAACTGAATCAAATACTTTATCAAAATCTTTCTTATTC
>ERZ839823.508-NODE-508-length-54786-cov-4.748716_pt1 | contig 54786 bp, 59 predicted proteins | sample MGYA00519862_ERZ839823 | MGnify/ENA primary metagenome ERZ839823 (study PRJEB31850, sample SAMEA3708853) | human gut metagenome | biome: human gut; feature: human-associated habitat; material: faeces | place: China | collected 2014 ...
GAGCCGATCGCGCCGAGACCGATGACGCCGAGGCGCTTGCCGGATACCTCCGGCCCGGCGAAGGCGTTCTTCCCTTTCTCCACGAGCGCGGGGATCTTATCGCCCTCCGGGGCGAGGGATTCCACCCACTCGACCGCGCCGACAATGTCGCGCGATGCCATCGTGAGAGCGCACAGCAGCAGCTCCTTGACCGAATCGGCGTTCGCGCCGGGGGTGTTGAACACCGCGATGCCCTCGGCGGTGCAGCGCTCGATGGGGATGTTGTCCACGCCGATACCGGCGCGGCCGATGCACAGAAGCTCCTTATTGAATACGGCGTCGTGCAGCTTGGCCGAGCGGATAAGAAGCGCGTCGGGCGCGCTCATCTCGGGACTCACGGCGCATTTTTCCGCTTTCAGCTCGTCAAGCCCCTTTTCCGCAATGGCATTCATGGTTTTTATATTAAACATGGTGTTTCGCCTCAAATTCCTTCATAGTCTCCACCAGACGAAGGACGCCCTCCTCCGGCATGGCGTTATAAAGCGACGCGCGCATCCCGCCCGCAACGCGGTGGCCCTTGAGATTGCGCAGCCCCCGCTCGAGCGAGAACTTCACAAACTCGGCGTCCGTACCGGCGTCTCCCGTGCGGAACGTTACGTTCATGTCGCTGCGGCTCGCGCGCTCGGCGCAGCCATGGAAGAGCGCGCTCTCGTCCAGATAGTCATAGAGGAGCTTCGCCTTGGCGCTCTTGTGCTTTTCCATGCCCGCGACGCCGCCCTGCTTCTCGAGCCAGTCGAGCACGAGACCGAGCATATAAATATTGTAGCACGGGGGCGTATTGTACATGGAATCCTTGTCGATCATGCGCTGATAGCTCATCATCAGCGGCGTAACGGCGCGCTCGTGTCCGGCGAGCGCGCGGTCGATGATCACGACCGTCAGCCCCGCGGGGGCCATGTTCTTCTGCGCCCCGGCATAGACGATGCCGAATTTCGACACGTCCACCGGGTGCGAGAGGATCTCCGAGGACATATCGCATACGATCGGCACGCCGCCGGTCTCCGGCACATACTTCCACGCCGTACCGAAGATCGTGTTGTTGGCGCAGTAATAAAAATACTTTGCCTCCGGCGAGAGAGAAAGCTCCTCCTGCGCCGGGATGCGGTCAAAGCCGGCAGCCTCGCTCGATGCCGCGATGTTCACGCGGCAGTACTTTCCCGCTTCCTTCGCGGCAATATTGGCAAAGTTGCCGGTCACGGCGTAATCGGCCGTGTCGCCCTCGGCGGTCAGATTGAGCGGGATCATCGAAAACTGGAGCGACGCGCCGCCCTGCAAAAACAGGATCTCGTGCGTGTCCGGCACGGAGAGCGCCTTTTTGAGCTTTGCTTTTGTCGCGGCAAATATATCCATAAATTCCCGGCTGCGGTGGCTCATCTCCATCACGGAGAGACCGCTGCCGTGATAGTTCAGCAGCTCGGCTGCCGCCGTTTGCAGCACCTCCGTCGGCAGCACGGACGGCCCGGCGGAGAAATTGAATACGTCCTCGCGGTTCATGGCTGGATTTCCTTTCCGGTTTTCCCCGGCTCGCGGGGTTATAGCGATTTAGTTTATTATATACCCAACGAATTAGTCTGTCAAAGTGCCGTACCGACAAGCATTTCACCGCGCACACCGGTGATTTTTACTTTTCTCACAACGCCGTGCGGCATGTCGCCCGGTACGGCGACCTCGGTATAGTTCTCGGCGTGGCCGCGGCTCTCGCCGTCCGATTCCGTTTCAAAGATGACTTCGAGCGTTTTGCCGACACAGGATGTGAGATATTCCCTGCGCATCCGCTCCGCGATGCGCGCGGCTCTCGCGGCGCGCGCGGCCTTTTCGCTCTTTTCGATCTGGCCGGGCATATCCGCCGCCTTCGTGCCGGGGCGGACGGAATACGGGAACACGTGCATCTGTGCAAAGGCGCATTTTTCGATAAAGGCGAGCGTCTGGGAAAATTCCTCCTCCGTCTCGCCGGGGAAGCCGGTGATAAGATCGGTCGTGAGAGCGCAGCCGGGGAAAGCCGCGCGCAGCCGCTCGGTGACGGCGAAAAACTCCGCGGTCGTATACTTCCGGCGCATGCGCGCGAGCGTTTCGTCGCACCCGGACTGCATGGAGAGATGGAAGTGCGGGCAGACGTTGAGCTTTTTCAGGCGCTCAACGAATGTATCCGTCACGACCGTCGGCTCGAGCGAGCCGAGATGGATGCGCGCGCCGGGAGCGCCCGCGGCGACGGCCTCGAGCGCGTCGATGAGCGTTTTGCCGTTTTTGAGATCCTTGCCCCACGAGGCGATCTCGATGCCGGTGACGACGATCTCCTTATAGCCCTGCGCGGCGAGCGACGCGGCCTCCGCCGCGCACCGGTCCTCCGGCAGGGAGAGCACGCGCCCGCGCGCGAACGGAATGATGCAGTAGGTACAGAAATTGTCGCACCCGTCCTGAATTTTAAGATATGCGCGCGCGTGCCCGGCGTAGGCTCCGGCGGGCAGCTCTTCAAAGCCGGTGCGCCGGAAGGGATCGTCGAGCTTCGTTACGCTCCCTCCTGCCCCGCGCTCCGCCGCGGCGGTCTCCACGGCGCGGACAAAGCCCTGCCTGTCGCCGGTGCCAAAGAGGACGTCCGCGCCGAGCGACGCGGCTTCGGCGGCGTCCACCTGGCTCCAGCAGCCGCAGAGCGCCGTGAGCGCATCGGGGTTTTCGCGCCGGAGACGGCGCACGGTCTGGCGTGCCTTGCGCGCGCCTTCGGCTGTGACGGCGCAGGTATTGACGATCACGGCGTCCGCGCTCTCCCCTTCGGCGCACGGCGTGTGGCCGTGGCTCTGGAGAAGCTGCTCCATCGCCTCGGACTCGTACTGGTTGACCTTGCAGCCGAGAGTGGCTATAATGTACTTCATAGAAAGACGCTCCTCAAAGGATGTGTGGATATGGAAATTTATCTCGATAACGCCGCCACGACCCGCGTATGCCCGGAGGCGGCGGATGCCGCCTATAAGGTGATGACGGAAGTGTACGGCAACCCCGGCTCGACGCACAAGCTGGGGCGCGAAGCGCGCGCGGTGCTGGACGATTCCCGCAAAAAGCTCGCCGCCGCGCTCGGGTGCGCTCCCAAAGAGGTGTACTTCACCTCCGGCGGCACGGAGAGCGACAACTGGGCCATTCTGGAGGGCGCATATCTCCAGCGGCGCGTCGGGCGGCACATCATCTCCTCCGCCGTGGAGCACGACGCCGTGCGAAAGCCGCTCGAAAGGCTCGCGCGCGATGGCTGGGAGATAACGCTCCTCTCCCCCGACAGCACCGGGGCGATATCCGCCGATGCGGTGCGCGCCGCGCTCCGGGAGGATACGGCGCTCGTAACGCTCATGATGGTCAATAACGAGACCGGCGCCGTGACGGACATCGCCGGCATAGCCCGGACGCTGCGCGCGGCGAAGTCCAAAGCGCTATTGCACACCGACGCGGTGCAGGGCTTTATGAAGGAGCCGTTCTCCGCCAAAACGCTCGGCGCGGACATGATATCCGTGAGCGGCCACAAGGTCCACGCGCCCAAGGGCATCGGCGCGCTGTATATCCGGCAGGGGCTGAAGCTCCCGGCGCACATTCTCGGCGGCGGGCAGGAGGACGGACTGCGCTCCGGCACCGAGCCGATGCCGCAGATCGCCGCCTTCGGTGAGGCCGTGCGCATCGCCAAGGCCGAAATGCCGGAAGCGAACAAACGCATGGAGGCGCTGCGCGCGCAGTGCGTGCAGACGCTCGCCGACACCGTACCCGGCATTGTTTTTCTCGGCGGCGGCAGCGCGCACATTCTCTCGCTCTCCCTGCCCGGCTACCGCAGCGAGGTTTTGATGAACTATCTTGAGGCGAAGGGCATTTACGTTTCCAAGAGCAGCGCGTGCAAGCGCGGCAAGCGCAGCCATGTGCTCGAGGCCATCGGCGCGCCGGACAAGGTCATCGACGGGGCGCTGCGCGTTTCGTTCTCGCGTTACACGACCGCGGAGGAATGCGCTTATTTTTGCGAAGCGCTCGCCGCGGCGCGAAAGGAGCTCTACCCTTCCCTTTAACCAATCTATTGTACTCAAGCGCCGCCGCAGCGTCAAGAGCTGCGGCGGCGCGGTTGCTGCAACGGCAGCCAGACTATATAAAATAAAAGGTTTTCTTGCGCAAAGCCCGGCTTGCCGTGAAGCCTTTGCCGAGTGCTTTTTCTGTTTTATTGACGATGTAATGGTTTTCTACATTAAATGGCAAGGCTGACTTATGGCTGTTCTTGGCGCATTGCAAGCACCGTTTATAATAGCCTGAAGAAAAATATATGAGCTTATTGCAATTTATATTTGACATTCTGTTTGATGTAATATATACTGTACATCGTTAGGAGGACTATCTATGAGAAACTTAAAGATGAAGTTCAGAAGAATTGAATTAAATATGTCTCAAACCGAACTGGCTGAACAGGCCGGAGTCACAAGACAAACTATCGGATTGATTGAGGCAGGCGACTTTAATCCGTCTATTAAACTATGCATCGCAATATGCAAAGCTTTGGGCGTAACATTAAACGACATATTCTGGGAGGATGGAGAACATGAAAACAATTAAAAAAGACTTAGATGAATTGCAAAAGCAGATACTATCAGGAATCGAGAGCCGTGGTTTTTGGATTGCTTTCTGGGGAAGCCTTATTCTGTTGATCGTGCAAATGATATTTGCGAATAACATTATTTCTGTAATTAGCTCATGGTTATTATTTATGGTCCTTGCTATTTATGAAGCGGTTTCGTGCCTAAAAGCGGGTATTTGGAATAGCAGCTTATATATTAGCAAAAAAAGAAATGCTTTTATATCTTCAATCATTGCAATATGCATGGGGGTATTTCAATTTATACTTGTGTCTCAAAGAGGGGAAAGCACATACAAAACAATTATTGTTTTGGTTTCTGTGATAGCAGTAACATTCTTTCTTTGCTTTTCAGCTATCATAATAATAGCCAAAGCAGTGAAAAAACGTCGGGACAAACTTGACGCAGAGCCCGACGATACAATGGATAAGCAATAACCAGAGGTACAACTATATGAAAGCAAATAAAGAGATGCGAATTTTTCTTTTGATTTCGTACGATGTCCCAATTTTATTGAGCATTTTCATGTGGATTGCTCACCAGAATAATTTAAATTGCAACGCCTTTCCTATTACATGGATGTTTCTTCCTGCGGCCGCTGTTATGGTGGCAAAGAAATGCAATGAGACACCCGATCACATTTTCCCAAAAACGTTCTATTGGACATATATTGTAACTACGTTTTTGATGGTCGTTTTTTCGATCGCCAGTGCTGTTATTGATAGTTCGGTTTGGGCAATTATAATTAACGTTCTCGCCATTGTCTGCGGCGTAGTCTGCATCATAGAAATGATTGCTATGGGGAAAGAAAAACGAAGTATGGCGGGATTGTCGTTCGGAAACGATCTTAAAAAAACCGGATTTGGAATACTGCTGTTCGTTATTTTGTATGCAGTAATTTTTGCTTTGAATACTATTTTGAGTGCGTGTATCAGAGGGATGGGCTGGAGTGAATATGTCCATAGCCAAATAAATTATTTTAATCCCCTTGGTGTTATTTTGCTTATTATAAATCTGCCATTATCTTACTTGGCTTTTTTCGGCGAGGAATATGGTTGGAGATATTTTTTTCAACCAGCCTTGCAGAAAAAATATGGTTTGCGAAAAGGAGTTATACTTTTAGGCGTTCTTTGGGGATTATGGCATATTCCGCTGAATTTCCTATATTATAGCCCTAAAACCGGTGTTTTCAGTTTCATGATCCAAGTCACCCTCTGTGTTGGCATTGGTGTTTTTATGGGATGGCTTTATATGAAAACCGGCAATATTTGGTCTGTTGTAATCGTTCATTATTTGCAAAACAACATCGGCGCAATCTTTTTTGGTGCATCGCCAGTAAATGTTGTTCTGGATTTCAAGGACGTTTTGATAGCACTGATTGTGTATATGTTGGTATATCTTCCGTTCTTGAACACAAAAGAATATAAACTAAAATCAATGTCTGATTCGTCAGAAAAACTACACCTTTATTAAGCAGAAACCGGCGGACTTGTTTTTCGACAGTCTGAGGCTCCCTCCGATGAGGGGGCCTTTTTCTGTTTATGCATAAAATTAACAAAAAGTAACGTTATGTAACCCATAATATGAATATTAGGAGGCCGGACAAGCCGTATTCACTGTGGAAAACTCTGTGGGAAATGTTCAAAACTCTTTTATTTCCTATTATTTCCCGGTGCGGGACAAAAATGAATATTCATAATCTATTCATAATAGGATGAGAGGAGAAGGGAGGCGCGTCCATGCGCAGGTTCATTTGCGCGGCTCTGGCCGCTCTTTACCTCACGATACCGGCTCTCGCCGTGGAGACTCTGCCGGAGGAGAGCTTTTCGCTTTCCTGCACGGCGGCGGTGCTGATGGAACGGCAGACCGGCACGGTACTGTATGAGAAGGAAGCCCACCGGCATCTCTCCCCGGCGAGCGTGACGAAGGTGATGACGCTGCTGCTCGTGGCGGAGGCGGTCGAGAGCGGCGCGGTCTCGCCGGACGATCCCGTTACGGCGAGCCGCCGGGCGGCCTCGATGGGCGGCAGCCAGGTCTGGCTCGAGGAGGGCGAGGTGATGACCGTCGCGGAGATGACGAAGTGCGTAGCGGTCGTCTCGGCGAACGACTGCGCCGTGGCGCTCGCGGAGGCGCTCTGCGGCTCGGAGGAGGCGTTCGTCGCGCGCATGAACCGCCGCGCGGAGGAGCTGGGACTCTCCGATACGCATTTTACCAACTGCACCGGTCTCTTCGAGGACGCGGAGCACTACACCTGTGCCTACGACATTGCGGTCATGTCGCGCGAGCTATTGAAGCACGAGTTCGTCCGGCAGTATACGACGCTCTGGCAGGACACGATACGTTCCGGTGAATTCGGCCTTACGAACACGAATAAGCTTGTGCGGCACTACAACGGCTGCACGGGACTCAAAACAGGCTTCACGTCCACGGCGATGTACTGTCTGGCCGCCTCCGCCGAGCGCGGCGGCGTGGAGTACATTGCTGTCATTCTCCACGGCGAAACGAGCCAGCTGCGCTTTGACGCGGCGCGAACGCTTTTGGACTACGCCTTTGCCAATTATACGCTCGTCATGCCGGAGACCGGCGCGCCGGATGTGCCGGTCTCGCTCGGCAAGGCGGCGAGCGTGCGCGCCGTGTGCGAGAGCTCCGGTACGGTGCTCATCGAAAAGGCGCGGCAGAAGGAGCTTTCCGCCGTTTACGAGCTGCCGGAGAAGGTGGACGCGCCCGTTGCCGCCGGGCAGCTTCTCGGTACGCTCCGGTACGTTGCCGGAAACGAAACGATAGCGAGCGTTCCGATCAGCGCGGCGGAGAGCGTGGAGCGCGTCGGCGCCGGGGAGCTGTGGGTGCGGCTTGCCGCGGCGCTGTGTGGCCGGACAAATACACAATAGTTCATCTTGCAAGTGAGCGCCGGAGAGTGTACAATGTCGCCAAAGGAAGAAATTAACCGCAGGGAGGTATACCAATGATTCATGTTGATCTCACCGGCGCCGCGCCGTTCTTCGGCGCACACACCCCGGACTATGCCGCCGCGGAAGCGGCGCACCGCACGCTCAGCGAAAAGACGGGCGCGGGCTCGGATTTTCTCGGCTGGACGGAGCTGCCGCGCCGCATCCGCGAAACGGAGCTTGCGCGCATTCTCGCCGCGGGCAAAACGATCCGTGAAAAGGGCGACGCGCTCGTCGTTGTCGGCATCGGCGGATCGTATCTCGGCGCACGCGCGGCCTATGAGCTGATCGGCCGGCGCGAGGGCGGCGCGGAGCTGCTCTTTGCCGGAAACGGGCTTTCCGCAGCCACGCTCCGCGACACGATCGAAAAGCTCGGAGACCGCGACTTCTGCGTGAACGTCGTTTCCAAATCCGGCACGACGCTTGAGCCGGCGCTCGGCTTCCGCGTGTTCCGCGATCTTCTCGTAAAGAAATACGGCGAGGAAGAGGCCAACTCCCGCATCTTCGCCACGACCGACGCGCGCCGCGGCGCTCTCAAGAGCGAGGCGGACGCCGCCGGGTGGGAGAGCTTCGTCGTTCCCGACGACGTCGGCGGGCGCTACAGCGTGCTCTCCGCCGTCGGCCTGCTGCCGCTCTGCGCCGCGGGCATCGACATTGAAAAGATCCTCACCGTCGCCGAGGAGACGTCCGCCTCTCTCGACGAGCGCAGCGAGGCGAACCCCTGCTGGCAGTACGCCGCCGCGCGCCAGGCGCTCTATAAGAGCGGCAAGGCCGTGGAGATCCTCGCGTGCTACGAGCCGCGCTTCCGCATGATGGCGGAATGGTGGAAGCAGCTTTACGGCGAATCCGAGGGCAAGAACGGTCTCGGCATTTTCCCGGCGAGCGTGGAATATAACGCCGATCTGCACTCCATGGGCCAGTACATCCAGGAAGGCCCGCGCCATCTGATGGAGACGGTCGTAAGCTTTGCTTCTCTCCCCGGCGGATACACCGTTCCCGCCGACGCGCACGACGGCGACGGACTCAATTATCTCGCCGGACACGATTTCAACGAGATCGCCGCCATTGCCCGCGCGGCGGTAAAGACCGCGCACATCGAGGGCGGCGTCCCCAATCTCGCCATTGAGGTCACGGACATGGCCGAGACCGGCTTTGCCGAGCTCGTATGCTTCTTTGAGCTCGCCTGCGGCATTTCCGGCTATATGGAGGGCGTGAACCCGTTCGATCAGCCGGGCGTGGAGGCATATAAAAAGCTCATGTTCCGCGGTCTTGCCGCGCTCAAATGAAGAACATTCGATGAACATTCGAAAAGCGCCTTGCAACGGGCGGCGGAAGATGATAGAATACTGAAAAAGAAGTGTTCGCATCTTTCTTTCAAAATTACAAATGAGGTGATTTCCTATGGTTAAACTCATCATGGGTCTGTCCGGCTCCGGCAAGACCAAGACCCTGATCTCTCTCGTCAGCGAAGCCATTGAAAAGGAACAGGGCAATGTTGTCTGCATCGAAAAGAGCCGGCATCTGACCTATGATATTCCCTATCAGGCGCGGCTGATCCGCACCGACGATTACGGCGTCCGCGGCAACACGATGCTGCTCGGCTTTCTGTGCGGCCTGCACGCCGGCAATTACGACATCACCCATTTCTTCATCGACGATCTCAACAAGATCCTCGACGACCGCTCCAACGAGGCGCTGGAGAAGTTTCTCGACACGCTCTCCGCGTTTGGCGAGCGCGAGAACATCAACTTCACCATCACCATCACCGCCGATCCTTCCGGCGCGGGCGACGGTCTGAAGAAATATTTCTGATATGCGGCTCGACAAGTGGCTGAAGGTCTCGCGGCTCATCAAGCGCCGCACCGTGGCACAGGAGGCGTGCGACGGCGGGCATGTGTCCGTCGGCGGGCGCGTCGCCAAGCCCTCCACCGATGTGAAGGTCGGCGACGTGATCGAGATCCGCTTCGGCGCGAAAACGCTGCGGGCGGAGGTCCTCTCCGTGCAGGAAACGGTCAAAAAGGACGATGCCGCCGCAATGTACCGCGAACTGTGATAAAAAAACGCATTCTCTGTTTCGGCAGAGAATGCGTTTTGCTTTTTGGGGGTTCTTATTTCTCATCCCCGGCGTGCGGCTCCGCTACGCGGAGCATGCGGAAGCCCTCGCCGTGGACCTCGTTGGATTCGAGAATGATGGTGAATGACGCCGGGTCGAGCAGCTTTACCTCGCGGGTAATGGTGAACATCTCCTTGCCGGAGCAGGCGCACAGCACCACATCGCGGTGATCCTTCCGGAAGCCGCCGCGCGCGTCGATGATCGTTGTGCCGCGGCCGCAGAGCTCGTCGATCCGCTCCGTGACGGCTTCGCCGTGGTCGGTGACGATGAGCGCGAGCTTTCCGGCGTTCGCGCCGTACATGATCTTGTCGGCAATGACGGCGAAAATGAGGTCGATCATCATGCCGTAGACGATGCCGTCAAAATCGCGGAAAATGATGCCGCCGAGCACCACAACGATGCCGTCCGTGAGCATGATGAACCGGCCGAGCGGCAGGTGCGGGTGCTTGGCCTTGAGCGCCATTGTGATGAAGTCCGCGCCGCCGGTGGAGGAGTTGCGCATATAGATGAGCGCGTAGCCCAGCCCGCCGAGCACGCCCGCGCAGATGGCGGCGACGAGCCGCTCGCCGGTGTACTGCGGCAGCATCGGGGCTATGTAATCCACGAAAAGCGAGGAGAGGATCATGCACCGCACGCTGCAGAGGAAAAACCGCCGCCCGAGCACCCGATAGCAGAGGATCGCCACAGGGATGTTGAGCACAATGGTCATCACGCCGATGGGCAGATCGAACAGGCGGTATAAGATCAGCGCGAGACCGGAAAAGCCGGTCATCGGGAACTTTGCGGGCAGCGCGAAGTTATAAATGGCGACGCCGGTCAGTATGCTTCCCGCGATCTCCACGAGCGTATCAAATAACCATGTTTTCCCGAACAGCTTTCCCACGATGACCATCTCCCTTTCTTTTCCTTTTGTCAAAAAAGAGCGGACGCGAATTATGAGACCGATTCGCATCCGCTCTTTTTCATTTTATCATGCAAAGGATTTGCTTGTCAATTCCGCCAAAAGCACGGCGTGATATTTTTACAATTCGACGAGCTCATACTCGCGGCTGCCGACGCCGAGAGCGGCGGCGCACTCGAGCGTGTGGATGCCGTGGAGCGACTCCACGCGCTCGATGAAATGCTCCCGGCCGGGGTCGTCCGTCGCGGCATAAATGAGATCGATGCACGCCTGATCGACCGCGACCGGGTCGAGCGAGGCGAGAATGCCGATGTCCTTCATGCAGGGGTCCTCCGCCACGGCGCAGCAGTCGCAGTCCACGGAGAGGTTTTTCATCACGTTCACAAACGCCATGCTGCCGTGGAAATAATCCACAACGGCGCTTGCCGCGTCCGCCATGCCCGCAAGGAACACGTCCTGCGCCGGAAGGCTGTTCCAGAATTGGCTCTGGTCGGTCGTCGTGCCGCCGGAGTGGATCCACACCTTGCCCGCAGTGGAGGCGCAGCCGATGGAGAGCTGCTTGAGCGCTCCGCCGTAGCCGCCCATCGGGTGGCCCTTGAAGTGGGAGAGGACGAGCATGGAGTCGTAGTTTTCGATGTCCTTGCCGACGATGTCCTTTTTCAGCACGCTGCCGTTCGGAATGGGAAGCTCCAGATCGGGGCCTTCGGCATCAAGAATGTCCACGTCGAACACCTCCGACCAACCGTGCTTGCGCAGGAGGCGGCGGTGCTGCTCGGTATTGTTGCGCGCGCCCTCATACGCCGTGTTGCACTCGACGACGGTGCCGTTCACCGCGTCTACAACGCTCTTCCAGAATTCGGGGTGCAGAAAGTTCTGGTTGCCCTCCTCGCCGGAGTGCACCTTGACCGCGATCTTGCCCGGAAGTTCCTTGCCGAGAGCGCGGTAAAGCTCCAGCACCTTTTCCGGCGTGATCTCGCGGGAGAAATATACGATCGGCTTCATTCGTGTGCCCTCCTTGTCAACGCTTGTTTTTCCGCTTCGCGATGGATTCCTTGACCGACTGCACAAGATCGCCGATCACCGGCAGCGGTTCCCGTTTGCCCTTGAGAACGCTCACAATGCCCTTGATCGCGCCGATGGTGCAGATGATGCCTCCGACGGTGCCGACCCAGCCCCACAGGTTGCCGAGCAGACTCGTAAGAATACCGAAGATGATGAGCCCGAGCCCCTGCTCCGTGTGGTATTTCATGAAAGGGTCATCCTTCTGCGTGATGGCAGGGATGAGCCAGAAGGGGCCGAGATACGAGAATACGGAGAGTTTCTGCCGCTCGACCGACTCCGCAGCCTGACGGCGCATCGTCTCGTCCGCGGGCGAGTACGTCCGCTGCTGTCCGGCGTTTTGGGCGTTCGGCTGCGCCGAGCCGGTGCGCTGCGAGGTGTACTGCGCCTGCGCGGCTCCGGCCGTGCGCTGGGAGGTGTACTGTCCCTGCGCCGGGCCGCCGGTGTGCGTCTGCTGCCACGGGTCCTGCTGCCAGCGCTTCTGCTGCTCGGCATAGCGGCGTTCGGCTTCTTCTCTTGCCTTTTGCTGCGCCTCTTCCTGCGCTCTGCGCGCGGCTTCTTCCCGCTCACGGCGCGCCTGTTCGGCGGCACGGCGGCGCTCTTCCTCGGCGGCGCGCTGCGCGGCTTCCGCCGCCTTCTTCGCTTCGGCCTCCGGGTCGTAGCCGCAGGCAGGGCACTCGGTTTCCCCGATCGGGATATACGCACCGCATTTATCGCAGAAACTCAACGGGAACCCCCCTTTAATAACATAGTTTTCCTTATACAGTATAGCGCGCTTCCCCTCCGATTGCAAGGGCGTCCCAGCGGATGAACGAAAAACGCAGGGCGTGGCGCACCGGCCCCGCCCTGCACAGCCTGTCGAAAAAGCCTCGCAGAGTTTGCGCCCGCAGGCGCAAATAAAGTGCAAAACATTTTTGCCGGCGGCGTGTACGTCGGCAAAAATACTTCTCGGCTCGCAAACGTGCGAGCGTAAGCGAGTGCGCTGCGGCGAGCCGCAGCCTTTTCAAACGAGAGCCCAACGCAGTGGGTCTCGTTTGAGAGCTTGTCAAAAATACTTTTTTGACAAGCTCCGCAGGGCGGGCACACCGGCCCCGCCCTGCGGGCATATTCTTTCTCAATTCGCCATTTTTTACTCGCGCGTCAATCCATCTCCGGGCGCTCGCCGCCGTAGAAAACACGGCGGCTCAGTCTTCGCGGCTTTTCGTGAACAGACGGTAAAGATGCAGCACCGCCGCGTACAGCACACCCGCGACCGGCCAGACGATCCATGTGTTCTTCCAGTCCTCGGTCGTGAAGTTCCAGCCGAGATACACAGCCACAGCGAGCGTCCAGTAGGCAGCGGAAAGTGCCTTCTCCTTTTGGTTGCGCTTTTTCTCCGCCGGAGCGTAGTCGCCGGACTGCAAAATTTTCTGCATGCCCGCCCAGCGGACGCCCGTCACAACGAAAACCGCCGCGCCGACCCCGGCAAGGAACAGCATTCCGCACACCGCGAGGATCATCGCAAGATCGCTCCCCTGCGCCACGCCGATGAAGATCGGCACCGGAGAGAGGATGCAGAGCATCGTGCCGACCATGTTGCAGCGAGCATACGTGCTTTTATACTGCCGCTGCCGCTCGCTCACCATGCCCGTCACGCCGTACTCCGTGTCAAACGGCTCCTTATCAAGGAACGCATAGGGAGCGTTTTTAAAGCTGCAGGAGAGAAAAGCCGCGACCGCCGCTGCGATAAAGAGGAACAGCACGATAAGCCCTGCGGCCGAAGCGGTGTTTTCCAAAATGCCGTAAGCCGGGCTCTCGGCGAGCGCGCTGAGGATCAGCAGCGGAATGACCGAGACGATGCAGAGAAACGTCGCCGCCGCCATACGCACGGAGGCAGTTTTTCGCAGGGCCAGATATTCGTTGGCCTCGGCGAGCGTGAGCCGCCGGATGGCGGAATCCTCGCCGGATGTGAATTCCTCACTCTCCAATTCGTCCTTGAGAAGATAGTCTGTCGTAACGCCGAAGAGAGCGCCGAGCATCAGGATCTTTTCAAGATCGGGCACGGTCTGCGCGCTCTCCCATTTGGACACCGCCTGCCGCGATACGTTCATTTTCTCCGCCAGCTCTTCCTGCGACCAGCCGTTCTTTCTCCGCAGCCGGATGATCTTGTCCGCCAGGATCATATTCGTTTCCTCCGTTTCGTAGCGCTTATGCCGCGCCGTGATGTTGGAGTCAATGTACCGTTTTTCCGGGTTGCAAGCCACCAATTGACAGCTTGAAATCCGTCAACCGCCGGTTGACAAAGCCGTTTTTGCACCGGAAGCCGCCGTATTTCCATGGCTGTCACAGGCCAAAGCACGCCCGTCCGGTTTTTCGGATGATCTCCGCCATCAAGGTTTCTTTTTCCGGATCGTTCATCGCCATAGCGTTTTGGAAGAGCCGGATTTCATCAAGGTATATCTTTTTGCATCCGGAGGTCAGGTACGGAGCGTCCGCGAGGACTTTCATGTACTCGCCGCAGATTTCCGGAATTTCGGAATACCGCTTTTCGTAAAAGGCCGTTGCCAGCCGGAGCCGCTGCACGAACACATCGGATATACGGCATTCGTGCGGCGAGAAAAGCGCCCGATGACTCACCTGAGTGAAAAAGGTATCGGGAGAAGTAATCGTTTGAAAGCACGGGAAAATGTCATTCGATAGTATTGACATCCATTCACCGGCCAGTCCCGCCGCGTTTCCCGCGCCTCCATCCCGCTCCGCCGCCCCGACGGTCAATCGGGTACCATAGGTCATATAGCAAAACTCCGTCGGCACATACAGCGGAAGCACAAAGCAGTTTGAATATACCGTTCCGGTGGGCATCTCCAGATTCATGCCGAAAGCCATGTCGTTCTCTATCCGGTAAAAGATGCCCTTCTTAAAAGCAAAGCCGTTCGCTTTCATAAAACTCTGCGCATTTTTCCGGATCCTTTCACAAAATGTCATCCCGTTTGCTCCTTTTCCACGGAAGCGATCCTTATTCTCTGAATTTATCCCGCACGTCGAAGCTGTGCCAGGAACCAATTCAAATCCGTCTCCGGATCATCCGTGTCCTCATACAGCGTAACATGAAGTTTGAAAAAGCTCCGGAATACCGACGATATCATCCACTGCGCGGACAAAGGATAATAATCCGCTTCCCCGTCCGCGCTGTCAATTTGAACTTCCTTTCCGTCTTTCAGAACGGTACAGTATACATAGCACTGGTACCCGTTTTGGAAAGGCGTTCTTTGGAACCCGGCAGTGTCATTCGGAAAACACGACCACATAAGACCGGTCTTCAGAGAGACGCCGTTTTCCTCAAAGAGTGGCTTATATTCCTTTATTTTTTCGAGATACAGCGCCAGCATATGATCCTCATGGAAAATTATCTGCTCATCCAGTTCCTTTGTATATATCATTTTCTTCATGGTTTTCCCCCATGCCGTCTGCCGATTCAATCCAGATATAAATCAAACTGCATGCCTGCGCCCATTTTGCTCCAGAAGGAAACGCTTTCGCTCGGAAACGCTATCACCGGCAAATCGTTCGACTCCGCATAGACACGCAAGCTGCGGATATTGCTTCGTGATCTACGATCACAGTTCCGTCTGCATCGGTTATTTCTGCAATATAATAAACTTTCGCATTCAGACTTTACGGCATCTCGGAGCCGTTATTCAGCCGCTCCTCTGATAAAAAAGACACGACGCCCGGGAGAATGAAGGTCTGTGCGAACATTCCGGTTGGAGGTCGTGTCTATAAAATAATTATACGGATCGATCCGAAAAAAGCAAGAAAAATCGACCGAACAGGGCGCACGGCTATGCGCAGAAGCGGTGCTTGCCGATCTGCACGATCAGCGGACGCGACCAGATCCACTTACTCGTCGCCGTGACGGGATTGAAGTAGTAGATCGCGCCGCCGGTCGGATCGTAGCCGTTCATGGCGTCGCGCGCGGCGGCGTAGGCGCTCTGCGCGACCGGCTCGTCGAACTGCCCGTCGTCGAGACAGGAGAACGCCCCGCGCTGATAGATGACGCCGGAGAGCGTGTTCGGGAACGCCGGATGCGCGATGCGGTTCATCACGACCGCGCCCACGGCGACCTGTCCCTCGTAGCTCTCGCCGCGCGCCTCGGCGGAGATGAGCCGCGCGAGCAGCGCCACGTCGCCGGAGGTGTTCTGCTCGATGAGCCCCGCGGACGAGATGCCGAGCGCCGCGAGCGTCTCCGCGCCCGCCTTGCCGTCGGCGGCGAGACCGTTTTTCTGCTGGAAGAGCAGCACCGCCGCCTCCGTGCGGCTGCCGTAAACGCCGTCCACGTCGGCGCTGTAGTAGCCCCAGTCCTTGAGCTTCTGCTGAATTTCGGAAACGACACTGCCGGTAGAGCCACGCTTGTACGACGCCGCGTCCGCCCTCTGTGCGAGCGTGATGACCGCTATATTCACCGCGAACAGCACCGCGATCGCAATGCAGGCGCGTTTTATTCCATATTTTGTCATAAAAACCCCTCCAAACCGTTTTTCATAGTTTGGAGGGGTGCAATTTGTTTTATGATGTCAAATTTTAGTTTTTCTTTGCGCGGACTTCCTCGTTCACGCGCGCGATGAAGTCGTCGAGAGCCATGACGCCCTCGTCACCGCCGCGGCTGCGCACCGCGACCGTGCCGCTCTCGGCTTCCTTGTCGCCGAGAATGAGCAGATACGGGATCTTCTGGCTGCGGCCTTCGGCGATCTTCTTGCCGATCTTCTCGTTGCGAAGATCCTTCTCCACGCGCAGCCCGGCAGCGTCAAGCGCGGCGGCGACCTTTTCGGCGGCCTCGTTCGCGCGGTCGGTGATCGTGAGAACGCGCACCTGCACGGGCGCGAGCCACACCGGGAACGCGCCGGCGTAGTGCTCGGTGATGATGCCGATGAAGCGCTCGATGGAGCCGAGAACGACGCGGTGGATCATGACCGGGCGGTGCTTCTCGCCGTCCGCGCCGGTGTACTCCAGCTCAAAGCGCTCGGGAAGCTGCATGTCGAGCTGGATCGTGCCGCACTGCCAGGTACGCCCGAGGCTGTCGGCCAGATGGAAGTCGAGCTTCGGGCCGTAGAACGCGCCGTCGCCCTCATTGATGACGTAGCTCTTGCCCATCTCGGTCACGGCGGCCTTGAGCGTTTCGGTGGCGAAATCCCAGTCCTTCACATCGCCCATGTGATCCTCGGGCATCGTGGAGACCTCGATCTCATAGCGCAGGCCGAACACGGAGTAGACCTCGTCGAACAGGCGGACGACATTCTTGATCTCGTCCTTCATCTGCTCCCAGGTCATGAAGATGTGCGCGTCATCCTGCGTGAAGCAGCGGACACGGAAGAGGCCGTGCAGCGCGCCGGAAAGCTCGTGGCGGTGGACAAGGCCCAGCTCGCCCACGCGCAGCGGCAGATCGCGGTAGGAGTGCGGCTCGGACTTGTATACGAGCATGCCGCCCGGGCAGTTCATCGGCTTGATGGCGTAGTCCTCGCCGTCGATGACGGTGGTGTACATGTTCTGCTTATAGTGCTCCCAGTGGCCGGAACGCTCCCACAGCGCGCGGTTGAGGATCATCGGCGTGGAGATCTCGACATAGCCATAGCGCTTGTGCACCTGACGCCAGTAGTCGATGAGGGTGTTGCGCAGCACCATGCCCTTCGGCAGGAAGAACGGGAAGCCGGGGCCTTCGTCCATGAGCGTGAAGAGGCCGAGCTCCTTGCCGAGCTTGCGGTGGTCGCGCTTCTTGGCTTCCTCGATGCGGGCGAGGTACTCGTCGAGCATGTCCTTGCTCGGGAAGCTCACGGCATAGAAGCGCTGGAGCATTTTGCGCTTGGAATCGCCGCGCCAGTAGGCGCCCGTGACGTTCGTGATCTTGATGCCGTTGCCCTTGATACGGCCGGTGGAATCAAGATGCGGACCGGCGCACAGATCGGTGAACTCGCCCTGACGGTAGAAGGAAATGACGGCATCCTCCGGCAGATCGTTGATCAGCTCGACCTTGTAAGGCTGTTCGGCCTTTTCCATGAGCGCGACGGCCTCGGCGCGGGGCAGCTCAAAGCGCTCGAGCTTCAGCTTTTCCTTGCAGATTTTGCGCATTTCCTTCTCGATGGCTTCAAAGTCGTCGGGAGAGAAGGTGTGCTCGCTGTCGATGTCGTAATAGAAGCCCTCTTCGATCGCGGGGCCGATGGCGAGCTTCGTGCCCGGGTACAGGCGGCAGATCGCCTGCGCCATGACGTGCGAGCAGGTATGATGGTACGTTTTGCGGTATTCGGGATTTTCCCAGCTGTAAGCGTTCTCTTCCATGATGTCTCCTCCGATGTATATTACTCTTTTGCAAACAAAAAAGCACGCCCGCGCCAAAAACGGCACAGGGGTGCTTTGAAAACACGGTTCCACCCTGTTATTTCACTCATTGACCCATAACGCGGTCAAACGGGCGGGCATTTCCTCCCACCGGCTCCGGGACGGTCGATACCGGGCTCGTCCGCAGGACGCTTTCACCAAAGCGCGTCCCTCTCTGCGCTGACTTCTCCGGGCGTTTCCCTTCAACGCCTATGTCGGGACTATACACCCAAAAAATGCGGGTGTCAAGCCCCCTGCGCCGCACGCTGCAAAAGCGCCGCCAGCGCGAACAGCACGGGCTGATGCACAAGATAGATAAGGAGCGAGCGGCGGCTCATCCACGCAAGAGCGCGCGGCGCGCTTGCGTACTTCTTCTCCGGCGGCATATCGCCGAGCCTCTCCCCTGCCGCAGCCGCGGCGAAAAAGAGCGCGCCCCACGGCAGCAGCGGATAATAATCCGCCGAGGCAAACGCCGCCGTGCGCAGCCCGAACGGAAAAAGGAACAGCACGCCCACCCGCACACGGATGGGCAGCATGAACGTCAGTGCAAAAATGAGCAGCGCCGCGCCGCAGGCATAGATTCCCGGGAGAGCCTCCCAGCGTCTGCGCGCCGCAGCATACAGCAGCATGCACACGCCGAGCAAATGCAGTATGCCCCAGTATACGGGAGCGCCGATAAGATATGTCACCGCGGACACAAGAAGCGCCGCGGCAAGCACGATGAGCCCCCGGCGCAGAGGGCGCTTCGAGAGACGCGCGCATACGCCGGAGATCGCGATAAAGCTCCCGGCGATCATATACCGCGCAAGCTCCATAATGCCGCTTTGCATAAGCAAGTCCGGCACAAGCCCCACCGACGCAAGGTCAAAAAGAAAGTGCCATACGATCATGGCGAGCAGCGCCGCTGCCCGCCATGTATCGAGAAAGCCTATGCGTTTTTCGCTCACTTGGAAACGTTGAAGCGGAAGAGCGTCACGTCGCCGTCGTGCATCACGTAGTCCTTGCCCTCAAGCCGGACAAGGCCCTTTTCCTTGGCCGCGGCCATGCTGCCGCAGGCTTTGAGATCGTCAAACGCCACGATCTCGGCGCGGATGAAGCCCTTTTCAAAGTCGGTGTGGATCTTGCCGGCGGCCTGCGGCGCTTTGGTGCCGCGGCGGATCGTCCAGGCGCGCACCTCGTCGCTGCCCGCCGTCAGGAAGGAGATAAGACCCAGCAGCTCATAGGACGCCTGAATGAGACGCTGCAATCCGGATTCGGTCATGCCGAGCTCTTCCATGAACACGGCACGCTCCTCCTCATCCAGCTCCGCGATCTCCTGCTCAAACCGGGCGCACACCGGCAGCACGCGGCTGCCCTCGGCGTCCGCGAGCGCCTTGACCTGCTGATAGTAGGCGTTGTTCTCCGCCCCGGCGGAGAAGCCGTCCTCGTCGAGATTCGCGGCATAGATGATGGGCTTGTTGGTGAGAAGGTCGGACGCGGCGATGATCTCGCGCTCCTCCTCGTCGGCTTCAAAGCTGCGGGCGGAACGTCCGCCGTCCATCCACTCGATGAGACGGCCGAGGACCTCGGCTTCCTTTTTGAATTTCTTGTCGCCGCTCTTGGCGTTTTTCTCCGCTTTGTCCTGGCGGCGGCGGAGCATTTCGATGTCGGCGAGGATGAGCTCGAGATCGACGGTCTCAATGTCGCTCACGGGGTCGTGTGAGCACTCGTGGCGGATGATGTCGGCATTATCAAAGCAGCGGACGACGTGAACGATGGCGTCCGTGTTGCGGATGTCACCGAGGAACTTGTTGCCGAGACCTTCGCCCTGCGACGCGCCCTTGACAAGACCCGCGATATCCACGAACTCGATCGTGGCGGGGGTGTATTTCTTCGGCTGGTACATCTCCGCGAGATAGTCCAGCCGCGCGTCCGGCACGGTGACAACGCCGACGTTCGGCTCGATCGTGCAGAACGGGTAGTTCGCCGACTCCGCCCCGGCGTTCGTCAGCGCATTGAAAAGCGTGCTCTTGCCCACGTTGGGCAGACCCACGATACCAAGTTTCATAGCTTCGTTTATCTCCTTGCGGTGAATTGGCTCTGTAACAGGGGAATTATAGCAGATTTTTTCCCATCTCACAAGCGGTATTTACGCTTTTGTATCCGGCGTGGGTGAGATCGCTCTTGCGGCGATACTTGAGCGGGATACGTCGGCGTTTTCTTATTCCGTATAGGAAAATATCTCTTCCACGGTGACGTGAAAGACCTTGGCGATATCCATGGCCAGCTTCAGCGAGGGGTTATACCGTCCCCGCTCAAGATTGACGATCGTTTCGCGCCGGACACCGACGAGGTCGGCAAGCTCTGACTGCGTAAGTCCCTGCTTTTCCCGGTATTCCCGGATCTTGGTCGTCAGCGCCATCTCAGACTCCCTTTTTATCCATAAAGCAGAACAAAACCGTGCGGATGACCGCGAGCAAAACCAGCGTCCCCATCAGGCCGTAGCCGATGATCTCCGTAGAGATCGCAAATCTCCCGGCGGCGCAGACAAAGCCGAGCGCCACGATCAGCCCAACGACGATCTTCAGGCAGATCGCATCGCACCGTTTGAGATTTGCCTCCGACATCTCATCCGGCTCTTCCTGCTTATATTTTTTGACGCGGATAGAACGGGATACAAAATAAAAGAACGCGAAAACATCAATGACGTACTGGCTGGCCGTATAATAGTCCTTCCAGTCGTTCCGCGCCCACAGCCAATATGTCATGGCAAGAAGAACGGCATAAACAATCTTGTCCGCAACCAGTTCCCGCAGCGATACTTTTTTCATTTTCATATAATGCCCCCACATAATGCAGCAAGTGATATATTTATCACATTCGATGTGGTAAATATATCACTTTACAGTTTCCATGTCAATAGCAATATGCGAAAAAAATCACACATCAGACCGGCGCTGCTGCCGGAGCTCTTCACGTTTTTTCTTCGCGGCATTGTCGAGCAGCACGCCGGCCAACAAACCGAGACTGATGCCGGGCGCCAAGCCCCAGACCATCTGGCCGCACATCTGTCCAACGGACATACCGATGGCGATACCAAACAGCATATAGATGGATACCTGGCTGGAAAGCGGGCTCTCCAGCACAAAGCGCGGGCCTTCCTCCCTCGTTGTTCCGTCCGGCACAAAGCCGCACTTTTCGAGAACACGCTGCGAAGCCTTGTTCTCCGGGTCTGTTTCGGCCTCCACAAACACCACATCCTTCTGCTGAAACGCCCATTGTGTCATGGCCTGCACCGCTTCGGTGGTATAGCCCTGCCCCTCGTACTCCGGCAGAACACCGTACCCGATCTCCACAGCATGCTTTTTGACCGGCCCTTTGAAGCCAAGATCGCCAACATACTCCTGCGCATCTTTCAGCACCATCGACCACGGCGCGTACCAGACCCGGTTTCCCGGATCGCTTTTGCCGCCGGAGAGCATTTCGCCGTAAGCGGCGCGAAGCTCGTCGGAAGGCGTGCGCTCGATCAGCGCTTCGATCTCCGCGTCCGACATGGGACACAGCGTCAATCTCTTTGTTTTGATTTCCGTTTTCATGGTATATCCTTCTTTCCGCACGGGTCAAACTTCGATTTCATATCCATATTCGTGCAGCACAAAGCCATTTACGGAATTGCATCGGAATCATTCATAATGCTTCCCCATGATCTTCCGATTTCCTGCATTGTTTCGTATTTCATCTTTTCATCCCCAGCGCCTTTGACAGTCGGAACGGGGCATGACGTTTCGTCATACCCCGTTAAATATTCCGGTTTTAAAATATCTTCGAGAGCAGCACCGCCGCCGCGACGACCGCGGCGAGCGCCACGGCGTAGAGCGTGCCGGTCACAAGCGGTTTTTTCGGGTGCGAGATGCGCCCATACTCGTCGTTCTCCGGCGGCACGGGGCTGGGCAGCGGCAGCTCGCTCTCGAGCTGCGCCACGGCTTCCTCCTCGGAAAGTCCCTGCTCCTTCAATGCCGTGAGCTTTTTCTGATATTCTACGATCTTATCCAGCTTTTCCTCCGCTGGAAGCTGGTTGAAGCGCTTTTCCAGTTGAGCAAAAAATTCCGCTCCGGTCGCCATAGGTCGTTCCTCCTTTAATTCTCCGGTCACAGAAGCTCCCGGTAGTACAATCCGCCGGTGCGCTCCCGCTCCGATTTTCTTCCCGCGCGGTAATCCGCCGCGACGGCGGCGCACTCCGCCGCCGATTCACGCGTGAACCACAAAATGCAGTGATCCAGGCCGCGCAGGTCCTTATCCGCAATGTGCAGCGGCACGCTGTTCAAAAGCGTCGAATACTTTTTCTCCCCGCACTCGACCGGGAATTTGACGCCGCGCCGGTCGGTGAGCTCGCCTCTCGCGCGGCACGCCGCGCAGCCGATCTGCGCGCGGAGCGGGCAGTTCCGGAAATGCATGAGCGGCAGACGCCCGTAGACGATCGCGCCGATGGGGATTCTACCCCCGAGCGATTTGATGCCGCGCATCGAAAGCTCAAACGAAGCGGTGACGCTCGCAAGCCCCTCTTCATCATAGTGGCGCAGCGCCTCGGTGTTGAGGATGTTGAGCCCCGCGCCGCCGTGCAGCGTGAGTCCCCGGCGGCGTGTGAGCGGAATGGCGTAGATGTTGTCGCCGTACACCTCGCGCAGCCCGGCCTCTTTCAGCGCCGCGAGACGCGCTTCCAGCGCTTCCTCGTCCGCAGGCCAGAGGATCGCCGGGAGGACGCCGATGAGCCGTTCGCCGAACGTTTCAATGATCTCCGGCGTAATGCGTTCCACGGGCAGGAGGATCTTATCAAAGCTCTCCCCTGCGGGGATCTGCGAAAGCTCCGCAAAGCGCGCCCACAGTGCGCCGGTGCGGCTGCGGTCCCGCTTTTCCGGTACCGCCGGCGCGGGAGCGTCGGATCGGGGCCACGGCTTTGCCGCGCCGCGCGCGTCCAGCAGCTCGGAGAGCGCCTCGCGCCGCAGCGCGTTGAGCGCGCTCGCCGGGAGCATGTATCCGGACGCGATATTGGCGGCGAAGTCCGTCACGGCAAACGGCGTGCCGCCGGTCTTGACAAGATTCTTTTCGGCGCTCGCAGCATCGAGCGCTCGGTTGATCGCCTTTTCGGGCGCATCGCCCGTGACAGTGCGGGCATTCTCCCCGTCCGACACGGTGAGCGCGCTCTCTGTTTCCGTCAGTGAAAACGCCATCGAAACGCCGACGCGCGGCGTCTCCTTTTCATAGAGCGCGGCAAGCGACTTGAGTACCTTGTCGGCGCTCTGCACATCGTCCTTGGTGCGGTAGCCGAACATGGTCTTATCGCGTTTGCCTGTGAGATACCCGTCCGTAAAACCGCTGCGGGAGAACACGGCGCGGAGCGTATCCTCGTCGTAAGCCTCTCCCGTGAGCGCCTCGCGGCAGGCGGTCACAACCGCGGCAACGTATTCTGGGCGCTTCATGCGCCCTTCGATCTTGAACGTTGTGATCCCGGCGTCCGCCATCTCCTGCGCATGGCGCAGCAGGGACATGTCCTTGAGCGAGAGAACATGGTCGCCCTTGCCGCAGCGCCAGTCGAGCCGGCACGGCTGCGCGCACAGGCCGCGGTTGCCGCTGCGTCCGCCGAGCATGGCGGAAAGATAGCACGCGCCCGAAACGCTCATGCAGTGCGCGCCGTGGACAAACGCTTCCGCCCCCGCCGTTGTAAGGCGGGAGGCGATCTTTTCCATTTCGGAGAGCGTCAGCTCGCGCGCGAGGACGATCGTCTCGCAGCCGAGATCCTGTAAATACAGCGCGCCGTCCAGATCGTGCACGGCGGTCTGCGTGGAGGCGTGGCGCGGCAGCGCCGGATACCGGTCGCGGAAAAGGCGCATAACGGCGGGATCCTGCAATATCACGGCGTCCGCACCGGTCTCGGCGATGGCGTCTGCTTCCTCGATAAGCGCGTCCATCTCGCCGTCGGTCACGAGAGTGTTGACCGTGACGAATACCTTTGTACCGCGCTCATGGCAGAATTTCACCGTTTCCGGCAGGGCGAGATCGTCAAAGTTTTCGGCGTTGCGCCGGGCGTTGAAGTTTTTCGCGCCGAGATACACGGCGTCCGCGCCGCAGCGCACCGCCGCCGTGACCGCGGCAAAGCCGCCCGCCGGGGCGAGGATGATCGGTTTTGTCATAAAAGATCTTTTTCCTCCGCTCGTTTTTCCCGCAGGAACATGAGAAGAAAGCTCACCGTGAGCAGCGCGCACGATATCCAGATCGTCCGCTCGCCGGCGCGCGCCGTGATCCACGCGCCTGCGCCCGCACCGAGAGCAAAAATGCCGATCACGCCGAAATAGGTCAGCGCGCGGCGGAGCACGGCGGGGGTTTTATCGTGGAAATACTCGCACAGCGCTTCCGTGCCGCTGCGGAGATTGCCGATGCACATCGTGCTCGCGTAGGCGTGGCCGCGCACCTTGCGGAAGGTCTGCACCTGCATGGCACAGACGAACGACACAAGCATGTTGGCCGCCATGTTCCGCTCCTGCGGCAGAAAGCCGACGAGAAAGAGCAGCACGATCTCCGAGAGGATGATGAGCTGCCGCCAGTGGATCTTTTCCATGCGCTTAAAGCGCCGGTGGATGCACTCGGCAACGAATACCCCGAGCGCGAACGAGAGCACCGGCACGAGATACCGCACGGCGCGCGCCGTGTCGCCCTCAAAAAGATAGGCGCTCAAAAGGACGATGTTGCCGGTCTGCGCATTGGCAAACACCTTGCCGCGGCAGAGATAGGTATAGGCGTCCTGCAATCCGCCGGAGAGAATGATGAACGAAGCCGTCAGCAGCGAGTCAGACATCTGACCGCGTGCGGCACGATGGGAGGATGACATGTGTTTCGCCCCGAATTTCAAGTAGAATACATTATATTATGTCACACTCCGCCCTTTTTCGCAAGAGCGCCGCAGCGAAAATGAACAGCGCCCCGTTTGTCAGACTGTATGGCCGCGCATTTCAAGATGCCTGCGCAGCCCCTGTAAAAATTTTGCCTGAAAAATATCCCCCCGGGAGGCTTCCTCGGGATAAAATCCTATATTAAAATATGATTATATATCGCCTGATTCCAACGCAACAGCACAGCGTTTCATAAAAAACCGCACATAGTTCTTTCTTGCAGGGCTATAGAAAAACGTCGATTCGGAGGGAAACTTGGAGAAACCGATCTTGCAGTATAATAATGGCGTAGTCGCCGCAAAGCTGGACCTCACGGAAAAAGAGCTGGTCTGCGGGGTTTCTTTCCATATTTTTCCCGGGGAGAGCTTGGCTCTCATCGGCGAGACCGGATCCGGCAAAACGTTGATCGCGCAGTCGATCATGGGTGTGCTGCCCGGAAATGTGAGCCTGGTCTCCGGTGAGATATCCTTTTGCGGAAACACTTTGCCGAAGGGAAAAAAACTCCGGTCCATGCTGGGCAGGGAGATCGTGTACATCCCGCAGAACGGGCATGAATTTCTTGACCCATCCAGAAGCATTCGCCGGCAGCTGTTTGACAGTATCGGGAAGCTGGGCGTTGCGCCTTCTCAGCGATATGCCTTTGCCTGCGAAAAGCTGGCGCAGGTGGGGTTTGCACAGCCTGAAGCCATTCTGAAACAGTATCCCTTCCAGCTGTCCGGCGGCATGGCCCAGCGGGTGACCATCGCTTTCGCTCTTTGCTCCGAGGCAAAGCTGCTGATCGCCGATGAGCCCACCAACGGGTTGGATCAGGACAGCAAGCGGCAGACACTGTCCCTTTTGAACGAGCTTTTCCCGGATGCGGCAAAGCTGATCATCACCCATGATATTTCCGTTGCAGCGGAGTGTGACCGTCTCCTTGTCCTGTGCGGCGGGAGAATGCTGGAGACCGGTATTTCATCGGAGGTGCTTGCCGCCCCGCATCATCCCTATACCAAAGCGCTGCTGGGCGCGTTGGTAGAAAATGGCATGCGGGAAACGCCGGCCTTGCGAGCAGAAACCGGCTGCTGCCCGTTCTACCGCCGCTGTCCTTCGGCAAGGACTCCGTGCCGTACCGAAATGCCGCAGAGAAAAGCCAACGGACGAGAATGGTGGTGCTGCGCGGAATGATCTCCATTCAAAATATTGAAAAAAGCTTTAGCGGAAATCCCGTGCTTCAAGACGTTTCTTTTGATATTCCCGACGGCAAGATCTGCGGCGTTTTCGGGAAAAGCGGGATCGGCAAATCCACGCTTGCAAAAGTGCTTTGCGGTGTCTGTCCGCCGGATGCGGGCGCGGTCATGCTGGATGGGCAGACGCTTGTTTCGGCAGACCATCCGTATGACCGCAGGCTGGGTATCCGCATTCAAATGGTTTACCAGCAGCCTTACGCCACATTAGACCCCTCTCAGAAAATCGGGGCCGGTTTTACAGAGCTGATACGCTATCACCGTTTCCGTCCGAAAGGCGAAGAGCTGTCACTGACAAAAGAAATGCTGGACAAGGTTGGCCTTGCGCCGCAGATCCTTGCTCACCTGCCCCACCAGATCTCCGGCGGCGAGGCGCAGAGAGTCGCCATCGCGCGGTGTCTGCTATTCCGGCCGAAACTGCTGATTTTGGATGAAGCCACCTCCATGCTGGACGTATCCACACAGGCCAATGTGCTGGGAATGATACGGCGGCAGATGCGGGAGAGCGGAGGCGGCATCCTGCTTATCAGCCATGATGAAGCGCTGGTAAAATCACTTTGCGATCAAATCTATGTATTTGATAACACAAAACAAAAGGAGAGAAGACAATGATGAAAAAAGTCACCGCCCTGCTGTTGGTTATGCTGATGGTGTTTGCCATGGCAGCCTGCGGCGCGGCTCCGGCAGAACCTGCGCAAGAACCATCTGCACAGCCGGCCGCCGATGCTCCGGCTGCGGAAGCCGCCGAACCGACCCCCGCCTCTCCCATCGACACGCTGACCGTCGGCACGACGGCCTCCATCGAAACCGCCGTATTCGGCGAGTACAACTTCGATATGCTGGCCAGCGGCGTATCCGAATTGCCTCTGGTCTATCAGGATACCAAGGGCGAATACCATCCGCTGTTGGCAGCCTACAGCACGGAAGACGCCGCCACCTGGACCTACACCATTCAGGACGGAATGACCTGGTCCGATGGAGAGCCCGTGACGGCAGAGGATATCCTTTTCACCCTCCAATACGATCAGGCCAACGGCAGCGCCAATTTTGAGGCCCAGACCGCGGAAGACGGAAAGGTTACGGAAGCCAAGTACACCGGCTGCACCATCTCCGACGATATGATGAGCATTTCTCTGACGCTGGCGTCTCCCAATGTCCGGGAACTGAGCAACATGACGTCCTTCCGCGTGATGCCCAAGCATGTTTATGAGGGCAAGGACACCGTCACCGATGAGGAAGCTCGGATCACCTGCGGCCCTTATGTGCTGGAGTCCTTCAACAAGGAAGCGGGCACCATCACCTTCGTTGTGAATGAAAAGTATCCCCGGCAGCCCAAGGTGGAAAAGATCGTCTATCAGCTTTTCGGCAATGAGGATACCATGTATCTGGCGCTACAGCAGGGTGATATTGATATGGTCTGGGCCTACTCCACCGGAGTGGCCGGCACCTATCAGGATGTGCTGGCCGGTGATGCCAACGTGTCTTTGATCAATGTGGCGGCGGCCAACGCGCCCGCTGTGCTGGCATTCAATAACGCGAAGGGTCTGTTCACCAACGAGGATCTGCGTCAGGCAGTCTCCTACGCGCTGGACTACGATGCTTTCAGGACATATTTCGGCAGCGCCTATGCCGAGATCCCCAACCGGGGCTTTGTACCCGCCACCACAGTCGGTTACAAGGATACCGAAAAACTGACGACCGACGCGTCCAAGGCAGATGAATACATGAAGGCGGCCAGTTATACCGAAAAGAACGCCGATGGCTTCTATGTGAACGCAGACGGTCAGGCCGCTGCCTTCACACTGACGGTCAACGCCGCCAAGGAGACCCATGTGGGCTATGCGGAAATGATCAAGACACAGCTGGAGGCATTTGGTATTCAGGTAAATCTGGATACGGTGGACAAGGATGCCTACAACGCCAAGACCAGCAACAAGTTCTCCGAGAATAACATCACCATGGAAGCGGCTATCTACGGCTACACCGCTGCCGGTATGGGCATGGGCAACGGCCTCGGTTCCATTTATGTGGACGGCAATCACGCCGTGCAGGGCGGCTGTCAGGTGTTTGACGAGGAGTTTTCCGCGATTCTCCGTGAGATGAAGGCTGCCAAGACGATCGAAGACTACTACACGGGCGCGGCAAAGCTGCAGGACTACTATGCGGCTCATATGCCGCTGATCGCTCTGTACTGGGACAACATGATGCTGGCCTATTCCTCTTCGCTGGACAACGTGACGGTTGACGCTGTGTTCGGACTGAACAACGTCAACAACTGGTTCAGCGTCACCAAGAAATAATCGTTTTAACGCAGGAGGCACACCGGTGAAAAAGTATCAAAAGAATCTGATCCTTGCACTGGTGTGCTTTCTGATCGTTATGGTGCTGAACTTTTTTCTGCCCCGGCTTCTGCCGGGGAATCCCATTGCCTATCTCACCGGCTTTTCCGAGGAGGATATGACCCCTGCCCAGGTGGCTTACTACCGGCAGGCCCTCCATCTGGACAAGCCGCTATTCGTGCAGTTTGGGTACTATCTGCGCTCGCTCTTTGACGGTACGCTTGGCTATTCCTACAAGAAGGAAGCCCCGGTTTCCGCCCTCATTGGGCAGCGGCTGGGATACACCCTGCAGATCACGCTGCCCGCCGTGCTGCTCAGCACGGCGCTGGGACTTTTGTGGGGACTGCACTGCGGCTACAAAAAGGGCGGTGTCTTAGACAAGCTGTCAACGACATTTCAAATCGTAGTCAATACAATGCCTTCGTTCGTGATCGCGCTGGTGCTGATGATCCTGTTCTGCTTCCGGCAGCGGTGGTTTCCCTATACCGGCCTGAACAGCGCCGGTGTTTCCCCCGGAACGGCTGCATATCTGTGGGATCGGATACGCCACCTGATCCTTCCCGTGCTTACCCTGACCATCGCTGCTGCTCCATCCCGCTATCTGCTGATGCGCAATACCGTCCGTCAGGTGACGGAAGAAAAGTATGTGCTTTACGCGAAGGAGCGGGGCTTGTCCGATCATAAGATCAAATTTGGGTATATCCTGAAAAACATCGCTCAGCCCTTCATCACCATGGTAGGCATGAGCGTCAGCACCGGTATCGGCGGGTCGTTGGTGATAGAAAACATCTTCTCCATCGGCGGCATGGGGAGGCTGCTCTCTGACGCCGTATATACGCTGGATTATCCGCTGATGCAGGGCATCCTGTTCGTTACAACGGCCATCATGACCGTTTCCATTGTTGTGACAGATGTGATCTGTATTTTGATCGATCCCAGAGTTCGGTTGGGAGGTGGTCAGGTATGAAAAAGCGCTGCGTCCCGCTGGCACTTGGCGGAATACTGCTGTTCTTTTTCCTCGTGGCTGCCGTATTCCCGGCTGCGTTTACGAGTTATGGGCAGAAAGAGATGTTTGCCCCATGGCTTACGCCATCCCCGGCGCATCTCCTTGGCACCAATGCGTTGGGATATGATATTTTTACGGAGTTGGTATACGGCACCCGGCAAACGCTGCTGATCGGCGTATCCAGCAGCGTCCTGACACTGGTTCTGGGAAGTGTGATCGGTACACTGGCGGCCGGAAAGAGCGTGGTCGGCGGGGTATTAAATGGTGTCATCAACATTTTTGTGCTTCTGCCAAAGCTGGTGACGATGATCGTACTTGCCACCTTTCTGGGCAGCTCCAGCCGGAATCTGATCCTGCTGATCGCCGCATTCAGTTGGGTGGGCACTGCCCGGAACGTGAGGGCCAAGGTGATCCATCTTAATGCCCAGCCTTTTATTGAAAATTGCGTGATCCAGGGATACCGTCATGGGCATATTGTTCTGCACCACATTATCCCCAACCTGTACGACGTGCTGCTCTCCCGTTTCCTTTTGGGGGTCAACAGCTGTATCATGATGGAGTCTACGCTGAGCTTTCTCGGCTTTGGCGACCTTTATTATCCCACTTGGGGCACGATGATCAACTTTGCCTACAAGCGGGGCGCTTTTCTCCGGCAGGCATATGAGTATCTGCTGTCGCCGGGTGTGTGCATCATGCTGCTGTCGCTGTCGTTTTATCTGATCTGCCTGTATTTTGAGCACAGGCAAGCCACGATTCAGGATGTATAGGAGGTCACACCATGCAAAAAGAGTTAAAGTCCCTGTGGGATACATGCGTGACATTTCACGGCCACGGCTGCGGCGGTCTTGCGGTCGGCTTCCGCGCCGTCCTGTACGCGTGGGAGCTGTTCGGGAGCGGCCGGGCGGCTGAGGACGAGGAAATCGTATGTGTTGCTGAGACGGACGCCTGCGGCGTGGACGCTATTCAGGCGCTGATGTCATGCACCGTCGGAAAGGGCAACCTGATTTTCAATTTACAGGGGAAGAACGCCTTTTCCTTTTACCGCCGTTCGGACGGAAAGTCCTTCCGCCTTGTTCTGCGCCCCACGCCGGATAAGACCAAGGACGAACGTCTGGCATGGCTCATGGATGGGGATTTTCACGAGATGTTCGACGTGAAGGAGGCTCCGGCGCCGGTACCGGAGGAGGCCCGGATCTTCAAGACCGTTACCTGTTCCGTATGCGGAGAACGTTTTGCTGAGAGCTTTGCCCGCTTGCAGGACGGAGAGATCGTCTGCTCCGCCTGCTGTCGCCCGTATACACGGGGGCTGTGATGGAATATCCGTTTGATGAACTGCACGCCGGGGTCGAAAGCCAGATCAGGAATCTTCCCGCCGGGATCCCCGATTCCGAGGCGGTCACGCAGGCAAAGGCGCTGCCGGACTCCGTGGGGAAATTTATGGCGTTGGGAAAAGCCCTTTCCCGGCAGCTTCGTTATCGGGAAGCCATTGATGCCTATACGGAGGGGCTGAAATCGGAACCGGAAAGCCTGCCCTTGCTCCGACTGCGGGCGGGACGGTATCTGACGACCCTGCAAAGCGATCTTGCCATCGCTGATTTCAAGAAATGCCTGTCCTTAGGAGCAGATAAGCCGGACTGCCTCTATCGGATCGGGCTGGCACATTACTACGCCGGGCGGTATATGCAGGCAATAGAGATGTTCGAGAATTGTATGCCCCTCTGCGATGAGGAAATGGGCATTGCCGTCATGTACTGGCATACGCTAAGCGCAGCACGGGCGAAAAAGCCGCCGGCACTTCTGAAGGACTATCATCCGGGCATGGCAGCGGGCCATCATACCGCTTATGAAAAGGCCATGCAGGTTTGGAGCGGCACAACGCCGCTGCCGGCCATGCTTCAAATGCTGGAAGACGAAAAAGATGATCTGGAATACAGCATTGTGCTGTATGGTCTTTTGTGGTACCCGGACTGTAACGAGCAGGAGTGTCTGTATGTAAAGCTCTTGTCCCGCGGCGGCTTTTGGCCAAGTTTTGCGTATCTCGCAGCGTGGAACGATCGGTCAAGAGCCTTATAGTCTGTCTTCTCCAGTCTTGCAAACAGCAACTGCGCCCGAGTCCGCTGCTATGTTCGCAATCTCTGCGTTGGCGGCCGGCTTATCGGCGTATCAAAAAGTAACCGTCAGAGACGTTGAATAATGTCCGCACCGCATGACGATTAAGCGAAAGAGCAGAAATAAAGTGCGAGAGCCATCCGCGTTTTGAAACGGTTGTTCTGATTTCGGAAGAAATGGACATCAGCCGCGGCGGAATCGCGTTCCACGACAGAGCACCGCAAGCCGCCGCCAAGTGCGCGGCAGATTACTTTGCCGGTAAGAGTGACGCCGAGTCGCAGAAGTACATAGACCTGTGCATGAGCGCGGATAAGCTGAAAGGACACGTCAAAGGGAAATAAAAAGAGCCGATAACCCGTACTGCCTGAGGGCTTACGGATTATCGGCTCTGCGTCTTTGCGCCCGGTTCTTTTGAATTGGATTTTTTCGGCTTATTTGATCTGCCCATCGCCGCCCATAAGCGCGGTCATTTCCTCAATGCGCTCCAACGGGAACGGCGGCTCACAAAGAGGCTTCATCGCGATGCTCATGAGCTTCATAGGGTTGTCGTCCGCAGCCACGCGGTTGGAGCTGAGCGCACCGCAGCGCTTGCAGCGGTGAATGATCGCCCATTCTCCGCCCTTGCGTACCCAGACGGCGATCGGCTCCATAATGCCGCCGCAGTCACTTGCCCGGTCGCCGGGTTCTATGTCCACATGAAGGCTTGAAAGGCAGTTGGGACAGTGGTTGCGGTGGCTGCTGCCGGCATTTTCCGGCACACACGGTCTACCGCAGACCTTGCAGGTAAATGTGTCGTGACAGGCGTGGGTCTTATAGTACCCTTTTTCAAAGGTTTTGCGTTTGTTTTCGCGGTTCATTGGAAGTCCTCCTGAAGATGTGCGGCTTGTTCTTCGGGAGGAATGGCGTGTGAATGAATTTGCCAGACCTCCCGGTCAGGCCACACGCTCCGGTAATAAAGTGGTAAGTTTCAAAAAATACTCCTTGTCTTTTTGTTAAAATCTTTCCTGCCCGGATTTCGGATGACCGCCAAAAGGTTACCCCATAGCTTGTTCTCCCCGGACAGTGTCCTTAAATGTATCCCCTTCGTTTCGGCGCTGCCGCCCGAATTATACCGCTTCAAAACCAGTATATCAATAGGGAGAGATAATTGCGTTCATCGTATTTTTTCCTCTCCATGGTCGCCCATTGTGTTCAGCTCAAGATTCATCCGGTCAAAATCAATATATTTTCCATTGAATTAAAAAACAAGGGAATGTACACAGCTTCCGAAAGCCGTACTTTTCATACAGTCTGACGGCGCGGGCATTGTCGCTGCCCCAGGTGTTCTCCATATCTTCACACCCGGCGCATGAGAAAGGCAGAAACTATAAGCCTTTCCCACGCACGAGTTATTCGTTTTAACGTCACTTAAAACGAATAACTCAAAACAATATGGCCTTAAAGCATGAAAAGGAGCATCCGATGAAACCTGTGCGCCGTATGGCGTCAATACGCACCGGCTGTTGGTGCAGGGGTTACCGCGTTCCCTATGAGCCGGAAACCGTTTCGGCTAAGATCACAGAGTCAGCCGGAGAGAATAGCAGCGTTTCCAGCTGGCAGCAGCAGTATTTCGACGGCGTATATTACGGCGTCATTCTGGCTGACACCGTAGTCCCTGTATGGGTCATTGTACGGGAGACACGCTGGGGGGCTGCCACCGTCGGCGTTCCTGCGGGACGGGAGCGTTGTCCTCTTGGAGCAGATCACGACGATTGATAAGCGCCAATGCCGGCAGCATCTCGGATTATTTGATGCCCGGCAGATGGATACCATCCGCCGCTGCATCGAGACCAGCATCGGGCAGGCTATTCCGGAAAGAGAAAACTTGCCTTAGAAAAGCTATCTATAAGAATTCGTCGGGAAAGTAAAACGAATTAAGGCAGAACAAGAGGCTGCGGCCGGTAAGAGCGAATTATGTAGGAAGAGATTATCTCGATAAATTGCGAGGAAGTGGGTTCAGCTTCCAATGGATAACCTGCCATCTGACAGAGCAGATCGGGATTGACAGACCATGCGCGGGAAACGGCGGTTCGGATATTTCGTTCTACTGCCGTCCAATTGCATTCAAAGTGAGCTGCTGTCTCCATGTAGATCTCTTTTGTGATCGCCTCCAGACGGGACTCGTCCTGAATGGCCAGACAGATAGCATACTCGGTATGTTTAAAGCCTTTGTAGCATCTTGTAATGCCAAGAGATCGCAGAATGTCCTGTACAGCGGTCATTGGTATATCCTCCCAAATTCAAAGATTTAAGAAGATGATAGAGCCAATAACAGATAAATCGGTCTTCATCGCCTCTTTTCGTCATTTTTCGACATATTTTCTTCTCATCTGCCGAAAGAAACAACAGACTCTTGTTTTTCCAAGTCATCAAAAATGCAATCTGTAAGGAGACGAAAATGGGCTTTAGCGATGTTTTGACAAACGGTTTACAGGGGGCTTTGAACGCTATTTCCTGATGCGGCAAATAAAAAATCAGAGCAAAGCGAACTTTGCTCTGACTGGCGGAGATGGAGGGATTTGAACCCCCGCGCCGGTTTTCTACGCCGACCTCCCGGTTTTCAAGACTTTTCGGTTAAATGGACTTGGGTGGATTTTGGTGGAAAATGGCTCCCTATTTTGGAAGGCTAAAAGTGGCTGGAACGCCTTCATTTTTCAAGAGAAATTTGCCTCAACCCCTTGCGCGGCAAGGAAAATCGAACTCACGGCCACGAGAGCAAAAAAACGCTTCATTCAGGAGAAAAAGGAGAGATTTAGGAGAGAAAAAGCGAGATTTTGGGAAATTGGAGAGAAAAAGGAGAGAAATTCGGCCCTTGATTTTAGCCCCAAAATGAGCCCTTTAACAAGAGAATCAATGATACATTTTCTTCTGCTGTTGGCGAAAAAAGCAGAGGTATATCACATGAAAACAAACCATTATTATTCCGATCTCCTACGACAGTACCCTGCATACATGACCAAGGAACAGATGTATCAGGTGTGCCATATCAGTAAAAAGACATGTTTGTTTCTGCTGCAAAGCGGCCTTGTCCCCTGCCTTGACAGCGGCAAGAAAACCCGAAGATTTAAGATCGAGACGGCCAATGTAATCCGTTACTTGGCGGATCGTGAGCTCCACCCCGACCGGTACAAGCCACCGGATGGATTTTATAAGCGGAAGCGAGTGAAAGGAAAATCTCGAAGAAAGAAACGCCGCAAGCAAGGGACGGACACTCCCTCTCCCTCGGTTACCGGCGTTGATCCGTGCATCATGCGTGAATACTACAGAGCAGAATTGGAGCTTTATCCGGATGATGTATTAACTACCAGACAGATCTCCGAATTTACAGGTTACAGTCATTCTTCTGTTGTGCGGTGGTGCAATAAGCAGTACCTCCAAAACTTTTACATAAGGCATCGCTTTTATGTCCCGAAGGAATACCTGCTTGATTTCTTCACGAGCAGGCGCTTTATTAACATATCTGTGAAGTCTGAGCTTCATAAGGAAAGGAATCAGAAGCTAATCCAATATCAAGCAGAATCGTGTTCTGCAATGGTCAGCACTCCACAGCCAAGCGAGAAGAGAACGAAGAATAAAGTTTATACTAAAAACCAGGGGAGCTAATGGCCTTTAGCTCCCCTATTCCGTACGTCTGCTTATTGTAATATGGGTCAGCACACGCTCCGATTAAGATTGCAGTCGTTGATCTTGACATCCAGGCTTGTGTATGTATATTATAAAATAAATTATCATAAAATGATTTATCATAAGGAGGCGTTAGCGCATGAAGTTTATAGGCAGGCAAGCCGAGCTTAGCAAGCTGAACGCAGAATATACCCGTGACGGCAGCTTTGTGGTCATCTATGGCCGCCGCCGAGTTGGCAAAACGACGCTGATCAAAGAGTTCTTGAAGAAAAAAACCGCCTTTTACTTTCTGGCTACCGAAGAACTGGAGAGCCAGAGCATGAAACGGCTGGCCGGAGTCATAGCCCGTACAACGAAAAATGCGCTGCTGCAGAAGGCGACCTTCACGGACTGGCTGGATCTGTTTCAGGTAATTGCAGATTATAAGCCCGAAGAAAAGAAGGTGCTTGTCATTGACGAGTTTCCGTACCTGGTAAAAACAAATTCGGCGTTTCCCTCTATCCTGCAAAATGCCTGGGACGAAATTCTGAAAGACAGCAATGTAATGCTGATTCTGTCTGGCTCCCTGATCGGCATGATGAAGAAGTATGCTTTATCGTATGACAGCCCCCTGTATGGCCGCAGAACGGCACAGATCCGGTTGGCTCCGTTGTCCTTTACGGATATATACGCCGTTCAGAAAATACCATTTGCGCAGGCAGTAGAACAGTACTCCGTAACGGGCGGCGTTCCGAAGTATCTGGAGTTTTTTGAGGATGGCCGACCGCTGGAAGAGCAGCTGGAAGATGCCGTTTTGTCCAAAAGCGGTTTCTTGTATGAGGAGCCAAATTTTCTGCTGAAAAGCGAGTCGCTGACAGCTGTGAACTATTTCTCCATCATCAAAGCCATCGCAGACGGGAATCATAAGTTGGGCAAGATTGCCGGAGCGCTGGGGCAGGAGACTTCTGCGTTGACACAGTATCTGTCTACGCTCACGGATTTGAGTTTCGTCGAAAAGAAAACTCCGATAACGGAAAAGAACCCGGAAAAATCCCGTAAGGGGCTGTATTTCATTTCAGACAATTTTATCCGCTTCTGGTTCCACTATGTTTATCCTTATAAAGGGGAACTGGAACTAGACAACACGCAGATTGTGCTGGATGAAATCAACAAGGATTTCATACAGAAATTTGTGGCATTTGTGTATGAGGACATCTGCCGGAACATCTTTGCCGATTTGTGCAGAGACAGAACGATTCCTTTTGTACCGTCCCGCATCGGCTCGTATTGGCTGAATGATTTTGACGGCGATACAGAAATAGATGTGGTAGCCGTAGACCATCAGAACAGGCAAGTGTTTGCCGGAGAATGCAAGTTTCACGCCAAGCCGGTGGATGCACCGGTATACTTTGCGCTGAAAGAAAAGGTGGACAACACTGCAGAAATTCATAAGGCATTTCCGGGATACGATGTTCTCTTCGGCGTGTTCAGCAAAAGCGGGTTTACGCAGCGCATGCTCGATACTGCAAAGGAAAATAACCGTCTGCTCCTGATCAATGAGGATCATTTGGCATAGTCTCTTCTTTTGCAAAATCACGTTTCTCCCAGTGCTTCCTGTTCTCGCAAAGCCCAAACAGGCAAAAAGGAGGTCAAGAGACAATGATTTATTTTACCGCAGACGCACATTTCGGCCATGCCAATATTATTAAGATGTGTGAGCGTCCACATCCCGATGTGGAGACCATGAACGAGTCCATGATCGCCGCATGGAATGAACGAGTGCGCGGAAATGATACCGTGTATGTTGTGGGCGATATGTTCTTTCGCTGCCCTGACCCGGAGAGCATACTGAAACGGCTCAAGGGCAAAAAGCGGCTGATCGTTGGCAACCATGATGGCACCTGGATGAGCAAGGTTGATATGAGCCGGTACTTTCTCAGTGTGGATAACTTTCTGGAAACCTCGGACGGAGCACACTCCTTAACGCTCTGTCACTATCCGATGGTGACATGGAAGCACGCTATGCGGTCGTACATGATCCATGGCCATATCCATGCCGATACCAAGGCGGATTTCTGGCCGCTGCTCCGCTGTCGGGAGAATGTATTAAATGCCGGTGTGGACGTGAACGGCTATCATCCGGTCACATTCGATGAGTTGGTAGAGAACAACCGGAAGTTCAAGGCGTTACACGGTGCGAGGGGAAAGCCAACATAATTTGGCCGACACAGTGCACGTTGCAGGGCAAATCACGATGCAAGATATACTCAGCTATTGCATGACACAGGGTCAAGAACACAGCAGGGCTGCCGCAGCCAAAGTACAAAACTGATATGAACTTAGGGGGTACCCCCCAAGTTACCCCCTAAGATGCCCCCCAAGATAAAACTGTTACATTCTGCGCAGAACCCTGCAGCAAAGCAGAAATCGCCAACTATTGTGGCTTCAAATCTCCGAACATTGGGTTTCACAGGTTGTCTTATGTGTCTTTCCTAAGGATATCCAAGTACTCTTCATAGGCAAAGACAAGCGCTTTGCCGGATTTTGCGGAATACTTGAGAATATTCCGATTGCACAGCATGGTAATATAATTTGCCGTACCGTTTCTGGAAAGGCCGAGTGCACTCGCCGTCTTGACGGTTTCTATAATTGGATTCTGCTCAATGTAGGCAAGCAGCCTCATGATGTTGTGCCGCGAACGGGTCGGGACATCCGCCAACTTAGCTTCATTTTTCTGGTGAAGCGCATTTAGGCGGTCAATGGTTTCGGTTGCGTCTTCAGCTGTTTCCGCAATACCGCGGAGGAAAAATTTTACCCACTGCTCGTAATTGCCGGCTTTGCGAACCTCGCTCATTCTGTCATAATATTCGATCCGATTCAATTTCAGGAAGCACGACAGATACAGCACCGGAGAAGAAAGCTCGTTTATGCCCATCAGAAACAATGTTATCAGTAGTCTGCCAACTCGTCCGTTGCCATCGAGAAATGGATGAATCGTCTCGAACTGATAATGAATCAGCGCAGCCTTAATCAACGGATCCATGCCATCCTCATCGTTCATGAATTTCTCAAGAGCTGACATGCACTCGGCCATGTCCTGCGGGTTGGGTGGAATATACCGAGCGTTTTTTAGCGTACTGCCTGCGCCGCCGATCCAGTTTTGCGATATACGGAATTCGCCAGGTGTTTTATCGCCGCCCCTTACGCTATTCATCAGCACCGCATGTGTCTCCCGAATTAATCGGTTGCAGAGCGGCAAATCTTCCAGACGCTTGGTGGCAAAATTGATTGCGCAAACATAATTTATAACATCTGAAACGTCCGCATTAACGTTCTTGTCAACCTCAGGATTCAGGACATCTTCCAATGTGCATTGCGTCCCCTCAATCTGGGAGGACACAAGAGCTTCCTTTCGGACGTACATGGATATAAACAGATCCTTGTTTGGGATGCGGTCAGATAGGCCGTTGAGCAACGCGAGCTTTTTGTGAGCGTCAATCAGAAGCCGCTGCATCTCAGCGTCAATCTCTATATTCGGTTGCGGCGGCAATGGCTGGGGATAAAATGAGGTGTACGCCATTTCTCCGCTGAGGTTCTGTACAGTCTTTCCTGCACGATTCTTCACGCCGTCTCCTCCTATTTGAGTTTTCAATAATAGTATAACCGGCAAAAATCACAAAATCAATAGTTTATGAGTTTTCGCACTTTGTTTTCTCGCGTAGAATCATAAAAAAGTACTTCCCTATGACTATCATTCCGTGCATGAGCCTTAAAGGGCATATCAGCGCGCCGTCTATCCAGTTTCGGATAGGCGGCTTTTTCATGCCTGTACATAGCCGTCGATCTTCCGCAGACGGCGAATTCTTCAAAAGGAGGAAAACCAATGGAGAATGGCAAAGTAATTGCTATCACTAACCAAAAGGGCGGCGTCGGAAAAACGACTACCACCGTAAATCTCGGCGTTGGTCTGGCGCAGTTTCAAAGAAAGAAGGTGCTGCTCATCGATGCAGACCCGCAGTCGAGTCTTACCGTCGCGCTTGGCCACAAGAATCCCGATGCGCTCGACGTGACGCTTGCTACAGTTATGGATGCGGTGATTGAAGACAGGCCGCTCGAGAAAGGCGCAGGCATCCTGCACCACAGCGAGGGCGTAGGTATTCTCCCCTCCAACATTGAATTGTCCGGCATGGAAACCGGGTTATTCAATGTCATGAGCCGTGAGTATGTTCTGAAAAACGCTATCGAAAGCATGAGACAGGATTATGACTATATCCTGATCGACTGTATGCCCTCGCTGGGGATGATGACGGTCAACGCCTTAGCTGCCGCAGACAGCGTAATCATTCCCTCCCAGCCGAGTTTCTTGTCAACGAAGGGATTGAATCTCCTGCTGCACTCTGTCTCAAAGGTGAAGCGCAGCATCAACCCCAAATTGAGCATTGACGGGATTTTGCTGACGATGGTAGACAATCGCACAAACAATGCCCGAGGGATCATCGAATCTCTCCGCAGTACGGTAGGACAGAACATCAAGGTATTTGATACCGAGATCCCGCATTCCGTCCGTGCGGCAGAATGTGCTTTGACCGGCGAGAGCATTTTCTCCCACGACAAAAATGGCAAGGTCGCTGCCGCCTATGAAATGCTGACAAAGGAGGTGACTGAGCTTGAAAGAGAGGCCGTTGATCGATCTGGGCATAACTGGGTACGATGAGCTTTTTATGAACGATACGGAACGCCGGGAGGCGGCGCTTCCGAAGATTTATAACATCCCGCTTTCGGAGATTGACGACTTTCCGGATCATCCGTTTCAGGTTCGCCTGGATGAGGATATGGATCAGCTTGTGGAGAGCGTCAAAGAACGAGGCGTTATTACGCCCATCACCCTGCGGCAGAAGACGGATGGGCGGTACGAAATCGTATCCGGCCACCGGCGCCGAAAGGCGTGCGAGTTGGCAGGCCTCGCAACCGTCCCGGCAGAGATCAAAGAGCTGACGAGGGATGAAGCCATCATTGTAATGGTGGAATCCAATTTGCAGCGATCTACGATTCTGCCAAGTGAAAAGGCTTTTTCGTACAAGATGCGGCTGGAGGCAATGGCAAGGCAAGCTGGAAGACCGTCCAAAGATAATCTGACACCAGTGGTGTCAGATTCAGAAAAACTTAGAACAAATGAAAAAATGGGTGAACAAGTTGGCGAAAGCCGCGAGCAAATTCGGCGGTATATCCGTCTCACAGAGCTCATCCCTGACCTCCTCGCGATGGTAGATGAAGGCCATATTGCCCTGCGGCCGGCGGTCGAACTCAGCTATCTAGGCAAGCTGGAACAGCAGGACCTCGTTGCGGCAATCGGCCTTTCTCTTGCAACGCCATCTCACGCACAGGCTATCAAGCTGCGTACATTTTCCAAAGAGGGCAAGCTCTCTCCGGCAGTCATCGAATCCATCATGTGCGAGGAAAAGCCGAATCAAAAAGAAAAGATCAACATCAAGTATGCGGAGGCGAGAAAGTACATTCCCTCCAGCGTTCCCTATGAGCAGACCGGTGCGTATATTTTGAAAGCGCTTGAATACTACCACCGGCATCTGGAACGCCAGAGGGGCGACGCAAGATAAAATGCCGGCCACGCCAAGGGAGCAGTCTGCCCTTTTCGCAATGGTGGCATTGCGCTCCCCCTCTCACACTCTCCCCCTGTAAACCCGGCTGTTTACCGGCTGAAAGAAAGATATACCGGCTTGTTTTCTCAAGTCCCAACACCAACAAAGATCGGAGTGATGCATGATGAAGTATTTCGTGGATGTGAAAGATATCAGTTACGCCACCATCGCCGTGGAGGCAAAAGACGCCGCCGAGGCGGAAGCCATTGCGAAGGAGCTATATTTCAGCGGAAAGATCAACTGGAGTGAGGCCGACGTCACATGGGAAGCCCGTCCCGATGAGCGGAATCGCGGAGACTGCCGATGAGCCTGCCTGTGTCCGAAGAGCATTTTACGTTTGTCATCTGGTCCAACAAGTATCTGGACCGGGATAACTACCGGGATGCCTTTGAAGAGGATTATTCCAGCCTGACCGACGACGAGAAATACCAGCTCATGTGCGATCTCAACAACGATTATCTGGACGATGAGCGTCGGAATCTGGATATTCAAGTGGGAACACCCATCATCGTCATCGCCGACGTCGGCCGGTGGGATGGACGGCACACCGGCTACCGGGAAATCTCCAGCGGCTGTATCAAGGATTGCCTGGAATCGCAGCTGGACGGCGTAACCTGGTATGTGGACGGCAAGGGCGATTTCCGCATGGACGGCTATCACCACGACAGCCGCAATTACTACCTCTACCGCAAATACCAGGAAGGCATCAGCGAGGAGGCCATCGAGGACTTCAAAGGAAAGATCCTCGACCATACGCTGACAGCGGAGGACATCGACCGAGTAACAGCACGCCTTGGCGATGACATCGCCGATGTCTATGGTTTCCGGCTGCCGGAGCAGACAAGAGAAAAACGAGAAAGGAACGATGCAAGATGAAGGTTTGCTCTCACAACGGTGTAAACCCTGTAGCCAGAATCGACTATCTGGGTTTCCGTGGCGAAGTGGTCGAGAGCGTCGAATGCAAGAGCGAGGAATCGTTTCTGACCGACCTGAAGGAGCAGCTGGACTGCGGCGTGCCGCTGTGCGTGACGCTCTACCGAGACCAGAATGGAAAAACGATCTCTCGGAATTATCTGGCAGAGGTTGATACGCCTCCGAAAAGGGTTTCCGTTGAAGACGCTCCTTATCAAATACCGAAAGATCGGAGGGATGCAAGATGAAGACAGAAATCGTGTTTATTGACGAGGACACCCTGACGCCGGAAGAATGGGAGGCGATTACGGATGAGCCGACCGAAGAATAAGGACGAATACCGTGCGGAACTGGCCGAGACTTTCGCCCATGTGCTGGAGGAAAAGGGGCTGGAGTGGCAGAAGGAATGGCGCGGCAGCGGCAACGATGCTCCGCATAACGGCATCACCAAGGCCTGCTACCGGGGCAGCAATGCCTTCTGGCTCTCCCTCATCGCCATGATGAAGGGCTACAACGATCCTCGCTGGGTGACGATGGTGCAGATCATGGATGTGGACGGTAAGTACCATCCCAAGCAGAAGTGGCACCTGAAGAAAGGTTCCAAGGCTACCTATGTGGAATACTGGTACCCCTACGATATCGCCAACAAGAAGGCGCTGACCTGGGAGCAGTACAAGCAGGAGTTGGAGAACGGCCGCGGCGAAAAGGAGTTTACGCTGTCCACTCGTTACACGGCGGTGTTCAACGCTTGCGATATTGAGGGAATGCCAGAACGCCCGGCGGCGCAGGAGAGCGATATCGCGCCGGATGCATTGGTCGAAAAGCTCAGCATCGGGATGGGCGTAGAGATCCTGATAGACGGCGGCGATCAGGCATACTATTCGCCCATGCAGGACAAGATTCACCTGCCCCGCCCCGGCTCGTTCCATAGCGAGTACGCCTTCAATGCCACGGCACTCCACGAGCTGTCCCATTCCACCGGTCACCCCACAAGACTGAACCGGCCGCAGGGAGCGCTGTTCGGTACGCCGCAGTATGCTTACGAGGAGCTGGTGGCGGAGATGTGTTCCTGCTTCATGGGCGTCGATCTGGATGTGACGGCCACACCGCAGCATATCGACAATCACAAGGCCTATGTGCAGTCCTGGATTCAGGCCATCCGGGACAAGCCCGAGACGCTGATCCGCGCCATTAAAGACGCACAGGCAGCCGCCACCTACATGGATTATAAGGCCGGACTCATCACCGACAAGGAATACGAAAGGGCCTGCGGCTCCGTGCTGGAGGTGAAGCAGAGGGAGCGCGATCGGGAGCGATGATTTGCACATTTGGCAATCGCCGCGGGTTCCGATAGCATAAAAGAAAAAGGCAGGTGATAATTGTGTTCTGGAAGAAGGAGAAGAAAGTGGTTGTTACGTTGAGCCCATGCGAGGTGCGCCTGATGATAACGGCGCTGCTGAATTTCCGGAATAAGGCTGTGAAGGCCGGGAAGCCCACGGAGGATATCAATGAACTGATCCTCCGAATCATGAAGTGAATATGACCGACATAGAGCAGTACGGCGCTCCTGCGGGCATACTATCCCAAAATCATTTCTGCATATAGTTTGAGATAGTATGTGCAGATAATCTGGATGAGCTCTTGCTTTTCTGCATATAATATTCTATAATTATGTGCAGAAAGGCGGGCGCTGTATGAGAAAATTCGATTACTCCTTTTTGAATAACGGTTTGTTGCCTGCAAACCTTGTGAACCTCACTTCCAATATTGCGGCGCTGAAAACTATGGCAGGCGTGCGCAAGGACGAATACACGCAGATCTTCACCGAGTTGGAAGCCGTCGCAAAGGTGCAGTCCATCAAAAGCTCCAACGCCATCGAGGGCATTGTAACAAGCGACGAGCGTATCGCCGCCATTGTCAATCAGAACAGCGCCCCGCTGAACCACAATGAGGCGGAGATCGCTGGGTACAGAGATGCGCTGAATGAGATCCACTTGGGCTATGAGCATATTGACTTCCGGCAGAGCGATATTCTGCGGCTGCACGAAATGATGATGAGCTTTGCGGGCTATGAGTACGGCGGGCAGTACAAGACGGACGACAATGTGATTCTGGAAATCGACGCTGACGGAAACCGCCGTGTCCGTTTCCGTCCTACGCCTGCAAGCGAAACGCCGAAAGCAATGGAGCAGTTAGAGCTTGCCTATCTGGATGCCCGAAGCGATGCGAATATCAACCAGCTTCTTTTGATACCCTGTGTAATTCTGGACTTCCTCTGCATTCACCCGTTCCGGGACGGCAACGGCAGAATGTCCCGCCTGCTTTCCCTGCTGCTGCTATACAAAAACGGCTTTGATGCCGGGAAATATGTGTCCTTTGAGGAGCAGATCAGCAACTACAAGGCGTATTATTACGAAGCCCTGCGGCAGTCTTCGACCGGTTGGGAAACGAATGAGAATTCGTATTTCCCCTTTATGGAGAATTTCCTGTCTACCCTTTATTTGTGCTATAAGGAGCTGGACAAGCGGTTTGCGGTGGTACACGGCAAGAAGATCACGAAGAAAGCCCGTGTGGAAGCAACCGTTCTGAACAGCCTGACGCCGCTATCCAAAGCCGAGATATGCAAAATTCTCCCCGATGTCAGCCCCACGACCGTCGAAGCCGTCCTTGGCGTAATGGTCAAAACAGGCTCGATAAGGCGGATCGGTGCAGGGCGAACAACACGGTATATTAAGGCGCAAACGGAGCGTTGAATTTTCTTCCGGAGAGCAGAGAGCCATAACACAGTTTTCCGGGGAAATTGATAGCCGCTACGCACATTTTTCTGACTTTTGTGCGGGAAAAGTTACACATTTTTCCTGCACATCGCCGAAAACACAGAGATACTTTTTTCGGCTTCCTCAAAACTACTTGTTTTGTGGGACAGTTGAGTGTAATTAAATCAAATCACGATTTGGTAAATCAAGATTTGGTTTAAACGGAGGCGAGCCTATGTTTATCGGCAAGGAGACAGAACTCAAATTCTTGAATGATAAGCACACAGATGCCTGTGCGACCAGCTTATTGTGTTGTGCGGCAGGCGGCGTGTCGGCAAAACCAATGGTAATCGATGAGTTCCTGTATATGTGCCGTGGGAACAAAAGCCCCGGCGCGAGATAAGGGCAAACGCCGCCGATTACGGCACCCCAAGGGGAACCTTCATCAATGTTGGCTGCATGATGCCGTATATGGACTATATGCCGAGAACGCTGGATGCGATTATAGAAGGAGATGCAAAGTATCATGAAGAAAATTCCGACGCTCTTTGAGCGGATATTTGACAACCATCATAAAGTCGGAATTAACAACAAGGTTCATCCCGGCATGGAATGGGTTCTGAGCGGAGAAGGCATAGCAACCGAAAAGATTGACGGCAGCTGTTGTGCGATAATTGGCGGAGTATTCTACAAAAGATACGGTGCAAAGCGCGGCAAGATTCCGCCGGCGAATGCGATTCCCTGCTGCGATCCGGACCCCATAACCGGCCACTGGCCGCACTGGATTCCCGTGGACGAGAGCGGCAAGAGCAATATCTGGTTCATTGAAGCCTATCGCAATGCCGGCTGCCCTACGGAGGAAGGCACTTACGAAGCAATCGGTCCGCATTTCCGCGCAAACCCATACGGACTTGAAAAAGATGTGATCGAGAAGCACGGTATTCGCGTTTTGCCGGATGTGCCGAGAAATTTCGAGGGAATTCGTGATTACCTTGAGAAGCACAACATCGAGGGCATCGTATTTTGGAAAGATGGACAGCCGCAGTGCAAGATTAAGCGCAGCGATTTCGGGTTCCCGTGGGGAAAATGACAAGTACCGTCTGCTTAGCCGTCTGATTTGAAATCGGGCGGCTTTTGCGTGAATGGTGAAAGCCTGTGCAGACACGCATAATTGCCGCCTGTTTAGGCTAAAATACAAGTGCATCGTATTTTAGCCCCAAAACTATTGATTTTCCTTCTCTCTTAGGCTATAATAAAGGCGCATCGTATTTTAGCCTAAAGGAGGCGGGGCAATGTATATTGAGAGACAGCTTGAAAAGAAGTTTATTGCAATCAATGAGGAGTACGCTTGTGTGCTGCTGACAGGTCCGCGTCAGGTGGGAAAATCCACCATGCTGCGGCATCTGATGGAGGGGACGGCACGAGCCGAGGTTTCGCTGGACGATTTGGAGGAACGCAGGCTTGCCAAAACCGATCCTGCAATGTTTTTGAAGCTGCATCCCGCGCCGGTTCTCATCGATGAGGTTCAGTATGCGCCGGAGCTGTTTTCGTATATCAAGATCGCCATGGATAACGGCGCTGCCCCCGGCTCCTACTGGCTGACCGGTTCTCAGGCGTATCGCCTGATGGAGCTTGCGCAGGAGTCGCTGGCCGGACGAACCGCCATTCTTCATATGTCGGCACTGTCACAGTCGGAGCTTTGCGGAGCGGTGGATGTTTCGCCCTTTTCGCTGGAACTCGATGAATTACAGAGGCGCAAGGCGTTGCTTTCCCCTGCCACACCGAATGAGATTTATCAAAGGATTTGGGACGGCGCACTCCCCGGCCACAGAAGCGGCAAGTATAAAGACCGTGATGTCTTTTACAGCAGCTATATTCAGACCTATATCGACCGGGATGTGACCACCGACATTCCCGGCGTGGATAAGGTGATGTTTGCCGACTTCATTCGCGCTGCCGCCTGCAGAAGCGGCCAGATGCTGAATCTGCATGACATCGCCGGGGATGTGGGTGTCAGTGATGATACTTCAAAGCGCTGGATGAAGGAGCTTGAAAAATCGGGGATCGTGTTCTTCCTGCACCCCTACTCCAACAATCTTCTGAAGCGGACGATCAAAACGCCGAAGATGTATTTCTTTGATACAGGCCTTGTCTGCTATCTGACCCGGTACTCAAGCCCCGAAATTTTGATGAATGGCGCAATCAACGGTGCCATCTTAGAAAACTATGTTGTGTCGGAAATTATAAAAACCTACAGCAACAGCGCTAAGGACTGTCTGCTGCATTATTACCGGGACAAGAACAGCAACGAGATCGACTTGATTATGGAGAGCGACGGTCAGCTGCACCCCATCGAGATCAAAAAAAGCATCAACCCGCCCACACAAATTACGAGCGCTTTCAAGCTGCTGGATAAGGCCTCTGTGCCGAGAGGGACAGGCGCGATCATCTGCCTTCGGGAGTCATTGAGCGCAATTGACAGCAGCACATACATCGTCCCCGTGTGGATGATATGATATCGGTCCTTAAAAACGAATATAGTTATGGATTCAGCCGCCTGGTTTCAAAGAGAAATCAGGCGGCTATTTTACTGAAGGGGTGATTTTATGATATGGCCAACTTGATCTACTACGGCATGCTGTTCTTCATTCACGTCACGGCCCCCTTGTTTCTCGTCATCTATAGCGTAAATGACGAGAAACATCAAGGCGTTAATGGTAATATTCGGTCGATGCTTTCGAGCATTTATGTTCAGCGGAACTGCCCACTTTATGAACAGTATATCCACAATATAAAATGAAAAACAACCAACACGAACGAAGGAGGAACAATGACAAGCGAAGAACTGAATACCGCCATCTATGAAAAGATGGCAGCGGAGCAGAGCGCCTACCGTGACCGGCTCTTAACACTTCCGCCCGATGAGATCCTGCAGCACGCTTATGAGTACGCCGTGCGGCAGGATATTTTATTTGCTATGGAAGATCTGGAGCTGCAGCCGGAGCAATGCCGGGCTTTGCTGAAATCCCCCAGTCCGGTGGCCGATATCCTGAAGGATTTTGAAAAGCTGGAGCTGGGCTACATGGATGCCATCCGGGACTGCATCGATGGCCGGGCTTCCAAGATGATGCAGCTGGAAAAACAGAAGGAGGCGCGCTGATATGCCCTATGTTGCAGCGGAAGCCATTGAGGCCGCCCGGCAGATCGACCTGCTGACTTATCTGCGAACACAGGAACCCGGTGAGTTGGTGCACGTCTCCGGCAACACCTACTGCACCCGGGAGCACGACAGCCTGAAAATCTCGAATGGCAAATGGCATTGGTTTTCCCGCGGGATCGGCGGGAGGAATGCGCTGGACTATCTGGTAAAGGTGAAGGAAATGTCTTTCCCGGATGCGGTGAGCTTGCTGACCGGAACGCCGCCGCAGTCCTATACCGCCCCAAAAGAACCGGTCATCCCCAAGGAGCGCCGCCTCCTGCTGCCGGATGTGGGCACCAACTGTGATACCGTGAAGCAATACTTGGAAGGGCGCGGGATCCATGCGGCGGTCATTGACTACTGCATCGAAAAGAAACTCCTTTTTCAGACAGTGCAGTACAAGAACGTTCTGTTCGTTGGCTATGACCGGATGGGCAAGCCACGGTACGGGGCTTTGCGCAGTACGTTCAGTCGGTATAAAGCCGAGGCGGCCGGCAGCGACAAGCACTGCTCCTTCTCCATTACCGAAAATCCGGAAGCACATACGGTTCATGTATTCGAGGCGGCCATTGACCTGCTCAGCTATGTTACGCTGGAGCTTTACGAGGGCATCGACTGGAAGCAGGATGCGCTGTTGTCTCTGGCTGGGGTATTCGCTCCTAAACGACTGGGCGTAGTTCCGGTGGCGCTGAGCCGGTTTCTGGATGAGAATCCGAAAATCACCACACTGCGGCTGCATCTGGACAACGACGAGGTGGGTCGTGCCGCGGCAAAAGGAATTATGGACGGCCTCCCAGGCTACACCGTTTTGGACGAGCCGCCCATCTGCGGAAAAGACGTCAACGAACAGCTCCAACTGCAGGTTGGGCACATAAAAAAGAAGGAGGAACAGGAACGATGAACGACAATCAGAACAACCGTGATTGGGGCGAAGAAAGCGCTGTCCAGCCTCTGCGCCGGGAGATTTCTGTAGTGCTGTGTGAACCCGGAAAGCAGGCAAGGACAGCCACCATTGAGGCATCTTTGGAGCGCTACCAGAAAATTGTGGGCGGGTACATCGAAGCCTATTATCCTTTTGAAGAGCCCGTCTGCATCGTATGCAACGAGGAGGGCAAGATTAACGGTCTGCCCCTGAACCGGGCAGTCTACGCCGATCAGAATCGCGGAGAAATGCTGGATATCATCGCCGGGACATTCTTCGTCTGCGATTGCAGCGGCGAAAATTTCGGCGGTCTCTCTCCCGACCAGCTCCGCCGTTATACGGAGTTATTCAAGTACCCGGAACGGTTTTTCCGAGCCGGTAATGATATCAAGGCCGTGCCGTATATCCCAGAGAGAAGTCCGGAGCGCTGAGGCGCGGGCGTCTCGAGGAAAATGCCCGCGGCATTTTCTTAGCAAGCATCGTGCTTTGACGGCACATTGGCTTGTTGGGGTAACCCCAAACCCTTATTGCCAGACGAAAGGAGGCGGCATGGCCAGAAGAAACATCAAAATCGACCTGCGGCTCAATGAGCAGGAAATGGAGCGGCTGCGCCGGGATGTGGCGCGGTCCGGCTGGTCCCGGGAGAAGTATCTCCGTGCGCTGATTGAGCACAGCGTCATAAAAGAGATGCCATCTATGGACCTCGTCGCGGTGCTCCGCAATCTTCAGCAGATCAATAACAACATCAACCAGATCGCCCTCGTCGCCAACGCCAAAGGCTTCATCGACACGGCGGCCTACTGGGAGAACGTTGACTGGCTGAAAAAGACAATCCATGAATTATTGGAGGTGATGTACGGTTCATGGCAGTAACATCCCTGTGGCGTGTCCGCGGCTACATCGGCAAGGTGCTCCTCTATGCCGAGAATCCGGACAAGACACCAAACCCCGAGACGATCCCGTCCGCTGCGGAGACCAACTGCGAAGCTCTGGAGGACGTGATCGCCTACGCCGGCCGCGAGGCCGCGACCAATCGAAGGCAGCTGGTCACCGGCGTAAACTGCACCGCCGGGACGGCCCGCAGCGAAATGATAGCCGTGAAAAAGCGGTTCCGTAAGGAAGACGGGACGATCGCTTATCACGGCTATCAGTCGTTTCAGGAGGGCGAAGTCACGCCGGAGCAGGCACACCGCATCGGCATCCGGCTGGCCGAGGAGTTGTGGGGCGAGCGGTATCAGGTATTGGTGGCAACGCATGTGGATAAGGCGTCCCACATCCACTCGCACTTCGTTATCAATACGGTCTCCTTCGTGGATGGCCGGAAATTCTACCGCTCCAACGAAGACTACGCCCGGATGCGTGAGGTATCGGACCGGTTATGCCGGGAATACGGTCTCTCGGTCGTTCGCCGCCCGGAGGGAAGGCGCGAAAACTACAGCGCGTGGTCTGCGGAGAAAAACGGCAAGCCCACCAACCGCAGTCTCATCCGCACCGACATCGACCGGGCCATAGCGGCGTCCCTGACGGGGGCTGAATTCTTCCGCGTACTGGCGGATATGGGCTACGAACTGAAGCTCACCGCGGAATCCGGCAAGACGCTGCAGCGCCCCTCTCTGCGGCCGCAGGGCGCGGCGCGGTTCTACCGTTTCGACCGCCTGGGCGAGGAGTATACGCTGGACGCCATCGAAAGCCGCATTTTAGAGCGCATCCGCCGGCAGGAGCTGTTTCCGGAGGACGAGCGGCGGCAGTATCGGAAATACCGTACGGATCATCCGCCCCGCACTAAAGCAAAGGGGATCGCGGCACTCTATTACTATTACTGCTACGAGCTGCACATTCTCGTCCATTTTCCAGATTCTGCGCCGAGGTTTTCCGCCGCTATGCGGCAGGACCTGCGGAAGCTGGATCGGCTGGACGAGCAAACACGGTTTCTGGCGGAAAACCAAATCGAGACTTACGCGGATCTGGACAAGTATCAGGGGCATGCCAGCGGCAAGATAACCACCTTGACGGCAGAGCGAGTTGACCTCCGGAACAAGCTGAAGCGGACGATCCGCACCGGAGACGAGCCTGCGGTCGAGGAGGTGAAACAGCAGATCGCGGCAGTCTCCGGGGAAATCAGGAAATTACAGGAATCCCTGAAAATCTGTGACAGCGTCCGGCAGCGCGCCGAAGACCTTCGGGCGCAGCTGGACGCGCTGCAAAACGAGCGAAAGGAGCAGGAAGATGAACTATTCGGGAGAAGCGGCGGAACAGGTCGTGAGGATGAGCCTCAACGGCGTGGAAGTCGCAGCTAAAATCAGCGGCAAGGCTGCCGAGCGGCTGGCCGTTTTGCTGTATGCGGTTCTGCGGGATCAGAAGAAGACGCGCGGCAAAATCCGGCTTACCAACATGCTGAAAAGCGGCAAGGAGCTGAAGGTGTTCGCCGTCCGGGACGGCGAGTTGCGAAAATTCTGCGAGGAGGCCAAGAAGTACGGCGTTCTCTACTGTGTGCTGAAGGATAACAATGCCGCGGACGGTCTTACCGACATCATGGTCCGGGCGGAAGATGCCGGGAAGATCAACCGCATCTTTGAGCGCTTCGGCCTGGTCACGGTGGACATGGCCTCGGTGAAAACGGAGATCCAGCAGTCTCGCAAGGACAAGGCAAAAGGCGGTGATGACATTTCCACGCCGGAGCGCACTCAGACAGCAGACGACAAGCTGAATCAGTTCCTGGAAGCAGTAGCTGCTGAGCAGCCCAACCCCACGGCGGAGCAGGCGGAAAATGCAAACCCTACCACGGCCCGGACGGCGAAGTCCCGTCCGTCCGAGCGTTTCTCCGGGAGCAGAGACTCCCGCGGCGGCGGGGACGGCTCTAAACGATGCTCCCGTCCCTCCGTGCGGGAGGAACTGCGGGAGATCCGCCGCGAGCAGGGGCAGAAGCTGCCGGAGACCGGGCGGGAGAATGTGCACATCCCCATTCGCGTTAAAAAGAAGGACGACAAGGAGGTGTCCCTGTGATGGCCGAAGGCAAAGTGGTCATGACGCTGGACAGCTTTGAGCAGCGGCTGCTGGTCAGCGCCCTTACCGATTTCCGCAATGAGCTGATCCGCGAAGAGCGGCCCACGGAAGATGTGGACGTTTTGCTCCTGAAGGTCATTGACGCGGCACCACAGAAGGAACGAAAGAAGGCAGACCGTGCGGCACGATAAATTCTCGAAGCAAAACATTCTCCTATACTGTCTCGGTACGATCCCCGTCGTGTGGCTGGCGCTGCGGATCGCACCGTTTATGGAGGATGGTCTCCCCGGGCTGATCCGAAACTTTGGGGCGGCGATGAGCCGCCCGTTTCATATCACGCTCTGCGAGGACAGCCTGAAAACAGTTCTCATTTTGCTGCTGTGTTACGGACTCGCTATTGGAATGTATCTCTCCACCCAGCGCAATTACCGGCGGCGTGAGGAGCACGGCTCCGCCCAATGGGGCTCTCCCGTGCAGGTGAACAGAAAGTACGCAGACAAAGTCTCAACGCGAAACAAGATCCTCACACAGAATGTCTCCGTCGGGCTGGACGGACGCAAACACCGGCGCAATTTGAATACGTTGGTCTGCGGCGGCTCCGGTGCCGGAAAAACAAGGTTTTTCGCCAAACCAAACTTGTGTCAGGCAAATTCCAGCTATGTTGTGCTTGACCCGAACGGTTATAATACACGAGGATAGAGAAAGGTAGCGTTTTATCAACGCAAATTACATACAGAAGGGAGGCAAAACCGTGGCAAAGAAAGAAGAAATCAAAATCACAGCTCTATACGAGCGATTATCCAGAGACGATGAACAGGCTGGCGAATCGAACTCCATCCTAAATCAGAAAAAGTATCTCGAAGAATATGCCCGACAAAAGGGACTGAGAAATATCCGCCATTTCTATGATGATGGTTACTCAGGCACGAATTTTAACCGCCCCGGCTTTACCGCCCTGCTGGAAGAAATCGAAGCCGGACGAGTGGACACTCTGGTGGTAAAAGACCTATCGAGATTTGGTAGAAATTACCTGCAAGTCGGATATTACACCGAGATTGTATTCCCGAAAAAGGGTGTTCGCTTTATCGCTATCAACAACAATGTAGATAGTGCCAATCCAACCGAAAATGACTTCACTCCGTTTTTGAATATCATGAACGAGTGGTACGCCAAAGACACCAGCAACAAAATCAAGGCTGTCTTTAAGTCCAGAATGAAAGAGGGATTAAGGTGTAGCGGTGCTATCCCCTATGGCTACAAGCGTATCAATGGCGATAAGCAGACCCTTGTTGTAGATGAACCGGCTGCCGAGGTTGTGAGAAAGGTGTTCCGTCTTGCCTGTCAAGGTGTGGGTGTTACTGCGATTGCGGAGCGACTAACCGAAGAAAAGGTGCTGATACCATCTGCATATACGGCAAAGTATTCTCCCGAAAATTGCAGACACAGAACCGTCATAGACCCTTATCGTTGGAACGCTACCACCGTAGGCTATATTCTGGACAGGCAGGAATATCTCGGTCATACCGTGTTGGGCAAATCTATCTGCGAAAACTTCAAAACAAAGCAACGCAGAGCCGCAACGCCGGAAGAACTGATGATATTCCCCGATACCCACGAAGCCATCATTGACCAAGACACATGGGACATTGCCCAGAAGCTCCGTGTCCGTGCAAAGCCGAGAGCCGCAAACGGAACTTATTCCCACCGTTTATCCGGCATGATCTATTGTGCGGATTGTGGTTCACGAATGGGATTTATCAGTCCCGATGCCAAGCAAAGCGAAAAGCACTATGATTCTGATTCTGCTTTTCAATGTGGCAACTATCGAAACAAGAACAATGAATGTGTTTCCCACTTCATTAAAACCTCTGCTCTGGAAGCGGCGATTTTGCAGGCAATCAAAGCGGTCAGCCAATATGTCATTGAGAACGAAGCAGAGTTTATTTCCCAGCTCAAGACCGTATGGAATGAGAGCAAATCCAAGTCAGCCAACAACGGACAGCAGGAAATTGACGAAGCCAAGAAACGAATGGCTGAACTGGACGCAAAGATACAGAAGCTCTATGACAGTGCTATCAGCGGTCTGTTGCCGGAGCGACAGGCACAGAGAATGATACAGCAGTACGACGAAGAACAGCTTATGCTGGAAAAGCGTGTTGAGGAATTGCAGGGGCAGATACAAGAGGAAGAAGTTGAGAAAATCGACACCAACCGCTTTATCGCCTTAGTCAACAAGTACCGAAACTGCGAGGAACTGACGGACACCATGCTCTATGCCTTTATTGACAGAGTGGAAGTCCACGAAGCCACAGGTGGTCGCACCGTTTACCGTCAGCAGAATATCGACATTTATTTCAACTTCATCGGCAACTACTATCCCCCTGTTGAGACTGTTTCCGAAGAAGAACGCATTGCCGCCATTGAAGCCGAGCAGTTACGAAAGAAACAGGAAAAGGCAAAGCGTTCAACCGAAGTACAGAAACAAAAGAGAGCTGAACTGATGAAAGCTGTTGAAGCCGGAGACCCGGAAGCCATAGCCGAATATGAACGCAAACTCGCCTTACAGCGTGAGCGAAACCACCGCAGACAGCAGAAAATCAAGGAAGCCAGAGAAGCCGACCCTGCCTATATCGCCCAAATGGAAGAAAAAGAACGCTTACAGCGTGAAAAACTTCTCGAATCCGAGCGTAAACGGGCAGAACGAGCCAACAGGCAGAAGAAACTTTCCCGAAAGGAGCTGAAAGAAGCCGCCAAGACAGACCCGAAAGCAGCCGAGGAATGGCAAGCCTTAAAGGAAAAAGAAGCCGCAGCCAGACAGCGAAAAAAGGAGCGTGAGGAAGAACGCATGGCGGCAGACCCCGAATATGCCGCTATGATGGCAGAACGCAAGGCTGAGTATACCAGAACAAGGACTGCCAAGCGAAAGGCAGAGCGTGAAGCACTTGTAGAGCTTGCCAAGACCGATGAAGAAGCTGCAAAGAAGCTGGCTGAAATGCGAAAGTATCAGAGTGAAGCTACCGTCAGAAGCTATCAGAAAATGAAAGCAGATGCAGAAGCCGGAGACCCCGATGCAATCAAACGCTATGAAACTACCCTTGCCA
>ERZ839823.538-NODE-538-length-53062-cov-16.411342_pt1 | contig 53062 bp, 53 predicted proteins | sample MGYA00519862_ERZ839823 | MGnify/ENA primary metagenome ERZ839823 (study PRJEB31850, sample SAMEA3708853) | human gut metagenome | biome: human gut; feature: human-associated habitat; material: faeces | place: China | collected 2014 ...
CAGCTTCACGAGGAATAAAAGAAAGAGCTCGACTCTTATTTGTTTGAAACCTTTCTTAATCTTATCCCGACCTTCTCTTCCAGAGCAAGGTCAAGAGCATTCTACCGCAAGCCCTCCCTCTTTATTCAATTATTCTTTGGTGAATTTGGTTCCTTCTCTCCATGCGCGGCCTGCAACATCGCCTAAACGGATGTAGGTGCCGTGGACGGGATCGAATGTCAGGGGTTCGATAAGAGACGGGTCGAGCTTGCCGCCGGTCAGGACGAATTCATCAGCCAGGATATTGACGATTTCTCCTACGATGTACCAGTCTTCGCCTTCCTGTGTGGTCTTCACGACCTTGCATTCGAAAGTGAGCGGGAATTCTTCAATGACAGGAGCGTCTACATGCTCGCTCTTGACGGCATGGAAGCCTGCCTTCTCGATTTTCCCTTTTACCTTGTGGCCGCTGACGGTGCCGAAGTAGTCAGCTTCTGCCATCGTCTTCAGGGTCGCCATGCTGACGGTGAAGGCGCCGGTTTCCAGGATATTGTCCGTCGTCTTGTGGTTATGGTCGAGCATGAAGCCAATCTTGTTCGTGTCATAGATGCCGCCCCAGGCAGCGACCATGGCATCAGTCTCCCCTGCTTTGTCCTGGGAAACGATGACGAGCGCCGGCTGCGGATAAATCCATGATGCGGGTTTGAAACTTTTCTTCATAGAAATCCCTCCTGTATCCAAAATTTCCTTTATTTTATTTATACATTCTAAAGATTATTATACCACGGGCGGGGAGCGTGAGCGCCCTTCCCCGCCGGCCCCGCGTAGTAAAAATCCCGATGGAATCCGGGAAGAGATTCCATCGGGAGGAAGGGATTATTTATGTATATCCTCAGGAGAGGAGGTACATATAAAAGGGAATGAAGAAGATCCCCAGCATCAGGGAGACGCAGTTGATCATCGTCGAGTAATCAGCATCGGCGCCGACGGAATTGGCGAGAATCGTCATGTTCGTCATAGCCGGCATGCCTGCCTGCATGAGGAAGACCTTCGCGGACATCGCGCTGACCGGAATGAACGGCAGCAGGATGAAAAGGCAGAGCGGTGAAAGGACGAAGCGCCCGAACATCGCGCCTACAAGATCGCGGTCGAGACGGATCTCGGAGAACGGAATATGCGCCATCTGGATCCCGATGACGATAAGGGCCATCGGCGTTGCGATATTTCCTACGTAATGGCATGCCGTCAAAAGGAAGTGCGGCAGCGGAATATTGAGGAGAATGAGGAGAACGCCTGTGATGAATCCCATGAGCGGCGGTGTGCGCAGCTTCAGGAGCATTTCCTTCACAGTGAATTTATGGTCACCGCCGGCATCCTTGACGATGAGGTACGCGCCAAGAAACCAGAACATCGCGGTATTTGCGATATAGTACAGCATGCAGGAAGGCACGCTCGCTTCACCGAAGAGTGCCATATTGACCGGAAGGCCGATGAAGATGGCATTCGCAATGCAGCAGGTGCAGGTGAAGACGCCGCGGCGGCTCTTCGTGATATTCAGCACTTTGGCCAGGACGCGGCCGGCGAGGTACGCCACGAAAATCGAGGCAAAAGGAAGAAGCATGTCCGGCGCTGTTTCGATCAGCTGGTCATGCGTGAAATTCGAGTATAAAGAGTAAATCATCAGAGGCGGCAGCGCCACTGACATCGTAAACTTCGTCAGATCTTTCCCGGCGGACTCCCAGAAGAAACCCATCCGGCTCAAAAAGAAACCTAGACCCGCAATCACAGCTACTTCAAAAATACCTGACAACCCCTGCAGAATCGCATCCATACCCCAAATACCTCAAATTTTCTAAATTTTCAATAACTAACCCAAGATTTATACAAAATTGCACTGAAATTCTGTTTACAGCATAGCCTATCTTGTCATATAATTCAAATTAAGATAATGAATTTCACTTATAACGATTCAGTATAATTAAACATCTCGATTGTTCTATGTTCATTATTTTTTCGAATAAGCGGAATCGCGTATTCGCATAAGTTCTTTTTTATCAATAGAATAGGGGGGAATTCACTTGAATCTGGAATTTTACAAAAATTTCATTGCGATCGTCGAGGCGGGGGGCCTCAATAAGGCATCGCGCCAGATCCATGTCGCACAGCCTGCACTGACCCGTCAGCTCCAGCTGATGGAAAAAGAATACGGGGCTGCGCTCGTCGACCCAAGAAGAGGCCGGCACAGTTTGAAACTCACGGAAGCCGGATGGATCTTCTATCGCCAGGCAAAACAGATTTATGAGACAGACCAGACAACGCACGCGGAAATCGAAGCGCTCACAGCAGGCCTCACAGGCACCCTGCGCATCAGCGTCTTCCCGTCGTACGCGCCTTTCCTGTTCCAGAAAATCATTCCGCAGTTCCATGAGAAATACCCGGACCTCTGCTTCCGCATCCGCGAATCCTATCACACTACGCTCGTCGACGACATCCGCACCGGCGTCTCTGAAATAGGCATCGCCAATGCGCCGCTTCCTGATCCGTCCTTCTTTAAGATCCTCAGAAAGGAAGAATGCCAGATCATGATCGCAGGCCCGAAGGGAAGCCCGCTTCTTGCAGAAAACGAGACCATCACGCCCGACATGCTCGCCGGACAGCCTCTCGCCGTCAGCAGAAGCACCGAAGAAATCATCAAGAAACTCTTCCGCTCCCACAACATCGTCCCGAGAATCCTCTTCTCCCTCGACACACGCTCCTCCGCCATGGACGCCGCTGAAAGCAAAATGGCATTCGGCATCGTCGTCAGGGACGAAGGCGATATCTATCCGACAGAAACCCTCACCTTCCGTCCGCTCGCCATGCCAGACGTACCGATTGGAAAGACCTTCTTCTGCCAGAAAGGCCACCGCCTGAGCAAAGCCATGGAAGAATTCCTGGCAGCATTCCCGGAAACCGCTGAAATCGAAGAATAATAGAACATAAACATAAAAAGAGCACATAAAGCCAGCCTGCTTTCGTGTGCTCTTTTTGCGTGGGGAATGCGGAGCATCGCGAGTTCCGTATTTTCCTGACCGCAGCGAGGTTGTATGGTTTAGGCGTCCCCGTCAGGGGAAGGAGTATGGCAGGGATGGGGACATAAGGTTTCAAACAAATAAGAGCTGCGCTCTTTCTTTTATTCCTTGCGAAGCTGTCCCCGTCAGGGGAAAGTGGCGCGCATGCGCCGAAAGGGGTTCATTTTTGCCAGCAATGCAAGCACTCGCCTTCCCTGGCAATAAAGTTCTTCCTTTTACGCCGAAAAGGGTTCATTTCCCCATCTTATCCACAAATATTATAAGTCGCTCCACTAACAAAAAAGGAGCTTTGACAAAAATGATTACACTTTTTGTCAAAGCTCCTTTTGTGTGGGTATATTCGATTAGAGAATTATCCAACAAAATAAAAACCTTGAGCGATGATGCTTCGTCTTCTTAGAAAATGCAACTCTTTCGCCCAGCATCGGAAAAGTGATAGGCTGGGCACTTTCCCCTCCGGGGACAGTTCGGCGATGTGAAATATAAGAAATCAGTTCTGTTTTGTTTTGAACTTATATACCTGCGGCTGAGGAAATGCAACTCATCCCTTTACTTATTAACTTCACCTCATTCGCGCAGCTACAGATAAAAGATAAGCTGCGCACCTTCCCCAGAAGGGAAGGCTTCACAAGGAATAAAGAAAAGATTTCCAATCTGATTTGTTTTGGACCTTTCGTAATCCTATCCAAACCTTCCCTTCCAGGGCAAGGTCAAAGGCGTTTTGCCACAGCTCCTTCTTCTTTTTCTTACAGTCCTGATTCTCTTATGTTTCCTTCTACCTGAGCCGCGCCAAGCATTTCTGCCAGGTCGTAGAGTTTCTGGTTGAAGGGTTTCTTTATATGTTTTGCATCTTCGTAGGATACTTTTCTGACTTTGCCTTCCCACATACCGACGAGGGCGGCTGTTTCTCCATCAAGGAGTGCTTTGACGGCTGCGGCTCCCAGTGTGGATCCAAGGATGGCGTCTTTGGCGCTTGGCTGGCCGCCTCTCTGGATGAAGCCCAAGATAGTGGTGCAGATGTCGATGTCAGTGCGTTCCTTGAGCCATTCGCCGAGGGCTCTTCCGTCATCGGCGCCTTCTGCGCAGATGATGATGCTGTTCGTCCTGCCCTCTTCCATCTGTCGTTTGAGGCTTCTGGCGAGTTTCTCGCGGCTGAAGGGAACTTCAGGGACGAGGATGTATTCGGCGCCGCAGGCAAGGCCTGAGTCTAAGGCGATGTTTCCTGCAAAGCGTCCCATGACTTCGACGATGGCAGCGCGGTTGTGGGCGCTGGCGGTGTCGCGGATGCGGCTGACAGCGGATACGACGGCATTCACGGCGGTATCGTGACCGATGGTTTCATCGGTGCCGTGCATGTCGTTATCGATAGTGCCCGGAATGGTGACGGTCGAAATGCCCAGTTTCGAAAGGACTTCGGCGCCTTTGATGGAGCCGTCCCCGCCTACGACGACGAGGCCGTCGATGCCTCTATGCTTCAGCGTTTCTGCCGCTTTGATCTGGTTTTCTTCTTCCAAGAATTCCTTGCATCTGGCCGTTTTCAGCATGGTGCCGCCATGGAGGACAACGCCACTCACGGAGGAGGATTCCATGCGGACGAAGTCATCGTCCAGAAGTCCTGCATAGCCTCTGTATATTCCATAAATCTGGCATCCAAGCGCCAGGGCTGTCCTTACGACCGCCCGTACGGCCGCATTCATGCCCGGCGCATCTCCGCCGCTTGTGAGCACAGCTAGTCTTTTCATGAAAATCCCTCCCTGCGGCCGACTACTGGGATCTTCTCCCATGGGAAGAGGGCCGGCCGTTCCGCTCTCTCTTCTCGGTATGTTCCTCACGGCCGGGATACCCCGGTCCCCGCCGTGCTGCAAATCCTATATTGTGCTTGTCAATGTAGCGCGCAATCATGAGCGCTGTCTGTTCCGGATGGCAGTTCGTCGTATTGATGACAAGATCGACCCTGTCTCTCCATTTCGTCCATTTCCTCAGCATCTGACGGACGTATCCGTCCACATCGGAGTAGTCCATCGTCGGACGTTTCCCGATGCGGCGCCTCACGCGCTCGGCCAGGCGGAATGGTTTCGCATAGAGCAGGATGACGACACCATGCTCGGAGAGGAGATGAAATTTCTCCTCCGTCATGGGATAATTTCCGCCCATCGCAATCACCGCCTCATGGTAGAAGCGCACTCTGTTGATGATTTCCTTTTCCTTGGCAGTGAACGCATCCGGCCCCGCACTCTGGTAGTACTCGGCGATGCGCATCCCCGTGTCCTTTTCCATCATGCGGTCCGTATCGGCCAGCTGCCAGTCCAGGCCGTCAGCGAGAATCCTCGCCGCGCGGCTCTTTCCTGTCCCCATGGGACCGATCAGAACTATATTTCTCTTTTTCATAGGTACCTCGGCTTTGGAAGGTACGGATCTCCGCGTCGAAGGACAACTGTCCTCCCTCTCTTTTCAATGATTTGAGATCCATCGCATTCTATCTCTCTTTGCCTTTTATTATATCAAAGCCGCGGACAATTTGGGCAAAGCTTCCGGTACCTTGTACACGTATTTTTTGAAATTTTCCGTTTTCGTCGATAGTTCCTTCACTTTCCGAGATATTCGTCACGGTGGCGCCGCTCTCCTCGAGCGCTTCCGCAAGCTCCGGCGCGCTTGCTTTCCCGAAAAGCTTCGTCAGAAACGGCAGGTACGTCCCCTCTTCCGGCGCCCTGAAATGGAGCGCCTTCTGGTTCTCTGCCGCCATGAGGCCGGCCGATTCTTCCTTGTCCCATGAACGCTCGACGAAAAAGCAGCCCGTCAGGGCGAGGAGAAAGGCGAGCGCGAGGTACTCTCTCTTGTACTTCGTATCATGCAGGATTGGTTCGAGCCTCATTTCTTCACCGTCCTTTTGACTGCTTTTCTGGGCGCATCCGTCTTCGGCGTTTCATCAGCCCTCGTCCAGATGATTGTGAAATCGGTGAGCTTCGTCAGCGGATTTCCCTTCCGCTTCCCGATTCTCGTCTCACCGCCCCAGGAAGAGGCGACGACATCGCGGAGAAACCCGACGGCCTCAGGTGTCTGCGCCGTTCCTTCAAGGCGCACTTCCCCGCTCTCCTCAGCGATTTCCCTCAAGACGACACCGGACGGCATCGATTCTCCGAGGTACGCGAGCTTCTGTTCCCAGCGCATGTTTTCCTTCTCCAGCTTCCGCAGCATGCCTTCGAGCGCCCGCGCCTCATGCTGCTCCTTCTCATACGCTTCCATTTCCTTCCTGACCGGCGAGAGGGAAATGGAAAGCTCCTTCTCATGGAGGAAATCCTTCTCGGCAGAGACGAACATTCCTAGGCCCGTCAGGCAGAAAAGGAACGATAGTACCGCCGCTCCCTGCGCCATGCGAAGGCCGCGGTTCTCTTCCGTGAAGAGCCTCCGCACCGCGCCGGAGGGGATGACCGTCCCTGCCTTATCCGCGCCCATGAGGAGACGGAATGCCGTTTCATGAAGAAATCCTTCTTCCTCGGCTGGAATCATCACTTTGAGATTCGCAGATGATTCTTCTTCCGAGAAATCCCTGATGTCAGGCGCATCCTCATAGGCAAGCACCGCCGAGAAAGTATCCTCATCCTCGTACTCTTCGCTGTCCGGATCTTCCTCAGGGACTTCCCCGCCGGAAATGGCGGCAAGCAGGGCTGCCTTCCAGTACGCCATCTCTTCTTCCGTGCAGGAGAAAAGCGGGACGAGGAAGCATGGCACTTCCCCTTCCATGCCGTCTGCCTCCCTCAAAAAGAAGCGGCGTATCTTGTCCCTCTCGCTCTGCCTGGCCTTGAGGCTTCTGACCTTTTCGCCGCAGTAGAAGAAGAGCTGCGCCGTCGATTTCGCGGCGAAGCAGACGCCGTAAGGACCATCTGCAAGCGGGATATCCGTCACGGGGAGAATCGAAACGAGGCGTTTCTTTACCAGACGCGCGCCTTCTATCCAGCGCGTGACCGTGATTTCATAGACGGAAGAAAAGAGGATGTGCCAGGCCTGCGGCGTGTGCGAGAGAACGCGAAGACCGGTCCGGAGCGGCTCATCACCGGGGAATATCCTGTCCTCTTCCCAGGATAGCGACTCGTGCATTTCATCCTCATCCATTTCCGGAAGATTCAGCACCTTCGTCCGAAGATCACAGCTCGTCGCAATGAGCATCAGGGACTTTCCGCGGATGCCCTTCTCTGCGAGCGCTTCCAGAGCTTCGGCAATCTTTTCCGGCTCCTTGTCGTGGGGAAAGGGAACGGAGGCGAAACGGAGGAACTTCCCCTCCTGGATGTCCACTCCATAAAGACGGCCTGCCATCGGAAGGAGTATCGTTTTCTTCGTACCCGAAAAGAAGCGCCTTGCCCGCATGAGCAGCGCTTCCTTCGCAAGAACTGAGGTATCAAAATGGAACACTTGAAATATCCTCCACCGTCAAAATGCGCTTTCCATCCACCGTTTTTGAAGAGAAATCAATCGTCAGGAACCGGCGGTGATCCCCCTTTTCATTTTCCGAGCGGACCTTGATCCTGCCGCTCTCCCCGTCATCTGTGATCCTCACAAGGATCGTCCGGTCTCCCTCCTCCAGCGTGAGCGCCGTGCTTCCGCCTGCGCCTGAGGAAAGGCGAGAAAGAGCCCCGTTCGCCCCACTCTCTGCCGCATAGACCGAGCGGAGCCCCTCTTCATGCGACACCGCCGCGGCGCTGCCCCTTGTGAGGAAAAGGACGAGCGCCGTGGATGCTGAAAGAAGCGCCGAGAAGAGGAGAATCAGGATGATTGAAAGCGTCCCCTTCCTCCTACACATACGGCTGCCCCTTCTTATACAAATCCGCATAAGGAATGACCGACGTCTCGCAGTCCACCTGGTCGATCCCGTTCTTATGCTCCATCAGGAAATGAAGACGCAGCGCGCCCATTTCCTGAGAAAACACCGGATCCTCCTCAGACGGCGAGAAAATGATCGTCTCGCCCGTTCCCGTCTTCTCGCCTGTCACCGGTTCCGAAAGGCCGTTGTAGAGAAGAAGCTTCAGCTTTTCCCTGTCGATATAAAACGTATACCGCGCCTCGACGTCCCTTTCGTTCAGGTCGTAGTACGTGTACCGGTCGCCGGAGACCGGGACCTGTGCCATCCGCCTGCCGTTCCTGATCTTTTCCGTCATGTAGTCGGAAACCGAGAGCGCCTCGCTCGAAAGCCGTCCGCGCCTTGCAAGGCTATCGATCACCCGCGCCGTCTCCGTGGCCAGCGGGAAGATTGAAAGCGCCAGCGAGGTCAGTATGAAGAGGGAAATCAGAGCTTCCAGGAGAAGAAATCCTTTTCGCTTCATTGCGGATCCTCCATCAGGACGGAAAAAGAAACGGACTTCCCGGACGAATCCGAGACCTCCGCCTTCATCCGCCTCATCGGGACAGATTCGACATAAACGGGCTCCTCAGTCATATCGACCGTATACGTCCGGCCATTTCTCACGATTTCTTTCGGCATAGAAACGGGCTCACCCAGACGCACGCTGGCCTTCATCTGCTCCATGGCATCCTGGGCAATCAACGTTTCATCAAGGGAAATTTCCCTTTCCGCCTCCAGCCTTGCCGCCACGGACACTGAGAGGAAAACGCCCGCGCCAAGTGTCATGACAATCGCCAATGCTGCGGCCGCCCACACCAGAAGAAAGCCTTCTCTCCTCATGCGTCCCTCACGATCCGAACGCGTCCCGTGTACGCCGCCACCACGATCTGGCGCGCATACTTTCCGTCCTTCGTCCTCAAATACATCGAATACTTGCTGCTCTCCCCGGCATAGCCGTCTTTGCGGAGCGTCAGGTTCAGATTTCCCGTTCCGCGGATGTTTTCAGGAAACGAGCCTTTCGGGCGGATCGTCGTCGTGCCCTTTCTTGTGAAATACGAGACGTGATCGCCGTCCTGCGCACAGAAAAAGTACGTCCGCGCCACGACATTTCCATACCGCGACGTCTCGCTCCTTGCCTCCGTCTCTGCCTCACGGATGGCCGAGGCCAGCTCTTCGGCCGCCAGATCGAGCTGCCGCTCCTCCTGCCAGTCGGAAAGCGAGGGGACCGCCATCGCCATCCCCAAGGAGACGATCAGGAGCACGATGAGCGCCTCAGCGAGAACAAAGCCACGATGCCGCCAGAAGCGTAAGCCCCGTTTCCTCGAAGAAGAAAGCCGCGATCCCTCCGGCAGCAAGGAACGGCGCGAAACGGATCCCGTCATCAAGCGACCTCCTTCCTGAAATCAAAAGAGGCAGGGAAAAGAGCGCGCATGATGCCGATGCGGCCCAGAGGAAACCGAGCGTTCCCACCGGCGAAAGCCAGGATGCAATCGCAGCGGAGAGGAATATATCTCCCTCGCCTGCGCCTCCGCCGGACGCCAGGCGCAGCACGAAGAAAACACCGCCGGCCAGCGATGCCGAAAGGATACCAAAGTAAATCATCCCCGCCTCATACGAAGTCAGAAGACCGCAGAGAAGAAGAAGCGCGCTCCAGCCGTCCGAAATATACCCCGTCCGCCTGTCCTCCATCGCGGGGAAGAAGAGCAAAAATGGCAGCAGAAAACGGGCCTTCCCCTCCGTCATGAAAAGAAGACCCGCATACAGGGCGCACGAAATCACGAGCAGAAGGAATCCTCTCCCGCCCTGCCAGACATTCTCCCACAATAACCGGTCTTCCACTCCGCTTCTCATGGGAACCTCTTACGACTGCTGCGTACTTGTGCTCGTCGTTCCGTAAGACGAGTACGTCACAGAATTGAAAACAGCCGTCACTTCACCTTTGGAACCCATCGTGTACGTCACACTCTTATCCGGCGGCTCCGGCATTTTCTTCAGATACCCATTCGCCCCTGTCGTATCCACCAGCTGCGAAAGCGCCGTCGGGTACTCGCCATTCTTCACGTAATACATCTCTGACGCCGTTCCGATCGCCGACAGATCCGCCTGAATACGAGCCGCCTTCGCATCATTTGTCATGCCAAGGATATCCGGCATAGCCACCGCCGACAAAATCCCCACAATCGCCACGACGATGATGAGCTCTAGGAGCATGAAACCTTTCCTTTTCCTTCCCAATCCACTGCCCTTGTGATTTTCCATTGTACCTTCCATCATGGACCAACCTTTCCCACAACACACCGGCCCCGCCGGTTTTTGAGCACAACAAAAAGGCGGCACTTTGACTGGCGCCCGCCTGCAAAAGACCTATCACTCCTCCCCGCACGAAACCCGACGCAGCCTTCCCGCTGCCAGCTCCCTTCCACGGAGCTCGTCAAGAAACATAAACAGAACCGCCAGACCTTCCGCAGCCGGCCAGCTCTTTATTGATACCAGCCCTTCCCTCCATCGGAAAGACACGGATCAATCACGTAATCTTCCTATATTATCCAAAATGCTGTATCAATATTCAAATAGAAAATAATCATAAAGATTATAAACTCCATGAAGCCGATGCATAGCAGAATAAAGATTTGGGAATGAGGAGAAAAAGAGGAGAGAAGAAAATAAAAAGCAGGGACAAATCAACTGTTGATCTGCCTCTGCTTTTTATCATCATACTGCAATTATTTCAATTGAGGATCATCCACTATACGGATTTCTCCATACCTTGTCGTTGCCTGATCTTTGGTAAAGCTGAACTCAGGACTTGTCGGATCATACTTGGCATCATATCCTGTGTTAGGTGCTCTAAGAATACCGCAAACCAGATCGTACATTAAATCATTGGTGAATATATCATCCTTATGAAGAGCAAGTTCCTTAGCGGTTTCTGGATATTCCTTCTGATAGGAGTCAGATAAGTATACAAAGAGAGGAATACGAGCCATTTCCCACGTAAATTTTCCGTCTCCATGGAAATACTCCATGTCTTCCCCGTGATCCGAAGCATAGACCATAGCCTGCATATTCAAATGATCTTTCCCGTAGTCATAAATACGTTTTAGTACATCATCGGTATATAAAATACTGGAATCATAGTCATTTACTTTTTCGGAATGACCATCAACCTGAATACCTGTAAAATCTGGAGGAACTCTGTCTTTATAACGATCATGGCTTCCTTCCAGATGGATGACAATGAACGCTTTTTCACCATCAGGTATCTTTTTCAGTTCATCCAGAACCTTTCCATCATCGCTTCCAGGCCGGCGGGTAAAATAAACCTTCTTCGAAACACTCGTTGTAAGCTCAAGTGCTATATTCCCAGGAGCTGGAGACTGGTTACTGATAAAGTATGTCGGATATCCAATCTGATTTGCTACATCCGTTAGAGAAATACTCTCGTTTCGGTTTCTTCCATTATATTGATTTATATTTGTGAGGTAATAAGCAAGTGCTTTTTCCGTCAGAGGGAAACTAGTATATGTTTTATCAAAAAGGAAGAAATCTGGGTTCGCCTTTTCTTTAGAAAGCCAGGGCGTCGTTTCAGCAGGATACGACGGATTAAATGCCTTCATATGATCTTCGGCAGCACTTTCACCAATAACCACGATAACAGAGCCATTCAGCATCTTGGGTGTCTCCCCAACAAAGTGAAAATCCTTCAGGTTTTCATCATGTTTCTTCATTGCTGCTTTAGATCCCATAATATATTTATGAGCTACACGATAGCTCCATGAAGGAAATGTACGCGGAATGCCTCGTGCAAGAGGCACCAAAGCAGCAATGACAAGAATACCGATTCCTATCATTTTTAAACTATGAAGTGAATTTCCCTTATCTTCTCTATTTCCTTTATAGATTAAAACCGCCGTCAGAATCATATAAAGAATAAATAATCCCAAAACTCCGACTAACGCGGCCGCGCCTAAATGAGACAGTAAGAATTCCTTGGTCTCATTAAAGTTGGTCAGGAGCACTGAGATCATCGCATCATGTGTGAATCCAGCATCAAAGATTTTGTAATACGTAATATATACAAATGCGCCAAGCGAAAAATATCCAATCAGAAGGAAATTAAAGAGTGAAAGTACCGGTTTCAACAGTCTTTTCAATGAGCCGATATATTCTAATAAGAACGTAAGTACCAAAACCGGAATTAGTGTCAAAACATCGTCATTTAATACCTCTACTCTAATCCCCCAAGTTCCGCCAGAACGCGCGCCAATATATGAAAATGCTCCCAGCCAGAAATAAAAGATTAAAAGCCCCGGTCTCCAGGAAGGATGAAGCAGGCTTCTCCCTGTCAGACACTCTGATAAAAATACCAAAACAACTCCGATAAGCACATTACGAATCCCATGATTGAAATTTCCAAGATCAGTAATTCCCACCAGAGCAAACCAACCATAAATCAGCGCCATGGCAGCAATTGCCAGCGCTAAATACCTTCCCAATTTTCTTGTTTCCATACCTATGTTTTTAATCCAACCCTTAATAATTCCATACCTAAAACATAAAGACAGCGTAATGGATCTTCCCCATCCATTACACTTCTTCTATTTATAATTTCGCGCCAATGTACTTCAAATACCACCCGATCATCGCACCATACTGGCCATTCATGCGAGCAGATCTTGCTGCCTGATGAAGATTTTTTGTTCCCTTCGGAGGAACAAGAGGCACGTCTTTCCATGGTGAAGATTTTTGGATAGCTGCGTATTCTTTTACAACCGGCCATCCCTGCACCCAGCTGTGCCATGGCTTAGCATGCCCGGCAAAATGAATGATGATCTGTTTCTTATAATCTTCATTCACTGGCTGTTTTTTGAACAAAGACTGCCGGTCCAGGTTGTAGAGGTAGTTGTACTTCTTTTCAATATAGAGGCACTTACCATCGAGCATCTCATTGTGAATGTCCTGATCATGGTGAGAAAGACGGTTGCCTACACGTTTTACGTTTTCCTGCGCGCGGCGGACAATGTCATCAAAGCAGTCCTGCTCCATCCATGGTCCCAGATTCATCAGCATCATACCTGCATTGAAATAATGGCTCGTATGCATGCGTTTCATCTGTGCCTTTTCATTTCTGTCCGATACGACAGCGACAAGCTTATCCCCAAAGTCGAGTTCTTTCAGGTAACGAAGCGATCCGCGGCACATCATATCTCCATCCAGGTAGAGCCCTCTATCTGTCAAAGGTGCCAGTGTCGGTGCTACCAGGAAACGATAGAAGAAAGCAGGATTGCCATCAGAGAGAAGCAGCGTCTTGAAAGCACTGTCATCGATCAGATGAACCTGCACAGGGCATCCCGTAATCAACGCCATTTCCTCCAGATGTTCCCTTTCCTCGTCCACAAGCTGATTCACAAAGAAGTGAAAACAAAGTGGAAGATCCTTATTATGCTCACGCACCGTTAAAGTTACAATTCCCATATGCGGGATATAGTCCGCTGTCCCGGTCAACGCAATATGAAAGGCATCTTTCTCAGGCTCTCCGCCGATAAAGACCGTATCTTTCACGGCATGAAGAAGTACATTTTCCATAAGTTTATTAGACTCCTTAGTCATACAAGGCATGTTATAAAACGCCTTCTCAAGCATTTATATTGTATATGAACGCAGCAGTGTTTGTCATTACATCAAAATTACTGTTGCTTTATGAATGACAAAACCTAGTTAAAGTAAAAGATACCAATTTATATTATACATACGAAATCTTCCTTTTTCCATGGAACGATCTGATTCCCAGGATGTATTTTGTTTTCAAAACTTCGGATTTCCTGCTTATGAAGATTCATTTCCAAGCAATACGCTTTGATAGATACGCGTATATTTCAAGGAGGAATCGCCTCAAAATACACGGCAAACAAAAAATCAATCGAGACAGACATCTTACAGCGCTGACTCGATTGAGCTCATATGTTTTATTGATTTTCTAAATCTTGATTTATCTTTTTAATATGTTCATCTACATTATCTTTAGTGACCCAATGGCCAAATGTGCTGCTGCTATCTTTCGGTTCGTTGAAAATACGATGAATTATCATATCACCAACCATCGGCCTATAATGACTTGTTTCATAATAATAGTAATTGTTGCTTGTTATATCATTCAAACCACTAAAATCATAATAACTGGTAATATCTGTTAATTCATGTTTAAACTCATCAAATTCATCCAAATTAGTCGCACGATACGTAAGTAAATGAATCGGATTTACGAACACAATCAATTCTATATTATTCGCATCCGCCACTTCTTTGAGTTCTTTAAGTTCTTCAAGCGTCTGATTTATTCTCTCTCCTCTAAACCGAACACCACTTTCAAACTTTTCCCCAGTTATATGAGCATTAACATCAGACTCTATTCGCTCATCTACTCCTGGATGTATAGTTCTTCCGGAGTCATATATATCGTATATATTCATAGCCTTCTTATCAGTAACTGGACTTGACGGCGGTTTTAAAAGATAGGATATATACGTGTTAAAATTGTTCTCCCTATATGGTTTTCTCATGTATTCAGATTCATGGAGCTGCGGGTCAACCCTAAAGGAAAATTCATCTAGGCCTATCAGGATCTGCTTAATAGGAACATCGTGCTTGATAAGTATCTTTATATCATCCAGCCATTCTTTAGGAAGGCCTTCTGAATACGTCATATTATAATAGTTATAACCATTATTTATTTTTCTTGTATCAATGTTTCCTACACGAGAGGATCCAAAGCAAAGTGCATTATATTTAGATGGATTATCTAATAGATATTGCATCTTAACTATATGCTGATTAGGTTCAACTCGTAGAGTTGAAAAATCCTTGTTGTATATTCCATACCTATCAAAATGATATCGGATTATCTGCAAATTAGAGAGGTTCATCCATCCTAGCATCTATTGGATCATAAATATTTTTAATATTATTTTGTCTTAGATCACAAATCAAAATTGGACACTTTCCAGTTTTACATGTCACTGCACTTCTTCATTGTTAAATGCCGCTGCGGATGTTTTATATTTTAAGATTCTTTATTATATTATATTGGAATACTCCAGCAAATCACCTTTTACAATGTAGAATCATTGACGCTGCTTATGGCATTCTCCTGACTTTTTTATATTTCTCGATCCATCTAAGCAATAAAAAATCCAGAGTTGTTTATTGTCATCCCAAGGAAATAAACAACTCTGGATTTTTATATCGCATCTATCCTATATCGCAAAAATATATGTTCTATTTTACTATCCTTAGTTTCAACACGATGCCTCACTTTATTGTATTCTGTGTATCTTCTCTAGCTTTACTGCACCGATCTGCCACAAAGCAATACGTCAGACATAACACTAACGGATAGGTATAGAAAAACCACTGACTGAATAAACAAGCAACCTGTCCTGCCAATGCAACCGCCAGGCAGACGGCTTCAAAACTATCTGAGAATTCTTTCCTCTTTAAAATAAGTTGCCCGAACAGATAGAAAAGGGGAGCGCAGAAAATAATAAGACCTGGAATTCCATATTCTGCCAGAACATTAGAAAATGCATTTACTACAGGGAAGCTTGCATCACCAAACTCCAAATGCGTGACATCGGATATCCATCGCTTTACTTCACCATTATCTTTCGCAAAATCAGGATACGTATTGACCATATAACGGTCTACATATCCTTGTCCTACGCCAAAGACTGGATGCTGAATACCGACTGTTGCCATGGCGATTGTCGTCCCAAAACGTGCTTCATTAGATCTTTTATCTTTGTCTGCCACAGAGAACACATTTGAATCCAAATAATTTTGTATCCTTGTCCAGACATTGATATCCGTCTTGTCTTTTGAATTTTTAGCTACGGGTTCAGGCTGCGCTTGAAGCTTGGCCGGAGCAGAAGCAGCTGCTTCAGACTGCACCGGGGGCTTTACTGGAGCAGCTGCAGGAGCCTGCTGAGGCGGTGTCTTGTTGTTTGCCTGCGGAGATGCAGGTACTGGTTTTGCCTGCGCTGTCTCCACTTTTGCACTAACAGGACCTCCTGGTTTCTGTGCCTGGCCTGCGGCTACAGCTTCCTTATTCCCAAAATATTGCGGTACTGCAACACTGCCTTCGATGTAAATACCAAAGGAAAGTATGGTTCCCAAAACTACAGCTAGACAGGCTTTCCACCATTGCTTATAGCGAAGAATGATACTAAAGAGAAGAAGGCAGAATACTTCTCCCAAGTAAATGACTATCGCGGTCCTTGATTTCGTCATAAAAATCATAAGTACGAAGTAAAGCAGGAGGAGATATTCTATTTTCCTGTTTTCCTGAAAGATGCGATACCAAAGGAAAGGAACCATAAAAGAACCAATAATCCCAAAGAAAGACGGTTCTGTCAAGTAACTTCTAAGCTGACCCTCCCATAAAATAGGTGGCCACCACCCGCTCATAATCCCAGGATCATATAAATGTCTGTTAATCGTCATCAAGAGATTCTGACAGAACAAATTTCCCGTCCAAAGCCAATAAATTTCAAAGATGGAATACAGCCCCATCAGGCAAGCCATGGTAACGACAGCCTTGCTCACCCACTCCACACCTCTGCGGGAATTTCTGCCGTACAAGGAAAACAAGACTACATACATTCCAACAAACGGCAATAAGAGTCCTTTAATAAGACCACCGATATTTCCAAATAGATGGACCAGATGAATCGCCGATGGGGTATTAACGATTCCCGGCCAGACATGAGCGATTGTTTTCACAGCTGACTTATCCGCTAAAGCCGCATCAATAGCTCCTGGATAAAATGGATATGTGAATGCTCCTATACTGGTACACAAGATAACCCAGAAACAAAAAAGCCCCACAAATTTTGCGTGCGGAATATGGAATTCCTTTTTGTTGCGCAGCCACCAAATCAGGCAGACAACACACATAGTCACCAAAAGCGCTACGGCCACGTTTTTCCCTAGCAGCGGAAGCTTATATCTCGCCGGAAGACTTTTCAGCGGTATAAACAATATCATAAAAAACAATAACCATTCTTCGATCTTCTTATACTTCCCCTGCATACCATTTCCCCTAACGCATGTTTTTCTATACTATATTATGTACAGTTATTCTTACAGATATAAAAAGAAAAGCGCTGTTCGTTCACTCGCACTTTCCCAATTTTTAATATATCATTTTAATAATAACATTTCCATAAATCCTATGATAGTCACTCATGTAATTGTTAGATTAATTGCTGCTAAGGCTATGAAATTTTATCTAACTATTTTGTAAGCCTTGATTTTTGTTCTTTATCTTTACCATATACCTTCTTATAACTTTATGATATAAATTATAGAGAGCATTTCCAAACAGTTATGCAATAAACTATGCGCAAGACATTCTATACACTTAAACCTGACCTATTCACCTACATTTATGGAGAGATAAACAATGCCTATAATTAATCATCCAAAGGTTTCTTTAATTCTTCCTATTTACAATATGGAAAAATTTTTAGAGCGCTGTGTCGACAGCATCCTCGCCCAAACGTACGACAACCTAGAAATCATTTTAGTCAACGATGGTTCGAAGGATAGATCAGATGAAATCTGTAAAAAATACGCATCTCTAGACCAAAGAGTTATCTATGTCAGCCAAAAAAACGGTGGACTTTGCGCAGCTCGTAATGCCGGCCTTGATCATGCATCCGGAGACTATATTATATTTATCGATCCTGATGATTACGTTGCGACTAACCTTGTTTCTGATGTCATCCAGACTTTTAAAAATTCCGATGAAAAATTAGATATGGTTGCCTACGGTGTACATATTGTAAAAGTAGACAGAGAAGTTGGGCAAATTTATTGGGAAAAGAGCCTTACAACGGAACAAATCCTGACGCGCATGCTTTATGTAACCGGCTGGGAAGTTTGGTGCAAAGCATATGACAGGGCAATTTGGGAAAATCTACGTTTTAATGATTCTATGAGATCTGTTGAAGATGTTTACATTGCTGCAGATATCGCGTCAAAAGTAAAACATGCAAAAGCTTTAGACGGACTTTATTACTATCTGGATCGCCAGCCTCATGGAAGTTTGACACAGACAAGAAATTCCTATTCATACTATGAGGAGTACATTGCGTGGCATCATCATTTAGATTTTTCTGTATCAACCCCAGATGAAACCTCTATGCTCAACGTTCGTACGAGCATAGGTGCATTACGAGCTCTCTTCAAAGATGATTCCGATCATAAGCTTAGTGCTGGACAGAGGGAAGAATTGCTCTCTTTTCTCAATGAACAGGGATACAAGAAGGAGCAGCTCACTCCAGTTCTCCTGTCCTATTTGTTCTATCGCCGGGCAATTCTCATCAAAGCTATATCCGGTAAAGCCACCACTCACGATGAAGTGGTAAACATGAAATCTGCCTTGAAATTGTATGCCGTAAACAGTGTAGAAAAGCAATTATCTGAAGATCAGGAAAATGAAATTTACACGTATATCCACGATACAAAGAACCTTCCATTAAAAAACATCTACAAACTGCTTCGTTTAGCCATCATCCACGACAATCGTCTTGTAAAAGACATCGTTGGCCAGCTCATGATGAAGAAATTATCCCATTAATTCCTTATAACAAAAAAACTGTGAAACCAGGATTTCTGATTTCACAGTTTTTTATTACCTTTATTCTTTTATCTTCTCTCGCTTGCATGGTCGAGGTTGGCGGCGTCTTCGATGACAGCTTCCTGGCCATCTCTTTCTTCGAGGATTTTTCTCAAGCGTTCTCTCTTGGAGCGGTCGATGAACTGGTGGGCTATGACGTCGGGGAGTGTGGCTCCGAGGGCTATGCCCAGGATGACGAGGGCGGCTTCGACGCCGTTTTGCATGGCGAACATGAATTCATCGGTGGTCAGTGTATGGATACGGATGACGGCGAAGAGGAAGCGGTAGAGGAGGACGCCGGGGATGAGTGGGATGATGGCCGGTGTGGTCAGGACGAATACCGGGGCATGCAGGTTGCGTGCGACGATCAAGAGGAAGAGGGACAGTGTGGCAGCGCCTATGAAAGAAGCGGTGGCCATGCCTGTTCCGAAGTCGACCATGAGGATGTTTCTCATGTCGACGGTGATGATGGCGCCTAAGCATGCGAGCGGTATATATCGTTTCGGGATGTTGAACATGACGCAGAAGCCGGCGGCTGCCATGGCGGCGGCGAGGGCCTGCGCGATGTAGAGGCTTTCAGGGGCGATGCGGACGCCGGTGAAGTTCGGGACGCTTGTCATGACGGCGATGGCGGAGAGGCCGAATGTCATGGCGGTCATGACAAGGATGGTCTGCGTAAATCGTGTCATGCCTGAGTTCAGATAGTTCGACAGGAAGTCATCGACGCAGTTGATCAGCGGGACGCCTGGTATAAGTGTCAGCGCACAGGCGACGACGGGCAGCCACGAGCAGGGCGGCCCTGGTATGTAGAGTGTGAGGTAGGCTGTCGCGGTGGCAAAGAAGGCACTGGCGGCGATGCCGATGTAAATATTGACGCCGAAGCGTTCGCAGAGTGTCTTGACGTAGGCGCCTACGAGGGCGGCGATGAAGGTATAGAGGGCTTCGTACCAGTGTCCGCCAAAGAGGAGGCAGAAGGCGCTGGATGCCATGCCGATGCAGAAGAGTGTCAGCCACTGGGGATAGAGTCTTTTCCTTGCCATCTGCTGGATGGTCATCATCTGATTCCGGTAGATGAGATAGGACTCATTGCTCGTCAGTGCGTCCCAGCTGAGCTGGTTGGCGAGAAGCGTCGTCATCATGTTGACGCCGTGCTTGTAGCATTTGCGGAACATGGTTTCCGACGTGACGCCGTCATCCACATTGATCATGATAGTGCTGTATGTGATGTGGATCTGGACGTTTTCCCAGTAAATGCCAAGGTAAGCGGCGGCGCGGAGCATGTCTCTGACGACACGCTTGCTGCTGGCGCCGTTTTCCATCATGAGCTGTCCGATGTCGAGGATGAGCTGCATCTTGTCCCTGACGGTCAGCTCTGCTTTATCTGATTTCTTATACAAAAGGCATCACCTCTGATAACCCCTAACGGGATGCGCTGCCTTAGAGCGGCGTATTCCTGATGATATCGAAATACTCCTGGTACTGCCTTGCCTGTTCGTAGTCGTGGAGCGGGAAGCATTCGCTCACCCAGCGGATGAGGAGCCATGCGCAGCCGAAGAATACGAGGAACTGGAGTGTCCTGTGAATGGCGGAATAGGACGCTGTGTCCTTCCTGATCCATTTCTTGTCCAGATTGTACGCGCTCTGGTAAATCCAGCGGGCATAGAGGATGACGAAGGCCAGGATCCCGAGGTTCATCAGGATGAGGCTCATTCCCCCGATGTGCGTCAGGACGACGTGGGAGAACCACTTGCCCGGGCTGTACAGCGCGAAGAACATTTCCCTTGGCGTCATCATGATTCCCATGTATGCGTAATGCGTGAGGAAGATGAAGGCGCTGAAGGAAAAGAAACACACGGCTAAGAGGCAGATGAGAACCGCCAGTTTCCGTCCCATGACGACGCGGCAGATGACGTTCATGATGAAGAAGATCAGGAGCAGGATCGCGATCGCTGTCAGGAAGTACGGGCTCAGGTGGTTGAAGGAGGCGTCCTTCAGTCCGTTCACCGCGTGCAGGAGTACGTAAGGAAATATGACTATCCATGAGAAGAAAGGAATGTAGCCGATCCGCCAGAACGGATGGAGAAGGCTCTTCCTTGTCATAAATTGTGTCAGGAAAAGGAGAATGAAGCATTCCCCCATGCTCCTCTGGAAGCGGTACCATTCGAAAAGGCCGGTGATTCCGAGGGCAAAATAGTAAATGAAAACGAGGAACAGGAGAAAAATGGCACCAAAAAAGTACGTCCCGATTTCGCGTTTCGAGACACCTTCCCACCAAAGCTTGAGTTTTTCCTGCTCCTGCTCCCAGAAGTTCATTATGTTCACTCCCCTGTCCTCCCGGAAAAGTGCCGGAAGGGACGGTTATTGTTATCTGTTTCTATCTTTAAGTATATAAGGCGCGGGCCCTGCGGGCAATAGCAGGAGGCCTGTCAGGTCAGAAGATGGTCATAGATTTTTCTGACGGATTCGATGTCCTTCATCTTGAAGGGCGCAAGCTGGCGTGTCAGGGATCCGACGATAGAATGCTTCATCAGGAAACGGCGCGCTTCCTCTCTCGTCTCTTCGCCGCCGTTTTTGACGTAGCCCCGTGCGAGGGCGTCCGCTCTTTCGCGGGCTTCGGGATAGTTTTCGCGGTAGATTCCCTGAAGAAGGAGAAGGAAATCGAGTGCTTTCTGCGTAGCCGGGTCCTGGGAGTACATGCGGTTTTCCCAGTCAAGGAAATGGATGACTCCGTCGTTCCATGTGATGTCGCGGAGAGCCGGACGGCCATGGACGATGCCGTTCTTGTGGAGAGCAGCCAGTGCTGCGCCGGCCTCTTCGAGGATGAGTTCCTTCTCTGCTTCGGACTTGTCCGAGTCGAGCCAGTTTTTCACGGTAGGACCGCCGTCCTTTGTCACCATGTAATCCGGCGTGAGGACTTCGATCTCCGGAACGAGGTCAGGATTATTTCTCCCGGCAATCGTCATGCGGGCGATTTCATAATAAAATTCCTTTTCGACAGAGTACTTCACAAGCTGGTTTCTTCCATTCCCCAGCTTTCTTTTGATCCAGTACTTCTGGTCGACCAGTGTAAAATTCAGGACGCGGTCAGAGGGTCTTTCCGAGATCAACCTGTCCGCCATTCGTCTCAAACGTTCCGTTAAAGTTTCTTCCATCTTCCTTTGTCTCCTGTATCTTTCAATCATGCATTTACCCTTTATTTTAACATGTGGAGTGTTTCTCGTCAGCAGGGAGGAAGGAAATGGGATAGAGAGAATGAAACGGGAGGGAAATTAAAACCATACTACCGGACTTCGTCCGCGGAAATACAACTCATCCATTTACTTATTAACTTCTGTTTTCGCGCAGCCCTTTTTAGAAACTGCACCCCTTTCGCCCTTCGGGCACCTTCCCCGTCTGGGAAGGCAAGTATAAATGCCGGCCCCGTTCATCTCTCTCCGCCCTTCTAAAATAAGGATTTTTTATGGATTGATTGCCTTTTCATAACATTTCTTTATTTATTTTAATCATATAATTTAGTGTTTTATACTCTTTTTCGATCTACATTTCTTTAATCTATGATAAAATAGCATAAAATACGTTTCACTCTGCAGTAAAGATGGGGTATCGCTTATGAAAAAATCATCACAGGAATCTTCCCGAGAGTTTATCTCGATCGGGCTCATGCTTTTCGCGCTGTTTTTCGGCGCAGGGAATCTGATTTTCCCGGTATTCTTGGGCCAAAATGCTGGCTGGAATACGCCCTGGGCTACGATCGGCTTCCTAATTACGGGTGTCGGCCTTCCTTTTGCGGCTGTGCTTGCGATTTGTTATTCGGGCGCAGGTCTTAAGGAGCTGGCTTCGCGTGTCCATCCGGTGTACGGTGTGCTGTTCAGCTCTCTTCTGTACCTGACGATCGGACCGTTCTTCGCGATTCCCCGTACGGCTACGGTTTCTTTTGAAATTGCGGCGGCTCCATTCCTGACGGATGCACAGAAAACAATCGGGCTGTATGTCTTCGTTTTCATTTTCTTCCTTCTGTCCTGGTGGCTGGCTGTCACTCCTTCCAAGCTTGTTCCGCGTATCGGCAAGGTCATCACGCCGATGCTGCTTCTTTTCCTCTTCATTCTGATCGGTTCTTCTATCCTCTTCCCGATGGGACCATGGATGGAACCTTCCGCTGCTTATTCGGCTCCGTTGAAGGCTTTCACGAATGCACTGGTTGAAGGCTACAACACGATGGACTGCCTGGCTGGTCTTGTCTTCGGCGTCATTGTCGTGGAATCGATTCGTTTCTTCGGCGTAAAGACGAATGAGGAAGTGGCTCGTTCTGCTATGAAGTCCGGCCTCATTTCCACATTCTTCATGTTCATCATCTATGCATCCCTGGTCGTTCTGGGCGCTGATTCTGTCAGTGTTCTGGGCCATATGGAAACAGGCGCTCCGGTTCTTTCCGGCGCTTCTGCTTACTACTTCGGCACATCCGGCGCTGTCCTTCTGGGACTCATCGTCATCCTGGCATGCCTCACGACTTCCATCGGCCTGATTGCTTCCTGCGCTGCTTATTTCCATCAGCTCTTCCCGATGCTGCATCGTCAGACATGGGCTGCCCTCTTTGCAGGTTTCTCTTTCCTGATCGCCCTCTTCGGTCTTTCTGCCATCATCAAGGGCGCTATCCCGGTACTGCTTTTCCTGTACCCGCTGGCTGTTTCCCTGATCATCCTGACATTCCTCGACAAGCGTTTCGGAGGAAGCCAGAAGGTCTATGCGCTGGCAACGGCTTTCACCTTCGTTCCGGCTCTCTATGACGGACTGAAGATGCTGAAGCTCACGACTCCGGCTATGGATCAGTTCATGCATTCCCTGCCGCTTGCTGAATACGACATGGCATGGACGCTCTTCTTCATCACAGGCTTCGTCCTCGGATTCATCTGGCACAAGGCTGCTGACAAGGCGCCTGCCACAGCAGAATCCCATTAAGTATATACACTTTCAAATTTCTAAAATTTTTCTAAAATATATACGATATTTCCTTTGACATTCTCATTTCCTCATGCTAGAATATCTCTAAATCATTAGAGACAAGGATCGGAATCAGGCTGGGGATCTTCTCAGAGAGGCGATGGATGGTGCAAATCGCTGAAGTTGAATCAGCCGCGTCACCCGTGAGTTCCTTTTTCGTACTCCATTTGGAGGCAGGGAAAGGCGGAAGCCCCGTTAGCAGCGAATTGAGTAATTGGACAAGGTGGTACCTCACAGCATATGTGCCCTGTCGGAGTTTTTCCGGCGGGGCTTTTTCGTACCCACCGGAAGTAGAAGGCGAAACCTTCGGAAAAGGAGATGTTATTATGGAGAAATCTAAGAATTCCTTCATCGCCATCGGGCTGATGCTGTTCGCGCTGTTCTTCGGCGCCGGCAACCTGATCTTCCCGGTATTCATGGGGCAGAATTCAGGTGTGGAAACGATTCCCGCTACAATCGGCTTTCTGATCACGGGCGTGGGTCTTCCGATTCTTGGCATTGCGGCCATCGGTTACTCCGGGGACGACCTGCAGAAACTGGCTTCCCGTATCTGCACACCATACGCCATTTTCTTCACCGTCGCCCTGTACCTGACCATCGGGCCGGCCTTCGCTATCCCCCGTACGGCTACGACATCTTTTGAAATCGCCTTCGCTCCGCTCTTCTCGGAAGAAAGCCGTCAGATGGCTCTCTATGGCTTCGCTTTCGTCTTCTTCGCCGTTTCCTGGTGGCTCTCCGTCACCCCGTCGAAACTGGTCGACCGTATCGGCAAAGTCATCACTCCGGTTCTTCTGGCATTCCTTGCCCTGCTCTTCATCTTTGCAACGATCGCTCCGATCGGACCCTGGCAGGCTGCTTCGAAGGACTACATCGATCCGATGAAAGCTCTTTCCCAGGGCTTCCTTGACGGCTACGGCACTATGGATGCCCTCGCCGCTTTCGTATTCGGCATCATCGTCGTCAATTCCGTCCGCCAGTACGGCGCCACGACAAATGAAGAAATCGCATTCATGACCCTGCGTTCCGGTCTCATCGCAGGCCTCTGCCTCGGCATTATTTACGTATTCCTCTGCTTCATCGGCGCCTCCTCTGTCTCTGAACTGGGACATCTGGAAAACGGTGCTGAAGTCCTCGTAGGCGTTGCACTTCACTACTTCGGTTCTTACGGCAGTCTCATCATGGGCGTCATCGTCCTCCTCGCCTGCCTAACCACAAGCGTCGGCCTCATCACCGCATGCGCTGAATACTTCGGCCGCCTGATTCCGGTCCTCTCTTACAAAATCTGGGTGACCGTCTTCGCATTCGCTTCCTTCTGCGTTGCACTCTTCGGCCTGACCACCATCATCCATGCCGCTATTCCGGTCCTGATGTTCCTCTATCCGCTGACGATCTCCCTCATGATCCTCACCTTCACGGATAAACTCTTCCACGGCCACAGAGCTGTCTATGCCTGCGCTACCCTCTTCACCCTGATCCCGTCCCTCTACGACGGCATCCACACCGCAGGCCTCCAGATCACCACACTCGACAACGTCATGTCGAACCTTCCGTTCGCACACTACGGCCTCGCATGGGTTACCTTCTGCGCCGCTGGCTACATCGTAGGCCTCATCATCGCCCACATGTCGCCGTCTAAAGAAAAGACTGCATAAGGAAATAGAAAAAGGAGAGGGCTGTGACAAAATGTGTAATCATTTCGTCACAGTCCCTTTTTTTATTGGAATATTCCAGTAAAGGATTATCTAACAAATGTATTTATTGGGTCTATCTGAAAACCTCAAAACCTCGCTGCGCTCGAGAACTACTGTATCCGTCGCCTCCGGCGACACCTTCTACTTTCGGAGCAAGGTTAACACCCTTAAACCGAACTTCGTTCGAGAAAAGGAAAAAGCAGAGTTTTAACGGATTTTGTCACATTCCCTTTTTGTGGGGGAACATGGTAAGACCCGATAGCAAAGAGAGAGTAAACCGGACAACCAGCCTGATGGCTGGAGAAATGCTCTATCCGTTTACACCTTCCCTTCCCAGGGCAAGGTCAAGACCGGCCTACGGCCCTGGTAATCGTCCCTAACCGTCACCCCTCATTTTCAATCAATACCCCATTTTTTGTTTTGATTGTTCTTCATTTGCAAATTGTTCCTGCATGATTCTATAATAGGTAAAATATATTACTTTATTAATGAATCAAGATTTCAGGATTTTTTCTTCAAGGAGGAGTTATGGATAGACAGGATTCTCTTCGGAAGTGGATTTTCTCGGCGCTTTTGGTGGCGGCGGGGGTGCTGCTTTCTCCGCTTTTTTCTTTCCCTCTGGGTGTGACGAGGGCTTTTCCTTTGCAGCATATGATTAATATTTTCCTCGCGGTTCTTTGCGGGACAAGGTTCAGTACGTCGGCTGCGTTCGGGACGGCTTTGATCCGGAATATTCTTGGCACGGGCAGCCTCCTGGCTTTCCCGGGTTCCATGATCGGTGCTTTCCTTTCTGGTTATCTTTACAGCAAGACGCAGAAGCTCTGGTGCGCTGTGCTTGGTGAATTCGTCGGGACTTCGATTATCGGCGGCCTGGTTTCCTATCCGATTGCCGCTCTTCTCATGGGTTCTTCGAAGGGTGCGCTCTTCTATGTGTCCCTCTTCTCCATTTCCTGCGGCGCCGGCTGCGTCATCGCTTTCTGTGTTTTAAAAAGTGCTCGCTTAATTCAAACAGAATTACTCAAAAACAGATAACATCTTTATTTATAAGTCTCTATAAACTATTATTTATAATAATAAAATCTCATGCTTAGCGTATATTTTCCCCGCAGAAAGCTTCGATTTTCTGCGGTTTTTTTGTGCTCCGACTATGAGTCAAAGTTTTAGCACCTGCTGTTAACTGCTATTGACACCCCTCTAAAATAAAATGTATAATGTTTTAGTTTCTAAAGTATTTTATCACTCAAAGTGAGTGTTTTGTATAAAAATAATCCTGGGAAGGATTGATAAGGGAGTTTCCACTGGGAGAGAAATCCCTGGAAAAGAGGGGAATTTTATGAAGCACCGTCTACTGAAAGCCGCGGCCGCCGTCGTATTTACGTGCGCCGCGTTCCATGTACAGGCAGCCAATCCGTTCACGGACGTCGATACGAACTCCTGGGCTTACCAGGCAGTTTCCAAGCTGTCCGCTGAAAACGTCGTCGAAGGATATCCGGACGACACGTTCCGCGGGGAAAAGAATATTTCCCGTTATGAAGTTGCACAGATCATTGCGCGCCTTGTCGCAAGAAAGGACAGCCTGACTGCTGATCAGCAGGCTACCGTCGACAAGCTCGCTCAATCTTATAGAGACGACCTCGCCAATCTTGGCGTCCGCGTCACTGAACTTGAAAAGAAGACCGGTCACACAGAACTCATCACTGAACTCCGTATTCAGGATGTCGACCGCTATGGCAATATTTTCAAAGGTCACACGGAAAAGGACAATGAGCTCAGCACCCGCGTCCGCCTGAATACGATCACCACCGTCAATGACAGAAGCACCGTTTACGGACAGCTCGAAACCTTCCTCGGTTTCTCTGGAAATGACGTGTACAGCGTCAACAAGTACACTTACAAAGGTCAGAATGACTACACGCAGAACGCCGGCTACGGCGAAGGCGAAGTCCATCTGAACCGCTTATGGACCACCTACCAGTTCGGACCGAAGCAGGATACGACAGGCCTTCCGTTCGGACCGTCCAAGAACCTTATCGGTATCGGCCAGTTCCCCGTCAAGATGGGCGTCACCGGCTACACCTATGACGGCGAATTCAAGGGCGCATTCCTGAACCTTGGCGACTACAGAGAAGGCGGCCACCTCACAATTGCATACGGCCGCGCAACAAACATCAACGTCGAATACACCGCACCAATGATGCATGGGTATACATTCTCAAACCAGGATGTCGCTGGCATAGCCGGAAGCATGGCATATGCCCAGGCTCTTGCCGCTGGTCAGTCCCAAAAATATGCTGAAGCTGTAAAAGAACAAACTGCTGCCACAGTTGCTGCAGGCCTTTCCGCGGATCCTCAAACTCGAGCTACGACTGCTGCAAAACTTATGCAGCAGATCCAGGCAAGCGGCTCTGACCTTGCATCCATGGCAAGTGATCTCGTTCCTGTACTCAATGGTACCGATGCTTTCACCCTTTACCCGATGGGCAATAAGGTCCAGATGGCATGGGGCGAAGATGAAGATGTGCCGATCGCTTACGCATCCTACATTTACAAGAAACCGCAGCATTATGAATTCCACGTCTACGGCATGAGAGCTGTCGGACCTGTCAGCCACATCGCGGCTGCTTATGGCCTTGCAGGACAGTACTACGTCACCCCGATGTGGAATGTCCACGCTGAATACGTCAAGAACATGAGAAAGCTTCCGCTGAACAACGAGCGTCCGTACTCCTTCAACTACGGCGTCGCTTACGGCACAGCCGACGTACTGAAAGCCAAGTCCTACTCCATCGGCCTTGACTACATCTACAGCCAGGCAGGCACCTACTTCGGCGGATCCACCAATGACATCGCCGACCAGTACATGGGCCATGTCTACAAAGACTGGAGAGGCAGAAGCAACGTCCCGGCTTACTTCGCCGACAAGATGGACGCCGTCCTCGATGGCACCGACAACCCGAACAGAAACTACGGCGGCGCGAAATTCTTCCTCGCCAAAGCAGCCTACGTTCCAATGAGAGGCCTCATCATCGAAGCCAACTACGGCTTCAACGCCCAGGACATGGGTGGCAAGAAGATGGACAACATGTTCCTCCTCAAAGCCACCGCTTATATTAAATAAGAAATAAAAAGAAACCCCGGAAAGCCGAAAGGCCCGGGGTTTTTGATTGTGATTTTTCAGAGAGCGGCTCGAGGCCTCATGGTTTTCCATCGAACGTAGTTCGGTTTAAGGGTGTCAGAGCTCACCCCGTAGGGGGAGCTAATTGCCTTTGACCTTGCTCTGGAAGAGAAGGTCGGGATAAGATTACGAAAGGTTTCAAACAAATAAGAGTCGAGCTCTTTCTTTTATTCCTCGTGAAGCTGCCCCCGACGGAGGGAAGTGGCGCCGTTAGGCGACGAAAGGGGTGCAGTAAATAGGAAAGGACATCAGCGGTAGCACCACAAATGTCTCATAAGTTAGTGTACGGGGCGGATGAGTTGCATTTCCCAGGACATGGGCCGGTTGTACGGTTTTATCATATTTTACGTTTCCCACGAGCGAAGCGAGGTCGTGTGGTTTCGAATAAACACCGGACAACCTCGCTAGCGCTCGTGGAACTACACCCCTTTCTGCCGCATTCGCGGCGTCCTTCCCCGACGGGCAGGTCAAAACCTTCCGTACCGGCACTTAACGATATTATCACTATCATTTAAATACGAACCGTAAATGACAATCGTAAAATACTCATTCGATACTATCCGTCAGCAACGAAGCGGAGGACCTTAATCTCCCCGTCGGGGGAGAATGGTCAGCCTATCTTTTTACTGTTGCTGACAAAAGGGGTGCAGTATTCATTGGTTTTTATAAAAAGGTTCCATCGAGCCCCGCGAGGTTGTATGGTTTTATCTTCTTTCCCTCGCATCAGCGAGGTCGTATGGTTTTTCATAGCTGTATGGTTTTATCATATTTCTCCCACGCAAAACCCGCCGCAGTCCAATTCCTGCGGCGGGTTTCCTTACTATTTCCTTATTTCAAGTTTGTCTTGAAGAATTCTGCAATCTTGGCGAATGGGATGACGTCCATATGATCGTAGAGGTCGGTGTGGACGGCGCCCGGGATGATGAGGAGTTCTTTGTTATTTCCTTTCATCTTCTTGTAGACGTCTTCGCTGAAGTAGCGGGAATGGGCTTTTTCTCCATGGATGAGGAGGACGGGTGTCTCGATTTCATCGGCGTAGATATTGATCGGCATGCCGGCGAAGTCCGGGAGGGAGCTCAGTGTCGCACCTGTGGTGGAGCCGAAGGATCTCGGGCTGTAGCCTCTCTTTGTCTGGTAGAAGTCGTGGTAGTTTCTGACGAATTCAGGCATGTCCGGGGTGACGGTTTCCGGGACGCCGCCTGCCATCTTGTAGGTGCCGTTCTTGTAGTCGAGCGTTCTCTGCGCGCTGACCATTTCACGAAGGGCTTTTCTTTCTGCCTTGATCTGTTCCGGTGTCTTGTCATAGTCGAAGTAGCCGTTGGCGATGACGCGGCTCATGTCGTACATGGTGGATGTCACGGTCGCTTTGATTCTCGGGTCCATGGATGCCGCATTGATGGCAAAGCCGCCCCAGCCGCAGATGCCGAGGACGCCGATTTTCTGCGGATCAACATCAGGCCTGTTGGACAGGTAATCGACAGCTGCCAGGAAATCTTCGGTATCAATGTCCGGGGATGTGGTGTTTCTCGGCTGTCCGCCAGATTCCCCTGTGTAAGGCGGATCGAAGGCGAGTGTCAGGAAACCGCGGGCCGCCAGTTCCTGTGCATAGCGTCCGGAGACCTGTTCCTTCACGGCGCCATACGGGCCGGCCACGGCAATGGCATCCAGTTTTTCACCCGGTTTCATGTCTTTTGGCGTATAAAGGTCGCCGACAAGAGTGATGCCGTATCTGTTGTGGAAGGTCACTTTCTTATGGCTTACCCTTGCATCTTTAGGAAATGTCTTGTCCCATGCGTTCGAAAGCTTCGAAGCGTCGATCGTTTCAGCCGGCACTTTGGAAGCTGCGACGGGCGCGCGGTCCATAGCAGAAGCATTCATCATGCCGCCTGCCATGAGAAGTCCGAATGCAGCGAGCGTGAGAGCGCGTTTCATCATTTTCTTATTCATCTTGGTTCCTCCTGTGGTTGAATTCCATACCTTGCTTCTTTTACGAATAGAGTGTAACATTAGACTTAACTCTAAGGTTAATAGCATTTTCAAAAAAATGGGAGGAAATATGTCATATACCATCCAGCAAGTTTCCAAAATGACGCGCATCCCGGCGACGACGCTCCGTTATTATGACAAGGAAGGCCTTCTCCCCTTCCTCGAAAGGACCGAGTCCGGATACCGCCGCTTCTCTGACGTCGACCTCGCCGCTCTCCAGATTGTCCAGTGCCTCAAGAGTGCAGGGCTTTCCATCGAGGAAATTCGCCAGTTCTCCGAATGGGTCCACGAAGGCGACAGCACGCTTCAGAAACGCCTCGACCTTTTCCTCCGCCGCAAGGAAGAAATGGAAAAGCAGATCGAGGAATGGAAGAAAATCCTCGACGTCATCAATTACAAATGCGAGTATTACCAGAAAGCTGTCGAAGCAGGAACGGAAAAGCATCTCTTCGCCAAGGACAAACTGCCCCACGCAGATGAATTCATCACAGCCATGCCCTCTTTACCAAATCCTCAGACATCTGAAAATTGAGAGCATTAAAAAATCTCCCTTTGGAATCCAAATTTCCTGGACCCAAAGGGAGATTTCTATTTTTACAATTCATGTCTTCCGACGGTTTCTGCTGTCTGGGCGAACCAGTCTGGTTTTTCTTCGTGGATCTGTTCGACGATCCACTGTCCTTCTTCGTGGCTTCCGGGGATGAGGTAGAAAGCGGAGCCTGAGCCGGTCATGACGGCGGGGCAGTCGAAGCTCTGGACATAGCGGGCGGCTGAGAGGAGTCCCGGGGAGTTCGGGAAGAGTCCGAGTTCGAAGTCGTTGGAGAGGAAATCGGCGAGGCCTTCCCAGTCTCTTTCTTCGAGCGCTTTGAGGCAGTCTTCTGTCTTGTCGATGCTGAGTTCTTTTCTTTCATCGAGCTTCTGGTACGCAGGACCGGTCGGCATGAAGAGCGGCGGCATGGCGATGACGAGCGGCAGGCCTTCCCAGGCTCTGGCCGGTGTCAGGATTTCCCCGATGCCCTGGCAGCGCGATGCCCCTCCTTCTACGCAGAAGGGAACGTCGGCGCCGATCCTGGCTGCGACTTTAAGGAGATCTTCTTTGCTGAGCGGATGCTCGTAAGCTTTGGAAAGTCCGCGCAGGACGGCGGCTGCATCGGCAGAGCCCCCTCCCATGCCGGCACCTGAAGGGATTCGTTTCTTCAGCGTCAGGAAGACGCCTCCTTCCAGTTCTGTCACGGCGAAGAATGCTTCAGCGGCGCGGACCATGAGGTTTTCCTGTCCTGCCGGCGCATCGCCTTCGAGGACTGTCAGGAGGATCTCATTCGATTTCTCCAGTGTAATTTCATCTGAGAGCGATATGCTGTGCATGACGGAATCGATCGAGTGGTAGCCGTCCGGCCTCTTCCTCCCGACCCAAAGCGTCAGATTGATTTTCGCGCGCGCTGTTTCCGTGATCATGATTACCTCTTTTCCTGCCATTTTCGGCATTTTTTTTCTTCATTTTATAGTGATCTATCTTCCATACTCATTATACCATTCCTTTGAATTATTAATATTTAAACATTTAAATTTGTTGTTGTATTTTTCAAGAGAACTATGTATAATAGTGATTGTTAAAACTGTATGTAACTATTTTGCAAAACAGTATCATTAAAAATGTCCCACTTTGAAAGGAAATGGTCGTATGCCAGGATTATTTTTTGACGACTACGAAACCCCAGTTTACCGTCCGCCGAGTGAAGCAGAAAGCTTCATCCTCCGCGTGACTCGTGGATGCGCGCACAACCACTGCACTTACTGCAACATGTACCGCGGCGTCCAGTTTGAAAAACTTACCGATGAAGAAATCATGCGCCAGATCGCCATGGCTTACTCCGTCGACCGCGATGGTGTCCGCCGCGTATTCCTCGCTGACGGCGATGCGCTTGTTCTCGAAACCGAACGTCTTCTGAAAATCCTGAATACGCTCAAGAAATATTTCCCGAACCTGGAAAGAGTCGCATCTTACGCCGCTCCTGGAGATATCCTCAGAAAGTCCGTGGAAGAACTGACCCAGCTTCGTGAAGCAGGCCTGCAGATCCTCTACTACGGCATGGAATCCGGCGATTCCCAGACCCTGCGCGATATCCGCAAAGGCGTCGACGGCCCGCAGTCCATCGAAGTCGGCAAGCGCGTACGCGCAGCCGGCATGCAGCTTTCCATCATGATCATCCTTGGCATCGCAGGCGTTCCGGGCAGTGAAAGACATGCCCTGGCCACCGCAAAAGCCATCAATGAAATCAAACCGACCCATCTTTCCGCACTCTCCCTCATGCTCTACCGCGGAAGCGAACTGAAGGATCAGTTCGAACGCGGCGAGTTCACACCGCTCACCCCGGCAGGACTCATGGAAGAGCTGAAGGTCATCATCGAGCACCTTGACCTTCCGGAAACGGAACACATGATTTTCAGAAGCAACCACGTTTCCAACTACATCCGCCTCGCAGCAACATTGCCGAGAGACAAGGACCAGCTCCTTGCGGATATCGATGAAAGCATCGCTTACCTGAAGAAACAGAAGCACTGGGATATCTACAACCACGACTGGAGCAAATTCTAAGTCCGTCGTTTGATTTTTCCCCTTCAAACTCCTATAATAAAAACAATCAGAAATGATTCAGAGAGAATGAAATGCCGCGGATTGGAAGACGATCCGCGGCTCTTTTGTTAAGGAGGAATAATATGGTATCCAAGAAATGGCTCGCCCTTTCAGCCGCTGTGCTGATGGGCCTCGCTCCCGTATCCTTCGCATCTGCTGCTGATGAGACGCCTTCAGCAGCACAGGTCTTCAAGACCACAGCTGCCTTTGTACAGACGGCTTCAAAGACAGACAAGGCAGACTCCAAAGAAACGGCCAAGGCTCCGCTCACGGCTGAATCGATCAAAGTGAACCCCGCCAAGTGGAATTACGATGAGAAGAATGATATTTACTACCAGATCGGCCTCGTCTACTGCACAAAGCCGGCTGCGACGGAATATGAGCAGCTCGCTGTCTACGTCCCGGGCGCTTATATGAAGGGCACGAAAAATCAGGACGGCACGTACACGGCCGTTATCAATGACAAGGCAAAGGTAGGAAACTACACAGCTAAGACTGCACCGATCGTCATGCCGGTCAATACGGGCGGATACGCCGCGCAGAAAGCGCCGTCCGCTTACTATCCTAACGGTCTCAATACGTACCTCTCCGAAGGCTTCGTCTATGTCTTTGCAGGATGCCGCGGAAGAGAAAACGGCACGAACCCGGACGGTACGGAATTCGTCGGCGGCGCTCCCTGGGGCGTCACGGACCTGAAGGCCGCTGTCCGCTACCTCCGCTACAATGACAGTCTCATCCCGGGCAGCAAGAACCGCATCTTCACCTTCGGCCACAGCGGCGGCGGCGCGCAGAGTGCACTCATGGGCGCGACCGGCGACAGTGATTTCTTCGGACCGTACCTTTCCTCCATCGGCGCACTCATGACCGATGCAAAGGGAAAGCCTTTGAGCGATGCCATCGACGGCGCGCAGGCATGGTGCCCGATCACGAACCTTACGCAGGCCGATTTCTCCTATGAATGGATGATGGGCCAGTATGCGAACGACTGCGAGAGAGCCTACGGCACATGGACCCGCGCGATTTCTCAGGACATGGCAAGAAATTATGCCGCTTACCTGAACAACATGCAGCTCAAGGATGAAAATGGAAATCTGCTCACCCTTTCGCAGGGCTGGGACGGAAACGGCATCAATGCGAGCGGCACATACTATGACTACATGAAAGGTGTCATTGAAACATCGCTCAACCATTTCCTCTCGGACAACAAATTCCCGCTCACCTTGGGAGGCAGCGATTTCCATATGGACGGCGGCTTCCCGGGACAGGGCCCGCAGCAGCGCCCGACCTCCATGGTCCCTGGCGGCAAGCCTTTCCCGAAGGACACACCGACCGAGCCTCATACCTACCAGACCCCGCAGGACTACATCGACAGCCTGAACGGCGACGACCCGTGGATCACCTATGACGCCAAGACGAATACGGCAAAGATCACATCCATCGGCGCCTTCACGTCCCGCCTCAAGAAAGCATCCAAAGGCATCGGCGCCTTCGACAGCACCACGCTCTCCCAGGCAGAAAACCTCCTCTTCGGCAATGGCAAGGTCAGCGCCATGCACTTCGACGGCGGCATGTCCTGGCTCATGGAACACAACAAGGACCGCTACAGCGCTTACGCGGACTACAATGACAACATCAGGAAATCTTACTATGACGAAATGGACAATGTCGACAGCCTCGGCGTCCCCTCCATCATCCGCCAGATCATGTACGATCCGATGACATTTATCCTCGTTCCGAACGATGAAGAAAAGCCGTCCGTCCTTGCCAACCACTGGCGTATCAATACCGGCCTCTTCCAGGGTGACACCGCTCTCAATACCGAGCTCAACCTTTACCTCGGCCTGAAGCAGAGAAAAGACGTGAAGAACGTCCTCTTCACGACCGTCTGGAACCAGAAGCACACCATGGCAGAACGCACCGGCAATTCGACCGGCAACTTCATCGCCTGGGTCAAAGAAGTCACAGCAAAAGAATAAATGCTCACGGAAAAGCCTCCATCGGGGGCTTTTTCCTATGGAACCACCAATGAGGCAACCGGAAATCCCGCACTTTTGCCCGATTTCCTTATTTCCATGCATCCTGCGCCAAATAAAATTACCATGCTTGACATCTTCTGATATAATGAGATGAATGTAATTCCGCGGGCTGCTTTGTTGCCTATGGCCCGCGTTTCTTGCGCCCTGCAGAAAGGAACCAAAATGGCATTTCTTTCGATGTCCGAATACCGCACACCGCTCTTCTGGAAACGTCTGGCTTTCATTATAGCGATTACGATCCTAGGCACTTTCATTTATTCCGTCGGCGTCAATGCCTTCTTCGTCCCGCACCAGTTCCTGGCTGGCGGGCTGACAGGTATCGCCATGATTGTATACTACCTGACCGGCATTCCGATCGGCGTCACGAACCTTGTCCTGAACCTCCCAATCCTCGGTCTCTCCCTGAAATTCATGGGGAAATTTTACACCATCATCACGATCCTCGGGACCGTTCTCCTTTCCCTTTTCATCGACCTCACGGCCTTCCTGGCTGACTACCACGTCGTCAAGGACCCGATCGTCGCTGCCATCTCCGGCGGTGTCGTCCTGGGCGTCGCCATGGGTATCCTTTACCGTTACAACAGCAATACCGGCGGCCTCGACGTCATCGGTGCCATCATCAAGAAGTACTACAACCTGGAAATCGGCTACGTCGTCTTCGCACTGAACTTCATCATCGTCATGGCCAGTGCATGGATCTTCGCTCTGGAACCAGCCATCTGCACCCTGATCGGCATGTACATCAATGCGAACCTCGCCAGCCGTCTCGTCCTTGGTTTTGCCCAGAGAAAAGCAGCCTTCATCGTCTCCGACAAGCCGCTTGAAATCTCTGATGCCATCCTGCGCACCATCCACCACGGCGCGACCCTCCTCTACGGCCAGGGCGCTTTCTCCGGCGCTGACAAGAAAATTATCTTCGCCATCGTCGACCTCACCCAGGTCACCCGCGTCCGCCACCTCGTAGAAGACATCGACCCGCACGCCTTCGTCTTCCTCATGAACACCACCGACGTCATCGGAAGAGGCTTCACCAGCCCCCTCGCCGCCGGCCGCAATATCCCCCAGTCCATCCGCTACACCTGCGACGAAAAAGGCGACGTCGTCCCCACCCGCATGTGGCAGTTCGAAATGGACGCAGAAGCCCATCCCTACAAAGGCGAACAAACACCACCCAAAGTCGACCAGAAATAAAAATGAAGGGGCTGTGACAAAATGTGCAATCATTTTGCCGCATCTCCTTTTTGCGTAGGTATAGTGGGTATATTCGATTAGAGGATTATCTAACAAATGTATTTATCGACTCTATCTGAAAACCTCAAAGGATGCTTCGCCTCTTTAGAAACTGCACCACTTTCGCCCAGCATCAGAAAAATGATAGGCTGGGCACTTTCTCCTACGGAGACAGCTCGGCGATGAGAAACAAAAGAAATCAGTTCTTGTTTGTTTTAAACTTATATAACTGCGCTCGAAAACTACTGTATTCCCGGTCTCCGACCGGACCTTCTCCTTCGGAGCAAGGTCAACACCCTTAAACCTCGCTTCGCTCGAGAAAAGAAAAAAGCAGCGTTTTAACGGATTTTGTCACAGCCCCTTTTTTGATGCAGGGAGGATGATCCTGCGAGCGAGGCGAAATACTCGCCTTCCCAGACGGGGAAAGGGAACCGCGTGCGGTGGATAGGGTTGATTATTGACAGCCGAAGGCTGGTTGTATGGTTTTCTGCTTTCCTATGACTCCGTACACTTGCATTAGATATTCTTTTAATCTTATCCCACCGCAAAAAGAGGCTGCAGAAATGATTGCACATTCCTGCAGCCTCTTTTTAATATTCCCTACACTTCCAAATCTTCAATTCTTTTTATGGTGTCTTCTCGGATTTCTCTGTATCCTGCGTGGCCGTCCTGACGGAAGAGGATGGCGCCCTTTCCTACTCTTTCTTCCGTGCTGACGTAAGCGCCGAAGAAGCCGGCGATGTCTTCGCCTGTCCAGAGGTAGAGGCGTACTTTATGGTTGACGTGGCTTGCCATTTCCTTTTCGGGGATGATTCTCGGCGCCTGGATTTCGCCGAGGCCGTCGTCATCGAGTTTCTTGAGACGGATGAGCCAGCGGCGGACGGAGCCGTTCCGCATGAATTCGGTGAGGCTTCCTCCGTAGGATTTCTCTGCTTCCACGGCCGCGACGAGAAGGGCCATGATGGTACGGGAGTCGAGGTTTCCGACTTCGGCTTCGCTCACGGATTTCGCGCTCCATGTAATGTGGGATTCCCAGAGGATATCGCGGAAGTCATCGAGTTTCAGTTCAGGATGAGCAGCTTTGAAATCTTCAATGGTTCTCATGAAGCTCTGGCCGGCAGCGGAGTAGGATGCTTCGATTTCCGCATCCTCGTCTTTCTTTCTGGCCGTGATAGCCCATGTGCCTACGCCCAGGCGGTCGAGGTCGTCGAGGTATCTTGTAATTTTTTGGAAAGCCCTGCCATGCCCGGCGGATTTCCTTCGTTTCTGTGCCAGCAACGTCTCGAAGCGGTCGACGACTTCGAGCATGTCTTCAGGTAGGCGGTGGCGGCATTCGGCTATAAGGTCGACGGGAATGATGTAGTAGGCCGATGCCATGGCGCCTGTCATCGCTCCGGTAGAGTCGGTATTGCCGCCTAAGGAAATGACGGTGCGGAGGGCGTCTTCAAAATTTTTGGATTCGAGGAAGGCAGTGATGGCTTGAGGAACCGTTTCCTTGCAGGATTCCTGATGTTCGTAGGTCTTGCGGATTTCTGCGCAGCTGCGGCTCAGGTCATAGCCGAAGATCCTCTGGACGTAGTCCTTGATTTCCTCTTTCGTCGAGCCTGTTCTTGCCATGTAGACGACGGAGGCGACGGCGTCGGCGCCTCGGATGCTGTCCGGATTGACGTGCGTCGTCATAGCGGAGAGGCGTGCCATTTTTCTTGTCTCGTCGATCGTGTCGTAGAGCCAGCCGATGCAGGAAATGCTCATAGCCGCATCGACAGTATCGACGTCGAGGGGCTTGTGATCCTTGAAGAGCCAGCGGAGGTACTGCGCGCTGTAGCCTGCCTTGGGGTATTTCCTGCCCCAGCGCAGCATCGTCTCGGCGATGCATTTCTGGATCTCCTTGTCGCTTTCTTCTTCTGAATCCATCAGGGCTTCCACCACAGCGACTGTCATGACGGTATCATCGGTGTAGGTCGACTCCGCAGTAAAAAGCGGGAAATCCTTCGTCTTTTCACCCCTGTCGAACTCATAAGGCGCGCCGATCATATCGCCCAAAGCTGCTCCGTACATCGCACTGCCTCCTTCTGAAATGCGCTTGTCGCATCTCGATTGCACTCTATGTCATCTTAATCATAGCACGGAAAAGCGCCGGCTGTTCTTAGTTTATTTCTATATTTTCCCCTTATTTTTTAAGAAATTGATAACCTCCTGTTTGACTCATTCCTGCATGAAAAAAGAGCCCGAAACCAGGAAGATAGTTTCAGAGCTCTACTTGATGCCGGCAACGACGGTCGCGATGATGATGAGTGCCATGCCTGTCAGTTCGTACATGCCAAATGTCATGCTGAAGAGGAGGAAAGAAAAGATGACGGAGGAAACTGGTTCGAGCGCCGAGATGATGCTTCCTCTTGACGGAGAGACGTAGGCAACGCCGCCCAGGTAGAAGACGAAGGATAGGATGGTACCGAAAACGACGACGTAGGCAAATGCCAGAAGCGTGTTCGTATCGACGACGCCGGTGAAGGTGGTCATAAGCGTCACGGGCATGAGGACAAGGGATCCGAGGAACATGCCCCAGCCGACGACGACGGGCGCGCTGTATTTCAGGATGAGGCCGACCGGGGAAATCGTGTAAAGCGCGCAGGCAAAGGCGGAAAGGAGGCCCCAGAAGAGCGCCTCGGGAGGAAGCGCCAGAGACGTCAGGTCGCCGGCTGTCGCGATGAGGACCGTACCGACGATGGCGAAAACGGCACAGAAGACTTCCTTCCCCCGCGGAAGCCGTTTTTCACGCATGCAGTACCACATGATGATGAGAACCGGCATGATGTATTCGAGAACCGTCGCGGCCGCCGCGTTGCTGACCTTGATGCAGGCGAAGTAGCAATACTGCGTCCCCAGCATGCCGAGGCATCCGAAGATGATGAGCCGCAGCCTTTCGGCTGAACTTTTCCAGACGGAAACAATGTCCTTCCCCATCAGATGGGAAATAAGAAGGAGGAGCGATCCAGCAACGAAGAGGCGGAAGAATGTCAGCCACTCCGGAGATATGCCCTGCCCCTGCAGAATGTACTGCCCTGCGATGCCGCTGGAACCCCAGAGAATGGAACCTGCAGCGACGAGCAGCACGCCGTGACTGGATAAATTTGCCATGATCTCCCTCCTTTCGTTTTGTCTTATCATTGTAGCACGGAAACAATTTTTGAAAAAAACCGCAAAGGGATGGAAAATTTCCTTTCCAAAAAAGTGTCACGAAATACGGCCCCGCACATTTGCGGAATCGTCAAATTCGATGCCCCTTTTCATTTATTTAGGGACTGCCGCGCTCCTGTGGAGCAGGGTATTTTCGCCGCTTTTCCCCTGTTTTCTCTTCCGCAGTCTCTCCTGCACCTATGATTAAATGTTTTCAATATGTAGAACATTATTTCTTTTTTGCATTTGACTCAGTTTTTGATTCTGCTTATACTGTGGATAGAGGCAAAGGCAGAGCCCTCTGTCTCCTGCACTTAGCCGGCGGACCCTTACTAATGTCTGCACATATACCCCAATATTTGCGGTACTTCTAATTGTTTTCACTGCTTTCGTTCTTCTCAAGATTTTTTTCATTTGATCGTAGTATGAAAATATGCCTCTTGAATGAATCGTAGTGACACAGTAAGGAAAAATCCCCTCCATCCGCCGGCAATTCAAAATAGGACTCTTACCCAAGGAGAGTCCGGAAAATCCCCGCCGCCCGCACGACGGGGATTTTTCCTGCCCGTTTATCATACCTTGTAGCAGGGTATTGTATGAGCGTAGTATAATGAGGAGTAATGTCCGAGGGGAATTTCTCCTCCATTTTTCCATAAGAAAGCAAGCCAAATGGCTGCCATAAGGAGTCAAATTATATGCGTATCGCTATTATCGGAGCGGGGCATCTGGGCTATATTATCGCGGAATTTCTTTCCAACGAGCAGTATGACGTCGTCGTCGTCGATTCGGATGAATCGAAGCTGGATGCGATCCGCGACGCGCTGGACGTACTGACGATCCATGCCGACGGCACGAGCCCGTCTTTCATGCGTGACGAAGATATGAAAGGCACGGATATCGTCGTCGCCGTCACCGCCATCGATGAAGTGAACATCATCGCCTGCATCCTCGCCAAGAAGAACGGCATCCCCCATACCATCGCGCGTATCAGGGACCCGAAGTTCCTTGCCGAACCGCCGTCCTACATCAGAGAAAATTTCGACATCGACCTTCTCTTAAGTCCTGAGCTCATCACCGCGCGTGAAATCAACCGCATCCTGATGACGCCTTCGGCACTGAATGTCGAAGACTTCGCAGAAGGCAAGGTACGCCTCATGGAAACGAAACTGGGACCGCGTTCCCCGCTTCTCCATATCCCGCTGAAGGATCTGCGCCTGCCGCAGTCTGTCCTGATCGCTATGATTTTCCGCGATCACAGGATGATCATCCCTCACGGCAATGACGTGCTGCTGCCGCTCGATAACGTCTATTTCCTGGGAAATCCGGAAACTGTCGCCGAGCTTTTGCAGAATGTCGGGGCCGCCAATTACCAGCACCGCATCCGCCGCGCTCTCATCATCGGGGCCGGCCGCACGGGGCAGATTCTCGCCCCCATGCTGGAAGAACAGGGCATTTCCGTCAAAGTCATCGATAACGACAGGGACCACTGCCGCCTCGTCGCTTCCCGCCTGAAGAAGGGCATCGTCCTTTACGGCGACGGGACCGACATCGATCTTCTGAAGCAGGAAGGCGTTGAGGATGCGGATATCGTCATCTGTATCACAAGCGACGAACGCCTGAATATGATGATGGCGCTCCTGGCCAAGCACCTCGGCGCCCGCCAGACCATCGTCCGCGTCGTCCGCACCGAGTACGTCGCCCTCATGCAGCAGGTCGGCGTCGACATCGTCCTTGCGACCAGGCTTCTGGCTGCCGGCGAAGTCCTCTCCTTCGTACGAAGCGGTTCCATCGAACGCGTCAGCCTCCTCGAAGGTGCGTGCGTCCAGGCTGTCGAAGTCATCGTGCAGGAAGGCTCTCCGCTCGACGGACGCCGCCTGATGGACGTCGATCTTCCGAAGGGCTGCCTCATCGGCACGTACGTCCGTGACGGCAAAGCCTTCATCCCTGACGGCCGCTCTGCCCTCCATGCCGGAGACAGGGCCATCGTCATCGTCGAAGCCGACCAGGCCTCCGACGTCCTTTCCTTCTTCAAAGGCGGGGATTAAGCAATGAATCTTAAAGTCATTTACACCATGCTTTCCCGCATCATGCTCGTCAGCGGGGCTATGATGGCGCTGCCTCTGGCCATTTCCCTCATCATGGGAGGCCCGATCCTCGCCTTCATCTTCTCCATGGCCGTCGCGGGTCTTGCAAGCGTGGTTCTCAAAAAAAGAGGCGTCGCGCAGGAAAACAGCCTGACGCCCAGAGAAGGCACGGCTATCACCGCGCTCTCCTGGCTCTTCGTCTCGCTCCTCTTCGCGCTGCCTTATATATTCAGCGGAACACTGGGGCCCCTGGACAGCCTCGTCGAAAGCATCTCCGGCCTCACCGGCACCGGCGCGACCGTCATCGACGACCTTGGCGCTGTCCCGCAGAGTATCCTCTTCTTCCGCGCCATGACGCACTGGCTGGGAGGCCTCGGCATCATCGTCATCTTCGTTGCCATCTTCCCGCAGATCGGGCGCGGCAGTGCGAAGATGGTCAATGCGGAAAGCACCGGCCCCACCTCCTCGAAAGCCCTTCCAAGGATCAAGGAGACAGCCTCTGCCCTCTTCACCGTCTACCTCATTTTCACGATTGCTGCCGCCGCGGCCTACATGCTCTGCGGCCTCACCTTCCTTGATGCGATAGACACGTCGTTCTCGACGATTGCGACCGGCGGCTTCTCCACGAAGGACGCCAGCATCGCCTACTATAACAACCCCGTCCTTGAGCTCGTCATCGCTTTCTTCATGATCATCTCGAGCGCCAACTTCGGGATTTACGTCGAAGCAAGGAAACGCGGCCTTTCCGCCATTACCGGCGATATGGAATTCCGCACCTACATCGGCATCGTCCTGACAGCGACGGTCCTTATGACGATTTCCTTAGTCCTTCAGGGAAATTACGGATTCGTGGAAGCACTCCGTGAGACCTTCTTCCAGTCCGCCTCCCTCTCCTCGACGACAGGTTTCGTCTCTGCGGACTTCGACCAGTGGCCGTCCTTTGCGAAATTCATCATCCTGCTCATTATCATCGTGGGCGGTTGCGGAGGTTCTACCGCAGGCGGCCTGAAAGTCATCCGCCTCATCCTCCTCGTGAAGAGCTTCACCTCAATTCTGAAGCTCCACATCCACCCGAGAGCCGTCCTCCACGTCACCGTATCCCACGAAAGATACTCCCAAGACACCATATTCCGCGTCCTCTGCTTCTTCTTCATCTACATGGCCCTCTCCACACTCTGGGCCGCATGCATGATGATGGACGGAGTCGCCTTCATGGACGCCATCGGAGTCTCCTTCTCCACCATGTCCAACGCAGGCCCGGCCTTCGGCCAGTTCGGAGCCACCTGTACCTACTCGGCACTCCCCGATTTCAGCAAATTCGTCGTCTGCCTCTCCATGCTCTTCGGCAGACTCGAATCCGTCACACTCCTTGCCATCTTCATCCCTTCCTTCTGGAAAAAGAGCGGATGGTAAGAAGAATGAAAAGGGCTGTGGTAAATGGATAATCATTTATCACAGTCCTTTTTGATGGAAGAAATTATCAGATTTCTTTACATTTCCTTTTGACAAAGTCTATTATTGTCACACTAAAAGTTATAATTAGGATAAGAAGGAAAAATGCATGACACAGATGAATCCTTCTTAAAGATAATCATACGTTGATGAAGAAGGGATGAAGGAAATGAAGTACGGAGTATCGGGAACAGGCGATGTGGGACATGTCATCGCAAGCAAATTAATCGACCTCGGCCATGAAGTCATGATGGGTGCCAGAAGTGCATCGAGCGAAAAAGCGCAGAAATGGGCTGAAGAACATGGCAGCCATGCCTATTACGGAACATTTGAAGATGCTGCCAAATTCGGGGAACGTGTCTTCAACTGCACGCAGGGAATTCATGCTATCGAAGCACTGGAACTGGCAGGAAAAGATCACCTCAATGGAAAAATTCTGATTGACACTTCGAATCCATTCCACTATGAAGACGGCCATATTTCCCTTGATCCTAAGTACAGCGGAAACACAAGCCTTGGCGAAGAAATCCAGAAATTTCTCCCAGAGACCAGAGTGGTAAAAACCCTGAACTACATCGGCAGCTCCATGATGGATTTCAATTATGATGATAATGACTCTGACTATGCTCCCTTTACTGCTTTCTACTGCGGCAACGACTCTGATGCCAAGAGGGAGACAGCTATACTCCTCTATGACTTCGGCTGGCGAGACCTCCTGGATATCGGAGACATTTCCATGTCCCGCTATACGGAGATGCTGGGCGCTTTTTGGGTACCGCTCTATAAGAAATTTAATTCCATGAAATGGGGCTTCGCATTATCCAGAAACTTTGAGAAAACGCCGGAAAAAATTGCCTTATCAAGAGGATACCTGGGAGCAAAGCCTACGGGGAAAAAATGGCATGGTCACGAGATCTATATACCGATTCCCAATCCCGCACATAAACAGCCGGAAGGCATCAATATGAAACAATATATCCTTGATGGTGATGGCACAAATAATATTTGTACAGATCTGCAAGGTGATATGACTAAAGCTCTTAATGATGAAAATTAAGTGAACGAAACAAAATAGAGTAAAAGAACACCGCTGCATGACTTGGAATGAGCCATACAGCGGTGCTTTTTTAGTATCCTTCGCCTTACCGGATATTCAATTCTTTAATCAGTGCCTGCTGGAGGACATTTGAGAAATTGACGCTTTTTTCCTGCGCCATCGTATCAAGCCACTGCGGGATGCTCAGCGTCTTCTTGATGGCTTTTGTATCGTACTTTCTCCGATACGCCAGTGTATCCGCTTTGACCAAAGTGACGATATCATCTTTGTTTTCTTTATGCACCTCATTGATTGGCGTCGGAGACGGTGCTGAAATGTGATTTTCTTCCATATCCCAGAGCATCAATGTCAGTGCATCTTCTGCCATCTCGCAGCATTCCTGAATCGTTTCTCCCTGAGAAAGACAGCCCTCTATATCCGGAAAGGAAATCGTATACCCGCCCTCCGGTTCAGCATGAAAAACAGCTGGATAAACATATTTCATGAGAATCCCTCCATCGCACCATTTTCTTTATTATATACGTAATCATACGTATCGAAAACAGGATGAATCCTCTCAGGATATCATCATCCGCCCCGCTTAAACATTTCTTTGCCTGAATTAAAGAAAATTTTAGGAATTGTTTGCATTGAGTCAATCACCTCATGGTATCTTTATTTCATCGAGGTGATTACCATATTTGCACTGAACAATTTTGATATAGGAGTCCTGTACCTGATCCAGGACTCCCTCCGCTCGCCGATTCTGACGAGCTTTCTGGAATTCATGACTGACCTGGGGAATAACGGCTATGTCTGGATCGCCCTTGCCGTCCTTCTGATGACCATCAGGAAATGCAGAAAAGCAGGACTTACGACGATGCTCGCGCTTGTCATCAATGTCATTCTTGCCAACGGCATCCTGAAGCACCTGGTCCAGCGTCCCCGCCCCTTTGACACCTACGGCGGCCTTCAGGTCCTGATCCACCGCCCGGCCGACTGGTCCTTCCCGTCCGGCCATGCATCAGCGTCCTTCGCTGCTGCTTTCGTCCTCTACCATTACCTGCCGAAGAAATTCAGCATTGTTATGTTCGTTCTCGCCGCGCTCATCTCCTTCTCGAGACTTTACCTCGGCGTCCACTATCCCACCGACGTCTTCGCCGGCATATTCGTCGGATACTTCTCCGCATGGCTCTCTGAAAAGATCACCGGCTTCTTCGGCAAAGACACAGGAACCAAAGTCACCGCCATCATGGCCAAACGCCCCGGCAGGAAATCTGCCGAGAATGCGTGACCATTTTATCGCATAGATGATTAATTCCAACCCCTCCCATATTTAAACAAAATTTTATCGTTTATTAGATTTTCAGAAAGCACCTCATGATATACTTAAAATGACGAAACGAGGTGATGGCAGATGTTCGCTTTTGATAACTTTGAAATAGGCGCGCTTTACCTGATTCAGGACTTCATGCGCACTCCGAAGCTGACGGATTTCCTGGAATCCATGACGGATCTGGGAAATGCGGGCTTCATCTGGCTGGCTCTCGCCATCGTCCTCATCTGCACGAAGAAATACAGGAAGGTCGGGTATGCCACTTTTCTATCCCTGGCAATGAACCTCATCCTGACGAACGGCATCCTGAAGCATATTTTCAAAAGGGCCCGCCCCTTTGACACGTATCCGGATCTGCAGCCGCTCATCCATGAGCCGACGGACTGGTCGTTCCCATCCGGCCATTCCTCTGCTTCCTTTGCCGCTGCTTTCGTCCTCTACCATTACATGCCGAAGAAATTCAGCATTCCTGCGCTCATCCTCGCCACGCTCATCGCCTTCTCGAGGCTTTACCTTGGCGTCCACTACCCCAGCGACGTCATCGGAGGCGCCGCAATCGGCTACCTCACCGCCTGGGCGTCTGAAAAATTCATGACCTACACGGAGAAAAAAACGGGCGCGAAATCGCAGAATCTGGCTCATAAGAAAAAGGCAGAAAGCGCATGAATTTCCACTACCATCCAATTCATGAAAAGAAGCCGTAAAGAGACAAAAAATCCCGTCCTTTACGGCTTTTTTCATGTCTATTCTTCCTGCGTCTGACACCCATTTCAAACTTCATAAAAACTTTAAAATCTATTATATTTCATGAAAAGAATTCCATGTATATTATAGCCAGGCGAAAGCAAAGGAGCCTAAAAGGAAATAAGGCATCATCCGGAATACCCCGGAGCACCTCCCTGGAACCTGCCTGCGGCGCCATATCGCAGGTCGCTTCTCTTTCGCTGATACATTCCACAGCCAAATGTTTTGAAGGCCGTTAACTTCTGCCAGCACCACCTTCCGCAGGCAGGAGCCTTCCCAATTGTCCGGCGCGCCCACGCCCAGGACACGGCCGAAAGAATCAACTGGCTGGATCCATCCTATGGTCCGGACTCCCGAACGCCGGACCTGGAGAGACAGGTGCTCCCACATTTCCTGTCTCTCCGTATCACTCTTTTTCCAAACTACCTTTCAAAAACGAAAACGGACCCTGTTTCTGGAGTTTCCACCAGAGCAGGGTCCGTTTTCAATTGTTTATTCTTCAATATAAGCACCGAGAAGGTTGTCTATATCCGTCTTCGCATAGACATCGGCATCAGCCACGATGTCCCATTCGCCATTCATCATGCACCAGATCGTGAGGACGCCGAAGAAATGGCTCATCAGCAGTTTGGAGAGCATATCGAGCGGGGCATCTGCACGGAGCTCGCCTTTTCCCTTGCCAAGGCCGGTCACGAAGATATCCATGACCGTATTGCGGATGCCGTCGAGGCATTCCCTCGTCCGGGAATCCGGCGTTTCCGCCTCCATCGTTTCCTTCATCCACTGGCGCACCAGGCGCACGCCCGACCAGGAAGCATCCTTGTAAAGCTCGATGAAGTAGTAAAGGCAGCGTTCCCTGACGTCTCCGTCATAATCGATCGCCTTCTTGATGATGGTCTGGATTGACTGGAAGGAAAGCTCCGCCACGACCTCTTCCTTGCATTCGAAATAGTGGTAGAATGTACCCTTCGCCACGCCGCTGTCTTTTGTGATATCCTCTACAGACACGTGGTCAAATCCTCTCTCACTAATCAGCCGTCTTGCGGATTCCAAGAGCCTTGAACGCGTCTTTTCCGCCTTCTTCGTTAAAGCCATGATGCCTCCTCACTGTCACTAAGCATACTATTTCTTATAGTATACTAAAAAAGCATTTGTCTTGCAATGACTTATGGTCAATTTCTATATCCGGTCACTTCCCTGTCAGGAAAACGCATCGTTTCTATTTCGATAAAAATCATAATAGATTGCGAAAATGCCAACCTTGAATACTCCCTATTTCCTTGAGAGCCATCCTCATTCAATGCTATACTTGAATTACCCGGCAGCGGGAAATCCCGCGATCTGCCGTTTTTCGAATCAATAGATTCCGAGTACTGAGAGGATGTGTCCATATGGGAACAAGAAACGTACCGCCGTTCCGCAATGACGTCGTAGGAAGCTTCCTGCGTCCACAAGTCATTCATGAAGCGCGCCGCAATCTGGAAGCAGGCAAAATCACAGCTTCCGAACTTCGCCAAATCGAAGACGAAGAAATCAAGAAACTTGTCGCCAAGGAAATCGAAAATGGTCTCCATGCCGTGACCGACGGAGAATTCCGCCGCACTTACTGGCATCTGGACTTCCTTGAAAACCTTGAAGGAGTAGAAAAGGTCAAGGCCGAAGAATGGTCCGTCCATTTCAAAGGCCACCAACCCAAAGCCGCTACCGTGAAAATCACCGGCAAAATCGGCTTCGGCGATCACCCCTTCGTCAAAGACTTCGAATATCTGAAGAGCGTCGCAGGAGACACCATGGCCAAGATGACCATCCCGTCCCCGAGCATGCTCCACCTCATCTGCTGCGTCCGTGAAGAAAACTACCAGCCGATCGACCTTTACAAGAACGAAGACGACCTCTACAGAGACATCGCCCTCGCTTACCAGGAAACCATCCGCACCTTCTACAAAACAGGCTGCCGCTACCTCCAGTTCGACGACACCTCCTGGGGCGAATTCTGCGATCCTGACAAGAGAAAAGCCTACGAAGCAAGAGGGCTCGACCTCGACAAGATCGAAAAGAACTACGTGAAAATGATCAACCTCGCCCTCGAAGCCAAACCAGCTGACATGAAAATCACCATGCACATCTGCCGCGGCAACTTCAGATCCACCTGGTTCTCCTCCGGCGGATACGATCCGGTCGCTGAAATCCTCTTCGGCCACTGCAACATCGACGGATTCTTCCTTGAATACGACTCCGACCGCGCAGGCGGCTTCGAACCGCTGAAGCACATCCAGAAACAGCAGGTCGTCCTCGGCCTCATCACCTCCAAATTCCCGCAGCTCGAGAAATTTGAAGACGTCAAGGCACGCGTAGAAGAAGCCTCCCAGTACGTCCCCAAAGACCAGCTCTGCCTGAGCCCCCAGTGCGGCTTCGCCTCCACCGAAGAAGGCAACGCCCTCACTGAAGAAGAACAATGGGCCAAAGTCAGACTCATCCGCGACTACGCAGATAAAATCTGGGGAGAATAAAAGATAAATTGAAATAGAAAAGGGACTCGCAAGAGTCCTTTTTTGATGCGGGAAATCAAGAAAAGCGGTGAACGCCAAAACTACAAAACTTCCTCTCAAAGAAAATTTTTCCCTCTCCCTCCTCTCGACAGTTTCTGTCATCCTTTACCTTATAATGAAGATAGCAAACCAGACCGATGAACCACTGTCAAACGAAAGGAGAGCCCATCATGAAAACCGCACAAAAAGAACTTATCGCCAAACGCCAGGAAATTGAAGAAAAATTACAAACCATCCTATACGAAGACGAAAAACTCGAACTCCTCTATTGCGGCCGCCAATACGCCTCCGCCTACGCCCTCATCCGAAGAAAAGACGGCATGTACTACAGCTTCCGCTTCAGCGACCACAAAACCACGCCCTATTACTCAAGCAAGACCTTCGACATATACGCGCCGATCACGAGCGAAGTCCTAAGAAATATACGAGAAACTCTAGACAAAGTCTCATGGTGTCCCTTCACCCTATACGACTACCTCACCCTGCGCACCATCTACTATTTCAATAACCTGAGACAGCCATTCTGTATCGACAACACCATGAACATCTTCGTAGGCAACAAAATGGGCCTCCTCTTCTACCGCAGAAAACGCATCGGCAAAGACAACTGGGAATTCGAAACCGTCTCCGAATCCTTCCAAAAAGAACTAAGAAAACTCTTCGCCACAGGACTATTGCACGCCTATACCTGCAAGAAAACCAGAAGCATCCAGGTCTACATCACCGAAGCCGGCCTCTCCATAATCAAAGACACCGACCTCGAAAACAACAACTTCGTTAAACACTACCTCCAGTTCAAAACCGATCCCACATTCTCCAGCTGCCTCCAGCTCCCGACACAAAACAAAAAATATAAACTTTTCCGCTCTCCAATGGATAACCCGCCAGAACAAATGGTGGAATGAAAGGAAGCGCAAAAATCCAGCCACAGAAAAAGACCCGCGAGGGTCTTTTTTCTTGGAAGATGTAAGGAATATTGCTTTTCAGGGCCGAAGGCCGGTCTTGACCTTGCCCTGGAAGGGAAGGGCGTATGGTAGGGATGGGATTAAGAAAGGTTTCAAACAAATCAGATTAGAAATCTTTTCTTTATTCCTCTTGAAACCTGCCTCAGCGAGGAAGGGTGCCGCGAATGCGGCGGAAAGGAGTGCAGTTAATATAAAAATTCCGGGCGGAAACAGCATTTCTTCAGCCGAAGGCTGGTTTGCCTGTTTTCCCTTTGCGAAGCAAATAAGTGGTATCAACCTTCCCAGACGGGGAAGGCGCCCGAAGGGCGGATAGGGTTGATTTTCCTGGACAAAGTTCGATCCCATGGTTTTCTCTTTTCTCCCCTCAAAAATTTTTCGCCTTTTTCCCCCCCCAATCTTCCCGAACACTATAGTCATTTATATTAGATATATATATAAATTATTTATATATTCTGGTAATTAGTCTTGGCGCTAGAATAAGTTTAGATAATTACTAAAAGGAGATGCTCTCGATGAAAAAGATTCTACTGCTCTTACCTGGACTTATCCTGATTCTTTTCTCTGCCTTTGCCATTTCACTTTCCGAAATCCAAAGTGATCCCGGACGCTATGTAAAAGTAGCTGAAGGGCAAACTACCACTATGTATGTAGATTCTTACTCCATTCAATCACTCCGCTATGCTCCTCCCTACTATACAATTCAAGGAAAGATATACTATGTCTCATATACAGGTAATTGTATTGAGAAATCTACAGTTATATTTAATTATGACTATGATAGAAGCTCAGTAAATTTAAGAAAAGATCTTATGCCCAATAATCCATATATCACAGATGCCGATCGTGGGAATGCCTTATGGAATGAAATCAAAGCTAATACTGGAATAAAATTTACCGAAACGGATGTATATACCTATTCTCTTTCCGGTGACTACATAGAAACTGAAAAGAATTTTTTTGATCAATCTGTTGGTGGTAATTCTCCGGCTTATTACGCTGCTAACTATATGTTCTACAAATGCTATAATATTTACTTCGATCCTAAATATGACTCAAAAAACCTGTATTAAGACATATTTTCAATTTTTTGATAAGGATGGTATTTATGAAAAAGATCTTTTTACTCTTACTCACTTTTTTCTTTATTCCATTCTCTGCCTTTGCGATTTCTCTATCTGAGTTGCAAAGCAATCCGGATAAATATTTCCTGATTGATAAAGACCTACATACAACAAGCTATATTGAGCCCAAAACAATTTATATTAAAAACTTCCATAATCTCACTATTGATGATCAACCTATTTTCTTTATGATTCGAATCCAAGGTACTGCTTATCTAGTAAACCATGAAACTAATATGATAGTCCAATATAATCAAATATTCACCTATAACTGCGATAAAAATGTGATTCCTATTATTGAAAAATTACATCGACACCATAGCCAACAGTCTGACTCTGATTCAAGAAACTTAGCCTACTATGACTTAGAAAAAAGCGGCGGTATAAAGGTAAATAACTCCGCGGGATGTTATTATCACTATGATGGATCCCTTATTCCTTCAAGTTCCATACATTATCCATTCCCGCTGCCAAGCTCGCCAAATTATAAAATGGCTGATTACTACTTTTACCATGCTTTTATTCCCCTTTTTCAATTAACTCTTCCTGGGGAACCTTAACATATTGAATAATTTTTCAAAGAATCCCCTCCAAAAATAATCAAATAAATCATTTACCCTGCATAATTTACAAATCAAATACATTTATATCCTATTTATCAATCTCCCAGTAAGAAACTGATTGTTCTAATTCCGTGCAAAGTCGATTTTCAATTGCCTATTGTACTCTAATGGGGTGTTTTTATGCGAAAGAGCTTCTTTTCAATCTTACTTTGTTTTATATTGATTCCTTTTACTATATCTGCCATTTCCTTATCAGAGATAGAGAATGATCCAATTCGTTATGTAAAAGTTTATGAAGTAATGGATGAAACTGGATGTTATTATACGGGAAGTATGTATGTAGATAAAGATTCTGTAGAAGTCTTACTTTGCGCTCCACCTCTTTACACAATCCGCGGGAAAACATATTTTATTGACCACGGCGCAATTATTCAAGATACAAGAATTATTAATTACGACTATAATCAGTCTATGGAGACAATAACAAAACGTTTGATTTTAGATAACCCTAAAATATCTAGAGATGAGCTCATAAAGAAATACCTAGATATAATACATATTAATTCCGGGATTACATATTCAGAAACTTACTCTAAAATGTATAATAGTGATGGCACTATAGCCCTAGATAACCTGCCGGATATTCCCCCACAAAAGTGTGGGTCCTTCTCAGGGATTGGAAGAGCTGCTAATTATATGTTCTATAAATGCTATAACCACTACTTTCAATTATAGTGTTAATTTCCGAAATGGAAGTACCTCCCTTTATCTCTCTATTCCGCAGAAAGGTTTCTATAAAAATAATCTATAGAATTTTCATCTCTGATTTATAGATTCCTCATTTACGACAAAGCGAGGTCCTCACTATGTCTCTCAAGAAGATTATATCCGCCCTCTTATTTGCTATTCTTGTTGTTTTTGCAGGCATGACGTGCCGTGCTGCGGAAGTTAATAGTAATTATTTAAACGGAAATAAGAATTTCCCTATGATTGATTGGAAACAGGGAGTAAGTTCCTTCTTAGATAAAAGCTCTCTTGTTTGTGAAAGATACGATCCTCCCTACTATATACTTGCAGTTAATGTACTTTATGTAGATCACGCTGACAAAGGTAATACAACTCCTAATGTTATTAGAACTTTCCGCATTTTTTATGACTATAACAAAACAGAAATGTATAACATAACTAAAGACAAGAGAGGTTTAACCACTTCTTACTATATCGATCCCAATGGCTGCTAAGCTCAAAAGAGTGTTGTTATGCCGGCTGGTGAAGCCGCATTTTATTTATGCTATAATCTTAAATTTCATGGAACTCTATATCAGAAATTTGGAAATGAATATTATCCAGTATTTTCTGATGAATTCTACGATCATCTGAAATAACCCATCAAAACTCCCCACGCAGCTTTTGCTCATGGGGATTTTTCTTTACGCCGTTATCGTGGGCTCTCCTTATTCTATATTCAACTCACTTTAACTCCTGCTAACATCTTTCATTTTTCACCTGTTTCATGCTATACTATTAACAGATTCTAAAAAACGTACAGTAATCGTACAGCATAGTAACCTGCAGTCCCGTGATTTTATATCTAGGAAGTATTTGGGTTGCCGGCTAAGAATCCGATAAATACTGGTATTTCTATTATATTTTCACCAACAAACGGCTTGAAAATTCCTTCTGATAGGTATATAATTATATCTAGCAAGAAGAAGATTTCTA
>ERZ839823.541-NODE-541-length-52828-cov-4.630815_pt1 | contig 52828 bp, 44 predicted proteins | sample MGYA00519862_ERZ839823 | MGnify/ENA primary metagenome ERZ839823 (study PRJEB31850, sample SAMEA3708853) | human gut metagenome | biome: human gut; feature: human-associated habitat; material: faeces | place: China | collected 2014 ...
CAGTGGTTATCTCGTATTTCTTCATTTTCATCACCACTTACAGTATAACACATTTGTCGCGTTTTTAGAAGGAAAATAGTATAACATGACAGCGCGGGAGCCGCAAGCGCCCGCTTCTGCCAACATGATAAGGGAGGAAATTGCGATGAAAAAACGTCTTCTTGCGTGGCTTCTCCTGATGGCCATGCTCCTGACCGTCGGCGCGGTGGCCGCGGCGGAAACGAACCCGAACGCCGGGCTGGGCTATTACCCCGGCACGAGCGAAAAGGGCTGGATCAGCGTGGAATGTTCCACGATGAGCAAGATGAACCCGTTCCTCCAGACCTACTCCACCGAGTTCTCCATCAACCGCCACATCTGGGATTGCCTCGTCAAGCTCAGCCCGGAAGATAACTCCATCGTCCCGGCCGCGGCCGAGAGCTGGGAATCCTCCGAGGATGGCATGAACTGGACGTTCCACATCCGCAAGGGGATGAAATGGGTCAACTCCAAGGGCGAGGTCATCGGCGACGTGACCGCCAACGACTTCGTGTTCGCGTGGCGTCAGCTCCTGAACCCGGCGAACGCCGCCGAGTATTACGCCTTCGCGACCGTCTTTAAGAACGGTCAGGCCTACTACGATTACGCCTCCGGCGTGGACGGCGCGCCCGAGGTCAAGATCGAGGACGTCGGCTTCAAGGCGGCGGACGACTACACGCTCGTCTGCGAGCTGGAGAACTACCTGCCGTACTTCCTGCAGTATGTGAAGTTCGAGGTCATGGCGCCGGTATACGAGCCCTTCTACACCGAGGTCGGCGCCGATCTGTTCGGCACCGCGCCGGAATACATCTGCTACAACGGCCCGTTCTACATGAGCGAGTGGGTGCTGGAGAACAGCATCAGCTGCCCGAAGAACGAATCCTACTGGGATGCGGACAAGGTTAACCTCGCCGGCATCAAGTGGGTGAAGTACACCGACACCAACGCGAAGTTCAACGCCTTTGTCGGCGGCGAGCTGGATGTGCTCGACCTGACCGGCGAGCAGCGCGCCATGCTGGAGGCCGAAGGCTATAAGCCGAGCAACTACATGGGCGGCTACAGCTACTGGTACTGGTGCAACGTCAAGGATACGGCGCGCGACGTGGCCAACATGAACCTGCGCAAGGCCATCAGCGCGGCGCTGGATCGCGAGCAGATCATCGCGACCGTGTATAAGAACGACAACGAGCCGTCCCCGTGCCTGGCTTACGGCATCAGCGGCGTGAACACCGAGACCTTCGGCGAGGCCGTGGTCGCGGCCAACGGCGGCAATCCGCTGTACGCGCCGACCGCCGATCTGGACAGCGCGAAGGAATACCTCGCCAAGGCGCTTGAAGAGCTGGGCTACAAGGACGCTTCCGAAGTCAGCCTCTGCCTGATGACCTCCGAGGGCACGCAGAACGAGCTGCTCAGCCAGGTTGTGCAGGAGCAGCTCCGCAAGAACCTCGGCCTGAATGTCACCATCGAGGTGCTGACCATCACCGAATGGCGCGCCCGCCGCAATTCGCTGGACTTTGACGTCTGCTTCGGCGGCTGGGGCCCGGACTACAACGACCCGATGACCGACCTCGATCTGATGATGAGCACCAACGGCAACAACCACACCGGTTATGCCGATGCGGATTACGACGCGCTGATCGAGTCCACCAAGACCGAGCGCGACGCGGCCGCCCGCGAGCAGATCTTCGTGCAGGCTGAAATGAAGCTGGCCGAGGATATGCCGGTGATCCCGGTCTACTGGCGTCACGAGGATTACGCGGCCAGCGAAAAGCTGGTCGAGGGCTATGCCCGTAAGCCGTTCCAGGCGTACAACTTCATCTACACCAAACTTGCCGACTAAGACAAAATCTGCCCTCTAAACGAAGAAAAGCGGCATGGGAAGACCCATGCCGTTTTCTTCCATTTCAAGGGCGAAATGAAAAGGGCATGAAAGAAACAAAAAAGGAGGGAGCGCGTTGATTCGCTACATTATCAAGCGTCTCGTCTATGCGGTGCTGACGCTGTTTGTGCTCATCTCGCTCACGTTTTTCATGATGCGCATGCTTCCGGGCGACCCGTTCATCGGCGATAAGACCGTCTCTGCGACGGCTATGGCCAACATGAACGCGAAATACGGTCTGGATAAGCCTGTGTTTGTGCAATATCTGATGTATATGGGCAACTGCCTGCGCGGCGATTTGGGGATTTCCATCACCTATAACCGCGACGTGATGACCATCATCTCCGAATCGTTCCTCGTTTCGGCGGATCTGGGCATCCGCGCGATCATCTTCGCCGTCATCATCGGTATTCTGCTCGGCGCTGTGGCCGCCATCAAGCGCGGCAGCGCGTGGGACTCCGTATCCATGTTCATCGCCATGATCGGCGTCTCCGTGCCGAGCTTCATTCTGGGCGCGGTGCTGCAATACTTCCTCGGTTTGCAGCTGCGCAAAACCTTCGGCATCAATCTCTTCCCGATTCAGGGCTGGGGCAAGTTCAACCAGACGCTGCTGCCCTCCTTCGCGCTGGGGCTTGGTTCACTGGCGACGGTTTCCCGCCTGATGCGCACGAGCATGCTCGACGTGCTGGGGCAGGATTACATCAAGACCGCCAAATCGAAGGGCCTCTCGCAGGGCAAGATCCTCTGGCGGCACGCGCTGCGCAACGCCATCATGCCGGTGGTGACGGTGATGGGCCCGACGGTGGCCTCCGTGCTGACGGGCACGTTCGTCATCGAGAGCATCTTCAACATCCCCGGTCTGGGCAAGTACTTTGTCACCAGCATCAAAGACCTTGACTACACGATGATCGGCGGCACGGTCGTCTTCTACGGCGGCCTGCTGATCGTCTGCACTTTGGTGGTCGATCTGCTGTATGGCTTCATCGACCCGCGCGTGAAACTGGAGGGCTGAGCATGGAACACATTGAAAAATCCCGCTTTGCCCACGTCGGCCAAAGCGCGCAGGAGAGCGAATCCATCAAGCGCCAGAGCCTCACGTTCATGCAGGACGCCATGCGCCGCCTGTGGAAGAACAAGGTGGCGGTGGTCTGCGTCGCGGTCATTCTGCTGCTGACGGCGATGAGCATTTTTGCGCCGATGGTTTCCAAATTCGACTATCGCGAGCAGCATTACAGCCACACCAACGCCCCGATGGGCACGGTTTGCAACGAAAGCGGCGCGGAGGGCGAAGGCCACGTGCATTATTTCGGCACGGACACGCTCGGCCGCGACATCTTCACCCGCATCTGGATGGGCGGCCGCGTGTCGTTGACCATCGCCGTGGTCAGTGCGCTGGTCGATCTGGTTCTGGGCAGCATTTACGGCGGCGTCTCCGGCTACTTCGGCGGCACGCTGGATATCATTATGATGCGCCTGCTGGAGATCATCAACGGTATTCCGTACCTGATTATCGTCATTCTGCTGATGATGATCCTCAGACCCGGCATGATGACCATCATCATCGCCTATTCGCTCGTCGGCTGGATTCCGATGGCTCGCCTTGTGCGCGGTCAGGTTGTCGCGCTCAAGCAGCAGGAATACATCGCGGCGGCGGAAGCCATGGGCGCTGGCCCCGCGCGCATCATCGCGCGCCATCTGCTGCCCAACACGCTCTCCGTGGTGATCGTCCGCGTGACGCTCTCCATCCCGAGCGCCATCTTTTCGGAGGCCTACCTCAGCTACATCGGTCTGGGTATTCCGCTGCCGATGTGCTCGTGGGGCTCGCTGGCGCAGCTCGGCATTGAAAATTTCCGCATCTATCCCTACCAGCTCATCATTCCGGCAATCTGCATCAGCCTGACGATGCTGGCGTTCAATATGTTCGGCGACGGCCTGCGCGATGCGTTTGACCCGCGCCTGAGGAGGTAAGGCGGCATGGCAGAGAGAGTTTTGGATATGGAAAACCTGCATGTGTCGTTTGACACCTATGCGGGCGAGGTCAAGGCTGTCCGCGGCGTGACGCTGCACGTGGACGAGGGCGAGGTGCTGGCGATTGTCGGCGAGAGCGGCTGCGGCAAGTCCGTGACTGCGCAGACGATTATGAAGCTCAACCCGATGCCCCCGGCGCGCATCGTCGAAGGCAGCATCAATCTGGCCGGGCACGACGTCGTGAAGGCCAGCGAAAAAGAAATGCAGAAAATTCGCGGCAAGGAAGTCGCTATGATTTTCCAGGACCCGATGACCTGCATGAACCCGACCACACAGGTCGGCAAGCAGATTGTCGAGTCCATCAAGCTGCACAGGCATCTCTCCCGGCAGGAGGCGAAGGAAGAGGCGATCAAGTGCCTCAAGCAGGTCAACATCCCCAACCCGGAGGAGCGCGCCAAGCAGTATCCGCACGAGTTTTCCGGCGGCATGCGCCAGCGCGCGATGATCGCCATGGCGCTGAGCTGCAACCCGAAGCTGCTGATCGCCGACGAGCCGACGACGGCGCTGGATGTGACGATTCAGGCGCAGATCATGGATTTGCTGGTGGAGCTGAAGGACAAGATCAACACGGCCATCATCCTGATTACGCACGACCTCGGCGTGGTCGCGGGCATCGCCGACCGCGTCGCCGTGATGTACGCGGGCAAGGTCGTTGAGACCGGCACGACCGCGCAGATTTTCTACGAGCACAAGCATCCCTACACGGAGGCGCTGCTGCGCAGCCTGCCCTCCGCCGAGGCGGGCAAGCGCGAACCGCTGATGAGCATACCGGGCACGCCGCCCGACCTGCTCTGCCCGCCGAAGGGCTGCGGCTTTGCGGCGCGCTGCCGCCATTGCATGCAGATTTGCCGCGAGGAGCAGCCGCCGGAGTTTGAACTGGGCGACGGGCACAAGGCGAGCTGCTGGCTGCTGCACCCGGATTGCCCGTGCGCAGCGGAGAGGGGGGACGACCAATGACGGACGAGGTTCTGGTTCGCGCCGAACACATTTGCAAATATTTCAAGATTGGCGGCGGGCGCATGCTGCACGCGGTCGAGGACGTCAACCTCGACATCCACCGCGGCGAGACGCTCGGCCTTGTCGGCGAGAGCGGCTGCGGCAAATCGACGCTCGGCCGCACGCTGATGGGCATCTATCAGCCGACCAAGGGCAAGCTGATTTACGGCGGCAAGCCGGTCGATCTATCCAACAAGAGGGATCGCTTTGCCTTCGCCAAAAAGGCGCAGATCGTCTTTCAGGATCCCTACGCTTCGCTCGACCCGCGCATGACCGTCGGCTCGATCATCGAAGAGGGCATGATTATCCACAACATGTACGACGCGAAGCGCCGTCAGGAGCGCGTGGCCGAGCTGCTCTCGATTGTCGGGCTCAACCGTGAGCACGCCAACCGCTTCCCGCACGAGTTTTCCGGCGGCCAGCGCCAGCGCATCGGCATTGCCCGCGCGCTTGCCATCGAGCCGGAGTTCATCGTCTGCGATGAGCCGATTTCCGCGCTGGATGTGTCGATTCAGGCGCAGGTAATCAACCTCCTGCACGATTTGCAGGAGCGCATGGGGCTGACGTACCTGTTCATCGCGCACGATTTGAACATCGTCAAATACATCTCCGACCGCATCGCGGTGATGTATCTGGGCAGCATGGTGGAGCTGGCGACGAGCGACGAGCTCTACGCCAACACGCTGCACCCGTATTCGAAGGCGCTGCTTTCCGCCGTGCCGATTCCCGACCCGAAGCTGGAGGCGCAGAAGAAGCGCCAGATCATCGAGGGCGACGTGCCCAGCCCGATCAACAAGCCCAAGGGCTGCGCGTTCTCCAGCCGCTGCCCGCTGGCCTGCGACAAGTGCCGCCAGAGCGCGCCGACCCTCAAGGAGGCCGCGCCGGGGCATTTCGTGGCCTGCCATTTGGTGGAGGCACAAGGCTGAAAATGAGAGGCTGTCAAGCTTAAACCGAACATTTCAAGAAACAAATATCTAAGCATTTTGGGATATGGGGCTTTGCCCCATCGCCCCACCAAAGGGCTTTCCGAACGTTTACGGCGCCCGTTTGGCGCATCGCCCTTTGGAAACCTTCGGGCGCAAATACTTAGGCTTACTCTTGAAATATCGGCGCTGTGAGCTTGACAGCCCTATTTTTACGCTGCGAGTTGACAAAGCGTTTTCACAAGCGCACAAAAATGAATCGAAAGCAAAATCCTGCATAATCATGCAAAAAGTCAACCCTTCGGACGAAAATAGAGAAGATGAAACACATAAAATGAATGATTAGACGCTTAAAATGCGAAAAACGGCGTAAAAACGGCTGAATATGCATCGAAACTGCAAAACGATGTGAATAAAAATTAAAAAAGGTCTTGCATAGACTGACAAATCCTGCTATAATAAGCTCAGTTTTACAAAAACAATCGTTTTTGAGAAGGCTGAACCGTTTCGCTGTTTCGCGCTTTGCGTTGACAAAGCGCCGGGAATAGAAAAAATTGATGGAGGGCATACACTATGAAGAAACTGCTTTGTCTGGCGTTGGCCGCGATGCTGTGTCTGGCGCTGGCTGCCTGCGCGGTGGCCGAGGAAAATTGGAAGATCGCGATCCTGACCGGCACGACCTCTCAGGGCGAGGAAGAATTCCGCGCCGCCGAGCGCGCCCAGAAGGCCGACCCGGAGCACATCGTCACCGATACTTACCCGGATAACTTCATGGCCGAAACCGAAACGACCATCTCCAAGCTCATCGCGTTCGCGTCCGATCCGGACGTCAAGGCCATCGTGATGTGTCAGGCTGTTCCGGGCGCGAAGGCCGCGTTTGACAAGATCCGCGCCATGGGCCGCGACGACATGCTGCTGATCGCGGGCGTGCCGCAGGAAGACCCGGCCGTCATCACCGCGGCTGCCGACTTCGTGCTCTACACCGACGAACCGAAGCAGGGCGACACCATCATGGAGACCTGCGCCAAGTGGGGCGTTGATGTGTTCGTGCATTACTCCTTCCCGCGCCACCTCGCGATGGAGACCATCGCCGCTCGTAAGGCGCTGCTGGAGGAGAACGCCGCGGCGCTGGGCATTCAGTACGTCGAGGCGACCGCGCCTGACCCGACCGGCGACGCCGGCGTTGCGGGTGCGCAGCAGTTCATCCTTGAAGACGTGCCGCTCAAGCTGAAGGAGTTCGAGGGCAAGAAGGTTGCCTTCTTCACCACCAACTGCGGAATGCAGGAGCCGCTTCAGGCCGCGATCCTCGATCAGCCGAACGCCTACTATCCGCAGCCGTGCTGCCCGAGCCCGTATCATGCGTTCCCGGCTTCCCTCGGCCTTGAGATTCAGGCTGGTGGCGACGATACCGAGGCGCTGAAGGCGATTGCCGCCGTGCTCAAGGAGCACAACGCGCTGGGCCGCTACTCCACCTGGCCGTCCCCGGTCAACATGTCCATCATTGACGTGAGCGTGGAATACGCCAAGAAGTGGATCGCCGGTGAAATCACCTCCAAGAACGACGGCGCTGCGATTGCCGCCATGTTCGAGGAGAAGGCGCCGGGCGCGATCGTCAGCAATTACACCAATGCCGACGGCCAGACCTTCGACAACTACTACACCGTTCTGCTTGGCGCTGTCGATTTCAACGACTACGCTGAGTAATACACGGTGAAACAAAGGTAAAGCCGGGGCTGTCAAGCTAACAACACTGATATTTCAAGCGTAAAACTAAGTATTTGAGCCCGAAGGTTTCTAAAGGGGTTTTCGGTTGTTGCTGCCAGTGGCAGAAACAAACAATCGAAAACGGAAAGCCCTTTGGTGGGGCGATGGGGCAAAGCCCCATATCCAAAATGCTTAGATATTTATTCCTTGAAATGTTCGGTTTAGGTTTGACAGTCCCGCTTTTGCCGTTTCAAAAGACAGGAGGAGGAACGAAATTGGCCTCGGAATACATCCTTGAAATGAGGGATATCTCCAAAAAGTACGGCGAAAACGCCGTGCTCGCCGGCGTATCGCTCAAGGTCAAGCCGGGCGAGATTCACGCGCTGCTGGGCGAAAACGGCGCGGGAAAGAGCACGCTGATGAATGTGCTCTTCGGCATGCCCGTCATCCACGAAACAGGCGGCTTCGGCGGTGAAATCTATCTCGACGGCGAGAAGACGACCATCGCCTCTCCGCATGACGCGATGACCAAGGGCATCGGCATGGTGCATCAGGAGTTCATGCTGCTGCCGGGCTTCACCATCACCGAAAACATCAAGCTCAACCGCGAAATCAGCCGGCCGAGCGCGATTTCCCGCGTGTTCGGCAAGAACCTTGAAACGCTGGATATGAAGGCGATGTCCGCCGACGCGCGCGGCGCGCTGGATAACGTGGGCATGTCGATTGACGAATATACCCTCGTGGCCGGTCTGCCGGTCGGCTATATGCAGTTTGTGGAAATCGCCCGCGAGATTGACAAGCGGGGCGTGAAGCTGCTGGTGTTCGACGAGCCGACCGCCGTGCTGACCGAGAGCGAGGCGGCGCAGCTCCTCAAGGTGATGAAGGATATCGCCGCGCGCGGCATCGCCATCATCTTTATCACGCACAGGCTGGACGAGGTCATCAGCGCCGCGGACGGCATCACCATCCTGCGGGACGGAAAGCTCGTCGCCGAGTGCCGCACGAAGGACACCGACGTGACCCAGCTGGCCGAAATGATGATCGGCCGCAAGGGTGAATCCGCCTTCGTCACCGCCGAACCGCGCAAGGTGCGCCCGGATGCGCCGGTCGCGCTGAAGCTCAGCCATCTGGCGGTGGATATGCCGGGCGAGACGGTCAGCGACGTCTCCCTCGAAGTGCGCGAAGGCGAAATCTTCGGCATCGGCGGTCTGGCCGGACAGGGCAAGGTCGGTATTCCCAACGGCGTGATGGGCATTTATCCCGGCACGGGCGAGGTCGAGCTTTTTGGCAAACCCTCCCCGCTGAACAACGCGCGGCAGGCGCTTAAAAACGGCATGGCCATCGTGTCGGAGGATCGGCGCGGCGTGGGTCTGCTGCTGGATGAATCCATCGAAAACAACGTGGTCTTCAACGCCATGCAGATCAACGGCGATTTTACGAAAAAATTCCTCGGTATGCACCTTCGGGATGGAAAGGCCATCCGCGCCTATGCCGACGAGGTCATCAAGGAGCTGGATATCCGCTGCTTCTCCGCGCAGCAGCACACGGGCACGCTCTCCGGCGGCAACCAGCAGAAGGTCTGCATCGCCCGCGCGCTGGCCATGAACCCGAGGCTGCTCTTTGTCTCCGAACCGACGCGCGGCATTGACATCGGCGCGAAAAAGCTGGTGCTGGAAACGCTCGTGCGGCTCAACCGCAAAAAGGGCATGACCGTCGTGATGGTCTCCTCCGAGCTGATGGAACTGCGCTCGATCTGCGACCGCATCGCCATCGTCGCGGAGGGCAAGGTGGTGGACGTGCTGGAGACGGACGCATCCGATGCGGATTTCGGTCTGGCGATGTCCGGCATCAAGCCCGAGCATGTCAAGAAGAAGGGAGGCGAGGCGCATGGCTAAGCTGAGGGCAACCCACGCGCAGGTGATTGCGGCGGCGGTGATCGCCGTGCTGGCGATTGTGCTGGGCGTCGTCGGCCTGTACGGCCTGAACGCGCGCGGCTCCGAAAGCGGCGCGCAGGTGCTGGAGGATATGCGCCTGCAAGCCATTCTCAACACGGCGGGCAGCGGCGCGGTGGATGCGTATGTCGCGGCCGCCAAGTCGGAAGCCTCGACCAAGGCGCGCGAGAGCGGCGGCGGCATGTCCGCCGTGCGCGAGGCGGCGGCCAAGGCGGAGGAGGAAGCTCGCGCGAAGGCCGAGGAGCTTGGCATCGGCGCGGTGGATCTGACCGAAATCGACACCGAGCCGATGAGCGCGGCGCTCGACGTGCTGCTCGCGGCGCAGCGGGCGTATTTCGCCGAGGAGGCGAGCGCGCAGGCGGCGTATGCGGCGCAGGCCGCGCAGAGCGCCCCGGCGGACGACGCGGCGGCTGCGGATACGGCGAACGACACGGCCGAGGACGACCTGACGATGGAAGAAGAGACGGTCGATCTGTCCGGCTTTGTCGCGACGGAGGCGATGAACCGCCTGTCCGCCGAGGTGGACGACGCATACGGCGCGCTGTGCGGGCAGATCAAGGCGGTCTTCCCGGCGCTGACGGACGATGTGCTGGCCACGCTCAAACCGACGATCACCGGCATTGTCGCCGTGCAGAACGATCGCTTTGAGCTGCAATACGACCGCGCGCTGGCGGCGAGCGGCATGAACCCGGGGCTGAACGGCGTGATCCTGCGCGAGGCGTATACCATGGCCGTCAGCGCGTTTGGCCTGCTGATTCTGGCGGCGGCGGTGCTTCTCTATATCCCGCTGGTCGCGAAGATGGGCGTGCCGAGGCTGATTATCGGCCTGTTCTTCATTCTGCTGTGCCTGCTGGCCATGATCCTGGGGCTGTCCCTGCCGAGCCAGCTGAGCAACACGCTGGTGCGTCTGGGCATGAACGGCGTGCTGGTGCTGGCGATGCTGCCGGGTATCCAGTGCGGCATCAGCCTGAACCTCGGTCTGCCGATCGGCATCATCGGCGGCCTGATCGGCGGCCTGCTGTGCATCGAGTTTGGCATGTCCGGCTTCACGGGGCTGTTCTTCGCGATTGCGGTCGGCCTTGTGATCGCGGCGGCGACGGGCTGGCTCTACGGCCTGCTGCTCAACCGCCTCAAGGGCAGCGAGATGAGCGTCACCACCTACGTCGGCTTCTCCGTCGTTTCGCTGATGTGCATCGCGTGGCTGGTGCTTCCGTTCAAAAGCCCGATTATGAAGTGGCCGCTGGGCAACGGTCTGCGCACCACCATCGGTTTGCAGACCTCCTACCGCCACGTGCTCAACGATTTCCTCTCCTTTGAGATTTTCGGCGTTACGATCCCGACGGGGCTTTTGCTGTTCTTTGCGGCCTGCTGTCTGCTGGTGGGGCTGTTCATGCGCTCCAAGACGGGCATCGCGATGAGCGCCGCGGGTGCGAACCCGCGCTTTGCCGCCGCGACCGGCATCAACGTGGATCGCATGCGCATCATCGGCACGATGCTCTCCACGATGCTGGCGGCCGTGGGCATCATCGTCTACGGCCAGAGCTACGGCTTCATGCAGCTCTATCAGGCGCCGCGCCAGATGGGCTTCCTCGCCGCTTCCGCCATCCTCATCGGCGGCGCGACGACGTCCCGCGCGAAGATCAGCAACGTGGTCATCGGCACGTTCCTGTTTCAGGGCGTGCTGACGCTGGGCATGCCGGTGGCCAACGCGCTCGTTCCGCAGAGCACCATCTCCGAAACGCTGCGCATCCTGATTTCCAACGGCATTATTCTCTATGCGCTCACCAAGTCGGGAGGTGCGAACCGTGGATAAGAATCGACTGCGCGACGCTGCGCGCAACAACATCGTGACCATCATGTTTATCGTGCTCTGCGCGGTGTGCATGGCTTTCTCCGGCTACGCGCCCAACTATGTGCTCTACGAGCTGTTCGGCCGCCTGTCGCGCAACATGTTTATCGTGCTCTCGCTCATCATCCCGATTGTCGCGGGCATGGGCATCAACTTCGCGATCACCATCGGCGCGATGGCGGCGCAGATCGCCTGCCTGCTCGTGCTGGAATGGGGCGTTTCGGGCATCGGCGGTCTGGCGCTGGCGGCGCTGCTGACCGTGCCGCTGGGCGGCGTTTTCGGCTTCCTGATCGGCAAGCTGCTCAACCGGATGAAGGGGCAGGAAATGATCGGCTCGATGATCCTGGGCTACTTTGCCAACGGCCTGTATCAGCTCCTGTTCCTGTTCATCTTTGACAACATCATCCCGATCCACAACCCGAACCTGACGATCAAGGGCTCGAAGGGCATTGCCAACACGATGGATCTCTCCCGCGATGGCGGCTTCGCTTATTCGCTGGAGAAGCTCTGGCAGCTTCCCGCGTCTCAGGCGGCGCTGGTGTTCGCCGCCGTCGCGGCGGTGCTGCTGGTGGCCGGTTATCTGGTCAGCCATCGCAGAAACGCCAAAAAGCTGGCCGTTCAGCTCGGCGTGATTGCCGCGGCCGCCGCCGTGATGCAGCTCCCCGCGTTGAAGGCGCTGTTCTCCATGATCAGCGTGCCGATGGCGACGTTCGGCGTGGTGGCGCTGCTCTGCCTGTTCAACGTCGTCATCATGCGCACGAGGCTCGGCCAGCAGCTCCGCGCGGTCGGACAGAGCGGCGTGGTCGCCAACGCGGCGGGCATTGACGTGGATCACGTGCGCATCATCGCCATCGTGTTCTCCACGATCCTCGCGGGCTGGGGTCAGCTCATCTTCGTGCAGAACATGGGCTCCTTCCAGACCTACGGCGCGCACGAGCAGGTCGGCCTGTACGCGGGCGCGGCGATTCTGGTCGGCGGCGCTTCCGTGATCCGCGCGACCAATACGCAGGCGCTCGTCGGCTGCGTGCTGTTCCACCTGATGTTCATTCTCGCCCCGGCGGCGGGCAAGAACCTCTTTGGCGACGCGGCCATCGGCGAGTATTTCCGCGTGTTCATCTGCTACGGCGTGATTGCGCTGGCGCTGGTCATGCATGCGTGGAGCGAGAATAGCCGCCGCAAGCAGGCGGCCAGCGCGCTCCGGGCGGGCGGCAAGGCGTAAGGGCGCGCCCAAAAAACAAGAGCTGTGCGCTCCACCCGTTTAGGGCGGAGCGTACAGCTCTTTGTTGTGTTAAGCTTATCTTGTCCGCTGGACGGACTCGAACGCTTCCCTCGGCGATTTGAACCCGAAGAGCACTTCGAGCAGACCGTCGCCGAAACGATCCAGCATCAAAAACGGGAGCATGACGGCGAGCCGCGTCGCGCCGCGATCCGGCCGGCCGCCGCCGACGTGAACGTAGGTCTTGAAGCGGATTTCCCCGGTCTCCATATCCAATTCAAAATTGCCGTTTCGCATGTTGAAATTTACGCGCGTCAGGTATTCCGCGACGGCCAAACGGCTGTTTTTGTCGGCGGCGAGGGGGATGGCGGTCAGCGTGGAAAAATTATCCTCGCGCACGAGCACGGTCATCTGCGCCGTCTGCATGCGGCAATGCAGCCTCGTGCGGAAGGTGAAAACGCCGCAGCCCGCCTGTTCCTCGAAGCCTGCGTCGATATTGGAAAGCACGAAAAACTCGCGCAGCACGTCTGCAATGGGCTGAGAATACGCCATGGTGATGCCTCCATTCGCGTAACGATCAATCATGCTGTGAACAGTATACCCCGAAGCGGAGAGCGATGTCAAACCCATGCAAAAAATGACGGGAAACAATATAAACCTTCATAAATCGATAGAATTGAGCTGGTTTTGAAAAGAAATCGAAAGAAAACGCTTGACAGCGTCATGCGGATGCGCTATAATCCCATCCATCCAAAGCAAAACGGCAATGAAAGAGACGAGTACCCCGCGTTTTCAACCAGAGAGGCATGGCCGCCGGCTGAGAGCCATGCGCAGAAACCCCGCGGGCGGAAAGAACACTCCCGAGCCGGTGCGCCAACGCAGTCGCCCAGGCGCATCCGATTGATCCGCGTTAAGGATGAGAGGGGCTGCCGGGTGATGGCCGCAGGCAGCAACTTGGGTGGTACCGCGGGGTATGCGTATACACGATCCCGTCCCGAGCAGAACGAATCTGTTCGGGGCGGCTTTTCTTTTGGAAAAAAGCGAACCGAACAGCCAAAGGGTTGCCCATGCGGGCGAAAGGAAGGCTGATGACGATGCAGGCAATGACAGGCAAAACCGAAGGAAGGCACAGCACGCTGGATGAGGTGCTGGCGATGGAAACGGGCGCGCAGGCGACGGTGCACGGGATGGTGCACACCCTGCGCGACTTGGGCGACGTGCGCTTCGCGCTGCTGAGAATGCCGCAGGGCGTGTTGCAGTGCGTGCTGGGCGCGGGAGAAGACGTTCGCGACGGCGACGCGGTGACGGTCAGCGGCGAGGCGGTGCGCGACGAGCGCGCGCCGGGCGGCGTGGAGCTGCACGCGCAGCGCGTCAAGGTGCTCTCCCGCGCGGCGGAAGCCATGCCTGTGCCGATCGGCAAAAACAAGATGAACCTGTCGCTCGACACGGATTTGTCGCTGCGCTTTGTGACGCTGCGCAACCTCCGCAAGCGCGCGGTGTTCAAGATTCAGGAGGGCATTGTCCGCGGTTTCCGCGAGGCGCTGCAAAAAGAGGGCTTTACGGAAATCCATTCCCCGAAGATCGTTGCCCAGAACGCGGAGGGCGGCGCGAACCTGTTCCGCATGGAATACTTCGGCCGCCGCGCGTATCTGGCGCAAAGCCCGCAGTTTTACAAGCAGGCGATGGTGCCGGTTTATGAGCGCGTGTTTGAAATCGGCCCGGTGTTCCGCGCGGAGAAGCACAACACGCAGCGCCACCTGAACGAATACACGTCGATGGATTTTGAGATGGGCTTTATCGACGGGTTCGAGGACGTCATGCAGATGGAAACCAAGGTGCTGCAAAACATCATGGCGGTGCTGAAGGCGGATTACGCGCCGCAGCTGGCCGCGCTGCACGTTGCCCTGCCGGATGTGACGCGCATCCCGGCGGTTCGGTTTGACGAGGCGAAGCGCATGGTCAGCGAGAAATACGGCCGCGCGATCCGCGATCCGTTTGACCTCGAGCCGGAGGAGGAGCAGCTCATCAGCCGCCTGTTCGCGGAGGAATACGGCAGCGAGTTCGTGTTCGTCACGCATTACCCGAGCAAGAAGCGCCCGTTCTACGCGGCGGACGACCCCGAAGACCCGCGCTACACGCTCTCCTTCGATCTGCTCTTCCGCGGGCTGGAGGTGACGACCGGCGGCCAGCGCATCCACGATTACGACACGCAGGTGGCGAAGATGCTGAAAAAGGGCATGAATCCGGAGGATTTCGCGGGCTACCTGATGATTCACAAATACGGCACATGCCCGCACGGCGGCCTCGGCCTCGGCTTGGAGCGGCTGACGGCGCGCCTGCTGGGCGAAAACAACGTCCGCGAGACCTGCCTGTTCCCGCGCGATCAGCAGAGAATCGAGCCGTAAGGGGGATTAGACGATGGAAATCAACGATAAACTCGTTTCATATGTCGCCGAGCTGGCGCACCTGAAGCTGGACGACGACCAGCGCGCGCAGGCCGCGGCGGATCTTTCCCGAATGATCGGGTATGTGGATCAGCTCGCGGAATTGGATACCGACGGCGTGGAGCCGATGAGCCACGTGCTCCCGCTGGTCAACGTCTTCCGCGAGGATGAGGTGAAGCCCAGCATGGCGCGCGAGCTGATCCTCCAAAACGCGCCGAAGCAGAAGGACGGCTGTTTCCTCGTTCCCAAGACGGTTGAATAAGGAGGACGCACGATGGATTGGTTTGATTTGACCGCCCTTGAGCTGGGCGCGAAGATACAGGCGGGCGAGGTCAGCGCGGTCGATGCGGCGCGCGCCTGCCTTGCGCGCATCGAGGAAAAGGAACCGACGGTGCATGCGTTCGTGACCGTCACGCCGGAGGCGGCGCTGGCGCACGCGGAGGCCGTGCAGAAGCGCATTGATTCTGGCGAACTGACGCATCCGCTGGCGGGCGTGCCGATGGCCGTCAAGGATTTGATCTCCACCAAGGGCGTGCGCACGACCTGCGCATCCAAGATGCTGGAAAACTATGTGCCGGTGTTCGACGCGACCGTCGTGCAAAAGCTCGACGCCATCGGCGCGGTCTGCCTCGGCAAGACCAACATGGACGAGTTCGCGATGGGCTCCTCGACCGAATCCTCCTATTTCGGCGTGACCCGCAACCCGTGGGATGCGTCCCGCGTGCCGGGCGGCTCCTCCGGCGGCTCGGCGGCGGCGGTCGCGGCGCGCGAGGTGTTTTATGCGCTGGGCAGCGACACGGGCGGCTCCATCCGCCAGCCTGCGTCCTTCTGCGGCGTGACGGGCATCAAGCCGACGTATGGCGCGGTTTCCCGCTACGGCCTGCTGGCCTATGCGTCGTCGCTGGATCAGATCGGCCCGCTGACGATTGACGCGCGGGATGCGGCTGCCGTCACCGCCGCGCTGATGGGCAGGGACGAGATGGACGCGACGAGCGTGGACGCGCCCGCGCCGTCCCTGCCGGAGAAAATGCGGCTCGACGGCCTGCGCGTCGGTATTCCGCAGGCGTATTTTGGCGACGGGCTTGACGAGCAGGTGCGCGCGTGTGTGATGGACGCGGCGCACGAATTGGAGGCGCTCGGCGCGACGCTGGTGGCGGTTGATATGCCGATTCTCCGCTACGCGATTCCGGCGTATTACATTCTGGCTTGCGCGGAGGCGAGCAGCAACCTCTCCCGCTACGACGGCGTGAAATACGGCTTCCGCCCGGCGCATTTCGAGGATCTGCACGACCTGTATCTGACGGCGCGGAGCGAGGGCTTCGGCGCGGAGGTCAAGCGGCGCATCATGCTGGGCGCGTTCGCGCTCTCCTCGGGCTATTACGATGCGTACTATAATAAAGCCCTGCGCGTCAAGGCGCTCATCAAGCGCGGGTTTGACGCCTGCTTTGAAAAGGCGGATATCCTGCTGACCCCGGCCGCGCCGACGACGGCGTACCCGCTGGGCGCGCACGCGGACGATCCGATTCAGATGTATCTGGGCGATATCTACACCGTTTCCGTCAATATGGCGGGTCTGCCGGGCATGGTCGTGCCCTGCGGCTTTGACGGGGCGGGGCTGCCGGTCGGCGCACAGATGATCGCGCCCGCGTTCGGCGAGCAGCGGCTCTTCGACGCAGCCTGCGCCTATCAGGCGCGAACGGCGTTCCACCGCGCCCGCCCGAAGGAGGATTGAGTCATGGCAACGTATGAAATGGTCATCGGCCTTGAGGTTCACGTCGAGCTGGCGACAAAGACGAAGATTTTCTGCGGCTGCACCACGAAATTCGGCGGCGCGCCCAACACGCACACCTGCCCGGTCTGCACGGGCATGCCCGGAACGCTGCCGGTGGCCAACAAAAAGGTCGTCGAGTTCGCCGTGGCGGCGGGGCTGGCGACGAACTGCGAGATCACGCGATACAACAAGTTTGACCGCAAGAACTATTTTTACCCCGACTTGCCCAAGGCGTACCAGATCAGCCAGCTCTATCTGCCGATCTGCCGGAATGGCCATGTCGATATCGAGACGGCGGCGGGCAAAAAGGCCGTCGGCATCCACGAAATCCACATGGAGGAGGACGCGGGCAAGCTCGTGCACGACCCGTGGCTGGATGAAACGATGGTGGATTACAACCGGTGCGGCGTGCCGCTGCTGGAAATCGTCTCCGAGCCGGACATGCGCTCGGCGGAGGAAGTGATCGCCTACCTGACCAAGCTGCGCCAGACGCTGCAATACCTCGGCGTTTCGGATTGCAGGATGCAGGAGGGCTCTCTGCGCGCGGATGTGAACCTCTCTGTCCGCCCGGTCGGCCAGAAGGAATTCGGCACGCGCACCGAGATGAAGAACATTAACAGCTTCAAGGCGATTGCGCGCGCGATTGCGGGCGAATACCGCCGGCAGGTGGAGCTGATCGAGGACGGCGGGCAGGTGAAGCAGCAGACCCGCCGCTGGGACGACAACAAGGATGCGTCCTTTGCGATGCGCTCCAAGGAGAACGCGCAGGATTACCGCTACTTCCCCGAGCCGGATCTGCCGCCGATGGAGATTTCGCAGGCGTTTATCGATGCGGTGCGCGCGCGCCAGCCGGAGCTGGCGGAGGCGAAGATCGCCCGCTATCAGCGGGAATTCGGCCTGCCGGAATACGACGCGCGGATTTTGACGGAGGAAAAGCCGATGGCCGAGCTGTTCGAGCGGGCGGCGGCGGCCTGCGGCCGGGCGAAGGAGGCTTCCAACTGGATCATGGGCGAGACGATGGCCATGATGAAGGAAAAAGCCGTTCTGCCCGAAAACCTGACGCTTTCCGGCGACGCGCTGGGCGCGATCATCCGCGCGGCGGCGGACGGGCGCATCAGCCGCCAGAGCGCGCGGGAGGTCTTCGCCTATGCGTTTGACGGCGGCGAGGACGTCGAGGGCTATATCAAGCGGCACGGCCTTGAGATGGTCAGCGGCGACGCGGCCTACGAGCGCGTTCTCGGCGAGGTTCTGGCGGCATGCGAAAAGGACGTCGCGGCGTATCGCGCGGGCAACGAAAAGGTGTTCGGCTTCCTCGTCGGGCAGGCGATGAAGGCGCTGCGCGGCAAGGCCGACCCGAAGAAAATCAGCGAAATGCTTGGGAAAATGCTGAAGGCATAAGGGCGCGCCGCGCGTTTTCACTTTTTGTATTCGACCAAACAAATGGACGAATCTGCAAAAAACGACCTGTTTTGACGGAAAAGGAATAAAAAACGAAAACCTTGTCAAAAACACTTGCGAAAAAGCCACGGTCTGCGTATAATGTAGAAGCTGAAAACGAAGATGATGACATTCAGACATATTTCAAGCCAAGGGGGATATTCATCCATGTCTTACGTTGATGAGGTCTATGCGCGCGTGGTGCGCGAAAATCCCAGCCAGCCGGAATTTCATCAGGCCGTCCGCGAGGTGCTCGATTCTCTGCGCGCGGTGATCGAGCGCAACGAGGAGAAGTATCGCCGGGAGGCGCTCCTCGAGCGGCTGACCATGCCGGAGCGACAGATTCTCTTCCGCGTCCCGTGGGTGGACGATCAGGGTCAGGTGCAGGTCAACAACGCCTTCCGCGTGCAGTTTTCCAGCGCCATCGGCCCGTATAAGGGCGGCCTGCGCCTGCATCCGAGCGTCAATCTGGGCATCATCAAATTCCTCGGCTTTGAGCAGACCTTCAAAAACTCCCTGACCGGCCTGCCTATCGGCGGCGGCAAGGGCGGCAGCGATTTCGACCCGAAGGGCAAGAGCGACCGCGAGGTGATGGCGTTCTGCCAGAGCTTTATGACCGAGCTGTATAAGTACATCGGCGCGGATGTGGACGTTCCGGCGGGCGACATCGGCACGGGCGCGCGCGAAATCGGCTATCTCTACGGCCAGTATAAGCGGCTGACGAACCGCTACGAGGGCGTGCTGACGGGCAAGGGGCTTTCCTACGGCGGCTCTCTGGCGCGCACGGAGGCGACGGGCTACGGCCTGCTGTATCTGACGGAGGCGATGCTGGCGGCCAACGGGCACGAGATCGCAGGCAAGACGGTCGCGGTTTCCGGCGCGGGCAACGTCGCCATCTACGCGGTGCAGAAGGCCGAGCAGCTCGGCGCGAAGGTCGTCACCGTTTCGGATTCCACCGGCTGGATTTACGACCCGGCGGGGATCGACGTGGCGCTGCTGAGGGATGTGAAGGAGGTGCGCCGCGCGCGCCTGACCGAGTACGCCGCCGCCCGCGAGAGCACGGTGTATCACGAGGGGCGCGGCGTGTTCACGGTCAAATGCGACGTGGCGCTGCCGTGCGCGACGCAGAACGAGCTGCGGCTGGAGGACGCGAAGGCGCTGGTTGAAAACGGCTGCATCGCCGTGGCCGAGGGCGCGAACATGCCCACCACGCTGGAGGCGACCGATTACCTGCGCGAGCACGGCGTGCTCTTTGCGCCGGGCAAGGCGGCCAACGCGGGCGGCGTGGCGACGAGCGCGCTGGAGATGAGCCAGAATTCCATGCGCCTGAGCTGGTCGTTTGACGAGGTGGACGCCAGGCTCAAGCAGATTATGACGAACATCTTCCATAACATCGACGCGGCCGCGAAGGAATACGGCATGCCGGGCAACTACGTCGCGGGCGCGAACATCGCGGGCTTCCTCAAGGTGGCCGACGCGATGGAGGCGCAGGGCGTGGTCTGATTCTGCGCGAATTGCACAAAAATGAACGGTCTTCCGCTTTCGCGCGGGAGGCCGTTTTTTGGCGCGAAACATGCCGATAAAGTGAGCCGGATGCCCAAAAATTCATAAAATTTAGACAGAAACGGCTTGAATCAGTCATAAAAAACGCAGGATTTCCGTTGACTTTGCGGCCAAATGTCGATATAATAACGAACACGCGGGCAGGAAAAGCGCTGCGATTGCTTTTTAGCCCACAGAATCTAAGGAGGAAGAACCATGAACAAGATCAAGCTGATCAGCCTGCTGGCTGCCGCCGCCGTGATGACGGGCAGCGTGGCGATGGCCGAGACCTATTCGGCGACGGGCAACGGCTATCACGGCGAGATGACCGTGAACGTGACCATCGAAGACGGCAAAATCACCGATGTGGAGCTGGGCGACAACCACGAGACGAACGTGGTGATCGACCGCGCGTTCCCGGTGATCCGCGAGCGCATCCTCGAGGCGAACACCGCGGATGTGGACAGCGTGACCGCCGCGACCTTCTCTTCTTACGCGATCAAGACCGCCGTGGCTGACGCGATGCAGCAGGCCGGTCTGGAAGCGCCGAAGGTTGCCATGCAGAACGCGGAGAAGACCGCGACGGAGCGCGCGGCGGAGAGCTGCGATATCGTGATCGTCGGCGGCGGCCCTGCGGGTCTGGCGGCTGCGGTCAGCGCCAAGCAGACCAACGCGGATAAGAACGTCATCCTTGTCGAGAAGCTGGATATCCTCAGCGGCAACGGCAAGTTCGACATGAACTTCTTCGACATGATCAACACCGAGGCGCAGAAGGCTGCGGGCAACGACGAGTGGGTCGGCGAGGCCGGTCTGGCGAAGTTCCTGGAGGAGAAGAGCAGCAACGGCGAATCCGCCGAGCGTATTCAGGTCTGGGCGAACGAGGAATACAACCTCGACGCATGGCTGCGCGCGATGGGCGTTGAGCTGAACTACAACTACGGCGGCACCAACCACATGGCCGAGGACAACCAGTACTCCGGCGAGGTCATTCAGGCCGGTCTGGAGAAGGCCGCGACCGAGCTGGGCGTGGATGTGCGCGTCGGCACCAAGGGCGTCGATCTCGTGATGGAGGACGGCGCGTGCAAGGGCGTGATCGTGACCAACAACGCGGGCGAGACCTACACCATCAACGCCGCGAGCACCATCATCACCACCGGCGGCTTCTGCTCCAACAAGGAGCTGCTCGCCGAGTATGCGCCGGGCTACGAGGTCTTCAACACCTCCAACCAGATGGGCACGACCGGCGACTTCGTGAAGATCTTCGAGCAGAACGGCTTCAAGATGGAGAACATGGGCAAGATGAGCTTCTTCTCCAACATTATTGTGCCGTATCGCGATCTGACCGGCGGCGCGGACATGAACCTGCTGGCCAACAACGAGGGCGCGCTCCTGCCGAACAAGTCCGGCATGGATCGCGGCACGATGATCAAGGAGCAGCCGAACGGCGCGGCCTACTACATCACCGACAAGACCGGCTATGATTCCTTCTACCGCATCCGCAAGCATGTGGGTCTGGGCTACTACGCCGAGGGCGCGACCCTCGAGGAGCTGGCCGAGAAGCTGAGCATCAACGCCGAGGGTCTGAAGGCTTCCGTCGAGCAGTACAACGCCGACGCGGCGGCGGGCGCGGAGAACGCGCAGATCGCGGCTGTGCCGAAGCGTGCGCTGGACGCGGAAGGCCCGTACTACGGCGTGCGCGTCGAGGCGGCCAACCACATGACCAAGGGCGGCGTGGTCTGCAACGAGAACGCGCAGGTTCTGAACGCGGACGACACCGTTGTGCCGGGTCTGTACGCGGCGGGCGAGGTCACCTGGCAGGGCGGCGGCTACTCTGAGTCCGTCTGCTTCGGCAAGGTTGCGGGCGCTCAGGCGGCCATGGCCGAGTAAAACCGAATAGGGGGAGAGACTGCTGGAAACGGCGGTCTCTCTTTTTCGCATCACGATAAAGAAACGGCGGAACGACACGGTTTTTGTGTGGGTCGGCAGGAAAAACAGCGTATATTCGCGAACAGTATAGAGTGGGGCTGACTGAACGGGAAGGCGGGGAACGACGCGCATGAAATTCACCAAAATGCAGGGGCTTGGCAACGACTACATCTATATCAATGCGTTTGAGGAGCGGGTGGACGACCCGCCCGCGCTGGCGCGCCGCCTCAGCGACAGGCACTTTGGGGTCGGCGGCGACGGGCTGGTGCTGATCGCGCCGAGCGACAAGGCGGATTTCCGCATGGTGATGTACAATGCGGACGGTTCGCGCGGGGCGATGTGCGGCAACGCCAGCCGGTGCGTCGGGAAATATGTCTACGACCGGGGCATGACGGATAAGACGGTGGTGACGCTGGAAACCGATTCCGGCGTGAAGACGCTGAACCTGACCGTTGAAAACGGGCGGACGCAGAGCGTCTGCGTCGATATGGGCGCGCCGATTCTTGAATGCGAGGCCGTGCCGTGCCTGCTGGGGCAGGGCGTCGTCAAGCGGGCGCCGATCACGGTTTTGGGGCGCAGGTTTGAAATCACGCCGGTTTCGATGGGCAACCCGCACGGGGTGATTTTCCTTGACGAGCCGGTGGAGACGTTTGACTTGACGAAATACGGCCCGGCGCTGGAATGTCATCCGGCGTTCCCGAAAAAAGTGAATATTGAGTTTGTCAATGTCCTTTCCGAAAAGCGGCTTCGCATGCGCGTCTGGGAGCGCGGCAGCGGCGTGACGCTGGCCTGCGGCACGGGCTCGTGCGCGGCGCTGGTCGCGGCGAACCTCTGCGGTCTGGCGGGGCGCGAGGCGGAAATCGAGCTGGACGGCGGCACGCTGCTCGATCGGTGGGATGAACAGACGGGGCGCGTTTTGATGACCGGCCCGGCTGCCTTTGTGTTCAATGGGGAATACGAGGCATAACGCGGAAAGCGAGGATGGCTCATGACGCTGGTGACTCAGGCGGTTATTTTCGCGGCGCAGGCGCACGACGGCGCGGCGCGCAAGGGGAGCGAAATCCCCTACATCGTTCACCCGATGGAGGTGGTCGCGATTGCCTCCACGATGACGGACGACCCGCAGGTGCTGGCCGCGGCCGCGCTGCACGACGTGATGGAGGACTGCGGCGTGACGTTTGAAACGCTGAGCGAGCGCTTCGGCGTGCGCGTGGCGAGGCTGGTCTGCGAGGAGAGCCAGCGCGTCTGCGGCGATCCCTGCCTGACGTGGAACGCCCGCAAGCTGGGCGCGGTCAGGCGGATCTGCGGCGGCTGCCGCGCGGCGAAGATCATCGCGCTTTCCGACAAATTGAGCAACATGCGCGCCATCAGCCGGGATTTTGCCCGAAACGGCGAGGCCGTGTTCCAGCGGTTTCATCAGTGCGACAAGCGCCGCCATGCGTGGTATTACCGCAGCTGCGCGGTGGGGCTCAGGGACGAGCTGGGCGAAACCGACGCATGGCGCGAGCTGTCCGCGCTGGTGGAGCGGGTGTTTAGCGGCGTGGAGAGCCTTGCGCCGGACGAGGCGGCGCTGCCGCGCGGCGACGAACGCGCGGTATGAGCGAATTTCCGAACAAAAACCGCGAAACCGCTTGACAAAATTCGCCGTTTCCTGTATCATAAACGACTGGTTCAGAGACGGTCTGCACAGGGGAAACGCGGTGCGGGCGCGTTTATCATGGCGGCTTCTGCCGCTTTTGCTTTGAAAGGGGTTGAACCTTCCATGGTCCGTGCGATTGTTGGCGCGAATTGGGGCGACGAGGGCAAGGGCAAGATCACCGATATGCTGGCCTCCGAGTCCGACATTGTGGTTCGTTTTCAGGGCGGTGCGAACGCCGGTCATACCATCATCAATGATTATGGCCGCTTTGCCCTCCATCTTCTGCCCAGCGGCGTGTGCACGCCCGGCGTGGTCAACGTGCTTGGCCCGGGCGTTGCGCTGGATATCGAGTTTTTCCTCAAGGAGCTGGCCGCCATCGAGCAGCAGGGGCTCCCGGCGCCGAAGATCCTGATCTCTGAGCGCGCGCAGGTGCTCATGCCGTATCACGTCGCGCTGGATTGCTATGAGGAGGAGCGTCTGGGCAAGAACTCCTTCGGTTCAACCAAATCGGGCATCGCGCCGTTCTACGGCGACAAATTCCAGAAGATCGGCTTGCAGCTCTGCCAGCTGTATTATCCGGACGTGCTGCGCGAGAAGCTCGCCCACGCGCTGGATATCAAGAACGCGATGATCGTCAACCTCTATCACCGGGAGCCGGTCGATCTGGAGGCGATGATCGCCAAGCTGACCGAGCTCGCCGAGCGCATCCGCCCGTATGTGGCGGATACCGACGCTTACATGATGCAGGCGGTTCGCGAGGGCAAGAAGATCCTGCTGGAGGGTCAGCTCGGTACGCTCCGCGACCCGGATCACGGCATTTACCCGATGGTTACGTCCTCCTCGCCGCTGGCCGGCTACGGCCCGGTGGGCGCGGGCGTTCCGGTCTGGAGCATCAAAGAGGTCATCGCGGTCACGAAGGCGTATTCCTCCTGCGTGGGCGCGGGTCCGTTCACGACGGAGCTGTTCGGCGATGAGGCCGAGGAGCTGCGCAAGCGCGGCGGCGACCGCGGCGAATACGGCGCGACCACCGGCCGCCCGCGCCGCGTGGGCTGGTTTGACTGCGTGGCGACCCGCTACGGCTGCGAGATGCAGGGCGCGACGGAGGTGGCGATGACCAACCTCGACGTGCTGGGCTACCTCGACGAAATCCCGGTCTGCGTGGCCTACGAGCTGAACGGCGAGCGCGTGGATCATTTCCCCGTCACGCCGAAGCTCGAGCAGTGCAAGCCGATTTACGTCAAGCTGCCGGGCTGGAAGTGCGATACCCGCGGCATCAAGAATTTTGACGAGCTGCCGGAGAACGCGCGCCATTACATCGAGTTCCTCGAAAAGGAAGTCGGCTGCCCGTTCAAGCTGATTTCCAACGGCCCGCGCCGCGACGAAATCATCTATCGCTGAGCATATCCCCCCATATAAAACGCATGGAAAAGAGACGGAAAGGAGGAAACGGCATGAAGCGCATCGGCTTTGCAAACTGGGGCATGATGGGCGCGCTGTTTCCCTTTTTCCTGTCTTTTTGTCATTCCTTTTGAGAAGGCCGCCGTTTTTGGCGGCTTTCTTTTTGCACATCTGGTCGATTGACGAAACGGATGCGATTGCGTATAATGTGCGATTGTATCCGTGAGAGATTCAATTTGTATTCATGGTAAAGGAGAGTGCGCCGATGGCAACATTGATTCTGGAGGACGGCACCCGCTACGAGGGAACGCTGTTCGGGCACAAGGCTCCGGTAACGGGAGAGGTCGTCTTCACGACCGGCATGACCGGCTATCAGGAAACGCTGACCGACCCGTCTTACTGCGGTCAGATCGTCTGCATGACCTATCCGCTCATGGGCAACGTGGGCATCAACGATATCGACAGCGAGAGCGCGGGCGTGCGGATGCGCGGCTTTATCGTATCCGAACTGTGCGATACGCCGAGCAACTGGCAGATGAAGAAGACGCTCGACCAGTATCTGGACGAGCAGGGCGTGACCGGCCTTTGCGGCGTGGATACCCGCGCGCTGACCCGGCACGTCCGCGAATACGGCACGCTGCGCGGGCGCATCGTCGAGGGCGAGCCGACCGAGGCGGATCTCGCGCTGGTCAGGGCGCACGAGATGCACGATCAGGTCGCGCAGTGCACCTGCAAGGAGGCTTACGACGTGCAGGGCGACGGCGCGTATACCGTCGCTGTGCTGGACTTCGGCCTCAAGCGCGGTATTCTGCGCTCGCTGCTGAGCCGCGGCTGCACGCTGCGCGTGTTCCCGGCGGATACGGACGCGCAGACCATCCTCGATTCCGGCTGCGACGGCGTGATGCTGACCAACGGCCCCGGAGACCCGCAGGATAACCCGAAGGCCATAAAGACCATCCGCGAGCTGATGGGCAAAAAGCCGATGTTCGGCATTTGTCTGGGCCATCAGCTGATGGCGCTGGCGATGGGCGGGCGCACGGTGCAGATGAAATACGGCCACCACGGCGCGAACCACCCGGTCAAGGATCTGGCGCGCGGCACCTGCTCCGTCACGGCGCAGAACCACGGCTTCATGGTCGATCCCGATCAGCTTCCGGCGGGCGCGGTCGTCAGCCACCTCAACTGGAACGACCAGACGGTGGAGGGCGTGCGCTACACGGATCAAAATGCGTTCTCCGTGCAGTTCCACCCGGAAGCCTGCGGCGGGCCGTGCGAAACGGCGTACCTGTTTGACGATTTCATCGCCATGATTAAGGCGAACAACGTGCAGTAAGAGGGGGACAAGCGCATGCCTAAGAATCCGAATATCCGAAAGGTATTGGTCATCGGCTCCGGCCCGATCGTCATCGGTCAGGCGGCCGAGTTTGACTACGCCGGCACGCAGGCCTGCCGCGTCCTCAAGGAGGAGGGCGTGGAGGTCGTGCTGGTCAACAGCAACCCGGCGACCATTATGACCGATACCAGCATCGCCGATAAGGTCTATCTGGAGCCGCTGACAGTCGGCTCGCTGGAAAAGATCATCGCGCGGGAGCACCCGGACAGCCTGCTCGCGTCTCTGGGCGGCCAGACCGGCCTGAACCTGGCGATGGAGCTGGACGAAAAGGGGATTCTGCAAAAGTACAACGTGCAGCTTCTGGGCACGAAGATCGACTCCATCCGCCGCGCCGAAGACCGCGAGGATTTCAAGAACATGATGCTCGCCATCGGCGAGCCGTGCATCGACTCGGTGATCGTCCGCGACGTGCAGGCGTCCGTGGATTTTGCCAACGAATACGGCTACCCGGTCATCGTGCGCCCGGCCTACACGCTCGGCGGCACCGGCGGCGGCATTGCGGAGGATGAAAAGCAGCTCCGCGAAATCTGCGCGGACGGCCTGCGTTCCTCCCGCGTGCACGAGAACCTGATCGAGCGCAGCGTTGCGGGCTGGAAGGAAATCGAATACGAGGTCATCCGCGACAGCGCGGGCAACTTCATCACCGTCTGCAACATGGAAAACTTCGACCCGGTCGGCGTGCACACCGGCGATTCCATCGTCGTCGCGCCGAGCCAGACCCTGCGCGATCCGGAGCACCAGATGCTGCGCAGCGCGTCGATGAACATCATCAGCGCGCTGGGCATCGAGGGCGGCTGCAACGTGCAGTATGCGCTCAGCCCGGACAGCATGCAGTATTACGTCATCGAGGTCAACCCGCGCGTGTCGCGCTCCTCCGCGCTGGCCTCCAAGGCGACGGGCTACCCGATTGCCAAGGTGACGACTCGCATCGCGCTGGGCTACACGCTCGATGAAATCGTCAACGGCGTGACCGGGCAGACCTACGCCTGCGCCGAGCCGACGATCGACTACGTGGTGCTGAAATTCCCGCGCTGGCCGTTTGACAAGTTCGTTTACGCCGACAAGCACATCGGCACGAAGATGAAGGCGACCGGCGAAATCATGGCCATCGGCACGAACTTCGAAAACGCGCTGCTCAAGGCCGTGCGCTCGCTGGAAATGGGCAGGGACAGCCTCGTGACCCCGGCGCTGGAGGCGCTCAGCGACGAGGAGCTGGAAAGCAAGCTGCGGGATATCGACACCGAGCGCTCGTTCGTCGTCGCGGAGGCGCTGCGGCGCGGCGTGACAATGGAGCACATCCACGCGGTCACCAAGATCGACATCTGGTTCCTCAAAAAGGTGCAGAACATCGTCCGCATGGAGCAGAAGCTCCGCGCGATGGACGGTATCGCCGCGCTGGATCGCGACACGCTGATGACCGCCAAAAAGATGGGCGTGGCGGACAGCGCGATGGCGCGCTTCGTCGGCTGCAAGACGGCGGATATCCGTATGCTGCGCGAGCGGCTCAAGGTGCTGCCCGCCTTCCGCATGGTTGATACCTGCGGCGGCGAGTTCGAGGCCGTCAGCCCGTATTTCTACAGCACCTACGGCACCGCGACCGAGGCGAAGAACAGTGGGCGCAAAACCGTCGTCGTTCTCGGCTCCGGTCCGATCCGCATCGGTCAGGGCATCGAGTTTGACTACTGCTCGGTGCACTGCGTCTGGGCGCTCAAGCGCGCGGGCTTCGATACCGTCATCATCAACAACAACCCGGAGACGGTTTCCACCGACTTCGATACCGCGGATCGCCTGTATTTCGAGCCGCTCACGCCGGAAGACGTGATGAACGTGCTGGAGATCGAGCAGCCGGTCGGCGTGGTCTGCCAGTTCGGCGGCCAGACGGCCATCAAGCTCGCCAAGACGGTTCGGGAAGCCGGATACAGCATCCTCGGCACCGATCTGGGCGACATCGACGCGGCGGAAGACCGCGAGCTGTTCAACGAGCTGCTGAACCGGCTGGGCATCCCGCAGCCGAAGGGCACGACCGTCTTCACCGCGGACGAGGCGGCGAAGGCGGCGGCGGAGCTGGGCTATCCGGTGCTCGTTCGCCCGAGCTACGTGCTCGGCGGTCAGGGCATGGAAATCGCCTACGATGAAAAGCACATCCGCGAATACATGTCCATCATCAACATGAACGTGCAGGAGCACCCGATTCTGGTGGATAAATACCTGCTGGGCCGCGAAATCGAGGTGGACGCGATTTGCGACGGCGAGAACGTGCTGATTCCGGGCATTATGGAGCACGTCGAGCGCGCGGGTATTCACTCCGGCGACTCCATCTCCGTCTATCCGCCGCAGCACCTCGCCCCGCGCATCCAGCGCATGGTGACGGATTACACGATCAACATCGCGCGCAGCCTGCATGTGCGCGGTCTGGTGAACATCCAGTTCATCGAATACGCGGGCGATCTGTACATCATCGAGGTCAACCCGCGCTCCTCGCGCACCGTGCCGTATATTTCCAAGGTCACGGGCATCCCGATCGTCGAGCTGGGCGTTCGCGCGTCGCTGGGCGAGAAGGTGCCGGAGATGGGCTTTGGCACGGGGCTCTATCCGCCCGCGCCGACCGTCGCGGTCAAGATGCCGGTGTTCAGCTTTGAAAAGCTGCCGGAGGTCGAGGTCAGCCTTGGGCCGGAAATGAAATCCACCGGCGAGGCGCTGGGTCTGGCGGAGACGGCGGAGGAGGCGTATCTCAAGGGCTTTGCCTCCACGAAGATGGCGATTCCGAAGCCGGAGGAGGGCGGCGTGCTCTTCTCCATCGCGGATCACGACAAGCGCGAGGCGCTCGAACTGGCTGAAACCTTCGCCGCGCTCGGCTTTGAGATTTACGCGACGACGGGCACGGCGCACAGGCTCAACCACCACTATGTCGGCGCGCAGCCCGTGCCGCGCCCCGGCGAGGACACGGATAAGCTGGCCAAGCTGTTCGATTCCGGCAAAATCCGCCTGATTATCGCCACGCCGACCCATGGCCGCGACCCGATGCGCGCGGGCTTCCGCCTGCGCCGCATGGCGGTTGAATACGGCATTGCCTGCGTGACGAGCATCGACACGGCGAAGCTGCTGATGAAGTGCGTCAAGCTGGGCAAAAAGGCGGAGGATGTGCCGCCGCTGGGTCTGCACGATCTGATTCTGTGAGGGGGGCGTTGGGGCTTTGCCCCAAACCCCAGCAGGGAACTGAGTTCCCTGCACCTTCCACTTTTTATCGCTTTGCGGTAGGGAACATATAAAAGGGCGCTGCGTTCATCCGTGCCAAACGGAGAGACGCGGCGCTCTTTTTCTTTTAGAACGAAATTTTTCAAAAGAAAAAGTGAAAACGGCGAATCTGGACGCCGTTTCATCCGTCTAATAGGTGAAAGGACGTCCGAAAGAGCACGAAAGGAGTGATCAAAGTGGAACAACGGGAGTTTGCCCGACGGGTAACGGCGGCGCAGGGAAGTCTATACCGCGTCGCGGCGAGCTATCTGCGCGGGGAAAGCGACCGGCTTGACGCGGTGGCGGAAGCCATCGCCCGGGCATGGGAAAAGCGGCGAACCCTGCGGGATGAAGCGCTGTTTACGACATGGCTCACGCGCATTTTGATTCGCGTCTGCGTGGACATGCAGCGGCGGCAGAAACGAATGATTCCGACCGACGAGGTGACGGACAGGCCGACGGAAAGAGAACATATTTCGGCGCTGCGGGAGGCCATCGACAGCCTGCCGCAGAAGGAGCGCACGATGGTTGTCCTGTATTACATGGAAGGCTACGACGTGTACGAAGTTGCGAAATTGATGGGCGTGACGAAGGGCGCGGTTTGTGCAGGGCTGGCGCGGGCAAGGGAGAAACTGCGCGTATATATCGAGGAGGATGCGCAATGAAAAAAGCGGAATGGCGGGCGGTCTATGCGCCGCGGGGCGATATGCTGGAAAAGCGTGTTCGTCAGACGTTGATGCAGCTTGAGGATAAGCCGACGCATGCGAGACCCAAGCGGATGGTTTGGCTTGCAGCGGCGCTGGTTCTGGTGCTGGCTGCGGCTGTGGCCGTGGCGACGGGGCTGACGCGCTCGGCGAAATACGACGCGAAGCTGCTGGCGCATCAGGCGCTGGAAGAAAAGTACGGCTTTACGCGGGATATGGACAGCTTTTTCCGCTGCACGGTGGAGGAAAAAGCGGGGGAAACGGTCGTCACCTACAGCGCCGACGAGGACGTTGGAGATTTTGCGTGGAAGCTGGGCGATTATATCGTCACGATTCGCGATGGGAAGGCGGAGGCGAGCTGGTCAAACGACGGCGAAGCGGTTGGCGGTGATTTTTCCACCGACGTGTGGGACACGGCGCTTTTGGCGCGCGGCATCGAGCGGCGCAAAGCGGGCGAGGAATGGTATGAAATCACGGGAACGACACAGGCGATGGACGAAGGATTGAAGGAAACGGAACGGGAAGATCCGCTCAAGCCGGAAGGGCTAGACGGCGCGCGGCTGACGTATAAAAGCGAACCCGACACGATGAAAGCCCGGGATGCGGTTCGGGAAAAATACGGCCTGACGGAAGAAAACCTTGCGCTGTTTGACGCATGGGAGCGGATTGAAGACGGAAAGAAGCAGATTGTATTTGTGCCGAACATCCCGGCGGAGGACGATGGGATTCTGCTTGAAATCGACGACGAAACGACTGCCGATCAGGCGTTTTCCAGCCACAGCGAACGCATGGGGCGCTACGCGGCGGCGTTTGACGGGAGCGGGACGATTCAGTCGGTCGGCTGGACGCACGAAGGCGAAGAACTGCCGGACGTGACGGAATCAACGTGGGGCAGAGCGAACGTATACGGCGCGGAGTGTCTGACCGAACTGGAAAAGCTGCTGGCGGACTTGAAGGCTATTCGGATGGAATATCCCGACGACGGCTGGACACGCACACCGGCGGGCGACGCGCGGCTCGATGAGCGGATGGTTGCGGCAGGGTTCAGCGCGACACGTTACAACCATGTTCTGCCGGAATCCGGCATGTTGGGTGAACGGGATGCGCTTGCACTGGCACGGCAGGCGTTGGCGAGTGACGACGGGGTATCCGCAGAATGGCCGAACGACCCGGAAAGTGTGACTTACGCGGTTTGCCAAAAGGAGGAAGGGAAGACGGTTTGGAACGTCTGGTTTCATAGCGCGGAGGGAATCAGCGTCGTCACCCTTGACGCGGCAGACGGCACGATTCTGGATGTGATTGTTGACACAGGCATGGCTGGAAACGGCTGAACATGGGGAGCGAAAGCTCCCTTCTTTTTTCCCCTCCGACTTCATACCTTCGACGGGGTGATGGCATGAACGGCGTTTTCTGCGCGCTGATGCTGGCGGGGCTTCTTTACGCGGCGGCGACGGGGCGACCGGACGCCGCGCAGCGCGCGCTGCTTTCCGGCGGCGGGGAGGCCGTCGGGCTGCTGATGAGGCTGGCGGGCGCGTATGCGTTTTTTGGCGGGCTGCTCGGCGTTCTGCGGGAGAGCGGCGCGGCGGACGCGCTGGCGCGGGCGATGGAAAAGCCGCTTTCGCGCCTGTTCCGCTTTGCGCCGGGGGAGGAGGCGGCGCTGGGCGATGTCAGCCTGAATCTGTCGGCGAACATGCTCGGCGCGGGCGGCGCGGCGACCCCGGCGGGGATGGCGGCGATGCGGAAAATGGCGCGCGTTCACCCGGACGGGCGGGCGAGCGACGCGATGATTCTGTTTCTGGTGGTGAACACGTCGAGCGTTCAGCTTTTGCCGACGACGATGATCGCCCTGCGCGCGCAGGCCGGAGCGGCGAATCCGGCGGATATCGCGCTGCCCACGCTGCTGGCGACGGCGGCTTCGACGCTGTGCGGCATTGCGGCCTGCCGCGTGTTTGCGAGGTGCGGCGCGTGAGCGCGCTGTTCCTGCCTGCGCTCTGCGCCGCGGTGCTGCTGGCGGGGCTGTTTGCGCGGATCGACGTATACGGCGCGTTTGTGCGCGGCGCGAAGGCGGGCATGGAGACGCTTTTGCAGATGGCGCCGTGCCTGTGCGCCGTCCTTACGCTGACGGCGCTTCTGCGCGAAGGCGGGCTGCTGGGCGCGCTGACCGAGGCGCTGAGACCGGCGCTGGAGGCGCTGCGCCTGCCGGGCGAGGCGGCCGCCGTCGTTCTGCTGCGCCCGCTCTCCGGTTCGGCGGCGCTGGCGGCGGTCAGCGATGTGATGGCGCGCATGGGCGCGGACAGCCGGGCGGCGCGGCTCTGCTGCGTAATCAGCGGGGCGAGCGAAACGGTATTTTTCACCGCGTCGCTCTATCTGGGCGCGGCGGGGGTGAAGCGGTCGCGCTATGCCGTTCCGGCGGCGCTTGTGGCCTACGCGGCGGGGGTGTGGGCGGCGGCGCGGCTGGTCTGAGGAAGAAACGGTAAAAAGCGGTTGAAGCGCTGTCGGCGCTTGACAGAAATCGTCGAATCGAATACAATAATCCAAAGTGGTTTCATATGCTTTTGACATCGCTATGCGGGCTTGCCCGCTTGTGAAGGGAGGAAGGGGTCTTTCGGCCCTGATATCAACATGGATAATCGCTCAAGAGGGTTCCGCCTGGCCGCCGCCGCGGTGATGCTGGTGTTCCTGCTCGCCGTTTCGGCTTTTGCGATGGCGGAGGCCGACCCCATCCGCGTCTCCTCGCTCAGCGAACCGCAGTCCGTCATCTCCGAGCAGGACGTCTCGATCACCATCAAGATCTACAACAGCAGCCAGACGGATATGACCGAGGAAATCGCGCTCTATGATCCGACCGGCGGCGTGCCCGTGAGCACGTATAACGGCCTGCAGGGCGAGCAGAGCGTGACCTATACCGGCACGTGGCACGTGACGCAGGATCAGATCAAAGAAGGCAAAATCAAGTATTACATTCAGTACAGCTTTGATTCGGGCAACGGGCTGGATAAGGTTGTCCGCGCCGTGCCGGTGACCATCCAGACCGAGGCCGCCGCGCCGCAGTTGACCGCGACGTATACCCTTTCGCCGACGAGCGCGCGCAAGGGGCAGAAGGTCGCGGTGGAATACACCCTCTCCAACACGGGCAACATCGAGCTGCGCAACATCGCCATCAGCAACGAGGGCGTCAGCAGCAAGAAGCTGACCGCGCCCTCCCTGTCCGTCGGCGAAAAGGTGACGCTTCAGGATAGCTTCACCATGGGCGACAGCGAGCTGGTCAGCAAGCCGACCGTGACCTATCAGGCCAGCGGCGAGAGCAAGACCTACACCATTTCCGACATGGCGCGCAAGACCGTGACCTTGGCGCAGAATGGGCTGGAGGCTGCGCTGACGACCGACGCGGGCGACAACGTATACCCCGGCGAAAAGATCCATCTGAAGCTGAGCATCAAAAACACGGGCAACAACGGCTACACCGGCCTGACCGCCACGCTCAGCGACGGCACCGTGATGGCCTCCGATATTTCGCTGGCCGCCGGCGCGAATTTCGAGCAGACCATCGAGTGGGCGCCCGCACAGAGCGGCGCAGTCACCGTTCAGGTGGACGGCATGAGCGACAACGGCGAGGCGGTCTCCGTCGCCTCCGAGGAGCTGACGATCACCACGCAGGACGCGAGCCAGGCGCTCGTGCTCGACGTGACCGCGCAGGCGCAGACCACCACCATTTACAGCGAACCGGCGGTCGTCCGTTTCGCCGTGCAGGTGAAAAACATCGGCCAGACGGACGCGGCGACCCTCACCGTGAAGGAAGCCGGAACGACCGTCGCCACCATTCCGTCGCTGCCTTCCGGCGAGAGCCGCACGCTCGTGTTCGATCTGGAAACGAGCATCGCGGGTCAGATTCAGTTCGTGGTTTCCGGCAAGGATGCGGCGGGCAACGACAAGGCATACGATTCCAACGTCATCGAGCTGGTTTACGTCGCGCCGACCCCCGAACCGACGGCCACGCCCGCGCCGACGGCCGTGCCGCCGACGCCCAGCCCGGAACCGACGGCGACCCCCGTGCCGACCATCGGCGAAATCATCGCCCAGCGCGTGAACCCCGTCGTGCTGTACACCGTGGCGGGCGTGCTGGCGGCGGTGATCGTCCTGCTGGTGGCGATGAGCAGCGTCAACGGCGCTAAGCGCAAGAAGCGCATGGCGCAGGCGATCGACACGATTGAGCTGTCCCCGGATGTGCGCGATTCCTTCGGCAAGCGCCGCCGCCGCGCGCAGAACGCGGGCAGCGCCAAGCCGGAAAAGGGCGCGAAAAAGCCGGAGGAAAACCGGGCAGAGGCGCAGATCGTGCCGACCCCGGATTTCAAGCCGGACGAACAGCCCTCTTCCACCCCGGCCAGAGACGCGCTGCGCAGGGCGGAGGGCGAGGAGAACCGCCGCCGCCGCGCCCAGCAGGAGGTGCCGACCGATAAGACGCTCCGCGTCGCGCCCGTCGAGGAACGCCCGGAGTTCACGCCGCAGGGCAAGGTGGACGATTCCAAGACCCGCATCTTCGGCAGGCTCGACGTGGAGGGCGCGCTGAAGGAAGAGCAGGCCAAGGCGGAAGCGCCGAAGGCCGACGAGGAAAAGACCGAGGCCGCGCAGGAGACCATCCGCCTGAGCGGTGAGGATGTGCAGAAGCTCAAGACGCAGGCGCGCGAGGATCACTTCGGCGTGAAGGGAAAAAAGCGCGAGGAGATCAAGCCGATGAAGAAAAAGAAGGGTCTCTTCGGTCTGGGCAAAAAGAAGGATGAGGACGACGACTTCCTGATCGACGCGAACGACGGTGAGGACGACGACGACCTGTTCGAGTAAGATATGCGAGCCTCTTTCCCGTGGGAAGGAGGCTCGTTTCTTGCCGTAGACAAAGAATGTGAAGCGTGTTATAATCAATCGTGATTTTGCGGAAAGGAGCGGACATGTTCGAGGGCTTTTCTCAGGAGGCGCTGGATTTCCTGAACGATATTCGGTTTAACAACAATCAGGCGTTTTACGCGGCGAATCAGGCGCGCTACGAGCGCTTTGTCAAGCGGCCGATGCGCGAATTGAGCGACGAGCTTGCGCCGGTGGTGCAGCTCATCGACCCCAAGCTGGATACGAGGCCGGGGCGCACGATGTCGCGGATTCGCCGGGATACGCGGTACACGAAGGATAAATCCCCGTTTCGGGATCATGCGTGGCTGGGCTGGCGCTATCCGGGCGAGGGGCGCGGCGAGGGCTTCCATATGTATTGGGGCTTCGGGCCGGATTGGCTCGGCTGGGGATGCGGCTGCTATTATCCCGATAAGCCGCTGATGGATGCGCTGCGGCTGCACATCCGCAAGGAGGCGGACGATGTGCGGCGGGGCCTGCGGGCGCTGGACGGGCGGATTGAGATGTATGGCGAGGATTACAAAAAGCTGGCCGTTCCGGCGGATGTGCCGGAGGATCTGCGGGCGCTGTACGTCAAAAAGCATTTCGGCTTCGAGCATAACGGCACGCAGGCGGATTGGGAGCTCTGGCACACGCACGACATGGCGGACACGATTGCCGCCGACCTCTCGCGCATGGCGCCGCTGCATCAGCTGATGCGCCGGATGCGCGACGAGGCGGAGCATGCCGCGCAGGAAGCCGTTCGCGAACGGGAGGCCAAGGCGCGCGCCGAGGCGCAGACGGGCGCGGCAAAGCCCGGAAAGCTGGTCGTCCGCTCGGCGGATGAGTTTGAATTTTAAGGGGAAGCTGGGGCAACGCCCCAAGAAGGAGCTTGTGTATGAATCTTTTGCTTGAGTCGTTGAAAGCGCTGCTTTTTGGCATTGTGGAGGGCGTTACCGAGTGGCTGCCCATCAGCTCCACGGGTCACATGATCCTGCTGGATGAATTCATTCAGCTTCAGATGACGGATGCGTTCAAATCCATGTTCGAGGTGGTCATCCAGCTCGGCGCGATTCTGGCGGTTGTCGTGCTGTATTTTTCAAAGCTCTGGCCGTTCAAAAAGCCGAAAAAGGGCGAGGGCTTCGTCGGCCTGTTCAAGATGGAAACCGTCATGCTCTGGCTGAGGGTCGTCGTGGCGATTCTGCCCAGCGCGATTGTCGGCATCCCGTTTGACGACTGGATGGATGCGCACCTGCACAACGCGCCCGTCGTCGCGGCCATGCTGGTGATCTACGGCGTGGCGTTCATCCTCGTGGAAAAGAAGCAGCGCGCGCGCCGCGCCCGCATCCAGAGCGTCAAGCTGATCGATATGCGCATGGCGCTGATGATCGGCCTGTTTCAGGTGCTCTCGCTCGTCCCCGGCACGAGCCGTTCCGGCGCGACGATCCTCGGCGGCATCCTGATGGGCTGCTCCCGCGCGGCGGCGTCCGAATTCAGCTTCTTCCTCGCCGTGCCGACGATGGCCGGCGCGAGCCTGCTGAAGGTGCTCAAGTTCGGCCTGTCCTTCACGAGCGAGGAGCTGCTGATTCTGGGCATCGGCTGCGTGAGCGCGTTTGTCGTTTCCATCATCGCCATCAAGACATTCATCGGCTACATCAAGCAGCACAGCTTCACCGCGTTCGGCTGGTATCGCATCATCCTCGGCGCGCTGGTGGCGGTATATTTTCTGCTGAAATAAGGGGGATATGGAAATGAAGCATTGCATCATTGCGAAGTTCAACGAATCCGCGGCGGATAAGCAGGCGGCGCTGGCGCAGGTCAGGGCGCTGCTTTCGGGCGCGGAGCCGGTCGAGGGCGTGCGTGGGATCACGATTCACGAAAACTGCGTCGCGCGCGACAACCGCTATGACCTGATGATCGTGGTGGAGATGGAGAAGGCCGCGCTGCCGAATTGGGATGCTTCCCGGATTCATCACCAGTGGAAGGCGCAGTTCGGCGGGCTGCTCGAAAAGAAAGCGATTTTTGATTACGAAGACTGAAAACGGGTCACGCCGGATGCACTGTCCGCGGGACGCTGCAATATAAATGGACGAGGAGACGTGTACATCGGTTCCCTCGCTCGTTCCGGAAACAAAGAAAGCCGCCGATCGGAAATCAGATGATCGGCGGCTTGTCCTATACCATGAAAACGCCGTCAAAGTGCGCTGGGACAGCGAAATTTTTTCGAATTATACATCTGTTCGTTGCCATGGCAACGGACAGGCATACACCTCATCCTGTACAATGGCAAATAGTTAGCTAAGACTAACTATAAAACTTATTTCCCCTTTTTGAAAGGAGAGTTTTCCGTGAAAAAAATTCTGTCTCTGGTTTTGACGCTTCTTGTGCTCTGCATGGCCGGTTCCGCGCTGGCTGATGGCACGCATACGGTCGTCGATCATGGCGGCAACGAGGTCGAAGTCCCCAACAAAATCACCCGCGTGGTCATCGACCAGATTCCGATTCTTTCGACTTACATGTCCTACTTTGGCGGCGAAGCCCCGTATATCGTCGGCTTCTGCGGTTCGTTCAAGACGACCATCTCTGAAACGGTGCTCAAAAACATCGCGCCGGAGCTGATGGAGACTGCCGACACCGTTTATGCGCAGAGCGACCTCAACATCGAGGAAATCATGAAGCTCAAACCGGACGTCATTCTCTACAATGCCAACAACGCCTCCCACGCCGAGATTCTCAAGGCCAGCGGTATTCCGTGCGTCGGCTTTGCGACCGTCGGCGCTTCCACCGAAGCCGACCCGATTGAGCGCTATGCTCAGTGGCTCAAGCTGCTGGAAGACGTCTTCGGCGAGTCCGGCAAGATGGATGCGTTCATCTCTGCGGGCGGCGAGATTGTTGCCGATGTGGAAGCTCGCATTGCGACCGTGCCGGAAGATCAGCGCCCGACCACGATGATTCTCTGGAAGTACGCTAACGGCGTGCCGATGGTTTCCGGCAAGGGTACGTTCGGCACCTACTGGCTCAAGCGTTTGGGCGTGACCGACGTGGTGGTTGAGGAAGCGAGCGGCTTTACGCAGGTCAACATGGAGCAGGTATACACTTGGGATCCCGATATCCTCTTTTTGGATGGTCCGGGTCTGCTGGACCTCAAAACCGCTGATGTGCTCGGCAACAACGTCGAGGGCGCGGATTTCTCCACGCTGAGCGCCGTTAAGAATGGCCGCGTCTACAACACGACGCTGGGCATGTGGAACTGGTTTACGCCGAACCCGGATGCGCCGCTGGTTCTCGCTTGGCTGGCCAGCCGTGCCTACCCGGATGCGTTCGCTGATTATCCGCTGGAAGATACCATCCGCGAATATTACAAGACATGGTATGGCTATGATATGACCGACGACGAGCTTGCGCAGATGCTGGTGTACTGATTCCATGAACGACACGCCTTTCATCAAAAAAGGACGCTTCACGGCGCTTTCCGTCGCGCTGATGTTCCTTCTGCCCATCGCAACTGCGTTCATTTGCCTGTGTGTCGGGCGGATGAGCGTCCCTTTGGGCGATGTGATTCGCGCGATTCGGAGTCTGTTCACCGGCGAAACCGCAGGTGTGCAGAATGGCTCGATCATCGTCAATCTGCGCCTGCCGCGAATTCTGATGGCGATTATCGTCGGCGCGGGGCTGACCTGTGCGGGCAACGCCTATCAGGCATTGTTTTCCAACCCGCTGGCCACGCCGGATATTCTCGGCGTGACGAGCGGCACATGCGTCGGCGCGATTCTGGCGATTATTCTCTCGTGCAGCATTTTTGAGACGCAGATGATCGCGCTGGTTTTCGGCTTGCTTTCCGTCTGGTTCACGCTGAAAATCGCGGGCAAAAACAGCAGCCGCTCGATGGTGTATCTCGTGCTGGCGGGCGTCATCGCATCTTCGCTGTTTAACGCCGTCGGCTCGCTGCTCAAGTATACCGCCGACCCGCAGGATAAGCTGCCGGAAATCACGTATTGGCTGATGGGCAGTTTTACGGGCGCAAGCTACAAGAAAATCGCTGTCGGCTCGCCGCTGATTCTTTCCGGCATTGTGGTGATCTATCTGCTGCGCTGGCGGCTGAATATCCTCTCGCTCAGCGAGGACGAGGCGAAAGCAAGCGGCATCAATCTGCCGCGCACGCGCCTGATTTTCATTCTGGCCTCCACCGTCATCACCGCGTCGGCGGTTTCGATGTGCGGTCAGGTCGGTTGGATCGGCCTGCTCATCCCGCACTGCGCCCGCATGCTCGTGGGCAGCAACAACCGATACGTCATTCCCGTCAGCCTGAGCCTCGGCGCGAGCTTCATGATCCTGATCGACACGCTTTCCCGAACCATCAGCATCATCGAGCTGCCGCTTTCCATCCTGACGGCCATCATCGGCGCGCCGGTCTTCATCACTCTTCTTAATAAAAACAGGAGCAATTTGCGATGATCCTTGAAGTCAAAGACGGCTGCTTCGGCTATTTCGGACAGCCTGTGATTTTCGACCACATCAACCTCAGTTTGGAAAAAGGACACATTCTTGCGATTCTCGGCCCGAACGGCATCGGTAAAACGACGCTGCTCAAATGCATGATCGGTCTTCTGCCGTGGAAACGCGGGCAGACCCTGCTGAACGGGCAAAACATCGCGAAGATGAAGCCTGCGGATATCTGGAAAACCGTTTCCTATATTCCCCAGAGCCACGGCTTTGCGTTCTCCTATACCGGACTTGAAATGGTCATGCTTGGCAGAAGCTCGCACATGGGCACGTTCCAGCAGCCGGGCGCGCGGGAAATCGAGATGGCCGAGCGCATGATGGAAAAGGTCGGCATCACCCGTCTGGCCTACAAGGATTGCAACCGCATGAGCGGCGGCGAACTGCAAATGGTTTTGATTGCCCGCGCGCTCATCAACGAGCCGCAACTGATTATCCTCGACGAGCCGGAAACAGGGCTGGATTTCCACAATCAGATTCTTGTGTTGGATATGGTTAAGCGTCTGTCCGGTGAAGAGGGGATCAGCGCCATCATGAACACGCACTACCCAACCAACGCCATGTCCGTTTCGGATGAAGCCTTCATGATGAACCACAAGGGGCGTTTCTTCTACGGGCCGACGAGAGAGGTGCTGACGGAAGAAAACATCAGCCAATCCTTCGACGTGCGCGTATTGGTCAGCGACTTGGTGGACAACGGACGGCATGTGCGCAGCATCGTTCCCGTTGCGCTGACTGCGAACTGACAGCGAGGTGCTTATGACAGGTTCTTTTACGGTTTCATCCATGCGCCCCATTCGCGAGGGCATGACCGTTTCGCGCAGCGCGGGCATACAGGGTGTGACATGGTTTTCGCTGGGCGCAGACACGGACATCAGCCGAGAAAGCTATGACGTGCCGACGCTCTATCTCTGCGCCGAAGGCCGCGGCGAATTTCTGCTGGGGGAGGGCGCGCAAAACGTGCCGCTTTTACCCGGCGAGCTGCTTATCGTTCCCGGAAAAACGCTTTGCGGCGTCCAAAGCCCGGAAGGCGTTATCTATACCGAAATCATTGCTGAAAAGGAGATCATCATGAACAACGCGATTCAAGCCGGCGAAGCGCTCAAGCTCGCCAACCTCATTGCCTACGAAGAGGGCAGCATCACCAACATGGACGTCGTGCACAACGACAAGATGAAGTTTGTGCTCATGGCCTTTGACAAGGGCACGGGTCTTTCCGCGCATCGCGCGCCGGGCAACGCCATCATCACCGCGCTGGAAGGCAAAGCGGTCATCGGCTACGAAGGCAAGGATTATCCGCTCTCCGCGGGCGAGAGCTTCCGCTTTGACAAGAATGGCCTGCACAGCGTGACCGCCGACGGGCAATTCAAAATGGCGCTGCTGCTGGTGCTGGAGTAATACTAATTCTTGCTAAAATGGCTTAATCCGCGCACCATCTTTTTCGCTCTGACTTTGCCTCGTTCCGTTCAACGTACCTCCAGTACGCCTCACTTCACTTGGCTTCGTCAGAACAAAAAATCTGATGCGCTCTGTTAAGCATTTTAACTGCGAATTAGTATAAACCGAGAATGTAGAAAAGAATCGGCTGTTTGGTTGTCAGCCGATTCTTTTTCTTTGGCTTTATTCGGGGCATTTGACATTTCAACCGACATCGCCTATAATAGAGTTAGCTTGAACAAACAAACTGATTTCGTCACTCGGATTGGATATAGGCAGGCTGATTTTCATGGATGTATCAAGGGAATATTATCCCATTTTGGAACGGAGCGGCATGATGTGCGGCATTGCGCCCCAGCGCTATGGCACGGTGCTTTTCTGTCTTCGGGCGCGAACCGTTGACTACCCGCGCGGCGTTTATGTCGCGGAGGTCGGCGAGGCGCCCCGCTGCGCGGGGGTTCTGCTTCGCGGCAATATTGAGGAATTTCTTTACGACGAAAATGGAAACCAGATCACCGTCGCTCATATTCATGAAGGACAGATTTTTGGCGCAGAACTGGCCTGTTCCGGCGGCATGGCCAGCCCCGTCTGTTTGCGAACGGCTTCAGACTGCACGATCATGCTGCTCGATTTTGGCGTGCTGCTTTCCGAAAGCTCTATGGGCTGCCCCTGCCGGATGCAGGTGACAGCCAATCTGATGCAGGAATTTGCGCGACAGGTGCTCGCTTTCAATACAAAGGTGCGCATTTTGGGACAAAAGCGCCTGCGTGATCGACTGAAAATCTATCTGCAAACGCTCACACCCGATGATGACGGTGTGTATACCCTGCCATATTCGCGTTCCGCACTTGCCGATTTTCTCTGCGTGGATCGGAGCGCGCTCTCCCGCGAGCTCTGCCGCATGCGCGATGAAGGGATTCTTTCTTTTTCGGGCAGTAAGGTTTCGATACTCGATTCCGGGTTTCTGCATGCGTAAGCGCCGTCACCCCAAAAAGTACGGCGGGATGATCCGCAGGGCGCGGATGATGAGCAGCGCGCACAGGTGCAGCGGATACGCCGCGTAAAAGAAGAACGTCAGCGCCTTGCCGTGCGGGCCGGGTCTGCCGTTATAGAGCAGAATCGGAACGGCCGACAGCGCCGCGCAGAGGGAAATCGTCACCCAGCCGCGCGCCACGCCGGAAAACAGCAGCGAAGCGGAATACAGCAGCGTCAGGAGCACGGTAAACAGCGCCTGACGCTTTTTGTCGCCGCCCGCATAGCCGTAGGCGAGGCAGAGCGCCACGCCCAGCCAGCCAAAGCTCACCTGCGTGACCATGGCCAGCAGCATCAGCGCCAGAATGGAGAGCGCGCAGGGCAGCGGACGGGCGGAAAGCGCCCGCGCCGCGCACAGCGCAAGCAGCCCCAGAAGCAGCGAAAAGACGACGTTCTGCTCCATCGCGCTGGAGAGGCGGCCAAAGATCAGCAGATCAAACGGAATCTCCGAAACGCAGGCCAGAAGCAGCAGCCGCCGCGCATAGGCGCGGATATCCCGCGTGTGCGCGAAGCCCTGCGCGAGCAGAAAGCAATACAGCGGAAACGCCAGCCGCCCGATGCAGCGAAACGCGCTTGCGGACGGGAAAAGCGCCAGCCCGGCGTGATCGACGCACATACAGACCAGCGCAATCAGGCGCAAAACAAACGAGGACAGAGCGCTTCCCCTCCTTTTGGGCGAATGGAACATGGGATGAGGCGCCGCAAGGCCGGGCAGGCGCGCCCCGCCGACTTCACGGCCTCATCCGGCCGGAAATATGATACAACAAGTTTCGAAATCTTGTCAATGTTCGGAATTACAGCCGAACAAAAACGAAAAAGCGGGTTGATAAGTCGGAAAAAAACGGGAATCACATTGCAAACACGAACATTTGATGATATAATGCGAATACTGTTTTGATTTTAAGCTGAGCTTTCCGTCAGTGAAGCACGCAAGGAGGAACAATCACCATGAGCCGAGTCAGAAGAATCTATGCGGAAAAGCGCCCCGGTTATGACGTGGCCGCCCGTCAGCTCTGCCAGGAGCTGCGCGAGGCGCTGGGCACGGAGGCGATTTCCCATGTGCGTATTTTCCAGCGCTATGACGTGGAGGGGCTGAGCGACGCGGCGTTTGAAAGCGCGCGCGGCATCATCTTCTCCGAGCCGAACGCCGACACGCTCTATGATGAAACCCTGCCTCAACTGGACGCTCAACTGCTCGCGGTGGAGTATCTGCCCGGCCAGTATGACCAGCGCGCGGACAGCGCCGCCCAGTGCCTGCAGCTGCTCAGCCCGGAGCAGGCGAAGCCGAAGGTGGCCTGCGCGAAGGTTTACGCCATCGAGGGCAACGACGTGACGGGCGAAATGATGGAGGCCGTCGCGCACCATGTCATCAACCCGGTCGAGGCGCGCCGCGCGAGCATGGAGAAGCCGGAGACGCTGGAAATGCGGGCCGACGTGCCCGCCGACGTGGCGGTTATCGAAGGCTTTACGCAGATGAGCGACAAGGCGCTCGGCGAGATGGTGGCGCGCATGGGCATGGCGATGAGCGCGGAGGATCTCTGCTTCTGCCGCGATTATTTCCGCGACACCGAAAAGCGCGACCCGAGCGTGACCGAGCTGCGCGCCATCGACACCTATTGGTCGGATCACTGCCGCCACACGACCTTCCTCACCGCCATCGACGAGATCACGTTTGACGACGGCCGGTTCGCCGCGCCGGTCAAGGCCGCCTACGAGCTGTATGTGGAAACGCGCAAGGACGTTTACGGCGCGCGCAAGAAGGATATCTCGCTGATGGATATGGCGACGCTCGGCGCAAAGGCGCTGCGCAGGATGGGCAAGCTCGACGACCTCGACGCTTCCGACGAGATCAACGCCTGCTCCATCGTCGTCACCGCGAACGTGGACGGCAGGGACGAGCCGTGGCTCATCATGTTCAAAAACGAGACCCACAACCACCCGACGGAGATCGAGGGCTTCGGCGGCGCGGCGACCTGCCTCGGCGGCGCGATCCGCGACCCGCTCTCCGGCCGCAGCTACGTCTATCAGGCGATGCGCATCACCGGATCGGGCGACCCGCGCGTGCCGTACAGCCGCACCCGCGCGGGCAAGCTGCCCCAGCGGCGCATCACCACGACCGCGGCGCAGGGCTATTCCAGCTACGGCAACCAGATCGGCCTCGCGGCGGGCAAGGTGCAGGAATACTATCATCCGGGCTTTGTCGCCAAGCGCATGGAGCTGGGCGCGGTGATCGCCGCGACCCCGCGCGACCACGTGCGCCGCGCGCAGCCCGAACCGGGCGATATCGTGATGCTGCTGGGCGGGCGCACCGGCCGCGACGGCTGCGGCGGCGCGACGGGCTCCTCCAAGGCGCACAACGCGCAGTCGCTCACGACCTGCGGCGCGGAGGTGCAGAAGGGCAACGCGCCGACCGAGCGCTGCATCCAGCGGCTGTTCCGCCACGCGGAATTCGCGCAGATGATTAAGCGCTGCAACGACTTCGGCGCGGGCGGCGTGTGCGTCGCCGTCGGCGAGCTTGCGCCCGGCCTTGTGATCGAGCTGGACGCCGTGCCGAAGAAATACGAGGGGCTGGACGGCACGGAGCTGGCAATTTCCGAATCGCAGGAGCGCATGGCCTGCGTCATCGCGCCGAATATGCTTGAGCGCTTCAAGCAGATGGCCTACGAGGAGAATCTGGAGGCGACGCAGGTTGCCGTCGTCACCGAGGAAGCGCGCCTTGTGATGCACTGGCGCGGCAAGACGATCGTGGATCTCTCCCGCGCGTTTCTGGATACGAACGGCGTGACCCAGCACGCCGAGGCGGAAGTCGCCGCGCCGGACGAGGCCGCGCCGTATCTGACGAAAAAGCCGGATTTCGCGAAGGATCGCACCGTGCGCGAGGCGTGGCTGGCGATGCTCTCCGATCTCAACATCTGCTCGCAGAAGGGGCTTGTCGAGCGGTTTGACGGCACCATCGGCGCGGGCACGATCCTCGCGCCCTACGGCGGCGTGTACCGCGACAGCCCGAACGAGGCCATGGCCGCGCTGATTCCCACGCCGGGCGAAACGACGACCGCCACCCTGATGAGCCACGGCTACGACCCGGACTTGAGCACGTGGAGCCCGTTCCACGGCGCGGTCTACGCCGTCACCGAATCGCTGGCGAAAATCTGCGCGGCGGGCGGCGACGTCTCCCGCGCGCGGCTGACGTTCCAGGAATATTTCGAGCGCCTGAATCGCAATAAGCTCAGTTGGGGCAAGCCGGCGGCGGCGCTGCTCGGCGGCCTGAGCGCCCAGCTCGGCTTTGGAACGGCCTCCATCGGCGGCAAGGATTCCATGAGCGGCACGTTTGAGGATATTCATGTTCCGCCGACGCTTGTTTCCTTCGCCGTGGGCATGGTGGATGCGCGCAACGTCGTCTCCACCGATCTCAAGGGCGCGGAGGGACATCGGCTGGCGCTGCTGACGCTGCCGGTGGACGACGCGCTCGTGCCGGAATACGACAAGGCGCTGATGCTCTATGAATCCCTGCATCAGGCGATTCTGCGCGGCGACGTGCTCAGCGCGCACACGGTCGGCCGCGGCGGCATTGCGGCGGCGGTGACGATGATGGCGATGGGCAGCCGCATCGGCGTGAAGCTGACGGACGTGGCGGAAGAAGCGCTGTTCCTGCCCGCTTACGGCGGCATTGTGGTCGAGCTGAAGGCGGGCGCGCCCGTTCCGGCGGGGCTGCGCGAAATCGGCGTGACCACCGAGAGCGCGACGCTTTCCGCCTGCGGCATGACCCTCAGCCTCTCCGAAGCGCACGGCGCGTGGAGCGAGCCGCTGGAGAGCGTCTTCCCGACGGAAGCGAAGGCCAAGCACACGACCGCGCCGTTCATCCCCTGCGAGACGCGCAGCGCCGCGCGAGCGAAGCTGCAAATCGCCAAGCCGCGCGTGTTCATCCCGTCCTTCCCCGGCACGAACTGCGAGCTGGACAGCGAAAAGGCGTTCCGCCGCGCGGGCGCGGAGACGGATGTGTTCGTCTTCCGCAACCTGACGGCGAAGGGCATCGAGGAATCCGTCGAGGCGCTGGTCAAGGGCATCAACGCCGCGCAGATCGTGATGCTGCCGGGCGGCTTCTCGGCGGGCGACGAGCCGGATGGTTCCGGCAAGTTTATCGCGACCGCGCTGCGCAACCCGCGCATCATGGAGGCGATTATGAACCTGCTGAATCAGCGCGACGGCCTGATGCTGGGCATCTGCAACGGCTTCCAGGCGCTCATCAAGCTCGGCCTCGTGCCGTATGGCGAGATTCGCACGATTAGGGAGGATGACCCGACCCTGACCTACAACACCATCGGCCGCCACGCCGCCACGCATGTGCGGACGGTTGTTTCCTCCGTCAAATCCCCGTGGATGGCGGGCGTGAACGTCGGCGACGTCCATCAGGTCGCGATTTCCCACGGCGAGGGGCGCTTCGTCTGCCGCGAGGCGCAGCTCAAGCAGCTGGTGGCCAACGGCCAGATCGTCACGCAGTATTGCACCATCGACGGCGTGCCCGCGGTGAAGATGCCGGAAAACCCGAACGGCTCGTATTGGGCGGTCGAGGGCATTTGCTCGCCGGATGGCCGCGTGCTGGGCAAGATGGGGCACAGCGAGCGCATCGGCGCGAACGTCGCCCGGAATATCCCCGGTGAAAAGGACCAGAAGATTTTTGAATCCGGCGTGGCGTATTTTGGGTAAGACAACATAATCAAAAGGGCACATCGTGTTTTTTTCGCGGTGTGCCCTTTTTCGATCAAACTTTTTCCTGCGTCCGAGCGTATATAGGGTGAAGGATTCTTCAAGCAACAAAACGAAAGGAGGAGCGGCGTATGGAATCCAATGCGTTTTCCCGCATCGCAGAGGAAAATATGCAGGGGCTTTATCGACTCAGCTTCAGCATTTTGCATACGCGCCACGACGCGCAGGATGCGGTTCAGCAGGGTCTGCTCCGTGCATGGGAAAGACGGGAGACGGCGAGACCCGAACAGATTCGCGCATGGCTGACCCGGATTGTCATCAACGAATGTCATAACATCCAGCGCAAACGCATGCGTGTGGTGCTGATGGGTGAAATGCCGGAAATGGCCGCGCAGGAAGATACATACGAGGCGGAAGCGGAACTGCGAAGCGTCATAGACAGTCTGCCGGAAAAACTGCGTGTGCCGCTGCTGCTGCGCTATATGGAGTGTTATTCGGAAACGGAAATTGCGCAGACGCTCGGCGTGCCGGTGACGACCGTGAAAAACCGGCTTTTTCGCGCAAGGCGCGCGGTGCGCGCCAAGTTCGACGAGGAGGTGACGTTTGAGTGAAACGTGTGATCGACGAAAAGACGCTGAAAGCGCTTTATCCGCCGATGGAAACGGCGTTTGAGGCGCAGATGCGTCAAACCCTGCGCAGCCTGCCCGTTGGGCGCAGACATCGAGGCGCGCGGCGCAAACCCGCCGCGGTTTTGGTTGCGGCGGCGGTGCTCGTGCTGCTGGCGGCAACGGCGCTGGCCATTGCGGCACTCAGCGGATTTTTTACAGAAGCGACGGCGCTGCCGCTAAATAGCAGCTATATGGAAAATTGGTCGCTGGGCGAAAAGGAGGCGGTGGCGGCGCTGCTGGTCCAATACGATTTGCCGGAGGACGGCGCGGCGTGGGAAGACGCGCTGCAAGAGAGCGGTGCAAAGCGGCGCGAGGCGGCGCTGGACGCGCTGTTTATCGAGCACTATGCGGTAACCTCCGGCGGAAGACGGAACATATCGCTGCACAGCATCATGCAGCAGGAACTGGGCGAGCTTGACCCGGAATGGAGTTTGGAACAGAAGGCAGCGTATTCTGCGCTGGAAAGCGAATTTGAACTGGGCGGCGCCGACGAGGACGTCAACCTCCTGCCGGGGGAAAACGACATCCCGCGCGAGGAGGCCGTGCAAATCGCCAAAGACGCGATTCAGGCGGCGTTCGGCCTTACGGATGAGCAGATGGAAAACGCCGCGCTGTGGGAACTGAGCTTTTTGGTGCATCGCTCGGAGTTGGGCGTGAAGCCGCCGTATTATTCCGTGTGCCTTGCGATTTGCGACGAGGCGAATGTGTGGAAAGCCGAATACGCGGCCATTTCCGGCGCGGGCGAGGTGCTCACGAGCGCGGACGGTTACCTTGGCGTGGAATCTCCGCAGGAAGCGGCGGCGGCGCTTCATACGGTTGCGTATTACCAGTCGGATGCGTTCGATCAGGACAGAGCGCGCGAGCTGGCGCGCCATGGGCAGACGATCACGGCGATTGAGCCGCAGATCGTCACATGGGAAAATCAGCGAATTGACGAGCTGCTGACCCTGCAAAACGGAACGGTTTTGGTTGCGGGGCGGGAAATGGCGGAAAACAACCGGGATACGCGCCGGGTGTTCGCCGCCTGCATAAACGAAGATGGAGAGACGATCTGGCGCGCGACCCTCGACGCGCAGGAGAACGAACAGTGCAGCGTTACCGGCGCGATGCAGTTGGAGGACGGCCGGCTTCAGTTGATGCTCAACCGAAGCCGCGAGGTGAACCATGAGTTTGAATACGATCTCTATGAACTGGCGACGCTGAGCGAGGACGGGAAGCTGCTGGACAGGCGGCAGCTTCCGTCGGCCAGCGCGCTCAGCGGGCTGGATGCGGGCAGTCAGGAGGTTCTTTTCTGCGATCCGGGTCACGGCGGGCTGATTGTCAGCGGCTCGGTCGGAACGAAAAACACGCCGTTTTATGCGCAGGTGGATGATCGCGGCGACGTGGTTTTTCATCTGGATATGGGCGATATGCGCGAAACAGTCACACGTCTGTATGCGACGCGGGACGGCTATGCGCTCGTCGGTTGGGACAAGGCCGAGCAGAGAACACGGATGGCTTTTTACGACACGCAGGGGCAGAAAATCCGGGAAGCCGAAGCGGATGCGCTGCCCGCGGGCTTCCATGTGACGAGCCTGTACCCGCAGGCGGATGGCACGATGTGGGCGGCGGATGATTCGCTGACAGCGGCAGAGGTGCAGAAGCTGCTCCGCCTGGATGAAAACGGGCGCGTCATGGAGGAATATGCCATGAATGAGAACATGGGCGCGTCAGCGTTTCAGGAGGCCTTTATGCGCGTTGGCGGCACGGTTGCCCTGCTCAACCGCCATAAAACGAGCAGAGACGAGCAGACGAGCGCCACCCATTGCGGATTGATGGTTCTTCGAAACGGCAGGATGGAGGAAATGTATGTGCGCGGCATGGACTGGAGCGACCTCGATTTCAGACGCCCCAAGGCGGCGGCATTTTCTCCGGAGAGCCGCAAGGTGTTCATATTCCAGCTCGGCGGACAGGACTATATCGCCGAAACGGGCGGATTTACCCCGGCTCTGTCTCAATGGGCGATTGTAGAATTGCCGGAATAAGCGAAACCCCTTCCGAACCCGCGTGTCGGAAGGGGTTTTGTCTGTGCGGCGAACGCATCGACAGGCGAAGGAGAGCGTGCGAGGTGGGGCGGGCGCGCAATGCGCGCCCCTACGGTACAGGCACAAAAAAAGAAGGCTCATTCGCCTTCCGGGTGGATATCCGATTGTTTATCGCTCTGCGCCACGACGCGGCAAATCTCGAGCATCAGCCGCTGGGACGCGGGCGAGCAGCCGTTGGCGATTGCGGCGACGCTCTGGCCGAGCGATTCCGAACCGCGGCTCGGGCGCTGGGAAAAATCCTCCCCGATCATGCAGCCGTTGAGCAGGGCGGACAGCGAAACGTCGAGAACGGAAGCAATCTGCGCCAGCATCTCCAGCGAAATCGGGCGTTCGCCCCGCTCCAGACGGCCGAAATGAAGCTGGGAAATTTTCAGACGGTCGGCGGCTTCCTCCTGCGTGATGTCAAGCGCTGTGCGCGCGGCGCGGATATTGCGGCCGATGGCCTTGAACGAAACGAGCATGTCGAGTTCCTCCCGGGCGGATTGATGATATAAATATCATATCCCGAAAGGCTCAAAATGAACACGTCCCATTGTGTCAGATCATGTCAGAGGGGATGGAAAGACGGCGGGATTATTTTGCAAATCGGGATGCGCGGGGCGGGAGGGCGCGTTTTGCGCGTCACAGGCTCAGCAGAATGTGGGCGCTGAACACGCCGTCCTTCGCAGCAATGGAGAGCGTGCCGTTGTGGCGCTTGACCGTCGCGGCGACGGAGGCCAGACCGACGCCGTGATCCTTTTTATGCGAGGTGGGCAGGCCGTTTGGGGCGAAGGCGATTTCGCCGACATAGCCGTTTTCCACGGACAGGCCGAGCATCGCGCCGCCGATCATGCCGGAAACCACCCGAACCTCCCGCGCCTCGACGGGCAGGGCGCAGACGGCGCGCAGCGCGTTTTCCAGCAGATTGCCCAGCATCATGCACAGATCGACCTCGTCGAGCGGCAGGCGCTCGGGCAGATCGAGCCGCCAGGATATCTGCGTGTTCTGGGTCTCGGCGATGCGCTGATAGTGGCCGGCAATCGCGTCCAGCGCGGCGTTGGCGCAGAGCATCGTGTGCGGGGAGGCCAGCCGCCCCTCGTATTCGGCCAGATAGTCGTTCAGCTTGTCGTATTTCTTCGCCTCGCTCAGCCCGGCGATCACGTGCAGATGCTGGCGGAAATCGTGGCGGAGCTGCCGGGTCGCGTCCATGTGCTCGCGCAGCTCGCGATAGCGCGTGTTTTCCATGCTCAAAAGCTGGTTCTGCGCGTACAGCTCGGCGGCCTCGCTCATCCTTCGGGTGGTGAGATAGACGAAGTAATAAAACCAGAACAGAAGGCTCAGAAAGCTGACGAGCAGCACGATGGTGATTTTCCGCACGCGCCCGGTCAGCACGACGGCGGGGGATAGCGGCGTCATCCAGATGAACAGGCCGGTCAGAAACAGCGGCGCGGCGAACAGCGCCCGCCAGATGGCGCTGAAGCTGACGTTGCAGAGCATCCAATGGATTTTCCTGCGGAAGAGCAGCGAAAAAACCAGCAAAACGGCGAACGCGAGGGCCAGACTGATCAGCCCGGAGGGGAGCGTGAACACCGGCTGGTCGTTGTGCAGCTCGAACGGCGCGCAGAGATAGCAGTTCAGCGTGGCGGAAAAGGAGACGAGCATCGTGGCGGTGAAAAAGACGAACAGCGCCTTGGACGGCGGCAGCGCGACCGATTTCAGATAGAGCAGCAGAAAGAGCAGCAGGGCGGGGAGCACCAGCGCGTTGACGGAAAGCTGAAAGCGGCAGCAGGCCAGCGCGCCGATTCCGACGAACGCCGTGACGCCCAAAGCGCCGAACGCGGCGAGCTTTTTGAGCGGCAGGCGCAGAAAGCCGGAAAGCGGCAGATAGCACAGCAGCGTAAACGGACAGCAGATGGCCAATTTGGCGGCATAGCGGGCGAAAAGCATGGTCGTCATCCCCTTTTCATGCGCTTGATCTGGTATTCGGAGAAGCGGTTGACTAAATCGAGCCGGTTGCGCTGGCGCAGGGGGAAGCGCAGGCCGTCGGTCAGCAGGATGCTGTCGCCGTCGAGCTTGAGCGCCTCGTCCATGTTGACGAGCACGCCGCGGTTGCAGGGTAGAAAGCGCTCGTCCCCGCGCAGGGCGGCCTCCAATTCGGCGAAGGTCTGCGAGCATTTCAGGCATGCGCCGGAAACCGTGAACACGTCCAGTGCGTGCCCGTGGGAGGCGACGGCGACAATCTGCCCGTGCGGCAGGCGGATGGTCTGGCGCGGCAGGTGGATTTCGACGAGCTGCTCGTTCTCCTCCATCAGCCGAATCGCCCCGGAAAGCACGTGATCGAGCCGGGCGGCGCTGTAAGGCTTCACCAGATAATCAAACGGGTGAACCGGAAACGCATCGAACGCATATTCCTTCGAGGAGGTCAGGAAGACGATCAGGCAGCGCGCGCTCCGCTTGCGCACCCGCTGCGCGACCTCGATGCCGTTCATGCCCTCCATGCAGATATCCAGAAAGACGAGCGCGTCGTCCCCCGGCGTAAAGCCGCTCAGAAAAGCTTCCCCGCCGTCAAAACAGGCGACGCTCGCGCCGTCCGGAACGCGAGCCAGCAGATCCTGCCGGAGCAGCTCGCGCGCCTGCGCCTGGTCATCGACGATGGCAATGCGTATGTTCATGGCAAACACCCTTCCTCCGCAAGTGACGATAGACTCAGTATACCATAAACGGCCGCGCGCCGCGCGTATATATTTGGGGAAAACGCCTACTGTTCGTGCAGAAAAAACGTCGTTCGTGCAAAAACGCTTGCACGAATCGCGTTAATGGTCTATACTGGGCACAACCTAAAAAATGATCGAAAGATCGACGAAAGGATGGTTTTTCCCATGAAAAAGATGATTGCGATGCTGCTGGCCGTGCTGACCCTGTGCTTTGGCGCCGCCGCGATGGCCGAGAGTGTTCCCGAGGCGGACGCCGCCGCCGAGCAGGCCGCGCTGGCTGACCTGACCGCCGAAGGCCAGTTGATCGAGGGCGAGAGCTTCCAGTTCTATATCCCGGCCGACTGGGAGTCGATCGAGCTGGGTGACGAGGAGATCGCCGAGGGCTATGTCTTTGCCGCCGCTTCCGCCGACGGTGAGAACGGCCTGGTCATCACCTATGCCGCGATGGATGCGGCGATGACCGCCGAAGAGGCGCAGCCGGGTCTGGCCGAGGTCTATCCGACCGCGACCGTGCAGGATCTCAACGGCACTTCCGTCGTCGCGTTCCACGACGCGGAGGAGGATGTGCTGGGCGTCGTCGTGATGGATACCGTCGATGCGGGCTACTACATCTTCATGTTCACCCCGGCTTCCGACGAGGCGTTCCTGCCGGTGGCTGACGCGATTGCCGCTTCCTTCACCGCGGCTCAGTAAAAGAGCATCGGGTAAGCGATAAGCGTAATTTCTTAACAGTAAATGAGCAAATCCGAAATTTTGCACAAATTCCAATAACGGGCGCGCGA